>Ga0335071_10000244_pt1 | contig 63531 bp, 58 predicted proteins | sample Lox_Sample_15_FD_206724 | JGI IMG/M metagenome (GOLD analysis project Ga0335071, IMG submission 206724) | Soil microbial communities from Loxahatchee National Wildlife Refuge, Florida, United States - Lox_Sample_1.5 | ecosystem: Environmental > Terrestrial > Soil > Wetlands | place: USA... | reverse complement strand
CTGAGGTTCCGAAATATGCCCGCGCGCTTCCCATGCACTCCGAGCAGTTTCCAGAACGCCTGCCGTGTCATAGCCCCGCCGCGAGCCGTCACAAACAGATACCGGCTGCCCCTGCCCTTCAAGATCCGCCCACGGGCAGATTCCAGATATCGCCGCACCGCCTCCACCGCCGACCTGCCCACCGGGACGATCCGCTGCTTATTCCCTTTTCCTGTGGTCCGTAGAATTCCTAGCTCCAGGTTCAAATCCGAAATGCCCAGCCGGCACAGTTCCGACACCCTGAGCCCGGTGGCGTAGAGCAGTTCAAGCATCGCCCGGTCGCGGATACCCGTCGGCAAAGTGTCGTCCGGCGCCTGCAAAATCCTGTCGATCTGCTCTAAATTCAGGAATTTGGGTATCGTCTTCCACTGCTTCGGCGTGCGGATGTTCTCGGTCGGGTCACTCCTCACCTGCCCTTCCCGCAGCAGAAAGCCATAGAAATTGCGCAACGTCGCCAGGTGCCTGGCAATCGACCGGCTGTTCAGCTTCGATTTGTAGAGCGAATTCAGATACTCACGTACCGTATCCGTATCATTCCCCGATGGATGAATGCCACAATAGACGTTGAAGCGCTCGAGGTCAGCTCCATACGCCGAGATCGAGTTAGCGGCTAACCCCTTTTCTATCTTACAGAAACTGAGGAATTCCGAGATTTGATTTGCCAGAGGGCCCTGGCGCACACCCGCCATTTCGCTAGTTGAGCCGTCGGACATTGTGCCAATGATACAATATCCGCGAAAATGTTTGAAACAGTTTAGTTACAAGGTGACGATTGGCAGGTTCCACAACTAAGAAGGTACTGGTCCGGCGCTTCGACCGCGAGCCTCTCACAGGTTTCGTTAATCCGCAATCCTACTTGCTGCCCGCCGGAGTTGAGTTACTGAAGACCGAGGGAACCGTCACCCTGATACCCTATCGCGAGATCAAAACCGTTTGTTTTGTTAGGGATTTCGAAGGCGCCGAAGCAGAGCCAGAGTCCCGCGTCTTCCATACGCGGCCGAAAATGGATGGCCTCTGGATCCGCATGCGCTTCCGCGACGGGGAAGTGATGGACGGCATCCTGTCGAACAACCTCCTGCAACTCGATCCATACGGTTTCACCTTCACACCACCCGAGCCGTACTCCAACAATCAGCGCATCTTCTCTCCGCGGGAAGCCCTGAGCGAATTCCACGTCCTCGGAGTGGTGGGTAGCCCTTTGACCCGTCGGCGGCGCAAAGAGGTTCCCAAAGAACAAATCGGGCTGTTCGAGCAGCCCGAGTAGTCTGAAAGACCAATTTAATCTAAGTCAAGTCAGGTGAATATCTTACACCAGACAAAGGTGTATTCCGCGGCTGCAAACGCAGTTATGTCGCATGATTTCTTGCGTTTACGAAAGAAAACTATTGCAATTAACTAGCGGATCGGGTATATCTTATCACTATCGGAATTAACTTACTGGAGGATCGGATAAAGCTTATGTCCCGCAAGTCTAGCGCTCAACTCGACGCTTCTATAGCCCACGCACTCGGAGAGCTCTATGAAAGAAAGCAGCGCGGCGCCACATTAATTCGGGTTCTCGAAGATTATCGCCGTTTCGACACGCCACGTAAACCGTGCTACAGCAGCTTGCGTGCCTCGAACCATTCCCCGTTGGTTCCGGAACAGGAATTAGCACGGCTGCGTATGCGCCGTGCGGCCGTCGACCAAGTCATTCGTTCCATCGAAGCCTACTCCGCAACACAAGCCTCCGCCTAAAGCCCACCACACATCCGCTACTATTCACGCTCAAGGCTTGGCCTGCCAGCATTGGCTGCCGCGAGGAACGTGTCGGCGTGTTCCTTACGGCAGCCCCTACCGGTTTCGCGAAAATACTACCAATTTATATACAATTACTCCCAATTCTCGGGAGGTAATACCCTCAAATAACGTATAATCTAGTTTGATGGCACCGCCACCCGGGTGTCTCACGCGGGTATGCCCAGCATCCTCACCATCCTCTGGGGACTTTCCATTGTCGCCAACGGCATTGTTGCCTGGCGTTTGTATCAACTCGATTTGCACCGTGTCTACCGATTCTTCTTCGCGTATTTGGCTTTTGCGGCAGCTCGTTCGCTCACTCTATTCGTGCTTCCGTCGGGAGTAGGCGGCAATACCTACGCCATCATTTATTTCCTCACTGCTCCCGTCCTGTGGCTCTTCTACGCGCTGGTTGTGCTCGAATTGTACTCGTTAGTGCTGAAGAATTACGCGGGAATTCACAGCCTCGGCAGGTGGACGCTTTACGGTGCGCTGGTTTTCTCTGTCGCCGTTTCCATCCTGGCGTTGATTCCGTCGGCCGGGAGCGATCCCTCGCGTCTTCTATTCTGGTGCCTGCCCGTCGAACGCGGCGTCGTATTCAGCCTGGTAATCTTTCTGCTGCTGATCCTCCTATTTCTTGCTATTTATCCCGTAGCCTTGTGCCGGAATATTCTGGTGCACTCGGTGGTATATACCGTCTTTTTTCTCGGAATCAGCATGATGATCTTAGTTCGCAACGTGGTGGGCCATGAGGTCATGCATTTATTGAACACAGTGGTATTGCTGATGGACCTCGGGTGCTATGCGGTCTGGATCTTCTTTCTTACTCGGGAAGGCGAGAACCGCATCACCACGCTACGGCACAACTGGACGTCCTCCGACGAGCAGCGCCTGATCGATCAGTTAAACCATATCAACGACACGCTAATGCGTGCCGCCCGGAAGGAACACCGCCTGTAATCGAGGGCGGGAACTACGAAGAAGCTTGGGGATTTGTCGCCGACGTCAGGTTGCGATTGATCGCAAACTTAACCAGCCCCACCAGATCGTGAATTCCAAGCTTGCGCATAATGTTCGAGCGGTAGGTATCGACGGTCTTAGGACTGATGTCGAGGAGTTTAGCGATATCTTTAGGCCGCATCCCATCCACGAGAAACGAGAAGACCTCGTATTCGCGGCGGCTGAGCGAAGCCAAGGGATCTTCGGCGGGCGCTTTGCGCGGAGCTTCCAGCAGATAATCCCGGCGCAGCAGCGGTGAAATGTAAACGCCGCCATCCTGAATGTAGCGGATGGCGTCGAGCAGATGGCGCGCAGGTCCATCTTTCAGCAGATAGCCGTTGGCGCCGGCGCGCAGCGCCTCCAGCACCATCTTTTCGTCGCGGCTGATCGAGAGGACCACGAGCTTCGATTGGCTGTTCACTTCCCGCACTTTGCGGATCACTTCCAGGCCGTGCAGCTTGGGCATATGGAGGTCGATGATGGCAAAATCGGGAGCCAGAGCTTTGATCATCTCTACCGCGGCCAGACCATCAGAACACTGGCCCGCGATCTGCAACTCCGGCTGAGCATCACAGAAAGCAGCCAAGCCTTCGCGCACGATGGAATGGTCGTCGGCGAGAATAATAGAAATGGTTTTGGTTTGCTGAGTCATTCGTCTCCCACAACCGGCAGCGCAATCGCCAGGCGGGTGCCGTCTTCCGAGCTGGTCAGTTGAAATTCACCGCCTAGAAGAACCACTTCGTCGCGCATAGCCCGCAACCCGATGCCGCGCAGGTCGGGATTCAGTGCTCCGTGCAGAAGTTCTTCCGCATCGAAACCCTTCCCGTTGTCCTGCATGACGAGACGGATTCGATGGCCTTGCTGGCCCAATTGCAACCTCACCTCCGTGGCGCCGGAGTGCCGCAATACATTCGTGAGACCTTCCTGAGCCGCGCGGTAAATGGTAAACCGAATGGCATCAGGAATCTCCGATTCTAATGGCCGGAGCTCAAGTGTAGCATGAAATCTTTCAGGGATACCCGAAGTCACCCAAAGCCACTCGATCGCTTCCAACAAATCGAGCCGCTGCCAATCCGGCGGATGTAAACGCTGGGAAACTGACCGGATTTCACTGAGCGCCTGGTCAGCCAGCGACTGAATGCGCTCCAACCCGATCCTGACCGGCTCAGGCAGATCCGGCGCTCGCTGCACCATCAACTCGACGTTGACTTTGATGCCCGCCAAAGTCTGCCCGGTGCCCGAATGCAGCTCGCGAGCAATGCGCGCGCGCTCGGTTTCGAGCGCATCCATCACGACCGCTCCGGTTGAGCGCGAGGAACCACCCAGGTCCTCCAGTGTCTGGTAAGCGCGCAACAGGCGAAAGTAATTGCGGGTAGCGTTCGACTGCCACCGCAGCAACACCGCAAGGGCCTCGTGCCTTTGCGGACGCCCATCGGTAGCGCGGGATCGCACTTCGGCGGACAGAACCACCCTGTGTTCCAGTGCCAGCAGGCGCACGAGCAACACGGGAATGCGCCGGTTCGCGGACAGAAAAGTAGAAACGAGCACGCGATGATTCGCCGGCGTAGAGGATTGCAACATCTGGTTCGCCGCAGGAAGGTGTGGCGCCGGGAGGGCCGAGAACAAGCTCTCTACTTGACCCAGGCGCGCCCGCGCGCGCTCATTCATCCATAGCACGTGGCCTTGCCGGTCGCATTCAAGAAACATTCGCTCCCACGGGGTGGCGCTGGAGCCCGTGCCCGGAACAGGATCCAAAGTATCTCTCCAGTTAACTAAGGTTGATACTCTAGGATGGCTAATTAGGAGAACATCTTACAAGCAGGTATATTCCTTAGTAGCAGCTAAGACTTTTCTGTAGTATGCTTGGCCTATATGCTGAGACTGTTGAACTTGGCGAAACACTCTGCCTTCGTGCTGACGGGCGTGACCATCGGCGCGGCTCTTTGGAAAGCACGCTCCGGTTCTGCTACGCCTGGAGAAAATGGCGGCCCCCTCAAACAATCCGTTGCGGATCTTGAAGCGCGCCTCGCAGCTCTCGAGACGAACGGTGTGCAACACGTTCCGGCCACGGAAATGTCGCACAAATCAGCCGAAACGCTAGCCGCGGTAGCCTCTCTCGAAGCGACCGTCGCGTCACTGGCAACACGTTACGATGGCAGGCTCACGACACTCGAATCACATGTAAAAGACCACGAGGCAAAGTTGAAGGAACTGCCGACGCTCGCGCAAGTGGTCAGCACCATGGAAGAGATGTTATCTAGCACGATGTCGGGCCTCGATCAGAAACTTTCCGATCAGGTGAAATCGATCGAAGTGCTCAAGACCACGGTGTCGCAAAGCGACGAACTGATGGAACGGGTGCTCGATTCCATCTATTCGCTGCAATCGCATGTGGCGGAAAACGATAAATCGGAAGTTCCTGTTTCGGTCTAGCCTTCGGCTGGCCACTCCAAAGATCCCCTAAAACCGTTGGCGAACGGCGTCAAACATCCTGGGCTTTTGTAACAAAGCTACCGGATCTCCGTCTATGAATCATTCAGTAAGGCATCCGGAGTGGAGGTCTGTATGGAAACATGGCTGCGCGAATTGCGCTTTAGCTTGCGGGCGCTCACCAAGGCTCGCGGATTCTCCGCAATTGCGATCCTGACTTTGGCGCTCGGCATCGGCGCATCCACCGCGATCTTCTCTGTTGTGGATGCGGTTCTGCTGCGCGCGCTTCCTTATCCCAATCCTCAACAGATCATGCGCGTCTGGGAACGTACCCCCAACGGCCACCGGGTGCAATTTGCAGATCCCAACTTCGACGATTTCCGCGCACAGAACCACACGTTCGCGCACCTGGCGGAATACGCCGAACTGCCGCGATCGGTTTCCGGAGGTAGCGAGCCCGTACGCGTTAGCATCGCCGAAATCACCGGCGGCTTTTTTGAGACCCTCGGCGTGGCGCCTTTTCGCGGCCGCTCTTTTGCGCCTGAAGAACAGCGATTCCGTGGCGCGCCGGCAGCGATTGTCAGCTATCACTATTGGCAGCGGTATCTCGGCGGTGCGACGGATCTCTCCAGATTCCACTTATCGATGGAAGGCGCCGTCTATCCGGTGATTGGAGTGATGCCGGAGGGATTCGATTTCCCGGCGGGCGTTGCCGTCTGGATTCCCCGCGAGTTCCCTCGGGATCAAAGCCGCTCAGCCCACAATTGGAACTGTATCGGCCGCGTCCGCGAGGGGATCACCGTCGCCCAGGCGCGAGCGAATCTGAGCGCGATTGCGCGCCGCATCAAAGATCAATATGGGAAAGATGTCGATCTCAGTGATGCCGCGGTGTTGCCTCTTGCCGACGCGATGGTCGGAGACGTTCGCACCGCGCTGGTCACGTTACTCGCAGCCGTCGGACTTTTGTTGCTGGTCGCCTGCGCCAATGTCGCGGGCTTACTCTTAGCACGCAACTCCGCGCGCAGCAAAGAACTGGCGGTACGTGTGGCGCTCGGTGCCGGCCGCGGTCGTCTCGTGCAGCAGTTCCTTGCGGAATCTTTTTCCCTTTCGTTTGTCGGAGGTGTTCTGGGCATTCTGTTTGCAACATGGGCGGTGCGCATCCTGCCGGCCATTCTTCCGGCGAATCTGCCGCGCCAGCAAGGAATCTCCATCAACACGCCGGTTCTATTATTTGCTTTGGCCGCCACCATGGCTGTCGCCGTCTCGCTCGGCCTGTTTGCCGCCTGGCGCGCCGCACACGGAGACCTTCAGGAAGCACTGACGTCCGGTTCTCGCAGTTTCGCGGGCTCCGGCGCCAGCCAGCGGTTCCGCGGCTTTGTGGTGACGGGCGAAATTGCCGCGACGCTGGTGATTCTGATCGGAGCTGCGCTGCTCGGCCGCAGCTTTTGGCGCCTGTTAGAAACGAGCCCCGGATTCCGCCAGCAGAACCTGATCACCATGCAGTTTTTGCCGCCAAATCCGCCGGGGCACGTGATGATGGATGAGTCGGACGTCGCGCGCCAAGTCCATCTCGTGGAAGAGATATCCAACCGGTTGCGCACCATTCCGGGTGTGGAGAGTTTGGGTTTAGCGGGTGCGATGCCCGTCGCCGAGGGCGACAATCTCGCCGAGGGCGATTTCCTGATCCTCAACGGTCAAAAGCCGCCGGCTAATTTTGAGGACTTCGGCCGTCTCGCGCAGAATCGTTCCCAGGTGGGGCACGCGCTCTATTGCGTGGCTGGCGAGGCGTACTTCCGGGCGCTGGGCGTTTCGCTGATCCGCGGGAGGATGTTTGGCGACCAGGACAACTGGAGTTCGCCGCACGTGGCCTTGATCAGCGAATCGCTGGCTCGCGAGCGTTGGCCCAATCAGGACCCCATCGGTCAAATCATCGAGTTCGGTAATATGGACGGCATTTTGAAGCCGCTCACGATTGTCGGCATTGCCGGCGATGTACGCGCGCGGGGCCTGGACCATGGTCCGAGCGGCGTCATCTACGTGGATTACCGCCAGCGCGGATTCAATATCAATTCACAGCCGACCTTCCTGGTGCGCAGCGCGGCGCCGTTAGGCGAAATCGTTCCCAGCGCGCGCAGCGTCTTTCGCGATCTCGCTCCCGATGCGCCGGTCAAATTCTCCACCTTCACGGATGAAATGGGCGGGTGGCTCGCGGATCGCCGCTTCCTGCTTCTCCTGGTGAGTTTGTTCTCCGCTGCTGCGCTGGTGCTGGCTGCCGTCGGCATCTATGGAGTTGTGGCGTTCTCGGTGACGCGCCGCACGCAGGAGATCGGCATTCGCATGGCGCTCGGCGCGCAAAGGCGCGATGTGCTGCGTCTGGTTGTGGGCGAAGGCGCGCGGCTCGCGCTCTCGGGCGTGGCGATCGGCATGGCGGCTTCGTTCGGGATCACGCGCCTGCTGTCCAGCCTGCTTTTCGGAGTGAGCGCGACGGATCCGGCTACGTTCGCTGGGGTGGCCGCGCTTCTATCCTTCGTCGCGCTGCTCGCGTCGTACATTCCCGCGCGGCGCGCCATGCAGCTTGATCCCAATCGGGCATTGCACTACGAATAAACTCGTCGCGCTTGTTGTGGCGCGTGAGCGTCGCCGCAAGCTTCGCATGTAGGATAGTCCTGTATGCATCGCATCCTCATCATCGGTGCCACGGGCCATGTCGGCCGCGAGGTTGTCTTGCAGTTGCCCACCGCGGGCGTGCAAGTCCGCGCCATGACGCGCCACCCGGATGGAGCTCGGTTACCGTCACGGGTGGAAGTGATGCGCGGCGATCTCACCGTTCCCGAGACGCTGGATGGGTGTCTCGATGGCATCAACACGGTGTTCCTGGTTTGGACTGCGCCGCGCCCGGCTGTGGCCGCCGCGTTAGAGCGGATCGGAAAACGCGCCGAGCGTATCGTGTTTCTCTCTGCACCACTCAAAACGGCACACCCTTTCTTCCAGCAGCCCAATCCGGCGAGCGAGTTGGCCCTCGAGATTGAGCGGCTGATCGAAACCTCAGGGGTCGAGTGGACCTTCCTCCGGCCCGGAATGTTCGCCGTGAATACCCTCGCCTGGTGGGCGCCGCAGATTCGCAACGGAAACACCGTGCGCTGGCCCTATCTCGCCGCTCCTACGGCGCCCATCGACGAACGGGACATCGCCGCGGTAGCGGTGCGCGCCTTGTGCGACGAAGGGCACGCCGGCGCGGAATATGTCCTGACCGGCCCTCAATCCCTGAGCCAGTTCGAGCAGATTTCGACGATCGGCCGAGCGATCGGCCGGTCACTGTGCATCGAAGAGATCTCGCCGGACGAGGCGCGGCGCGAGTTGCTGTCCATCATGCCTGCTCCCGTGGTGAACATGCTGCTCAACGCGTGGGCTGCCGCCATCGGCCAACCTGCACACGTCACGTCGACCGTCGCCGAGATCACCGGAACGCCGGCCCGAACGTTCCAGGAATGGGTCACCGATCACGCGGCCGCGTTTCGAGCGTATTGATTACTTGCAACACGGGTCGCGATTCTCGACGACCGCGCAAACAAGCTCCACCAATTCCGTCACAATCTCGCCGGAGAGTGCGTCATGGGTCAGGCTTTCGCACAAGGCGGCAAGGTCGACGATGCGCGCGAGACGCCGCCAGCCGCCGGCCAAAGTGCCGCCGGAGTTCGAATACCCAGCCGAGAAGTGCGGCTCTATGAGCGGACTCAGGGCGCGCTCGTAACGCAGGAAGCTACCGAGGTCAGCCAGCGGAGAACCCGAGACGGCGAACTCCCAATCGAGCACAGCGGCCACGGCCCAGCGCCCATCGACCGGCCGGACCAGGAGGTTGCGTTTGTTGAAATCGCCATGGACGAGAGAAGTTGTGTCGTACAACCGTCTGAGTTCGGAGCTGTGCGACCAGATCAGGGCATGGGCGCGATCACGCAAAGCGACAGACATGCGGCGCTCGGCGTTAGGCGACGCCAGGCACCGCGCCACGAATCGCGGCAAGGGATCCGGCCCTTCCAGAAGCGGCGCAGTGACGGATGGGCCCGGGCCGAGCCAGCCGGAGTTTGGAAAAACCGTGCGGCCGATGGCGGCCAACGTTTCACCGGCGGAGTAGGCCGCATGCGCAACCGCGTCGCAATCTCCAATGCGCTTCAGTTCGCGGAAGCTGACCCCTTCCACGTACCGCATGAGGGTGAACGGCGGCAGATCGTCAAGCCCCCGCGCCTCCGCGTGGATGATCTCAGGTACGGGAACGGAACCGGTGAGCAGCCGAATCAGGTCCGCCTCTTTCTGGCAGAGCGAGGCATCGTGCTCATAGATGCGGAGAACACAGTACTCGGGCATCGAATCGACGTGGAGTTTGAAATTGGAATTACGGAAGCCGTCGGGCAGCGGCTCGATGCCAGTGACACGGCCGTGAGGAAATGCCGTGTGAACGATTCGTTCCAATTCGCCGGCAGACAAAGTCCGGCGGGGTTCGGTGCGAACCCAGCGCGCGGCATGCGGAGCGCCAGACACCATCGGCTCTATCATCGCCGAGTGCGGACTCCGTTCGACAGGGGAATTACTGAGATTTGGCGGAGCGGAGTTTGTTCAAAACCGCGGCGCTCTCTTCGTATTTCTGTTCCTGGTAAAGAACGTCGGAAAGGCCGATGGCGGCATCGCGGTTGTCGGGATTGGATTCGAGAATGTTGCGGAAGGAGCTCTCAGCCTTGGTCCAATCCTTGCGGCGTTGATATTCGCGCGCCACTTCCAACTGGACCGAATTGGTATTGGGCTTTGCGGCGGGCACAGGGGCCGGGGATTCCGGCGCAGTTGGCGACGCGGAGGCAAGCGTGGAGGTCTGGGGCACGGCGCCCGATTCAAATAAATGCTGCAGCATTCCCGTATAAAGCAGACCGACAATCAGGATAATTCCGGCAGCAAGACCGATGACCAGGGGAATCCGCCATCCGATACGCGCTTTGGGCCGCGGAGCCAATAACTCCAAGCCGATCTTGTTGACCCATTCGTAGGATTCTTCCGGGCGAAGCGGCTCAGGCGGAGGCGGCAGCTCGGCGACAGATGTGGCTGCCGGCTTGACGGTTTGTGTCGGAGGCTCCGGCGTCTTGCCTGATTTGCTGAATTCAGATGCCTCGATCTCGGCGGCCGAAACTTTGATGTACACCATTTCGGTCGGGTCGGCCGGCGAGATCTCAGGCACCACCGCCAGCACCGGCTTGTCGGCCGGGAGCTCAAACGGCGGTTCAGGCGCAAGTTCGATTGGGGCTGGCGGCGCTTCTGTGTGCGCCACCGCAGATTCGGCAACTGGGAGCTCGGCAACTTCAGTCGCCTGCATTCTTACTGAGACGGGCTGCTCCACCGGCTCTTTGCGCACGATCGCGGAAGCGGCCTCATAAACAGAAGCCGGGGATTCGCGAGGGGTCGTAACGGGAGGCGGGGAGGCAACACTTACCGGAGCCGGCGCGGGCGGAGGAGCTTTGGTTTGATCGACCAGGCGTTCGATGCCCACGAGCATCTTCTGCAGGTTCTCGTCCGACCGCTGCGAGGCATCGCGCAACTTCCCGATGGCCTGCGATTGTTCGGCCAGGTTGGTTTCAAGCGTGCTGATGCGATCAACCACTTTGGATTGCAGCGTATCGACGAATGCCGCCATGGAACGCGTCTGCGATTCTTCGAAATCCTGCTGCAATTTCCGCTCGACGGCTTGGAAACGAACGTCCACCGAGGATTGAACCAATACCGGCAATTGCGAATCAAGATCCGCCAGCCGCTCATCGACGCGGCGGATATCTTCACGGACCTGTTCGACATCATTTAATTGCGACGCCAGCCGCGCTTCGAAAGCCACCAGCGTTTGACCGAGCACTTCGGAGGGAAGGGGCTGGGACGAAACAGGCGTTTCCACGCGGGTGGTGGATTCCAATGCAATTTCGGAAATGCGGCTTTCCACGTTTTTCAAACGCGAGAGCAACGGATCGAGGTCGATTTCCGATTCCCGGCGGGGTTTCGAGGCGCCCTGCGTCAGCCGGATTCCAGCGCCAATAGCGAGGCCGCCACCGAAACTGATCGCAAGCGTCTTGAGGACGGCTTTCATCATAGGGCTAGGTGTGCGGGTGAGCACGAAACTCTCCCGCGCTCATTCATTATATCCCCAAAATAGACCCGTAAACCTCAGATTTTAATACGATAGAAGTCGAGTGTCACGCGTGTGAACGGCTCCCGGCGAGGCCCCCGGGGCCGTTAACGGGTTCCTTTCAAACGGGTGAGATCACGCGCCTGTGGCCGATTTTGTGGCCGGCGTATCTTTACTCTTCGCGGGGCGCACGTGGGTTTTCTGGGCTTTTAGCCAGGCTGGGGGACGGCCTCGGCGGGGACCGCTCCCGGCGGCCAGCCGTTCGAGGCTTAGAATCGCTTCGTCAATCTGTGCTCTTTCCTGGCGCAGATCTTCCAGGATTTTCGTTAAATTCATGATGGGTGCCTCTTGTCAAAAGGGACGCGAAGAATTCATTTTCCGGTACTCAGAAATATTCCGGGCCGGTGAAGTGGCGTTTCCCGCGCCCGGATATCCAGATTATAAACGCCTGTGCAAATACAGCAATACTAGGAAAATGCTTGATCACCGGGTAGGCGATCTCTGAAATCCTAGCCTATATCTCGCGATGCGAAGAGTGTCAGTGGCGCGGAAATTCCATTTCTCTCGTGTGATCGTGGTTTGGGCCTTAGGCTTCAATAAAGCCCTGCCGAATGGCGTAGCGGACCAGGTTGGCGGTCTGGTGCAGGTTGAGTTTGTCCATAATGCGCGTGCGGTGGCAATCTGCGGTTTTTACGCTGATACCCAGGCGGGCGGCCACTTCTTTGGTCGAATTGCCTTCCGCGATCAAAGTGACGACCTGGCGTTCCCGATCGGTCAACTGCGCAGCGCGGCGAGCTGCCCCGCGAAAACTAAAGGGTTCTAGTACCAGGTCCGCCACAATATGGGCAATCTCTGGAGAGAAATAGGTGCGGCCGTGGGAAACCTCTTCGATGCTGCGGAGAAGTTCGTCGGCAGTGCGTGTTTTCAGTACATAACCGCGAACGCCGAGAGAAATAGCCTCGCGTACGCGGAATTCCTCGGCATGCTTGCTGAGTACGACGATCCGAGTGGACGGGCTGACGTCCAGAATCTGGCGGACGCAATCCAGACCGCAGCCAGGCAACTCGAAATCCAGAATAACGATGTCCGGTTGAAATTGCTGGGCAAAGCGAACGGCCTCGGGGTCGTCCTGGTGGCCCATCACGCGAAAGCCCTCGCCCTCCATCAGCGCCTTGAGCGCCTGGAAAACCAGCGGGTAACGATAAATGATTAAAATCCGTGTCGGCATCTGCCCTCCGAAGTTTTCAAGTCAATGCCGGCGCGTCACTACTCTATGGAAATGTGCTACCGTGGCGCGGCGGCAGGCGCTTCTTATCGCCATCTCTATGTTCCACATTCGGAACAGAACAGCGTTTTGCAAAGCGCTACTCACTTATTTATCAGAGTTTTTCGAGCCATTCAAGGATTTTGTTCCGGAATCAGAACAACCGGGGTCCAGTACGATAGTTCCGGCCGGGACGGTATAGCCCGAGGATAACCGGCAAATGCGTTGGCGGCGCAGGCGATCCGCAAATTCGAAGGCTCGGATGGCTATCCCACGTTATCTGGGTGTAGGGTATCCCAAAAAAGGGGGGTCATTTCACCGGCAATTTCTTCTGGAGGCGCTCCGCCTGGGCATTCAGGGCCGATATCTGCTTCAGGTCCTCCTCGGCCAGGGCGATGGAGTTCTGGATGCGGGAAACCTCGGCGCTGTTCAAAGGGGCGGCGTCGCGGTCGCGGCCATCCCGAACTCCCGACATGGCACGATATTGCTCCGTAATTTCCTTATAACGCCGCAAAATGCTGCTGAGATACATTTCGCGGCGATGAAAAATATTCTGTAAATCGGACAGGGTTTGTTGGGTCTGGGAGGACGACTGCCTGCCCGCAGCCGCTTCTTCTTTCAACTTGGCATTGAGGCTTTCCAGATCCGCGAGGCGAGCGCCACCGGCTTTCCATTGCGCCCGCAACGTCTCCAGGGCCTGGCTGGCATCCGCGAGGTTCTTGCGTTCTTCCTCGAGCGCCGCGGAAAGCCGCCGATTGGTCTCGGCTTCGGCCTCAACGCGCGACTCGAGATCGCTGACCTTGCCCTGCAACCTCGTAGCTTCGGCGCTCGATTGCGCGAGCGAATCGTGCAGGCGCCGCAGCTGCTGCTCGGCGGCCGAAAGTGCCTCGGACGCGGCCGGGTCAGCTACGACGCGCGGCGCGCTGGTCGCGGGAATGGAAGGCGCCTCGGACGCCGGAGCGGCCTGCGCGCGGGTCAGATCGTCGACACGCCGCAGAAGTTGTCCATTTTCACGGGAAAGAGCGGCGATGTTGTCCTGCAAGCGCAGAATGGTGCGTGCCTCCCAGACCAGGCCGCTCCCAGCGGCGACGATCATGATGATGAACACTGGAATCCCGTACCAGACGAGGATGCGAGTTTTGGCAGGCCCCGGCATAAGGCTGAATCGTATCACCTCCGGCGCAGCGCAAGGCGCGTGCGGTAGCTGAGCAAATGATGGTCCTCTGGTACCGTGAGCCGGATCAGCAGCCGCGGTGGGACATGCTCGGGCAGCGCCAAGGTCAGGCTGTAATGCGACCGCACGGTTTCAAACCCCTTGCGAATGCCTTCGGGAATCTCAGTACTTGAGCGGCTGAAGAACACGGCGCCACCGGTGGTTTCCGCGAGTTGCTTCAGCCCATTGTGATAGGCATTATTCAGACGGTCGGTCCGCTGGTTAAGATCGACGATGAACAGGGGCGCCTGTTGGCCCGCCATCACCGCGTCGAGCTTGGCGATTTTCTCCTGCACCAGCGCCTCTGGGAAGCGGCGGCTGAGATCATGGGAATCGCTGGAATTGATCACGGGATTGGTGAAGTCCTCGCGGTAGTTGCGGACGTCACCGTCGGTCACATAGAGGATAGCTACGCGCACGTTCGATTTCTCGAGCATGGCGTCGGCGATGCGCCCGATGGTCTCAACGGTGGCGAGCAGGCCGGTTCTGCCGGTGAGCGTCTGCCCATCAATCTGATGCAGAATCGCATCCCGATCTGTGGTGGGGTCCTCGAGAACGTGAAGGCCGTCCTGCGCCCGCAAAAGGCCAAGGTAAGCGTTCGCCGGCAGTTTGCGGATGATTTCTTCGGCGGTCTGTTTGGCGGGATCCATTACGGTCAGGTCGCCGGATGAGATATCCAGAACGAGCAAGATGACGAGATCGTCATCGGGACATTGCACGGCCGTGACGCGGGCGGCCACACCGTCGACGGTGGCGTGAAAATCCTGCGGGGGTGGGTCCCCGGTTTCGTCTTGGAGCCACAGAGGAATCCGGATTTCAACGGGCCGAGCGGGGGGCGGGGGCGCAGCCGCCAACGCACAACACAACAGAAATAGCAGAAGACGCACTAAAAACTGAACCTCATGCCGAGCTGGATCACACGGCCTCCGCGCGAACCGATGATGTGTCCGGCATCGACATTGGGTGCGCTGGCCGGGCCGATCATCGGGTCGGGATCATTCCAATTGGCGTGGTTGAGGAAGTCGAATTCCGAGGCGTTAAACTCGACGGCGCGCTCGACGCCGAGCGACACGCGTTTGTTGATGCTGAGATCGTAGTTCTGGCTGCCCGGATTCCGCAGCGTCGGGTTGGTGCGCGAGGCATCGCCCATGGTGAAATCGGCCGGCTGCGCGAACGCAGCGGGATTAAACCAGAGCGACGGCCCGGGGTTCGCCACTTGCGGATTGACGCCGGGGACGACGTCGACGTTCAGAGTGGAAATCACACCACCCGTGTTGTTAAATTCCGGGCGCAACGCGATCGGCGTGCCGGAGTATACCGTGGCGGTGCCGCTGAGCGACCACCCGTCGACCACGTAATGCCGCCAATCAGAAAAAGTGAGAAACGGCTTATTCGCGCCGAGCGGCAGCTCATAGCTGTAGCTCACCTGAAGGCGCTGCGGTTGATTATAAGACGTCAACGACCAATCGTTCTGGCGGTTAAAGAAATCCTGGATCCCGTAGGGGCCGGAATAATCGTCCAACTGCTTGGAGTACTCGTAATACGCGCTGAGCGCCAGCCCCATGGAAGCACGCTTTTCTACACGCACGAAACCGGCATCGCGCTGATAACGCCCGATGGGATACTCACCGTAAAGCTCGAACCCCTGATACTGCGGGTACGGGCGCAGCGTGCGATTGAAATCGAGATCATAAAGCTGGTTGCCGTACACCAGATCCGCCGGCAGAATCGCATTCGGATTGGCGGCGCTGTCTCCCACCAGAAGGTTTCGTCCGCCAGCATACGAGAAGCCGGTAGAAACTACCAGAGACCCGGGCAACTCGCGCTCGATCGTCAGCGACGCGGATTGATACGTCGGTAGGCGAGTGGTGGCATCGAGCAGGTCGGCGATGGTGTTATTAGCGGCGTCCGGCTGGAGATCGGGCAAAGGGACCGCTGGCGGCGGCAAAGAACCGGTCAGCGCCACGGCGGGCTGCAATTCCGTGTTCGGCGACAGGAATGTCTGATAGCTATTAAACCCCTGGGTGCCGAATTGACCCTCATAAATGGGAATGCCGGAATAACTGCGCGAAAACCCGGCACGCAAAACGGTTTTGGAATCCTTGGTCAAGTTCCAGGCTATGCCGATGCTCGGCTGCACACGCACCAACACCGGACGGAAACCGCGGCTCTCGCCATCCTGACCGGCGGCCACCAGAGCGCCGGGAAGGCCGTTCTCGGGATTCGGGAGAGCGAGATTGATGGTCGACTGCCGGTTGTATTTTTCCACGCGCGGTGTCAAGCGAACCAGCGAAACGCCGACATCGACCGCCAACCCTTTGCGCGGCTCATAGTGATCGGAAAGCGAGAGCGAGGCGCTGGTGCGCCGGAAATAGGATGGCGCCGTAACGAAGCTCTGTTCGGCGAAAGCCGGCTGGCCGATTAGAAAACTAGCCAGTCCGTCGCCGGTGTCGATAATGCCGGGCAGACTGGTGAGGCCGGAATCGAACTGAAAGAACCCACTCGGGTATTGCGGCCAGAAGCTATTAACCTGATAGAACGCGTAGCGTCCTGAAAGGCGCAGCGAATGCTGGCGCCAATGTCTGGATAGTCCATCACTCCAGACAAAACTGTTGTCGGCGTTGCTGGACATGGGATACGAACGGCCCATGCTGAGGTAAGGGCCAAACTGGTACACGGGGAACGGCGCCTGGCTCTGCCCGCTGCGCGACGTCGAGGAACTGGCATCGAAGCCGGCGGTATTGACGGTCTGGGCCGAGGCGCTGAAAATGTACTGCAAGGATCCACGGCGCGACGAGAATTGTTGGTTCGATGACCCCGGATTGGCGATGGTCGGGAACCACTCGGCCGGCTCGAACAACCCGTTCGAGAATGCCAGCTCGGTATTGATTTTGTGCCGTTCGCTGATCGATTGATCGACTTTCCCGATCATCCCATTGGCGGTGTTAGTCTCGGGCGAGCTGACGTAATAATTGTTCTGGAAGAACGGCCCGATATCGGTGTTGGGCTGGGGATAGAGCGTGAGGGCGCTCAGAGCCACCGGATTCAAGCGGGTCGTAGGGATCTTGTTGCCCGGAAACGGATCGCGCAGATATTGCAGATTCGTTTGGGAGACTGGCTGGTTCGGATCGTAAGCCGGATTGGTGCGCGTGCTCGCAGGGTCGTAAATGGGCAGCACGTTGCCCGCCGAGTCCACCACGTCGGAGTAATCGCCGGTCCGCTGCGCGGTTGTCGGAACAGTAGTGAGGTGCGTGCGGTCAATCCGTTCCCGGACGCCCTCGAACGAAAGAGAAACATACGTGTTGCTCTTTCCGTGCATTAACTTAGGAACGAAGAATGGACCGGCGACGTTGAACCCGTACTGATTGCGGCGCAGCAGATCCTTAGTCCCACCGTTCTGCACGATCTCGTGGGGGATGGCGTCCAGAAAATCATTACGGAAGTTCTCGTAAAGACGGCCATGCCAATCGTGTAACGGGCTGTGTGTCTTGGCGGCCACCGCCGGGCTGTCCGCGCGAAGCCCGAGGTTCGCGGTCTGGACCTTGAACTCGTCGATGGCACGCTGGACCTCGCTCGGCTGCTGGGGCAGGGCAACGATCGCGATCACGAGGCACACCACGAGAGCTCGAAGGGCGCTCAACATTATTACAATTTTACATCGGTTGCTGCGTGCTTCCCCGATAGTGAAAAAGAAGTATTTACCAGGGGAAGCAGAGTCTGCGAATCACGCTTCGCCTCCGGCGCCCTGATTCCTACGCTAATCTTGATGCTTGACCATGAAACTCGGTGATATCGCGCGCGCGCTCGGTTGTGAGCTGGTCGGGGACGCCGAGACGAACATCACGGCCGTTGCCGGAATGGAGCACGCGGCGCCGGGCGAGCTGACCTTCCTCGCGAATCCGAAATACGCGCACAAGGTGAAGGACACGCGAGCGAGCGCGATTCTGGTCGCTGAAGCGCTGCGCGATTTGCCGATCGCCAGCCTGGTCTCGAAGAATCCGTATTTGGATTTTGCGCGAGCGCTGGAACTCTTTTATCAGCCGCCGAAGCCGGCGCCCGGGATTCATCCGCTCGCGTCGGTCGCGAAATCGGCAAGCATCAGCGACGGAGCTTCCATCGGGCCATTCGCCGTAGTGGGCGAGCATGTCACGATCGGCCGCAACGCGGTGCTCCATCCGCATGTGGTGATTTACGAAGGCGCACAGATTGGCGACGATTTCCTGGCGCATTCGCATGCCGTAGTGCGCGAGTTTTGCCGCGTCGGGCATCGCGTGGTTTTGCAGAACGGCGTCGTCATCGGCGGTGATGGCTTCGGGTTCGCCAAGCGCGCCGACGGCACGCATTACAAGATCGTGCAGTCCGGCCCGGCGGTGATTGAGGACGACGTCGAGATTCAGAGCCTGACCTCCATCGACCGTGCCACTGTGGGCGAGACCCGGGTGAAACGAGGCGCCAAGATCGACAGCCTGGTACAGGTGGGCCACGCGTGCGTGGTGGGCGAAGACAACATCATCTGCGCGCAGACGGGCCTCGCGGGCAGCTCGATCCTAGAACGCAACGTTTTGCTTGCGGGCCAGGTGGGCATCTCGGGCCACCTGACGATTCACGACAACGCTATCGTTTACGCGCAAAGCGGCGTGGGCGGCGATGTGGAGCCGGGCGCGCGAATTTCCGGCTCACCGGCGTTCGCCGCCAACGTCTGGCTCCGCGCCATCACCGCATTTCCAAAATTGCCCGAATTAGTGAAGCTTGTGCGCGATTTGAAGAAGAAGGTCGAGGAACTGGAGAAAAAATGAGCGACGCACCCAACGATCGCCGCCGCCCGGTGGCCTACAAGAATGACACGTTCCTCGGCAGCCCCGACGCGCGCATCCTGCGGATTCTCTCCGAATATCTGGAACCGCTGGGACATTTCCGCCACGAGCATATTCGCGACACGGTTGTGTTCTTTGGATCAGCGCGGGTGCGGGAAGACGGGCCGCTTGCGCAATACTATCGCGATGCGCGCACGCTGGCTCGCCTGGTGACCGAGTGGTCGAACCAGTTCGCCAACCACACGTACCGGTTCGTGGTCTGCACGGGCGGTGGTCCGGGCATTATGGAGGCGGCCAATCGCGGCGCGCGCGATGCCAGCGGCAAGACCATCGGGCTGAATATCGGGCTTCCGTTCGAGCAGTTCCCAAATCCCTACATCAGCCCGGAACTGAGTTTTGAATTCCACTACTTTTTCATGCGCAAGTTCTGGTTCGCCTATCTGTCCAAGGCCCTGGTGGTCTTCCCCGGCGGATTCGGAACCATGGACGAGATGTTCGAGATTCTTACTCTCGCCCAGACCAAGAAGCTTGCGAAGAAGATTTTGATCGTGCTCTACGGCTCCGAATATTGGAAAGAGGTTCTGAACTTCGAGGCGCTGGTGAAGCACGGCATGATCTCGCCCGAGGATCTGGATTTGTTCCAGTACGCCGACGATCCCGAGAGTGCCTTCACGATCCTTCGCGACGGCCTGGTGCGCTACCACATCACGCCGGAAACGCAAGAAACGCCGGCCATCGCCAAATCACGCGACCCGCAAACGCCCGAAGGAAGTTTGTGAGAAGGCCGGGCGTGCCCGGCCCCACCCTTAGAACTCGTACCGCAGCGCGAACTGCATGGTGCGCGGCGGCATGACGGCTTGAAATTCGCCGAACGTCAGGTTCGAAATCAGCGACAGGCTCGGATTGGTGAACGTAACGTTGTTGAATGCGTTGAAAGCCTCCGCGCGGAACTGCAGGCGCTGGTTCTCCCACGGCAGCTTGAAATACTTCGAAAGCGTGAGATCGGTGTTGAAGAAGGGCGCCAGGCGGAGCACGGCCCGCGCGCCGCTGTGGCCGGGCAGCTCATCTTCAAACGAGCTTGCGGCGGAGGTATTGGCGAACAGGCTGGGAATCCCGTTCTGATCGATCTGGACGCCGGCCTGCACCGGCTTGGTTTCGATCGCCAGTGAGTTCAGCCAGTAGTTGGCGTTATAGGCTAAATCGCCGGCAACGGTGGTCGGCAGGCCCGAGCGATAGCGGATGACGCTCGACACCTGCCAGCCGCCAATGATCTGATTCGCCCAGCCCGGCGCGCCGTTGAACAACATCTTGTTCTTGCCGAACGGCAGCTCATACAAGAAATTGGCGCTGATGTTGTGGCGCATATCGAAGTCGGAGGAGCCGCGAAATTCTTTGAAGTCGAACACGTTTTGAATGGCAGCGCCCTGCGGTCCGGCCCCCGACTCAGCCGCCGAGCCAAGGTCGATGGAGTGCGACCACGCGTAGTTGAAGTCAAACGAAAAGCCGTTGCTGTATGCCCGCCGCAGCGCCACGGTGAGCGAATGGTAAGCCGCCGTGCCGACGTTCATCCAGGTAGGCATCGAGCTGCCTTGCAGCGGGAAGAACGTGTAGCAGCCATAGACCGAGAGGCACTTGCCGTTAACGTATCCGCTGGTGGTGTTGCGATCCACGGCGTGCAGGCAATCGAGGAAGCTCCCGCCGTAATCGTTATAGACGCAATTGAAGTAGTTGGCCGAAGCGCTGCCGGGGAAATCGGCATTCGCCAATCCGGGCCATATGTCCTGAACAAACGGCAGGTTCGGCACAAGGCTCGGATTCTTCTGCACCATGGCAGGTGTGATGCCGGAATCGTACAACTGGCGTACGATGGCGGCGTTCTGCGCCCACGTGACGCCGGACTTCGGGTCTTTGAAATACTCGAGCGGCGTGTAAACGTCTCCCTCCATCAGGAGGGAATGCGAGAGGCGGCCCGTGTAGCCGACTTCGATCGTGACCTTCTTGGGAAGTTCCCTTGTAATGCTCGCGTTCAGCAGGTACGAATAAGGTGGTTTGAGATTTGGCGCGATACCCTCAAAGGCCCCTGAAATCGACGCGATATTGGGTGGCGTGAAGGGGAACGTTTCCGGCGCATTCACGGGCACCACCGGGGCGCCGCCCGCGTAGCGCGGGCTGGTGGAGAAGCTGTAGGAATCCGGGAAGTTCGATTGTGTGGCCAGGCCGATCGAACCGTACTGGTCATATTGCGTGATCAGGTCGCTGCCGAAGCGGTCGTAGGCGATTCCGGCGCCTGCGCGAAACACGCCGCTCTTGCCGAACAGTTTACCGATCCAGTTGTCGCGGTCGCCTGGCGCATAAGCCAGTCCGAAACGCGGCGCAAACGCCTTGTTATAGGGGCTCCACCAGGTTGGTTTGCCGTTCTTTGGGCCGTCGAGACCCCAGCTCAATAGCGCGTTTGGCATGGCGTTCTGCGGCACGCCTTGCGACTGCAGAAAATCGCGCTGCGCAAAATATGACGTCAGCGGGAACGTAGGCATCACCTGGACGCCATTTGCTTCATACGGAGGACGGAAATTCTCGTATCGCAGGCCGTAGTTCACAGTGAGCGCGCGCGTGATGCGATAAGAATCGCCGATGTAGGCAGCGTAATCCCGCTCCACGAAGTTGCGCACTTGCAGCGTACCCTGCGGCTGCGGTTGCCCGTTGGTGCCGAAGAAATTGGTGTGGAAATTGTCGTTGACGATGCCGAGCAGCGCGCCCATGGCGTTGGCCACCGAGTTCGGGTCGTAAAGCTGTGCATTGGGAAATCCGTTGCTCTGGAGGTAGCCCGTCACCGCGTTGTCGATGTCGGCACCGAGACCGATCAGCTCGGTGGCGCCATAACCATAGCGCGCGAAGGAATTGGCGTCGGACGCTGTGTTGTTGTGGATGAACCTGAGATTGAAGCCGCTGGTGATGGTGTGCTTGCCTTTGATCCACGTGAGATCGTCGGTAGGGTTCAGCGTCGGCAGGCGTTGCCCAAAGGGACGGGCGTAGGGATTCTGCAGGGAATCGAGCGCCGGCGCCTCAAACAAAACCGGTCCTGTGACGCCCGAAAACTCCTGGCCGAAGCGCGTAAAACCCAAATTGAAGACGTTGATCAGATTCGGTTTCAGGATGGCCGTATATTGCGCCGCTGTGCCCTTGCTGTTGTCTCGCAACGTGGATGCGGCGGGTTGCCCGGGAAACTGAGCGGGAATCTGCGTATCCGTGTTGTCGGCCAATGTGCCGCGCACGCTGAGTGTGTGCTTGCCGGCGCCGTCGATGTGATAGTCGATTTTCCCGACGATCGCGCGGTCGTTGCGATGACTCGGCGTGTTGAAACGATAACCGCTAAAGTTCAGGCCTCCATCCTCGCCGAAGGTCGGATCATTGCCCGCCGGATATGAGTTCAGGACCTTGAGCATGTCCTGGTTCACGCCGATATGCAGGGGATCAACCAGCCGGATTTCCGCCGGCGTCAGCGTTTGCGTGGAACCGTCCGTCAGCTTGAAGGTAAGGTCGCCATCTCTCATACTTGCTGACGGAACCGCGCGGGCCGTGGCATTGCCGCTGGCATCGGTGCGCTCTTCATAGTTAAAGAAGTAGAAGAGCCGGTCTCTGATGATTTTGCCGCCTACCGACGCTCCAAATTGGTTGCGTACCAGCGGCTGTCGGGCGACGCCGGAGCGGTTGTTGAACCAGTCATTGGCGGCAGTGTCAGTGTTGCGATTGAATTCATACAGCGAGCCATGGAACTGGTTTGTGCCGCTCTTGGTGACGAGCGCCACCTGTCCGCCCGAGGAGCGGCCCTGATTCGGGCCTTCGCCCGCTACGGTTACGCGGAACTCCTGCACCGAATCCAGCGGAATCGGCAGCACGGCATTGAAACCGGAGTTCACTACCGAACCGTTGGCATTGGAGCCCTGAAATCCGCCGGTAGAGGTAGAGTTGTTCTGAGTCTGCAACCCGGAATTCTGGTTGTTGTTCACGTCGGCGCCGTCGAGGGTGATGTTATTTTGATCGCGCCGCGCGCCCATCACCTCGCCGGTGGGCGTCACGCCCGGCTGGAGGCTCAACAGTTCCACTACATTGCGCGTCTCGAGCGGCAACTGCCGCACCTGGCGCTCAGAGAACGGGTTGCCGACCGATGCATCCACGGTATTGGTGGCGGCTGCCTCCGCGGTTACGTTCACGGTCTCGGTAGCATTGCCGATGGCGAGCTGCAAATCGAGCGAAGCGGGCGTGTTGACCAGCAGCTTGATGTTGTCGCGCGTGGCTGTGGAAAATCCAGGTTTCTCCGCCTTCAGCGTGTAGGTTCCGGGAGGCATTTGGAGAAATGCATACTCACCGATGGCGTCCGTTACCACCTGCCGAACCGTTCCTTTTTCACTGTCGGTAAGGGTGATCACGGTGCCCGGAATGACGCCGGACTGGACGTCGGTAACGACACCGCGCAACGACGTTGTGGACTGGGAATAGCCGATCGCCGCGAGGGGCAGAAGCAAGACCACTGTTCTGACGAGGCGAACATAAGCGCGCACGCTCTTACTCATTCTGATCTCTCCTATTTGCACTGGGATGGGCGAGGGAAACGTGCTCGCGGAAATGCCGCTCACGCAGGGAGCGATAGCGGGCGGTATACGGGGGGCCTGGAAGGCCAAACCGCCTAAATACTGTCACCGAAAAGCTACGAAAACTAACCTAAGAAACTGCTCCGGGGTATTTCCCCTTCTCACACCGCGGCGTATAATCGGGGCGTTGGTATCTGTCTCCCCTGTCTGGAGGCACCTATATGCGCCCTGTGATTTGCGCACTGTTTGGTCTAATCGCGTACACGTCTGCCGGTTGCGCGGCCGAACCGGTGACTCTGATCCTTCAGTTCGACGGTCGTCACTCCGAACAATCCGTCGGCGAAATGAAACGAGAATTGCAAAGCATTATGCGCGGTTCCGGAACCGAGCTGAACTGGCGCATCTCCAACGAGGTTTCCGCTTCGGAATCCTTCCCCAATCTCGTGGTCGTGACATTTCACGGAAGCTGTGCGATGACGCCGTTTACGTCCACGCTCTCCGAGGGCGGCCTGCCGCTCGGCTATTCTCATGTCTCCGATGGCGAAATCATTCCGTTCGCCGACGTGGAATGCGACCGCATCCGCCGAGAATTGCGCTCGATCCATGGAACCCTTACCGCCGGCGACGATCGCGTGCTCGGCCGCGCCTTGGCCCGCGTGCTGGCGCACGAACTGCACCATATTATCGATCACACCCGCACGCACGAGCGGACCGGACTATTTCGCAAGTCACTGTCGCCGCAAGACTTAACCTCTGACCGTACCTTGTCATCGTCCTTTGCCCACTGAACAATTTCTGTCAAGGTACTCGATCCACTCCGCGAAACCAAATCGAAACTTTAGATAGGCCGCCCAAGCATTTCTTATTTCGTCTTTGAGATCAGTGGTATCCGGCCTATCGAAAGTTTTGATTGGACCGCACGCGATTTAACCCTCTACGCTCTATGAATGGCACCCATCTATTCACAGATCGACATGCTGCATCGCACCAGCCGTATCGTCAGTTCCGGCTTAGTGCTCGATGACGTGTTGAGGGACCTCATCCGGCTGGCGGTCGAGGTGACGAGCTGCGATGCCTGCCTGGTTTACCTGGTCGAGCCCTCGGGCGATATCGTGCTGCGGGCGTCACAACTGCCGCATACCGGAGAGATTGGCAGCATTCGCCTGAAGCTGGGTGAGGGTGTGACAGGTTGGGTGGCGGCGCACAAATCGGTCGTGGCGCTTTCCGCCAAAGCCGCGCTGGATAAGCGCTTCAAGAATTTTCCGTCTTTGGTGGAAGATACGTTCGAAGCGTTCCTCTCGGTTCCGCTGGTGAGCGGCGGCGATACGATCGGCGTTATCAACGTCCACCACAAAACTCCGCACGTGCACACGCCGGAGCAAGTGGCATTGCTCTCATTCATGGGCGAACAGATGGGTGGCGCGATTGCGCGCGGCCGCGTGATGGAAGAGAATGCCCGGCTGCAAGAAGAGGCTCTGGAAATCCGCCGCCAGCTAGAAGCACGCAAGCTGGTGGAACGCGCCAAGGGTATCCTGCAAGTCAAACACAATCTCACAGAAGAGCAGGCTTACCTTCGTCTGCGCGGCGAGAGCCGGCGCTTACGGCGTCCCATGCGCGATCTGGCCGAAGCCATCATTCTGGCGGAAGATGTCATTGCCAGCTCCGGAGTCAGCGCCCCGCCCGTGCGGGAACTGGACCTGGTGGACACTGCGGAACGCTATTCGCAAATGGCGGGGTAATGCTCGCTTAAGCGCGACGGCCAGCTAAACCGAGAACGTCCGCACCGGGTGCTTTGCCTTCGGGCAGATTCGCTTCCAGGTAGTCGATACCGCCGGGCGTGATCACGAAGTCACTGTTATCCGCGGAGCCCACGTAGTTCTTGCTCTGCAAATACCACAGCGTGAAAGACACGAACTCCTGCGGGCATTTCGTCGCCTGTTCGATCTCGAGCAGCGACAAGCCCGACCTTGCCGGATTGGTCTGGCGCTGCTTGAACAGAAGACACAGAATCCCCACGCGGCGGCTCAATTCCGCATCCACGCCTGTGGCGAACTCCGTAGGCTCCACCTGCGGCAGCGGCTGCTTCACATGCGCGGAATACTCCGCATCGTACGAGGCTCGCGCTTCGGGATCGGACAAGACTTCGAAACCGCGGCGGAGCTGCATAAAAGCCTCGGCGTCTCCCGTCTCCGCGTTATCCGGGTGCAGGCGCGCCACCAGCATTTTGTAGATGCGCTTGATCGTCTCCAGCTCCGCCTTGGGGCTGATCTGCATCAGATCGTAGTAATCGACAAACTTTCCTGGCGTCGCCATGGGAGTTAGCTTCCCTTATTCTAAGCGCAGTGAGAACGGTAAGTCGCTACTATCTAAGGTAAGTGGTGTGAGACATGACTCATGCGAGCACTGACCAGACATTTCGGACAAGGGTTCTCGGCGGCACCGGCCTCCGTGTGGGACGCCTCGGTGTCTCGGCGAGTTACGGTGTGCCTGCGCGTGCCGTGGAACAGGCTTTCGAACGCGGTGTGAACTATCTCTACTGGGGCAGCCGCCGAACCGGCGGATTCGGCCAGGCCATCCGCAACCTAAGTCCGCAGCGTGACCGCATGGTGCTGGTGATTCAGTCCTACTCCAGAATCGCCGCGCTGGTTGGGCCCAGCCTCGAGCGCGCCCTGCACGAAGTCAAGCTGGATTATGCAGATATTCTCCTGCTCGGCCTTTGGAACAAGCCCGTAGCGGAACGCATCTTCGAGGCGGCGCGCAAACTCAAGGATCGCGGGTTGGTCCGGTTTCTCGCGCTCTCCTCACACGACCGTCCGATGCTTGGGCAACTCGCAGCCGCCCGCACATTCGACGTCTTACATTTTCGCTATAACGCGATTCACCCCGGCGCGGAGTCGGATATCTTTCCGCACATCCCCGCAGAGAATCGCCCCGGCATGGTGGCATACACCGCCACCAGTTGGAAGCAATTGCTGAGTTCCAGGAAACTTCCGGCCGGCGAGAAGGTCCCCTCTGCGGCCGATTGTTACCGCTTCGTGCTCTCGCGCCCCGAGGTGGACGTTTGCATGACCGGGCCTTCCAATGCCGCGCAGATGGAGGAAGCGCTCCGAGCGCTCGACCAGGGTCCCATGTCCGAAGCCGAGCTTGCCTGGATGCGGCGTGTCGGCGCCGCGAAACACGGGTAGTTACTTTCGCACGTAGCCGTGCACGGCCGACCGCTTTCCGCCCTGCCGGTGCGCTTCGTCGGAAAGCGCGTGCACGCCGGATGCATCCACCCAGCGATTGTAAAAATTGAAGAGCGCGCAAACCGTGATGGCGTAGTAGATCACTTCATCGGTCCATCCGGCCTCGTAGAGCGGCTGCATATCCGCCGCGGTGATGGATGGCGAGTGGTGGTTGACCTTGTCCACAAAACGAAATAGAGCCTTCTCGTTCTCGCTGAGGCGCGAACTCTCGAGATCGCGCACCACGCCCTGGACCAGTTCTTCATCGCCCAACAGTTCCGCCGCAACTGCGGCGTGCGATTTCAGTCAAAACGGGCAGTCGTTGCGAGCAGAAGTATACGCCGCGATAAGCTCCCGCAGCCCAGGACTGATGGGCGCAGGGCCGCGCATGATCTCCTGCGTGAACGCGGCCAGATGCTCGGTGGCGGAGGGCATGTACGCGAACATGTTCCAGATCTGCGGATACTCACCGCCCGACGCGCGCATGCCTTGCACCAGATTGCGAAACGGCCCAGGTTTTGGGTTCTGCTCGACATCAGGAAGGAACATGGGCTTCATCGTGGACATAACGACGATGATCGCACGGTGCTCAGGCGGCAGCGCCGGCCGGCTGCTGCCGGGTCGCCACCCACAGGAACACACCGCCCGTAAGGACGGCGAGGGGCGCAACACTAAAAATAAGAGGCACGGCTTCCACAAGCATCAGAACGGCCCCTATTCCGGCGACCCTCTGCTGCGACCGTGCTGCACCGAAAACTCCCAACGCGATGGCAGCCAGGATTCCGCCAGGAACCAAGGCCGTTCGAATGATCGAACCTTGCCTGGTCTCCGACGTCCCGGAGACACGCGTGGAACAAGGGTTACCCGGCTGCGCACCGGGCGGCGGAATCATGGAGGAGCCCGAGTTTGACTCGCCCCACTGGAGGCACGGATCCAAAAGGTCACGTACTTCCAGCGCCACCCCGCGCATCGCTACCAGTCCAATCGGCAGCGCAGCCAGTACCGCCACCAGCAACTGCTTGGTGCGCATCGCGTCCCCTTCTGAGCCGACTTTAGCATGCGCGCCCGGCCCCTATCCCCTTTTGTTATATTTCGTTTCAGGTGGAAAGTGCGAACCTGAACGCGTGGCTGGTTCGGCAGTCCGGACTTTTGGCCGGCACGCGCCATGCGCTTCGCGACGGCGTCACGCGCGTCGGCCGCGGCTCCGACAACGACATCATCATCAGCGAGGCCGCCATGGTGTCCTCGCATCACATCGAGATCCGTAAAGAGGGCGACGACTATCGACTCGTCGATCTGAACAGCACCAATGGCACCTACCTGAACGGCGAGCGCGTCACGGAAGCGCCGCTTCAGCCGGCATCGGCCATCCGCCTCGGCGCCGATGGCCCCGAATTTAGCTTTGTCATCGACGATTTTGTGGCACAGGATTTGAACCAGACCCTGGTCGTCCCCACGCCATCCGGCGAACCCCCTGACAAGCCGGAGGCGGAGCCCACCAAGCCGCACGAGGACCTGCTTTCCGACGCCGTGGCTCGCGCCCGCGTGGCGCGCCGCATGGGAATTGGCGATTCCACCGTCGTGATCATGCGCGAAATGCTGGACGCGGCCCTGCACCGCACCGGGCGCAAATTCAAGGCGATCATCGCGGGCCTGGTATGCGCGCTCATCGCGACCGGCGCTTACGGCTTCTGGAAGATTCAGGGCCTGAAATCCGCCAAACAACAATACGACGGGCAGATCCGGCAGATCGAGGCCGTTCTCGCGCAAGGCAACGAGAACCAGGCGCAGGCTGATCAACTGATCGATGAGCTGGATGAAAAATCGCGCGAGGCCGCAGCCGTCGAGAACACGTTGCTCTATCGCGTTGGTTCCTTCGAGCGCGAGGAGTTCATCGACCGGGAAGTCCGGGCACTGCTCAAGGAATTCGGCGCCGAAACATATAGCGTGCCGCCGGAATTCGTGGCTGAGGTCAAGCGTTTCATCGAACAGTATCAGGGGCCGGACCGCCCGCATATGGTGCGCGCGCTGGGCGTGGCGCGGAAGAATATGGACACCATGCGGCAGATCTTCGAAGAGAGCAACCTGCCGCCGGACTTGGCGTACATCGTGTTAGTGGAAAGCGCGCTCTCGGGCGATAGCGAAAGCTCCGCCGGCGCCGTGGGTCTGTGGCAATTCACTCCTGCCACCGCCCGCGCGTACGGATTGAAGGTCACCGACAGCGTGGACGAACGGTTGAATCCCGCCAAATCAACGCGCGCCGCGTGTAAATACATCCGCGATTTGATTCTGGATTTCGGATCGGGCAGCTCGGTCATGCTGGCGCTGGCGGCTTACAATCTCGGCCCGTCGAAGGTGAAAACGGCGATCCACAAAGTGAGCGACCCCATCAAGCAGCGCAACTTCTGGTATCTTTACCGCGTGCGCGCTGTTCCGCCTGAGACGCGCGAGTACGTCCCGAAGGTGATGGCGGCCATGATCATTGCGCGCCACCCTGATCGATACGGCTTCTAAAGAATGAATTTACAATTTCGCATAACACTGAGCGCGGTCCTGTGCCTTGCCGTTCCCGCTCTCGCCCAGGTCGCGCACACCGAAATCACCAAGTGGCAGTACGGCAAGACCGGCGCGCTCTCCATCACGCTCGATGACGGCAGCCTCAATCAGTTTCGCGTCGCCGCTCCCATTATGGATTCGCTTGGCCTGCCCGCAACGTTTTTTATTATTACCGGCGAAGTGCCCGGCTCGCGTTATCACGGCACATTTGTAGGGCGTCCCACAAAGTCCATCATCGAAGAAACCGCCACAATTCCCACGAGCAAGGACAATCTTTTCGAGCGCGCTTCCGCCATCGGATACCTCGGGCTTCAGGGCACGCTCGCCTTTCACACGCGCGCCGGCTCCATTTACGACGAGAACCACGATCTCGCTCAGGCGTGCCAGATCATCGACGACGCATATGCCACGGTCCGCCAGGGCGCCTTCCAGCCACGCGTCGCGGCGGCGAATGCAAATCACGTCACCTGGGATGAGTTGCGCGAACTGGCGAAGCGCGGACATGAAATCGCCAGCCACACGGTGACGCATCCTCGCCTGGCCATACTGGACGACGCCAATCTCATCTATGAGCTAGATCGCAGCCGCGAGGAGATCCTCACGCAGGTGGGTTTCCAGCACACTTTCTCGGTCGAATGTCCCTACGGCACCGAAAACGAGCGCGCCGTTTCGTTCGCGCTCGAGCGCTATCCGCTGGCACGCAATTTCATGCCGGATGCGTTTGTCGATGATATCGATCGCGCCAGCAAAAGCGACCCGCTCGCATCGCGCAAGGAATACGTTCGCTGGCAGCGCGGCCCAGTGACCGCAACGCCCATGAGCCTGATGAAGTCGTGGGTCGATACAACGGCGGCACATGAAAACATCTGGCTGGTGCTGGTGTTCCATGGCGTCGACGGCATCGGCTGGCAGCCGCGCACTGGCGACGATCTGAAAGAATATTTCGGCTATATCAAGTCAAAAGAAGACCGCGTGTGGGTGGCGACGTTTCAAGACGTCGCGAAATACATGCGCGAACGCATGCACGCCACGGTCGAATCCTATCACCACGGCAATGTCATTTCGGTCGTTTTGCGGGACGACTTGAAAGACATACGCTACAATCTTCCGCTGACGCTCAAGACCTACGTGCCCGCGAATTGGCGGGCGGTGGAAGTGCGCCAGGGCGATCGCGTGACGAACGTTCACGCCATCGAAGACAAGACGCTCCCTTACGTGAATTACCAGGCCTTGCCGAACGCCGAGACCACCACGCTCACGCCCACCGGTCCGAAATAGATCACGTCACCGCCGGTTTGCAGTTATTCTAAGTGGAATGCCGGTCGAGTTTCGAAAAGTCAGTTGCCCGCCGATCACGGCCATCGATATCAGCGCGCCAGACGGTGTGGCCATCGGCGTCATCGGGGAAGACGGTTCGGGAACGAGCACGCTGTTGCGGCTGGCCGCGGGCCTTGAGCCACCGCGCGGCGGGGCAGTTGCCGTCGGCACGCGACGCCGCTTTCTTGGGCCCGGCGATCCGCTCAACTTTTCGCCGGTGGACACGCTGCTGCTCGATCACACACTCGCCTTGCACGATCGCCTGGTGCGCGCGCGTGCCATCACTTCCATCGACCGCCTGCGCCAAGCCGGCACCACCATTCTGTTTACGACCCACGAGGAAGAACTGCTGCTGGAGCTAGCCGACGAGGTCTGGTGGCTGGGCCAAGGCCGGCTCATCGGCCGCGGCGATCCGGCTGAAGCCCTGGACGCCTATCGCAAACATATCGCGGAGCGCATCCGCGCCTGGGGCCAGAGCATTCAGACCCCGCTCGTTCCACGGCTGCGGCGAGGCGACGGGCGTGCCCAGATTCTGAGCGTGGAAATCGATGGGCAAGATGGCAAGCCGACCGGTGTGCTGCGCAGTGGCGAGGCGGCGGTGGTCCGCGTCTCGGTGCGATTCCAGCAGGCGGTAGCCGAGCCGGTGGTCGGCATCCTGATCCGCTCGCGCATCGGATTAAATGTTTACGGCACCAACACGGAGCTCGAGCGCTTGAAGTTCGGACCCTGCGCTTTGGGCGATGCGTTGCGCCTCAACTTCAATTTCCGCTGCGATCTGTGCCCGCAGGAGTACACGCTAACCGTCGCGTCCCACGATCCCAACGGCGTCTGGCACGACTGGCTGGAGGACGCCGTCTCGTTTTCCGTAACCGATCCCCGCCCCACCGCCGGCGTCGCCAACCTGCGCGCACAAGTGAGCGTCGAAAGGCTCCCGCAAGCGTAGGGTTCACACTTGTTTTGTTTCCAGTGCCCGCTTTGTCGACTCCAGCGTGTTGATGAGTGACTCTCTCGGCAGCTTCCGGATGATCGGCTCGATGATCCAGCCGAGACCCAAGGGCACGTCGCGCGTCAGTGAGATGGCCCGGCACTCGGCAAACACCGCGCCTTCTCTCTCTTCAAATCGCCAGTAGGAATAAAGCCGCCACAAGAAGCCGTAGCCCGCATCGGGTGCCAGCACTCTCTCCTGCGCCTTTCCGGCGTCCTCCACCTCCGCAATCTTCGTCGTATAGGAGCGGCAACACGAGCGCACGGCATCCAAATGCGAATAGTGCACATCGTGATACGTATCCAGCACCACAGTGATGATCTTCTTCTTTAGCAGACGTAAGTAGATTTGGAAATCGTCGCCGTGGCGGGCGATCAGCTTGGAATCGATGACCTCCGGCTTGTAGATGTTCTTGTGGTTGTCGTAATCCTGAATCAGCGCGAGGGTCTGCTGGACCGTCGCTCCGCGAATCATGGTGGCGCCGATCCAATCATGAATCAGCCCATCGGGCACCGTGACCGGCCGGGTACCAGACCAGAACTGCGCGACGGTCTCTCCCTTCCGAACCTGGCGGTCGCGCTCCGCGTCGCCGTCAGACCAGAGGAATGCACCGTCCTCGCCGAGCGTCCGCTCCATCCCCTCTTCGGCCTCGCGGATGTAGTCCGCAAACGCCTCGAGCGTCGCTTCCTTCAACTGCACGGTCTCGGCAGTTTGTGCCACTCACTTCTTTCTGGTCAATGCCTCAGCCTTCCGGATGGCCTTCTCTCGCAGATCCCAGCTCTCGATGGCTTTTTGCGTTCCCTGGCGCGCCAGGTCCGTGTCTAACCGCCGCTCAGCCTCATCGAATGTGTCCTCCGCATCCATCCTGGCTTCGTAGGCGGCATCGTCGGCTTGCTTCACGCGCTCAACCGCGCGCTTGATTTCCGGGTCAACGTCCTTCGCCTCTTGCTGGGCTTTCTCATACAGGCGCCGGCCCTTGGCATCCCCGTTGAGCGACGCTAGCGCCTCCAACTCACGATATGCCTTTTTCTGGTCTTCCGTCCAGGTCGCCTTCGCCTTCTTTTCCGATTCCGCGAGCGCGTCCACAGCCCGGTCCGCGGTCACCCGCACCTTGCTTTTATCCCAGAGCCACCGCCACAGACTCCAATCCCGGGCTTCCATCATCAACGCCCTGGCCTCTTCCACCTGCACCAGTTTTTGCATAAGGGACTCCCCCGCCCCGCCTGTGCAATATTCAGGCCAAAGAATTGAGGAAGATTTTCGTACCTGCGAGTATTTTTCTGGAGCATAATGAACTCGGATTCTTGAACATGAATCCGGCTGACTATGATTTCGATTACATCGTGATCGGGTCCGGATTCGGCGGCAGCATCACCGCGCATCGCCTGACGGAAAAAGGCTATCGCGTGGCCGTAATGGAAATGGGCCGCCGCTGGACCCCCGAGAACCTGCCCACGACCAACTGGAATATCTGGCACTGGATCTGGCGGCCCGCATTGGCGCTGCGCGGCTTCTTCAACATCGAGCTGTTCCGGCACGTCGTGATCATGCACGGCTGCGCCGTCGGCGGCGGTTCCATCACCTATGCGAACACCATGCTCGTCCCGAAGGATTCCATTTGGGATAACGGCTCATGGGCAGGCCTGGCGGCCTGGAAAACCGAAATGCCGGCCCACTACCAGACTGCCATCCGCATGCTCGGCGTTGTCGAAAACCGCATTCTCGGCCCAGCCGACCACCTATTGAAAGAAGTCGCCAGCGCCGCCGGAGTAGGACAAACCTATTACAAGACTCACGTTGCCGTTTTCGAGCCACCCGAAGGAGAAGCTGGCGGCAAAACGTACCCGGATCCCTACTTTGGCGGTGAAGGACCCGATCGCACAACGTGCATCGCTTGCGGCGGCTGCATGATTGGCTGCCGTCATAACGCCAAAAACAGCCTCGACAAGAACTACCTCTACCTGGCGGAAAAGCGCGGCGCCCAGGTGTTCGCGGAAACCAAGGTCGTGGACGTCAAGCCGTTGAACGGAAAAGGCGATGGCAACGACGGTTACGAAGTACGTACAGTGAAATCGACTTCCTGGCCCCGTAAACGTCCACGCCGCTTCACGTGTAAGTCAATCGTGTTTGCCGCGTCCGCCCTCGGTACAATGGATCTGTTATTTCGCCTCAAACAGCGAGGCTCGCTGCCTGCCATCAGCGATCAGCTCGGCAATCGTGTGCGCACCAACGCCGAGTCACTCATTGGCGTGCGCGTGCCCCGCAGCCGCGAGGATTTATCCAAGGGCATCGCCATCGGCTCCGGCATCTATCTCGATGAACACACACACATTGAAGCCGTTCGCTATCCCGAGGGCTCGGACGCCATGGGTTTTCTCTCCACGCTTTTGACTGGCGGACGACCCGGCCACACGCGTATCTTGCTCTGGCTCAAGACTCTTGTGTGGGGCATGCTGCGCCATCCGATCAGAACAACGCGCTGCCTGCACCCTTTCGGCTGGGCGCGCGAGTCGTTGATTCTGCTGTGCATGCAGACGCTCGACGGCCACATCGATATGCGCCTGGGGCGGTTGTGGTTCTGGCCATTCCGCAAGACGCTGGTGAGCCGGGGGAAAAAAGTCCCCACGTTCATCCCTCAGGCCAACGAATTTGCGCAAAAAGCCGCCAGGATGATGGGTGGCACGGCCATGAGCATGGTCACTGAGATCCTTTTCGATGTTCCTGGTACCGCACATGTGCTGGGTGGTTGCCCCATGGCGGGCTCGCCGGATCAAGGAGTTGTGGACTCGCGCAACCGTCTGTTCGGCTATAACAACGCCTACGTCTGCGATGGCTCCGTGCTCGCCGCCAACCTGGGTGTAAATCCAAGTCTCACGATTTGCGCGCTGACCGAAAGAGCCATGAGTTTTATACCGCCGGCTGAGGAGTGCGTGGTGAAAGCCACGCAGTAGCGCTAAATCACGCATTGGATCTGCGCGGTGATTTCGCACTACGTAGTCTCAAATAGGCGCAGTTCCGCCGCTTTGCAGGTTGGCTTCCGAGTTGCGGCAAAGAACCGCTACAACCAGCTCAAACCAGGCTTGGAGGCATGCCATGCCAGTATTTGCATTGCCAGCGGCCAGCGACCCAACAGTGGTCGTTCTCTCCGATTACCCCGAAGGCACAACTAATGAAGATTGGTTAAGTGATGAGGAGACGCTGCGAAGCTACGCGGTCAGCACCTGTGCCAACGCGTGGGGCCTCGTTTATAGCCAGTTGTTTGACGGGTTGCAAGCTGAAGGAGGCACACGATGGCGTCAGCCGCGCTCGCAGTAGCCACCGAATTGGAGCAAGTCACCGAGTGGCAGGACGATCCTCCCCCGAAGCTTGAGGAACAGGATCTGGACCTGTTGGCTTTTCAGCTCTGGCAGCAGGCAAGCTGCCCCGACCATCCGGTGAATGAAAACTGGATGAGTGAGGAAGAGGCTCTGCGCAGTCATCGTAGCTGCCTCTGACGGCCGTATGATTCATTTCTCTGTTCCCGAACAGGGTCTTCTTGCGTTTCTTGTCATCGCCTCCATCTCTCTATTTTGGAATCGGTTCGGCAAAGTCTGGAAGATCATCAACGCCTCGAAGGCCGATGCTGACTTCACGATTCAACCGGTCGGCCGCCGGGTGCGCGATTTCGTTTGGGAGGTCTTGCTGCAAGGCAAGGTGATTCAGCAGCGGCCGCTTCCCGGAATGGCGCACGCACTGGTGTTCTGGGGGTTCTGCGCGTTCGCTCTGGTCAGCCTCAACCATTTCGCTGAAGGCATCAATCTCGGATTTCTCAGTCGCAGCACCTGGCCCGGACGGTTCTATTTCGGCTTCGCTGCGGTGTTCGCGATTGGAGTCGCCATCGGCATTGCCGGCCTCGCGTTCCGGCGATTCGCGGTCAGGCCGCGCTGGCTGGGTAAGGTCTCATATGAGTCAGGCTTCATCGCGTTCCTGATCTTCCTGCTGATGATGACCCACCTGGCGACATTCGTCCCGGGCTGGGAGGAAAGCAAAGCGGTTTGGTGGACACATTCACTGGCAATTCTCGTTTTCCTGCCGCTGATCCCACATACCAAGCATTTGCACTTAGTGCTGAGTCCTGTGACGGTGTTTCTCAAGCGAGACCAGTTCAGCAAAATTCCGCCGCTGGTTGGCGATGACGATTTCGGGCTCGATACCGGCAAGGATGTCACCAAGCTCATCGCACTTCAGGCCTACTCCTGCGTCGAATGTGGCCGGTGTACGGAGCACTGTCCTGCCAACCTGACGGACAAGGTACTCAATCCGAAAGACATTGCTCTCGGGCTGCGTCACTATCTCAACGAGTTCGGGCCGGGTAATGAAGCGCCGCTGATCGGCAAACATCTCGCACAGGAGGCGCTGTTCCAGTGCACCACGTGCGGGTCCTGCGAGTTTCAATGCCCGGTGGGTGTGCAGCACCTGCCGATGATCATCGGACTGCGGCGCGGCGCGGTCAACACCGGTAGGTGGGAAGACGATTACGGGACCAAGCTATTCCTGAACCTGGAGCGCAACGGCAACGCCCTCGGCTTCTCCGCGAGCGAGCGCGACAAGTTCATCCAGAAGCAGGAATTTCCGATCTTCGATGGCACGCAGGAGTATTGCCTCTGGTTGGGGTGTATGGGCGCGTATGATCCGGGCGGGCGCGAAACCGTAACCGCACTCGCTCAGATCATGCGCCACCTGAGAATCACGTTCGGCGTGCTCAAGAAGGAGCGGTGCACGGGCGATCCGGCGCGCCGCACGGGCAACGACCTGGCGTTCGGCGAACTGGCCCAGAAAAATCTCGAGACGATGGCGCAGAGCAAGGTCAAGAAGCTCATTTCCATTTGCCCGCATTGCGTGCGAACCATCAGCACGGATTGGAAAGAATACGGCGAGGCGCCGCCCATCGAGCACCACAGTGAGTTTCTGGCGCGGCATCTACCTGGGCTACCGAAAAACGGTGCCCACGGGGAAACCATCGCCTATCACGATCCCTGCTATCTGGGACGTTACCGGAATGTCTACGACGAACCCCGCGCGGTGATCTCTGCGTTTGGAAAAGTCTTGAATCCGGAGCGATCGCGCGAGCGTTCGTTTTGTTGCGGCGCGGGCGGCGGCCTGACATTTCTCGGAGAGGAGAAAGGCAGACGCGTCAGCGTGGAGCGTGCCGAGCAACTGGTGGCGACCGGCGCCGGCACGATCGGCGTGGCCTGCCCGTTCTGCAACACGATGTTTCGGGACGCACTCACCACCGCGAGCGCGAATCCTCCGAGGTTGCTCGACATCGCCCAGATCGCCGCGGCAGCGCTGCCAGTTCAGATCGGGCGCGAAACGAAAACGGTGGGGTAAGTCTATTCGCAAGTGCAGCGGAAGGCTCTTAGGGCTTTGAGGACGGCTGCCAGAGCTCAATCTTATTGCCATCCGAGTCATAGATCCAGGCAAAGCGACCGTAGGACTCGTCCATTCGTTTGGGGTCAATCTTGACTCCCTCTTGTTTTAAGCGGTCGAGCAAAGCATCCATATCGTCCACGATGTAGTTGAACATAAGCGCCTGCGTGGCCGGGATGTAGTTGCTGGAGGCGGAAAAAATAGTCCACACCGTGACGTGTTCCTTTTGCGGGTCATCGTGTTCGCGCCACGGAAGCATCGCGCCTTGGCCTTTGTCAGCGATTCCAAGATGCTTCGAATACCATTCGCGCATCTGATCACGATTAGCCGATTTGAAGAAGACACCGCCGATTCCAAGGATGCGGCCGCGCGGCTCCGTTTTGACGGGCGGATTCGACTTTTCAGGTTGCGAAGATGACACTTCCTGTCCTCCTTTTGAACAGACCGAGATGAGCAACAGCGAGCCAAGCGCCATTGTGCTCCAGGGTATTCGTTGCATCTGTGGATTATACAATTCGAACCGAGAGAGCAGTTCGCCCTACGTTCGCCGCGATTCACCGGCACGCTATTCTTCCAATTTCAGTGTTCTCGTGTTGCGCTCCAACCCAGTTGGAATCGTGAGAGGCCGGTACAACTCCGGGCGTCGCGCCTGCATCCACATTCGTCCCGTGCTCTGCGGCAGCAAATCGGCGCACAATTCGGCTACCACCATGTCCTCGGCCGGCTCCTCGGTCTCGCTCAGTATTCGGCCATATGGATCGAGAATCATCGAATTGCCGGTGCGAATTTCATCGTCATCCACGCCAATACCGTTGGCAAACACCAGGAATATTCCGTTGTCGTGGGCACGGCTGGGCAGCCAGCGCATCAGCCATCCCCGCCCTTTTTCGCCGAGGATTTCACGCCGGATAGTCTGCGGATCGAGCATGCGATTGTCCCATACCGGCCGATCGATCACCCCCATCAAGTGAGGGTTGTGGGTGCGACAGCCGCCGGTCTGGTGCGGCGCCAGCAGCACCTCGGCTCCCATCAACGCGGTGATGCGAACGTTTTCGATGAGGTTCACGTCGTAGCAAATCAGCACGCCGGCGCGGAAACCGTGGGGCGTGTCGAAGACGGTGTATTCGCTGCCTGAGGCGATGTAATCGCTTTCGAATGCCTGTAGCTTGCGGTGCCTGTGCATCCGGCCATCGGGCGTTGCTACGACGTACGTGTTGTAGAACCAGCCATCCTCACCGGCTTCTACCAAGCCCGCGCCGATCGTCATCCCGTGCCGGCTCGCCAGATCTCCCAGCGCCAGCGATGACGGACCTGCGAAGACAGGTTCCGCTAAATGGCCGAGTTCGTCCCGCGACAGATTTCGGAGAAACCAGTAGCCTGTGATGCAGCACTCGGGGAAAACAACCATCTGGACGCCGCGTTGCGCTGCCTGCTCCACGAACGAGCGAATCTTTTCCATGTTCGCCCGCTTGTCACCCTGAACCGATTCGAACTGTACCGCCGCCACCCGGGCGTCATTCATACCGATATCCTCCCACGCCGCGTCCGCGTTTGCGCGCGAGGCTTCTCCAAAGGATCGTTCTCACGAAAACACCGGGGCGGTCGGGATGGAGCGTCGGGCGCTCACTTTGCAGGGGCCGCGCGCCAGTTCAGAGCCACGGTGAGCGACGACATTTCGTTGGGGCTCTCACTGATGATGAGGAAGCGGTCGCCGTCAGGTGCGAGATCCCAGCTCATTGGGCCGGTGCGAATGCCGGTGTCCACCATATCCGTTTGGAACAAAGACCGCGGGGTGCCCGACTGGAACACCGGTTTCGTGTTCACCTCAACCGCCATCATCTTCCAGTCAGGTGAAATATAGAACAGCTCTTTGCCGTTCCGCCGCCAGCGGGGCTGCACGCCGCCGCCTCTCGATACCAGCCATTTGCCGCCGCTCGGCGAGGGAGGGAACGGAATCACGTAGATCTCGCTCAGCCCGGACTCGTTCGAGGTGTAGGCAACCCAATGCCCGTCGGGAGAAAACTGCCCCTGGTCCTCATTGGCCGCCGTCTGGGCGATGACGAAAGGTTTTGGATCCGCTTCTACTGGAATGGCGAGCAAGTCCGCGCCGGTTCCCGGATTGATTTGCGCGTAAATGATGAATCGTCCATCCGGCGACCAGCTCTTCGGAACCGCCAGAGCCTTCGCTGGAACCAACAGTTCTTCCGCGCCCGCGCCGTTCGCAGGCTTCCGATAGATGCCGAGCCCGTCCTTGTGATACGCGACATAGCGGCCGTCCGGCGACCAGATGGGATTGTTGTTTGCGGGCGGCGCAAACGTCAGCCGGGTCGCAACTCCGCGTGGGAATTCCAGCAGCCATATGTCTGGACCCCGGTCGCCCGCAAGCCGCCGCCCATCCGGAGAGATCATCGCCACTCCCCCGGCTTCACCGGCAGTACCGAGATATTCGCCCTTACGGTCGTGCCAGACGTACTGCCATTCGGCACCGTGACCCGACACATAAGCCAGCACTCCCTGGTTGGATGTCGAGGCGAGCCAGTAATACTCCGGGCTGCCTGTGATCCCAGCAATGTCTTCCGCGACGGGGAACGAATCCCCCGCCGGTTCGAGCCGCTTCATATCGAATGGCAACGCCATCAGCGTGCCGGCACGAGTGAACAGCACCGCGCCGACGTGGCCTCCAGGCAGCCGTTCTGTGACCTCAGCCTTGGAGACGTCGGGCAGAATCCGATGTGCCTCCGGTTCGTCCATCGAACTCAGCCATATGCCGCCTTGTTTCGAACCAGCGTCCGCGTAGATGGTGGCCAAGTAATGCCGTCCGTCGGGCAGAAAAACGGGCCAGGTCTCCCTTGCGGCTGTTTGTTTGGGAAGATCCGTTACGATTCCGCCAGCATCTGAGACTCTTTGAATCGACGCGAGGCCGCCAAGCAGGATATCGCCGTTCCGATTCCACGTCCCGCCCAGCACGCCGAGCGCGTCGCACAGTGTTTGTACCGGCCCACCCGAGCGATCGATTTTCTTCAGCTTGGCGTCGGCAAAGAATGCGATGGAGCGGCTGTCGGGGGACCAAAACGGATCGGCGGCGCCCTCGGTCCCGGCTAGAGCTACTGGTTTGAGCGCATCCAGCGCGCGAACCCAGATTTGCTGCTTTCCATCTTTGACAAGCACAACGGCGATTTCCCGCCCGTTGGGAGAAACCGCGAGTGACAGCGGGCGTGACTTCTCGGGTAGCAGGACGCTCATGCGTGCCGCTTGCGGTGCTGGAGGTTGTTCTCGGAATCGCAATAACACGAGCGCAGCCAACAGCAGCGCGACGAATCCCAAAGCCACCGCGAGCCGAGTGTTCCAGGAGCGCAGCGGCGTGGCTACGGGTGCGATCGCGCTCGACTCCAATTCCCACTTCAGATCCCGGGCGGATTGCCAACGCTCGTCGGGATCCGGTTCGAGGCACCTCGCCACCAGTCGGTCGAGTGCCGGCGGCAAGCCTTCGGGTTTCTCAGAACGCTTTCCCGTCGCCATCTCTGATAACAGCAATCCGAGGGCGTAGATGTCCGTTCGCGCGTCGGCTTCTTTGCCTTCGAATTGCTCAGGGGCCATGTAGGCGGGGGTTCCGATGGCGACGCTGGCAGGGGTGAGGTCTGGGTCTGCCGGCGATTTGGCCAGCCCAAAGTCCAACACCTTCACGCCGGACTTGGTCAGCATGATATTCGCGGGCTTGAGGTCCCGGTGAATGATGCCTTTGGCGTGCGCGGCCGACAGAGCCTCCGCGATTTGCGCCCCGAACCGCACGGTCTGTGCGACCGACAGCTTGCCGCGCTGCAAGCGCGCTGCCAGTGTTTCGCCTTCGACCAACTCCATGACCAGGTAGTCGGGACCTACGTCATGCAGCGTGCAGATATTGGGATGGTTGAGCGCGGCGATGGCGCGCGATTCACGTTCGAAGCGGTCGCTGAATTTCTCGTTCGCAATCTTGATGGCGACCGCCCGGCCCAGGCGCGTGTCCGTAGCACGGAACACTTGCCCCATGCCGCCCCGCCCAAGAGGCGATTCGATTTTGTAAGGACCCAGCAGGGACCCGGCTGCTACACGTTTATCAGCCAGATGCGCCATCAGGTCCGAGGGGCGCTGGTCGAGCAGCTTGCCGCCCTCCGAATCCTGCGCCAGGAGCTTCTCAACTTCCCGCCGAAGTTCAGGATCGGCATCGGCCAGAACGGCCTCACCGCGCTCGCGGGCGGCGTGATACAAATCCTCGATTTGCCGCAAGCGTTGGGGACTCATGCATCACTCGAGAAATAGCATCCAATGATATTGCGGCGGCAAGTGCGCTGCAACCATAACTATCTGTGTGTACAATCGGTTCCAATCGGACTGTATGGACGATCCGACGTCGGAGACCACGCAGCTTCTTCGCGCCTGGGCACAGGGCGACCGGGGTGCGCTTGAGCGCCTGACGCCACATGTTTATCGTGCGTTGCGGCGCATCGCCGGACACCACATGCAGAACGAGCGCGCGGGGCAGACCCTGGAAGCCACTGCGCTGGTGCACGAAGCCTATCTCGAGCTGATTGATATCACGAATGTGGATTGGCAGCACCGCGCGCACTTTTTCGCGGTGTCGGCGCAGATCATGCGGAACATCCTGCTCCAGCGGGCGCGCGAGCGCTTGACAGCCAAGCGAGGCGGCAACGTGGAGCGCGTGAATCTGGATGAGCTGCCGGACATCGGCAGCGGCCGGGCGAAAGAGTTGATTATCCTGGACGACGCGCTCAACGCCCTGGCGGAGATCGAACCGCGCAAGGCCCGAGTCATCGAGCTGCGCTTCTTTGGCGGACTCAGTGTGGAAGAGGCTGCCGAGGTGCTGGGAGTCTCGCCCGAAACGGTCATGCGCGATTGGAAGTTCGCGCGATCGTGGCTGCAAGCGGAGATCAGCGGAGGCTGACGGGATTTCGCCGAAAAAAATCTTCAGGCTGTGCCAGTTTTTCCTCTCGTTTCGCACCTTAAGGCGCGAAGGCGGATGCTGAAGCAGTCCGGAACGCTCCGGGCCGCACGACGCGCCTCCAAGTTCGCACCTAAAGGAGATTAAGAATGACGAAGAGGATCTTTCGGATTTGCTCGTTTCTCGCGGTTACTTTGCCAGCCTCGCTGACGGTCGCGTCGGCACAGAACATTCAACCCATTGAGGGCACTTGGGATGTGACCGTCACCGTCACAAATTGTCAAACCGGCGCTCTCATCAGGACCGTTCGCAGCATACAGGGCTTCAATCATGACGGCTCTTTCACGGAGACCGCCAATACTTTCCTGCGAGGCCAAAGCGTAGGCGCCTGGAGCCGTAACGGTTTAGAGAACTATGGCGCCAGGTACTGGTTCTTCCGGTACAACGCAGACGGGAGTTTTGCGTCCATCGCTCAGTCGCTAGACATGATCACCCTCGGTCAGGACGGCAACTCATTCACTGCGAAAGGCACGATACAGGACTTTAATTCGAGTAATGTGTCTATCTCGATCGGCTGCTTCGTGCACAGCGCGAAACGCCTGAGCGCTCCAGGGGACTTTAATTGATTGCACCCGAACGCTGCGGGCCGGAAGCCACCTCAATGGTGGGCTGGCCCGCTCGTCCTCACTTCCAGCGCGGAAGGAATATGCGCCGGATGGTCGAGCGGCGGGCGCCTCACCCCTTTCGTGACGACCGACATCAGGTTGCGGCGCAGGATCGCGGAGGCGGCTACCACGCCTCCCATCATGGCGCCGCTGACGCCGGCGGCAGTTACATCCGCGCCCGTGAGATAGAGGCCCGGAACGGGCGTGCGAGGTCCCAGGCATCGCAGGCGGAAACGCTCCGGCACGTGGGCCAGGCCGTAGATTTCTCCTCGCTCGTGACTGGTAAAGGCGCGCGTGGAAAGCGGTGTGGAGAGCTCGCAATGGTCGATCTTGCCGCGTACCTGGGGCACCGCCTTTTCCAGTTCGTTCTTCAGACGCTCGGCGAGCGCGGCCTTCAATTGGTCGTATTCCATTCCGCGATGCTTCCAGCGCGTGTCCGCCCATTTTTCAAACCAGGCAAACGGAGCAGGGGCAACCACTTCGATCGTGGCGCGCCCGGGGTAGCGCGCGACAAACGTTGGATCCTTAGCGGATGGAAAAGAGATAAACAGCACGGGCAGGGGTGCGTCGCACGAAGCTTCCGACCGCGAGACATTTCCATCATGGTCGGCACTCGGACAGATCCACAGATTCGCCGGATCAATTCCGAGCTCTTCGCTGTTCGACTTGAGGCCAACATAGAGAGAAATGTGCGCCATCGACGCCGGAATGCGTTCGATTTTGTGCATCACGTCGCGAGTTTCCGGGAGCGATGGAGGCAGCAGGCGCCGGTAAGTGTTGGCAGCTCCGGCATCGCTGATCACCGTAGCAGCGCGAAACTCGCGGCCATCTTGCATGCGGACGCCGGTCGCGCGACCCCGATGGTCGAGAAGCACTTCTTTCACATCAGCGCTCACCAGCAGCCTTCCGCCCGCCGCTTCGATAGCCGGTACCATGGTTTCCACAAACGCGCCCGCGCCGCCCACCGGATACGCGGCACCGTTGAAATAATGACTGGCAACAATGGCGTGGATGCCGAAGCTGCTCTGCCCCGGGGGAAGCCCGTAATCTCCCCATTGCGCCGTGAGCACGCCAGTCAGCTCGCGACTGCAGCCAAGCCCAGCCAGGATTTCCGCCGTGGTGCATCCGGCATGACGCAGGAAAGGCGCGCGCATCAGCGGTCCCGCGAGTCGTTCAATTAGCCCAGGCACGGCCTTGGCGGCAAAGTAGAGATCACTCGCCCGAGTGCAGCTCCGAACCGCGCGAAAGTAGCCATCGATGGCAGGTCCTTCCGATGGAAAATATTCCTTGAGCCGGTCGCGAAAACGCTCCGCACCGCTCACGAACTCATACTCGCGGCCGCCAAGGAAGACACGATCGTAGACATCGGGCATGGCGTGCCACTCGAGGCGCCCATCCGTCAGGTGGTCGAACGCCGCACGCATCTGCGAAGCCGGATCGTTCACCTCCCCGATGTAGTGGACTCCGACGTCCCACTGGTAGCCCGGCCGATGGAACACATGCGTGAAACCGCCCGGCGTGTAATGGCGCTCGAGTATCAGAACGCGGCGGCCGGCGTGACGCGCCAGGAGCGAAGCCGCGGTTAAGCCGCCCATGCCGCTGCCGATCACGATCGCGTCGAATGTGTCCTCGACCTTGGCCTGATGGTAGCTCGTCATTCTCATCTTCAACCCCTAGTGTTGACAGTGTCCACATCAAGCAGTATAAGCCTCGATGTTGCGCGTGTCAACATGCATCTGTTATCCTCTGCGCATGTCCGCCGATCGGCCCTATCACCACGGCAATCTCAAAGCCGCGCTCTTGCAGGCGGCGGTGGAACGGATTGCGGAAGTCGGGCCGGCTGCTTTTACGCTGCGTGAGGTGGCGCGCCGCGCGGGCATCTCTCACAATGCACCCTATCGCCACTTCCGCGAGAAGGATGAGTTGCTGGCCGCCGTGGCCGCCGAGGGTTTCGAGCGCCTGGCAAATGCGCTCGGCAAGCCGCCCAAAGCGACGCGCGCCACGAAACCGCATCCGGCCCTGCGCCGCTTTCAGGCCGCGGGCCTCGCCTACGTGAGGTTTGCCTTACGCTCGCCCGAACACTTGCTTGTTATGTTTGACTGGCCGCTCGCGGCCGATCGCTACCCGGAGCTTTCCGCCGCCTCCAAACGCGCGTTCTCCATCCTGGTTGACCTGGTGAAAGCCGCGCAAGACGAAGGCAGCCTGCCGGCCGGCGACCCGCTTCCTCTCGCGTGCACGGCCTGGTCGTTGGTTCATGGAGTCGCCAAACTCGCCATCGCCAAGAGTCTTCCGTTCCAGTCCGAAGCCGCAGTTCTGCGCTTCGCCACTCAGGCGATACAAGCCTTATATAAGGGGATGTCCACGAAATAACCGGCCACTGGGATTTTGCCGCGTTCTGCACTCAGCTTGTGTTGTGGAATGTCCCAGTCGTCAAGCTCGGGAAATGCTAGTCAGGACACTTTTGACGTCTTCGTTTCGCTTCGTCGCCGCCACCGTCGCGAAGATGCCACGCCAGCCAGGAGACCCGTGCCAACCATGGCTATCGTTCCCGGTTCGGGGACTGGGCTCGTGCCAGGCACTCGGCCACTTAAGACGTCGGTCGTCGAGCTGTCGAGAAAGCCGCCTCCGGTAAGATCGCCGAAACGCGTGGGATCTAGCGAGCCGATGGTTCCATAAAGGTTGACCGTGACCGTATTGCTGGCGCCAATGCCGTTATTTAGTTCATACGCGCGCACGCTGCCAATGCCGTCCGCGGTGAAGGGATCGAGTAACGGCTGATTGCTGGCATTGGCGAGATAAATGAAATCTGCGTTCAACGCGGCAATTTGGGCCTGGTTCGTGAGTCCCGCCGGCGCGGTATTGAGGACCATGTCGATGTATCCGTTAAACGTGTAGGCATTGTGGGGCGCCAGGACATCGGTCGCGGTAATCGTGATTCCGAAAGAGGCGTCCCCGGTCCACGTTCCGTTGGCGAACGTGATCTGACCCAGCAACATTTCGTCCGTTTGCGATTTTGGATTGAAGCCCAGGATGGAAGAGTTGGAAGGGACGAAATCCAGCTCATTTGGCGTGTTCGAGCACAAGGCTATGACTGGGCATGAAAATGACTCGAATGTGACGTAGTTAGACGGTTCGTCACCAAACAGTAACGAATAATTCGTCGCCGTGCCTTGTGTGGCCGCGCAGCCGGCATCGGGGCAAACCTGCCCAAAAAAGAGAAGAGGGTTCGAGCAGTCAATCTGGCCGCAATCGACCGAAACCGGAGTCACGGGGAGCGCTCGGATATAATTCGGCGCGTCATTGCCGAGAACGGTACCGGTGAAAGTGGTAAACCCCCCAGTGATCTGATAGGTGCCGGAATCGGCACGTCCGGCTCCAGGCGCCAGCAAAATACAAACCACCATCGCCATAAGAAACAATCCCCGATTTTTCATCTGTCCTCCTGAGTCAGTCGGGTATTTTCGTGAATCCCCACCGGCATCACAATGGACACGTCATGATCTAGAGGTGAACAGGCTAACCCCATGAGATATCAGGCATTTCCCGTCTAGGTGAACTGCCGGATTCAGTGTTACACTGTCGGGGCAAATAACGTTACGCGTGCGCCACGATTCTGCATCGGCGGATTCTTCCCCCACCGTTATTCGCTTCGCAGGCTTCGAAGTCGACTTGCGGGCGGCCGAAGTACGTCAGCGCGGCGTCAAGGTCAGGCTCCAAAACCAGCCATTTCAGATTCTCCAGATGCTGCTGGAGCGCCCGGGGCAGATAGTCACGCGGGATGAGATCCGGAGCAGAATCTGGCCCGCGGACACGTTTGTGGATTTCGAGCATAGCGTGAATACGGCGGTCAAGAAACTTCGCCAAGCCCTGGGAGATCGCGCCGAGAATCCCGTCTTTATCGAAACCCTGCCGCGCCAAGGCTTTCGGTTTATTGCGGCCATCGACGAACCGCCGAAAACCGTCCCGGTGCCAGCTCCGATATCCGGCCCACAGCCGCGAAACTATCGCAAGTACGTGATGGCGGGAACGCTAACTCTGGCCGTGGCCGCTGGTTTCATCTTCCTGCGCGTTGCCTCGTTCAGGTCTGGCGGTTTTTCGCCCAATACCGTGCATTCCATTGCCGTCCTGCCACTGGTGAATCTCTCTTCCGACCCGAACGAGGAGTACTTCAGCGAGGGCATGACCTCGGAATTAATCACCGACTTAGCCAGGTTCAGCAGGTTACAGGTGATCTCTCATACGTCGGTCAAGCGGTACAAGGATTCGAAACGGCCGCTGCCGGAGATCGCCCGCGAACTCGGCGTGGACGCTGTGATCGAAGGCACGGTCATGCGCTCGGGGAATCGCGCCCGCATCTCGGTGCAGTTGATCGACGCGCGCTCCGACCGCCACGTTTGGGCCAACAGCTACGATCGCGACGTTCGCGACATCCTGTCGCTGCAGGCCGAACTCGCCCAAAATATCGCCACTGAGGCGGGCGTGCACCTTACGGCAAGCGAGCAGGCACGGCTGGCGAAGAAGCGGGTCGCGGACCCCGCCGCGCATGAAGCCCTATTGAAGGGCGATTTCTACTGGAACCGTTCCACCTGTACCGGTTTCAGACAGGCGGTGGAGTATTATCAGCAGGCCATCAATACGGACCCGAGTTATGTACCGGCCTATGCCGGCATCGGCGATTCCTACTTCTATCTCGCGGATATGGGCTGCATGCCGCAACAGGAGGGGTTCCCAAAGTCCAAGCAGTTCGCGCTCAAAGCCGTAGAACTCGATCCTGATTTGCCGGACGCCCACACCATCCTCGGAACCCTTGCCTTCTATTACGAATGGGACTGGGCCCGGACAGACAAGGAGCTCCAGCAGGCGATCGCGCTAGATCCGAACGACGGCGGCGCCCATGCTTCGTTTGCGATATACCTGACAGCCATAGGCCGGCCGGCGGATGGGCTGGCCGAGATCAGAAAAGCACAGCAGCTGGATCCTGTCTCGCAGATGTCCAACATCACCAGCACCTATGTGTTTTATCTAGCGCATCAATTCGATCAGGCAATTGCCGCGGCGAAAAGGATCCTCGAACTCTATCCTCAGTCCGGCGCCGCCTATTACTGGCTTGGCCAATGCTATGAGCAACAGGGCAAGGTACAAGAAGCGCTGGCCGCGTACCGGCATGCGTCCACCGTAGAGGAGTTGCAGGGCAGACCGCCGCAATCCCTACGAGAGTTCTGGCAACGAAAATCCGCGGTGCAGCGGGCGAGCAAACAGGACGCCTGCCTGCAGATGCAAACCTCGGCCCATTTGGGAAACAGAGAAACAACTCTGGATCTTCTGGAGTGGGGCTTCCAACATCATTGCGACGGCCTGCAATTTTTAAAGGTGGAGCCCATCTACGATAACCTGCGAGACGACGCCAGGTACAAGAACCTACTCTCACGGCTTGGGCTTTGAGTCGTTTGCTGCCTCGTTGCGCCTCAAATCAAGCGCGCGACGGCTGGAATGCGCCGCAAGGCCGCCGTAAAGCCCCAACTCAATGCCAGCGCGCCGAGGAAAGCGATTAATCCTTTGACTAAGCCGGGCATTGACGCCGGCAGCAATAGGTACTGCACCCAGGCCACGAAGGCGTAATGGACGAGATAGATCCCGTAGGCGTTGTCGCGCAGGCTGTCGAACACGCGGCGCGGCTTCTTCGCGAAATGAACAAATAGTCCAAGAAATGCGAATCCGGAGGCCGCGCAGGATAGCGCGAAGGTGAAGCTTCCGGTCACGGCCCACAGCGTCACATGCGCCGGCGCCGCAAAGGCCGCAATCACAATGGCCACGACGGCCGCATAGGCAAGCGCCGCGCGAAGCATCCACCTCCACCAGCGCCGCGCGAGTTTGCCGTCGGGCGCCAGCAGGCCGCGCTCGATGCCCCACGCGCCCACGCCGATTCCCGTCACAAAGTAAACGAAGTAGTGAAACAACCGGCTGGTTTGAAAAGTGAACGGCCCTAGCGTAGCCCAAGCCATCGGAGTGAAGACCAGCGACATAGGAAGGTAAACCGCCGCTGAGGCCGCGACGAGGAGCGCGAAGAATGCCGCGGGTCGGCGTGCCGCGCTGGAAGTCAAGCGGCCGATTGACTCGCCCCATTTCGGACTCAAAAGATAGAGGCCCGCGGCGACACAGTCAAAGGCCAGCAGCAGCCAGACAAACCAGGCCGGCCCGGCTGGCCAGTCGCGCATTGCAAACCAGGCTTTCAGATAGCCGCTCACGCTCGGCGAGGTTGTCGAAGTCAAGTACGCCGGATAGTATGCAATGGGTGCAATCAAGGCCGCTGCGACGGCGAACGGAATGCCCAGCCGCAGAAAACGGTCGCGCAGGAATGGCACGACACCCTTACGCCGGAGACTGTTCCAGACAAATAATCCCGACAGAAAAAACATCAACGACATGAAAAACACGTCGTTGAATCCAACGAACAGGCTGAAACCCGGCCAGCGCGCACTATCCACCACTGGAAATGCTCTCCACAGTCTCGGTTCCGTGGTGAACGGCATCGGCGGCGGCGCATATTGGAAGTATGCAAGCACCGCGTGATGGGCCACCACGAGCGCGGTCACAAACGCGCGCAGGTAGCCGATTGCTACGTTGTATTGAACGGCATTCTCCGGCCGCGCTGCCGCAGCCAATTCTTCGTTTGCGAACACACTCTTGGCCACACTCATGGCTGTCTCCTTCCTACGCTCGACCAGTTTGTCAGCACTCAACGACGGTTTTGCGGGCAGATAGAGCTCGACGGCCTTTAAGTGGCTATCGAATAATTCCATGCCGGTTTCTTGCTGAAGATCCGCATCCCCTCCGGAACGGCATCGCCGATCGCGATAGCCGCCGTAAACCAGAGGAAGATCTTGAAGCCGAAATTAGTCCATCTTGCCGCTTCTGCGAGGCCCCCAACCGGGGCGCCGGCCGCGCTGAGATTGACCCAAGTCCCGGCGTTGAGTAATACGCCTACGAGAATGAGTGTGATGATGTTGATCGCCACGCGAATTCCGAAACGGAGACGAATCCGATCGGGCCAGACCAGACTCAGGTAGCCTTTCACGCCTCCGATCAGGATTACGGCCAGAAAGGGCCAACACATAGCGCGCCAGATCGGCGCCAATGTGATGTGCAGACCGCCGACATCAAACGTCGTGCGAAACCAGGCCACGTACAGCGTGCTGAAAATGAGGCTGGCAGCGAGTTCCGCAATGGCAGTTGCCCGTGGCGTCGACCGCGATTCTGGTGCCGACTTGGGCGCGCGTGGGAGTTTTCGCGGATCCCATTTCTCAAAAGGTTTGGCACCCGCCGGGTAGCGTTCCATGATGCTGAACACGAGCGTGACCACCCCGAGCGTGAAGACCGCGGACATCGCGAGATCCCACAAGGTCTTGATCAGCGTCTGGCTGGGATGGAGTGCGGTGGCGACGGCGATACGACCGACTACGAAAGCAAAGACCGGCACCAAAACCCAGAGGACGACGATTTTCAAGACAAGCCGGTAGATGGGATAGAGCGCCGGACCGATCAGATACTGTTGCGGCACGTATCGGGCAGCAACCTTGGCCGGATGTCCCCGCTGCTTGAGAATTTCGACGATCTCGGCTTCGTTCACCGGCCGGCCAAGCCCGGTTTCGAGATCCTCGATCTGGGAGCGGATGTCTTCCGCCAGCTCAGCGAGGATGTCATTTTGCTGCCCCTTCGGCAGCCCACATCTGACGGCGTATAAGTAACGATCTACAAGTTCCATGGCTAGATGCTCAGTTCTTCCTCAGCGATCGGCTCGCCGGTAACAATGCGAGTGATCGACGAATTGATGATGTTCCACTCTTCCAGCAACTGCTTCAGAATGATTTCGCCGTCGCTGGAGAGGCGGTAAAACCGTTTATTGCGCTTGTCTTCCTCGCGCCACTGGCTGGCCAGTAAGCCCTGGCTCTCGAGCCGTCGGAGCAGAGGGTAGAGCGTATTCTCATCGATCGCCATCCCCCTGTCTGCCAAGGCTTTACGCAGCTCATAGCCGTAATGTTCAGTACGTAGCTCCGCGAGCACCGCCAAAACGAGGCAGCCACGCCGCAATTCCAAGCGAAGATTTTCAAAGAGTTCGGTGTTCATAACTACTGTGCGTTGAACATTGTGCTACACACACTGTACGACAAACGGTATTAGCTGTCAAGGACCTTTCTTGCCTTTTCTTCAATAGGGGCTAAAATGGAGAAGTACGTGTCGAACGATGAGAGTGGGCGCAAGCCCACTTTTTTGTTGGCCGGCACATTTTACGAGCAAATGCGGCAAGAAGTGGTATCCAAAATCGAAGAAATCGCGCAGCGCGTGGCGGCTTCGGACGGGATCGAAGTGGTCGAAGTGGAGTTTAAAGGCAGCGGGGGCAATCAGTTGCTGCGAATCTCGATCGATAAACCGGCCGGCGTCAGTCATGCCGATTGCGAGCTCATTTCGCAGCAAGTGGGGACGATTCTGGATGTCGAAGACGTTGTTCCGGGCCACTATACGCTTGAGGTGAGTTCACCGGGCGTGGAACGCAAGCTGCTCAAACCAAACGATTACATCCGGTTTCAGGGAAAGAAAGCAAAAATTGTATTGCGCGAGCCTGTGGAAAAACAACGCCACTGGGAGGGCACCCTGGCGGGGCTCGACGAAGGCACGGTTTTGCTGAGTTTAGGCGCGGACCGCGTGCTCCGCTTCCCTCTCAACCAAGTGGAACGGGCCAATCTGAAGTTCGAGTGGTAGTTCCCTCCGGAAACTAAGAACCAGCGACAGAGCGAAAGAGGATTCACCGTGGAAACGATCTATCAGTCCATTGAAATTTTGAGCAAGGAGAAAGGCATCGATGTACAGATCGTCCTTGACGCGGTCAAGGACGCGATGCTGATCGCTGCCCGGAAGCATTTCCGCACGGAGGAAGATTACGTAGCGGACGTGGACGACAAGAGTGGCGCTCTCCGGCTTTACGCCGTGAAGAAGGTCGTGGAGCAGGTGACGGATCCGGCGAAGGAGATGACGCTGGAGCAGGCGGTCAAAGTCAAGCCGGATGCCGAGATCGGCTCGGAAGTGCGGATTGAGAAGCCCACGGAAGCGTTAGGGCGCATTTCCGCGCAGACCGCTAAGCAGGTGATCTTTCAGAAAGTGCGTGAGGCCGAGCGGGAGACGGTTTATGCCGAATATTCGGGACGCGTGGGCGAACTGGTGAATTGCACAGTCAAGCGCATCGAAGGACCGGACCTGATTCTCGATATGGGAAAAACGGAGGCACGTTTGCCCAAGAAGGAACAGTCGAAGCTGGAAAGCTTCACAGTGGGGGATCGTGTGCGCTGCGTCATCCGGCTGGTGGACAAATCGAGCAAGGGACCGGGGGTCGTGGTTTCGCGAGCCGCGCCCGAGCTGGTGATGCGCCTGTTCGAACAGGAAGTTCCCGAGATTTACGATTCCACGGTGGTGATCAAGGGTTGCGCACGCGAAGCGGGTGAGCGCACCAAAATCGCAGTTCACAGCCGCGACCGCGATGTGGATAGCGTGGGCGCCTGTGTGGGCATGAAGGGGATGCGCGTGCAGTCGATCATTCGCGAACTGCGCGGAGAAAAGATCGACATCATCGAGTTCTCTGACGACCCGGTGACGTTTGCCACGCACGCGCTCAGCCCGGCGAAGATCAGCCGTGTGAGCATCGTAGACGCTGGAGAGAAGCACATGGAAGTAATCGTCGACGACTCGCAGTTGTCGCTGGCGATCGGTAAGAAGGGGCAGAACGTGCGGCTCGCCGCCAAGCTGCTCGCTTGGAAGATCGACATCAAGAGCGAGGAAGAGAAGCGGCAGGAAGTGGAATCACAGATGGCCGCTCTCACGGTTCCCGGTGCGCCGGTATCGGTACTGATCGACTACGGGCTCGGCGAACAACTGGCGGAGAAACTGGTAGAAGCAGGGGTTTCTACTGTCGAAAAACTCGGCAGCATGACACCCGAGCAACTGGAAGAGATACCGGGGATCGAGCCCGAATTGGTGGAAAAGATCCAGCTCGCGGTGAACAATTACTACAGCCAGTTCGAGGCGAACGAAACGGGGAATGCGCCGGCGGCCGAGGTTGCGGTGGAGCCTGCGGAAAGCGAGGCCTCGGCCGAGGCTTCCAGTGAAGCATCCGCCCCTGAGATGGCCGAATCGGTAGCGACGGAGGAAGTCGCAAACGCGGAAGCATCGGAAACACAGTCAAATGCCACAACGGTTGCGAGTGAGTCTGATACGATAAAAGATTCCCAGCAGGGCGCGGAAGAGGGAATTTCGGAGCATGAAGCCGGAGGAGGGCAGGAAGGCTAGAAGCACGTAACCACGCTTTATTTATGAACAAGATTCGCATTAACGTGTTGGCTCGGGAGCTGGAAGTGAAGGCTCACGAACTGCTGGATAAGCTCCCCGAGTTAGGCGTTACGGAGAAGAAGACTCACTCGAGCTCGATCGACGACGACGTTGCCGAGAAACTACGCGAGATTTTCGGTCATCCCGGCGGCGGTCCAAGAGTCGAACAACCGAGCTCGAACGGCTCGCCTGTTGCAGTGGAGGAAGAGCCGACGGTAGAGGAACAGCCTGCACCTATTCCCGCCCCAACCCATGAAGCTGCGCGCGAGACGCAACCAGTACACGAGGCTCCGGTCGAGGAAGCCGCGCCACAGCGGATCGTGCCGCAACCACAAAGGCTGCGGCCGCCGCTAGCATCGGCTTCTCCGGTTGCTCCCGTTTCTCCGGCTCCGCCTGCGGCACAAACACCTGTGCCCGTCCAAAGCACCGTTACGCCCGGCATGCCGATCCGCCCGGTGGCGCCGCCGCCGCGGCCGATTCCGTCGGCACCGCGACCAGGACAGGTTCTCTCGGGACCGAGGCAGCCTCTTCCCGGCGGGCTTCGTCCAGCGGAGCCGGTTCGCGTAGCGAGCGGACCTGGAACGCCCATGGCGCGCTCTAGCGCGCCGGCGACGCCGGCGGTTCCCGGCGCTCCTTCAGTTCCTCGACCGCACGTGACACGTCCGGGGTTGGCAGGTCAGCCGGCAGTGCGTCCGATCGTTCCGCCGCGACCGGACCTTGCCGCGAAGCTTTCTCAGCCCCGGCCAGGCGCGCCGGGACCGGCAGTAGCGCCACGGCCCGGAGTTCCGCTTCGCCCGCAGAGTTCACCGGTGCCGGGTCAGCCGATTTATCGTGGACCGATTCGTCCGGGCCAGCCGATTGTTTCGCGCCAGGGAACGCGGTCGGGATCACCCGGCGTAATGCGTCCAGGCGGTCCGAGGCCCATGCATCCGACATCACGTGGCGGCATGGTGGCGCCAGGTCTGGCGCCTCCGCCGGTTGAGCAGCAACGGCGGCCGCCGGACAAGCGGGGCGCGCGATCGCAGCGGGATCGCCAACAGGAGCAAGAAGAGAAAATCCTACGACCGGTGAAGCGTGAAGCGCCCGCCGGGCCGCCTCCGGTGAACCGCGAGATCACTATTTCGGAAGGCATCACGGTCAAAGAGCTCTCGGAGAAGCTGGACGTCAAAGCCAGCCTGGTGATCAAGAAACTGGTAGATCGCAATATTTTCGCCACCATCAATCAAACGCTCGATTCCAAACTCGCTACCGAACTCGCGCGCGAGTTCGGCGCTTCCACCGCGACGGTCAGCTTCGAAGAAGAAGCCATGCAAGAGGTGGAGACGGCGCAGGTGGAGAAGGACCAGGTGAAGCGCGCGCCGGTGGTGACGATCATGGGCCACGTCGATCATGGCAAGACCTCGCTGCTGGATGCCATCCGCCTGTCGCGCGTGGCCGAGAGAGAAGCGGGCGGGATCACGCAGCACATTGGCGCCTACCAGGTAGAGAAAAACGGGCGCAAGATTGTCTTCATCGACACCCCGGGTCACGAGGCGTTCACGCGCATGCGAGCGCGGGGAGCCAAGGTCACCGACATCGTGGTGCTGGTGGTGGCGGCGGATGACGGCGTGATGCCGCAGACGCTCGAAGCCATCGACCATGCGCGCGCGGCCAAGGTGCCGATCATTGTCGCGATCAACAAGATCGACAAGCCCGACGCGCAGCCGGAGCGCATCAAGCAGCAGCTCGCGGACCGCGGCCTACTGGCGGAGGATTGGGGCGGCGATGTGGTGATGGTACCGGTTTCCGCCAAGATGAAACAAAATCTCGATCTGCTGCTCGAGATGATTCTGCTGGTGGCAGACTTACAAGATCTGAAGGCCAACCCCAACCGGCCCGCGATGGGATCGGTGCTCGAAGCCAAACTGGACCGCGGACGCGGACCTGTGGCCACGGTACTGGTCAGCAACGGCACGCTGCACGTGGGCGATTATTTCATCTGCGGCGCAGTGTTCGGCAGAGTCCGGGCCATGCTGAACGATCGCGGCGAGCAGGTGCGCGAAGCGGAACCGTCCACGCCGGTGGAGGTGCAGGGACTGGAAGAACTGCCGGATGCCGGCGACTCGTTCCAGGTGGTGACGGACACCGCCAAGGCCAAGCAGATCGTGCTCTATCGCGAGGCCAAGGTGCGCGAACAATCCCTGGCGAAGTCGAGCCGCATTACGCTTGAGCAACTGCACAAGCAGATGGAAGCGGGTGAAGTGAAGGAGCTGCCGATCATCCTCAAGGCGGACGTGGGAGGCTCGGCGGAAGTCCTCACGGACACGCTGCAAAAGCTCTCGAACGACAAAGTGCGCATCCGCGTGCTACGCGCGGGCGTGGGAGCGATCACGGAATCGGATGTGTTGCTGGCATCGACTTCGAACGGAATTGTGATCGGCTTTAACGTACGCCCGGAGCGCGGAGCGGAGGCCATCGCGGAAGAAGAGAAGGTCGACATCCGTTTGCACACGATCATTTACAACCTGACGGATGAGATCAAGCGCGCCATGGCGGGCCTGCTGGAGCCAGTATTCAAAGAGGTCTACCAGGGCAAAGCCGAGGTACGGGATACATTCCGCATCAGCAAGGTGGGCACGGTTGCCGGTTGCTTTGTGCAGGACGGTTTCCTGAAGCGTGGAAGCGAGATTCGGCTGCTGCGCGACAACATCGTGATCCACACCGGAAAAGTCGGGTCCTTGAGGCGATTCAAGGATGATGTCAGCGAAGTGCGCAGCGGCATGGAGTGCGGCGTGACGATCGAGAATTTCGGCGATGTCAAGCCGGGCGACATCATCGAGGCATTCGTTACGGAGAGAGTGGCGCCGGAAGTATTCGCGTAAGGCGATGCCATCGATCGGTGTATTGACGCTGGAGTTGCGCCTGGAGAATTCGCATTCGCTGAAAGAAAAACGCCACGTCGTAAAGGGCCTGCGGGACCGGCTGCACAACAAATTCAACGTTTCCGTTGCGGAAATCGATTTTCAAGATTTGTGGCAGAGGTCGGTCCTGGCGGCGGTGACGGTTTCCGCGGACCGGGTGCAGGCGGAGAAGGTGCTGCAGTCCGTGGAGCAGGAGACCGCTTCGATATTAGGGCCGGCGCTGGCAGGCGTGAACGTTGAGTGGATTTAAAGGCGGGATTTAGGATTTGGATTTGGTGACCGCGCGGGCCGGCCAAATCCGGCGATTCCATGGATCAGCATCGCAGAGAGCGGGTATCGGAGACGGTTCGCGAAGAATTGGCGGAACTGATCGGATTTGAAATGCAGGACCCGCGGCTGGCGGGCGTGGATGTTACCGACGTGCAGGTTGGACCCGATCTGCGGCATGCCCACGTGAGGGTGGGGGTGTGGGGAGACGATCGCGAAAAGCAGGCGGCGATGACGGCGCTCGACCATGCCCGGCATTATTTGCGTCACGAACTGGCGCGGCGCCTCAACTTGCGGAAGATGCCGGAGTTACATTTCGAAGCGGATCCCGCCGCAGACGCGGACGAGCGCGTGGAAATGCTCCTGAAGCGGGCCAAAAAAAAGCGGGGCCCGGCGGAAAATCAACCCTAAATTGAAACAGATTGTGCTAGTTTTGTTTGTGTTGCCGCTGATAGGCTCGGCGGCAACGGCCGGGCCCACAGCCAAGGCGGACGCGCTGCGTCTGGAATCCAGTGTGGTAGCCATGGGTTCCGCTTACTCGGTGGTGGTCTATGGCGAAGACCGGACGCGCATGGAAGAAGCGGTGGACGCGGCGTTCGCGGAGGTCCAGAGGCTGGACCAGATGCTCTCCAATTACAAACCAGAGAGCGAACTGAGCGAGATTAACCGGTATGCGGGGGAGCGTCCGGTGGCGGTGACGCAGGAAATGTTCGACCTGCTATCGGAGTGCGTGGAATACAGTCGCGAGAGCGAGGGCGCGTTCGATATTACGGTCGGACCGCTGATGAAGGTCTGGGGATTTTATAAGGGAACCGGCCGCCTGCCGCACCGCGCGGAGATTCTGGGCGCGATGGAGCGAGTGGGTTATCGCAACATTGTATTGGACGCCCCACACCGAACGGTGCGGTTTGCCAAAGAGGGCACCGAATTGGACCCAGGGGGCATCGGAAAAGGGTACGCGGTGGACCGGATGGTGGATGTGCTGAAGCAGTATGGCATCCGGACGGCGCTGGTTTCAGCGTCGGGAAGCAGCATTTACGGTTTGGGCACGCCGCCGGACGAGAGGGGTTGGAAAGTGGAAATCCGCGACCCGAAAAACGAGAAGAAGAGCGTGGCTGAAGTTTATTTGAAAGACGAGTCCATGTCGACATCGGGCAACTACGAAAAATTCTTTCGGGCGGAAGGACGGATCTACAGCCACATTATGGATCCACGAACGGGCTGGCCGGCACAGGGCGTACTTTCCGTATCGGCCATTACACCGCACACGATTGACAGCGAAGCGTGGACGAAGCCGCTGTTCGTAAACGGCCCTCCGTGGGCCCGCAAACACAAGCCAGCCGGTCTTCGCGCGTTCTTCTGTGAGGACACACCGGAGCAAACATGCGCGTGGCTCCAATGAGCAGTCGCTTCCTGGATGCTTGCCGGCGCCGCCCGACGGACGTGCGACCGGTGTGGTTTATGCGGCAAGCGGGACGCTACCTGCGGCAGTATCGTGAGATTCGCTCGCGGCACGGCATTCTGGAAATCTGCAAGCGACCCGACCTGGCAGCCACAGTCACGTTGCAACCGGTGGAGATTCTCGACGTAGACGCGGCGATCATCTTTGCCGATCTGCTGCTTCCGGTAGAGCCGATGGGGCTGAAGCTGCGCTATGCGGCGGGCGAAGGCCCGGTGATTGCGAATCCGGTTCGTAACGGCTCGGATATCGACACGCTGTCGTCGGGCAACACGGATGACCTGGGCTACGTCGGGGAGTCAATTCAGCAGGTCGTGCGGGCGCTGGGCGGAAGGGTGCCCGTGATCGGGTTCGTGGGTGCGCCGTTCACCATGGCCAGCTACATGATCGAAGGCGGCTCATCGCGCAATTTCATCCGCACGAAGAAAATGATGTACGCGGAAGATACGCTTTGGCGACGGCTGATGGGAAAGATTGTGGACGTGCTGGCGCCATTTGCGTCGCTGCAAGTGGCAGCGGGAGCGCGGGCCATCCAGGTATTCGATAGCTGGGCAGGCGCGCTGGGGCCGGACGATTACGTGAGGTTCGCGGCGCCATATTCACGCGCGTTGATCGAGCGAATCCGCGCGACGGGGGTCCCAGTGATTCACTTCGGCACGGGAGCGTCTGGGTTCTTTCGCGAGTTACACGCGGCGGGCGGCGATGTGATGGGCGTCGACTGGCGCATCAACATCGACCAGGCATGGATGGATATCAGCTACCGATCAGCGATTCAGGGGAATCTCGATCCGGTGGCGCTGTTCGCGCCGCTTCCCGAACTCAAGATGCGCGTGTCGGAACTGCTGAAGCGCACGGGCGCACGGCCCGGCCACATTTTCAACCTGGGGCACGGAATTCTGCCGGAGACGCCGGTAGAAAACGTGAAGGCCGTGGTGCAGATGGTGCGGGAGTTCCGTCCTTAATCCTGCGGCATGCCTTCGGTTGCCATTGTGGGAGGCGGGATTTCAGGCCTCTCCACGGCTTACTACCTTTCGAAAGCCGGAATCTCCTCTACGCTGATTGAAGCGCGTCCGCGCCTGGGCGGGGTGATTCAGACCGAACACATTCAAAACTGTGTGGTGGAGGGCGGACCAGACAGCTTTATTTCCGTGAAACCTTGGGCGATGGATTTGATTCGCGAGCTAGGCATGGAAAGTGAAGTGATCGGGTCGAACGATCACGAGCGCGTGACGTACATTCGCAAACGTGGTCGGCTGGTACCGCTTCCGGACGGCGTGCAGATGCTCGTCCCGACGAAGATACTGCCCATGATTACGACGCCGCTGGTGAGTTGGCCCACGAAGATGCGGATGGGGGTGGAGTTTTTTCGGCGGCCGAAGGCGGTGAAACCGGGCGACCGCTCGGTGGCGGAATTCGTGGAGGAGCACTACGGCAGTGATGCGGTAGACTACCTGGCGGAGCCACTGCTTGCGGGTATATATGGGGGCGATCCAGCGCAACTCAGCGTGACGAGTGTGCTGCCACGCTTCGTAGAGCTGGAGAACCGATACGGAAGTCTGACGCGCGGAGTGCTTGCGGTACAGCCCAAAAATCAGGGGGCGCGCCAGCCGCTGTTCCGGACACTGCGCAAAGGACTGGGCTCGCTGGTGGACGCTGTTTGGAAAGGCGCAGGGAAGATGACCGTCGTGCATGGAACGGTGAATGCCATGCAGCGCGTGCGCGATGGCTTCCGGTTGCGGATTGCGGGAGACTGGTTGAGCGCCGACCAGGTAGTGTTAGCGTGCGAAGCGCACCAAGCGGCGCGTCTGATGCCGACGGTTGACGGACGTGGAGCCGAGCTGCTGGCTTCCATTGCGTACAACACATCGATCACGGTCGCCCTCGGATTCGAACGCAGCGCCGTACGCGAGCAAATGCGCGGATTCGGCTTTCTTGTGCCGAAGCGGGAACGGCGCAGGCTGCTGGCTTGCACGTGGGTAGGCAATAAGTTTCCGGACAGGGTACCGGAGAATCGCGCGTTATTGAGATGCTTCGTTGGCGGTGAGGGGGTTGCGGCGGAGAGTGACGACGCGCTGGTTTTTGCGATGCGACAAGAGGTCCGCGAGATCGCCGGAGTCAGGGCCGAGCCGCTATTTGCCGAGGTCTTCCGTTGGCCGTTATCCATGGCGCAGTACACGGTAGGCCATGCAGAACGTATAGCGGAATTGGAAACAAGAATGACTTCCTTGCCCGGCTTGTACTTAGCCGGCAACGCCTATTATGGTATCGGAGTGCCTGACTGCGTGCGCATGGGAAAACAGGCGGCAGACCGAATTGCCAATAGCTCGCGAGAAGTTACAGATGTTACAGCACCCCACTAATGATGTACCCGCCCCGTTAATCAAAGATAACTGGTTTACAGCAACCGCCATCCACTAAGATTACAGCAGATGGCATGGTCGGCGACGTGAGTGTCTCGCTGAATGCCAGGACGGCAAAAGACCAAGGTACTAAGCAGCTAGTCCACGTCACAAACGCGTTCGGCGACGCCTTGACATGAAGGGTCCGTTGGTAATCCCGGCTCTCACCCTCTGCCTGTACTGCCCTGTCCGGTCAGTCTTCTGTGCGGAGTTGACTGGCCGCGTGGTGCTCACCAAGAAGCTATCCAGAAAGCAAGTGACGCTTCCCGCGTACCAATTACGAGGCGTATCGCCGACTGCAGCCGCGGACGAACACGGCGAATCCGCTAACGAGTACGCTGCCGTTGCGGTCTATTTGGAAGGCCAGTTACCGGGACCCGAGAAGCTTCTTCGGGTGGAGTTGGTACAAGTGGGCCAGCGATTCGAGCCACAACTCGTGGTCATTCCCGTTGGCTCAAGCGTTTCCTTTCCTAATGGCGATCCGATTTTTCACAATGTCTTCTCTCTCTCAAGCGCGAAGAAATTCGATTTAGGCTATTATCCGGCTGGCCAGACGCGTATCGTGAAGTTCGACGAACCCGGGGTAGTACAAGTGTACTGCCACCTGCATCCCAATATGTACGCAGCCATCGTCGTGGTACCGAACCGGTGGTACGCGAAGCCAGGCGACGGTGGTAGTTTCACATTTCATGACGTTCCGCCGGGAGCCTACCGATTAGTTGCGTGGCATATGAATGCGGGATTCTTTCGAAGAGACGTGCGCGTCGCGGCGACTGACGAAACGGATGTCGTCGTCGACATTCCCGTTCGAGAAGCGGAGCATAGCCGATGATGCGCAAGCTATCGCTTCCGACGCGCACCTTTCTGATCTCGTTTTTGCCGCTGTCGCTCGTAATGACTCTGGCATTTATAGGATTCAGCGCGGCGCTGCGGACTAAGACACGTGAGCAGATTCGAGGCTACGTTCACACGTCGGAGTTACTACTGGACAAAGCCGGCGAAAGCGAAAGACAACGAACGTTGGAAGTGGCTTCTCTCTTAACAGAGAATGCAGGGTTGAAGGCATCCATCGGATTACTTCGTGAGGCCGGAGAGAGAGCCGACTTACGGAGCGAGGCGCAAAGGACAGTTGAAGAGCAGGTAAGACAGCTCCTGCATGGCCTGGGTTACGACCTAGTGGTGATAGCCGATTCGCAATATCGCACCATCTCAGCGTTGAAATTACGTGACGGCGGATGGGGCGAATGTCACTTTCTGCCTTTGATTCCGAGCCAAGCATCGCTGCTGGATGTGGATGGCGTTCTTTATGAGCTGGAAACGGCTCCGATCACTCTGGACGGCGAGGCAATCGGCCATTTGGCGCTTGGGAAACAGTTCGATCTGGCGCTACTGAACTCCATTGGCGCCGTCGCACTGACCTATCGGGGCAGGTTACTGCGCAGTACGTTGCCGCAGAAGATGCACCAGGAAGTCGAGCGGAACCTTATCGGAACGTGTAACAGCGGGCCGAATGGGTGTGAGTTGAGGCTGAGCGGCGAGAAGTATCTTGTATTGCCTTTGCGACGCGCGGCACTCGGCGGAGAGTACAAACTCTTGATGTTTTACTCTCTGGATCAGGCGGTAGATAACTTCCTTTCTAGCCTGGCGCGAGCTTTGGCCGGAATCGGTGGAGCAGGCGCCATGCTTACGCTGCTTCTCGCGCTCCTGACGTCTTGGGCAGTGACGAAGCCCATCCAGGATTTCATCGCACGGCTGAAACGGAGCGAACAGACGGGAGAATTGCCGGCTGATTTGCCTGAGGACTCCGGGACGCTGGAGATCACTTTGCTCGCAGGAGCATGGAATCGCGCCGCGGCGGCGGCCGGCCGCTACTCAGAAGAACTGAAGGCGGCGAAGGAAGCGGCGGAGGCGGCCGATCGAGCGAAGAGCGAGTTTCTGGCGAACATGAGTCACGAAATTCGGACGCCGATGAATGGTGTGCTAGGCATGAACGGCCTGCTACTCGAGACCGATCTCAGCGAGGAACAGCGCGAGTACGCTGAGACCGTCCGCGAATGTTCCAGCTCCTTGATGGCGATTCTGTCGGATATTTTGGATTTCTCCAAGATGGAGGCCGGCAAGACAACGCTCAATCCGGAACCATTTGACCTACGAAAGCTAGTAGACCAGATCGCCACATTGCACTCGGCCAAGGCGAGAGAACGCGGCGTAGGCCTCGCTGTTCGCTACGCAGTCGGCCTTCCCACAAAGGTGACCGGGGACGCGAAGCGCGTCGGACAGGTAATCACCAACTTAGTGTCCAACGCTCTGAAGTTCACTGAGAAAGGTCAGGTGATCATTCGTGTGGACGGAGGTGAGCGAACCGCGTCGGAGACTTCGTTTCGCATATCGGTGGAGGATACAGGGATCGGAGTTCCACCGGACAAGCTTGCGGCCATTTTTGAGAAGTTCGTGCAGGCGGATGGCTCGATTACACGGCGCTACGGCGGCACAGGGCTGGGTCTGGCGATTTCCAAACAGCTCGTAGAGAGAATGGGCGGTGTGATCGGCGTAGAGAGCGCAGAGGGGGTGGGCTCCACCTTCTGGTTTACTCTGCGCCTTCAGGCTCACTGGGCGCAGCCGGTTTTCCCAAAGGAGACTTATGCGGGCGCATAGGTTGCAAGCGGCGATTCTTCTGCTTGCAGCGATAGCGCAGCACGCCGCGGCTCAAGATGCAGAGACAGGAATCGCTGTGCCGATCACAATTACCGGTGGAGTTCTATATTCTCACCGGATGCAAGGAGACGAAGCTGGTGCAGGTCCGCTTGCCGGAGCGTTCCATTTAGCTTTCTCGCCGAGCTTGAGACTCAATGATCATTGGTTTGCTTATGCTTCGATCCAGCTCCGGTCGACGCCGTTCTATTACTACGACGCATTCGAGGCCGATCACAACGTTGACTTACAGGCCATACAGGCATTTGTGGGCTATACCACGAAATATAGATCGATCACGACTCTTAGTTAAAGCAGGCCAGCTCACCACGGCGTTCGGTGCGTTTCCTTTGCACTACGACGACAACGACAATGCGCTGTTGGATCAGCCGTTGAGTTATTCGACTTATTTGAAGCTTCCAACGATCCCGGTTAATTGCAATTCGTCGCAAGCCGGACCTACTGCGTGGACAGGTACCTCCTGCGGATCGCAAGGGGATGACTACGGCCTGACGCCTGTGACTCTCTACGGATTGCCGGGAGTCGAGGTGGACCTCTCATCGCACAAAATCGATACGCGTTTCCAGTTGACCAACAGCTCTCCGGCCAATCCTCAGAACGTTCTTTCGGGCAGCCAGTTTGCACAGTGGACCACCGGTGGCGGATACACCATCGTTCAGGGGTTTCGCGTGGGGGGATCGGTATTTAGAGGACCGTATCTGGATCGGACGGCGGCAGCGTCTCTGCCAATAGGAAAGACACTGGGAGATTTTCCCGCGACCGGCGCCGGGCTCGACGCACAGTGGGCGCACAGCCGGTGGAGCACGAGTGGCGAGTGGCAATGGTTCCGTTTTGACTGTCCCGGCTTTCGCATCTCGCCGACAGCCTCTATTGCGTACGCCGAGGTGAAGGCAGTGCTGACGCCGCGCATTTACGCGGCGCTGCGGGTGGCTGATCAACGGAACGGACAGGTCGCCGACCTCACGCAGCAAGCCAGTGAGCCGTTCGAGGCCAACGTGCAAGCTTACGAATTCGCCTTGGGATACCGGCCGAACCGGTGGCAGTTAC
>Ga0335071_10000243_pt1 | contig 63636 bp, 45 predicted proteins | sample Lox_Sample_15_FD_206724 | JGI IMG/M metagenome (GOLD analysis project Ga0335071, IMG submission 206724) | Soil microbial communities from Loxahatchee National Wildlife Refuge, Florida, United States - Lox_Sample_1.5 | ecosystem: Environmental > Terrestrial > Soil > Wetlands | place: USA... | reverse complement strand
CATAATGTTCGATTTGGTTGGTTGGAGTTTCGGAAAAAATTTGAATCTGATGAAACAAGGGTTACCGGGTTGGCTGCCGAAAAGTGGGGGTTAGGGTTGATAATTGGACGGCATTCCGTCATTCATCCATCCCCAGTCACGGCTCCCTTTGCACGGGAGATGTTTTGACGTCATGTCGGCGCCGGGGACACCTTTCGGAAACTCTTGAAATATCACCGGCCACACCGTTGACGTTGCGGACTTGCCACCTTTTTCAAGCCAGGCCCGAATCTCGGAGTGGCCATCGGCAAAAGTCAGACTGCCTGCGCCCCCATGCAAGCTGCCCGGCATATCCCGCCAATAAGCGCCGCCGTTTATTTGGAATCCGGCATCAAAGTGGAACTGGCCATCGTTGATGCTGTCCGGATGCTCATCCAGCATCACCCACACCTTGTCCGGACCGGGCACCCGCAACTGGGTCATTTTGGTTGCTCCCTTGTTCGGGAAGATGCGCCCATCCGGATACTGGGGTGGAGTGGGATTCGGATTTTGCGAGCCGCCGCCCAAGGCTGAATTCATGGAAATGGTGCGCAAACGGGGAGCCGGATTGACCGCCAGATCGCCGGCACTTTCAAATTTGTCCGAAGGACACTTAAAGATATCCAACGATTTGATGTAGGGTGCGATCAAGGCCTGGTCCCCGCTGATCAGCGCGTCTTTGTTCCAATTGCCGGAGCCACCCACCCAATCCATGTAGGAATTCTTCCCGATCCATTTGTCCACCGACATCATCTGGTCTTCATAATCCCCGGCATAGATCAACCAGGCGAGGCACAGCTGCTTGGTGTTGCACATACAGGCAATCCCCTGGGCTTTGATCTTTGCCCGCTGCAGCGCCGGCATCAAAAGCGCCGCCAGAATGGCAATGATGACAATCACCACCAGCAACTCGATAAGGGTAAAACCGCCCGACCGGCGGCTCCGGAATTCGCGACTCTGCCCCGTGACTTTTCTATCGTGCGGCACGGAGGCTAAACCGGTCGTAAATATGCGCATATTGGGCTAAATGGAATTTACAGCTTTTATTTACCATATACCGTTTGCATAGGTAATGCAATAAATAACAAATCGCTTGCGAAAAATGACAAGCCGGTCTGCCGCGTTCCCGAACCGCCGCCGCCCGCGGCGCCGCAAAACGAGCGGGCGATTTTTTTAAAAATGAATCCCGCATCAGACCGTCCATCGCCGAGAGATGGTCTTCTCCTTCCGAATCCGGGCGGGGCGAGCTTCACAGGCCACACTTGATTCACGGCTGCGGACGTGGTTCAAGCGCCGCCGGGTCCAGGACCACGTGCTTGATGCGCTGTCGCTTCCAGGTATAGGTGATGTGAACCAGACCATCGCCGGTTTGAATCACTGCCGGGTAGGCAAAGCCGTTGGGCGCGTGGGGATCGTCCTCCAGGACCGCCACCGGCCGCCAACGGATGCCATCCTCCGAGAGGGCGACATTGAGCGGACTGCGTCCCTTGTTCTCCGTGCGATCGCGCGTGTTGTGGTTGTACACCAGCAACTGGCGCCCGTCTTTCAAGGTGACGGCGTCTGTGCCTGAATCCGGATTGGGCAGCTCCAGCAATGTCATTTTTCCCCAAGTACGGCCCCCGTCGTCCGACCAGATCTGGAAAACCCGCCCTTGTCGGGTTCGGCCCACCGCCTCCAGGCGGCCGCCCGGGTGAAAGAGCAGGCTGGGCTGGATGGCCCCGATTTCTTTGCCGTTGTTGACGGCTGGGGTCGCCTGCCAGGTTTTCCCCCCATCGCCGGTGCGTTCGAAATGCACCCGCCAGCCCCCGTCGCCTTCGGTGCTCGAGCCACAGAGTATATCACCGTTCGTCAGTTGTAGGGGCTTGTTCTTGATCGGACCCAGTATTCCGTCCGGCAGGCGCACCGGCTTCGACCAGGTCTGGCCGTCGTCCGCGGACGTCATCATCATGCCCCACCAGGTCGCCGGACTCGGCCCGACCTTGTAAAACAGCAGCAGCGGGCCGGATTTAGGCTGGAATAAAACCGGATTCCAGCAGGGCAGACGGTTGGTGGCGAACCCGACGCCATTGGCCGCTTCAACCGGCACCGACCAATGGCCGTTTGTATTTCGCGCTACGTAAATGCAGACATCCGGATCACGCTCGCGGGTGCCGCCAAACCAGGCGGCGACCAGGCCGGATTTTGTCTCCGCCAGGGTTGAGGCGTGGCAGGACGGAAACGGCGCGTTGGTGAAAATGAATTCCGACTTCACCAGGGCTGCGGGTTCAGATGCGCTCGCCCCAGCGGTCACCGATAACAGCGCCGACAACACCCCCAGATGGCCGAGTTGCCGGGTCATTCGCTGACAAAATGGTATTTCCCGCCGCCGACCTCAAATACGGCGCGGCCGTTTTCCATCCGCATGAATTTCAGGCCCGGAACATTTTTTGCAAACATGCCGCCTTCAAGGACCCGGTCGAGGCTTTTGGCCGGAACGTAAACCGTAGCGGTGGTGTTCATCGGAACCTCGATCTGCCAATCGAACGTCCCGCCCTCGCGCCTCCAGTCGCTCACGATCCACCCGTAAGGCGACCGGTGCGTGGCGCGCACAAATCGCAAAGTGCCGACCGGCAACGGTTTCATGAGGATGTGTTTGAAACCCGGCGCTGCCGGGTCGGGTTTGATGCCGGCCAGATCTTCATAGAGCCAGATGACGAAGTCGCCGACGAGCATGACGTGGTTTCCGGAGTTCATGGCCGAGTCGGCCGTGTTGCCATTCCAGAGTTCCCAGATGGTGGTGGCGCCCTGCCCCAGCATGTGACCCCAGCTCGGATAATCGGTTTGTGTCGCGAGCTGGCACGCCAGGTCCGGCCGCCCGTTGTCGGACAATACCCGCATCAAATACTGGCCGCCGACCAGGCCGGTGCCGATGTGGCCGCGGTTCTCCTTTTCTATCTTGTCCACCAGTTGCTGGAACACCCGTGCCCGCAGCTCGTCCGGCACCAGCCCGAACGCCAGCGGCAGCACGCTCGATGTCTGCGTCCCGTTGTCGTATCGGGCGAGCTTCCGGTTGAGGAACCGGTTGTTGAAGGCCACCTTCATCTTTTCTGCCTGCTCGCGGAATCGCCGGGCGTCCTCGGTCTTCCCCAGCCGCTGCGCGAACCCTTCCATCAGCCGGAGGTCGTGATAAAAGTAAGCCGTGGCCAGCAGAGTCTTGTCGGTTTGCCGTTTCGGGTCCTTGGAAAAAATCAGGCCCGGGTCCTCCGGCGGCACACACCAGTCGCCGTAGGCGTCTTTGGAAATAAGGCCATCGGTGACAAAACTGCTCATGTAAGTCATCCACTTCCTGGCGCTGTCATAATGGCGGGCCAGCGTTTGCGTGTCGGCAAATTGCCGGCGCAGCATTTCCGGAATGATCACGCCGCTGCTCGGCCAGATGACGTCGTCGGAGTAAATCGGCCAGTAGGCCGGGGCCACATCGGGCACGCTGCCGTTGGTCCGCTGGGCGTCCGCCATGTCCTGCACCCATTTGGCATAAAGCCGGCTGTTATCGAAGAGGTACGTTTCGCCCAGCGACTCCTCCGAGCGGTCCCCCAGCCAGCCCTGGCGCTCGTCCCGTTGCGGACAGTCAGTCGGGATGCTGTGATAATTGCCGCGCACGCCCCAGATGATGGCCTGGTAAATCCGGTTCAGCAGCGGGTTGGAGCATTCAAACGTGCCGGCCGTGGCGAGGTCGTCGTTCACCACCCGGCCTTCGATCGTATCGAGCGTCGGTTCGCCGGGAAAGCCGGTCAGTTCCACATACCGGAACCCGTGCCAGGTGAAGCGCGGCTCCCAGACTTCGTCCCCGCTGCCGTTCAGGGTGTAGGTATCGGTGACCAAGGCGCCCCGGATGTTGGCCAGATCCAGTGTGCCGTCCCGCTTGAGATTCTCCGCGAAACAGAGGTCGACTTTCGTCCCGGCCCGCCCGGACACGTGCAGCCGGCACCATCCGACCATGTTCTGGCCCATGTCAAAAATATACACGCCGGTTTTCGGGGCGGTCAGCGACACTGGCTTGAGCGTCTGGGTAACGCGCTGGGGCTCGATCATCTCCGCGGCCAGCACGCCGGCTGGGGGTTCGACGGGCTGCGCCGGCTGCCAGTACTGGTCGTAAAAACCCGGCCGGCTCCAGTCGCGGAAAGCGCTGCGCGCATCGTATTCCTCGCCGTCATAATCGTTGTTGGCCACAATCGGGCCGTTCGTCGACAGCTTCCAGGACTCGTCGCTGACCACGTTCGTCACCGAGCCATCCGCGTATTCGAGGCGCAACTGCAGCAGCAGCTTGGGCCAGCCAAAATCCGGCGTGCCGGAATAAATCTTGCTCCGGTCGGCATAGTAGCGCCCGTTGCCCAGCACCACACCCAGCGCATTTCTCCCGCGCTGCATTTGCTTCGTCACGTCATACGTCACATAAAACACGCGCTTGTCGTACTGGGCGAACGCCGGTGACAAAACGTGATCGCCGACTTTGGCACCATTCAAATACAACTCCGACCAGCCCAGGCCGGCAAAGGACACCGTGGCGCGCTGGATCTTCTTGCCGGCGGTAAATTCCCTGCGCAACCAGCGCGCCGGCTGGCGGCGCGATTCGGCCGTCCTGACGTTGCCCCATGGCTCCATGCCGACGGGGCCGAGATTGGTTGCCGCGATCCAGTTGGAATCGTCAAAACCGGTCCCGGTCCAGCCATTGGTTTCCTTGTCCGACACCTTCCATTGCTCGTCAGTGGGGATGATCAGCGTCTCGCCGTTTTCAAATTCGACGGTCAACCGCGCTATGACGCCCGCCGGCTTTGGCGCCTTGCCTTTGTTCATGCCGATAAGGGCAATTACATTGGTCCCCGGCACCAGCCGGCACGTGACGTCCTGGTCACGAACAACGCGAGGATTGTTCCGACCGCCGATGTCGTGCCCGTTGAGGAAGCCTTTGGCCTCGCTGTCGCCGGTCAACTCGAAATGGGCGCGCTTGATATCGTTGTCGGGCAGAAAGAACGTGCGGCGGAAGTAATTCGACCCCGGCGGCGCGGTCTTGGCCGGCTCACCGGCCGGAAACCAGATCCAGGACGTGTTGGTGAGGTAATTGGTCACGCTCTCGCCATCCAGACCGATCCACTTTGCGTGCCAGTCCGCGGGCTGAAGGATTCCCATCGTCCACATTGCCGGCTTGCTCCAGTCCGACACGTTGCCGTCCTTGTCCCACACCCGGACCTTCCAGAAACATTGCGCGTTGGAGGGCAACACCCGGCCGGCGTAGCCCACTTGGATGGACTGGTCGGTATAGACCCTCCCGCTGTCCCATAAATCGCCCTGGCCGGCTTCGAGCTTGTCCGGGTTGCCGGCCACCAGAATTTGATACGCCGTCTGGCGCTGGCCGCGCTCATCGGAAATCAACACCCAACTCAAACGCGGCCGCAGCGCGTCAATGCCCATCGGATTGTCCAGCCCTTCGCAGCGCAAATCGGTGACGGTGGTTTTGGCGAAACCCGGGGCAACGGTCGTCAGGCAGCAAATCAGGGCGGCCAGCCGGGAAAGAGCCAGGATGCGGTAGCCAGTTGGTTTCATAAAATCGTTTGAAGTGTGGGGCGATTATAGCCCCGGCCCAGACAACCGCAACTGCGCAAACCCGCATTGTAAGACCGTGAGCAATTGTTTAGCATCACGCAAAACTTGTGAAAAAATTTCTCCGCCTTCTGCTGTTGTCGTGCCTGTTGCTCCGGTTGGTCCCGGCGGCGGAATTCTGGGTGGCCCCGGACGGTAGTGACGCTAACGCCGGCACGCCGGCGCAGCCGCTGGCGTCCATCGCTGCCGCCCAACGGCAGGCGCGCGAGCTTCGGCGGCTGAACCGGGTGGGCACCAATGAACCGGTGGGCATCATCCTGCGAGGGGGGATTTATCAACTCGACAGCCCGCTGTTCTTCCGTCCGGAAGATTCCGGCACGGAAACCAGTCCCACCCTCATTGAAGCCGCTCCCAACGAACAGCCGGTGGTGAGCGGCGGAGTTCCGATTCAAGGCTGGAAACCCCTCAAAGGCAAAATCGCCGGCCTGCCGGCCATCGCCCGCGGCCAAGTCTGGGTGGCGGATGCGCCGAAATTCGGCGGGCGTCCGCTGGAATTTCGTCAGCTCTGGGTCAACGGCCGCAAAGCCGTCCGCGCCCGCGAACCGAACGGCGATGCGCTGAATCGCCTCGTCGGGTGGGACAAAACCAACCAGGCAGCCTGGATCCCGACATCAGCGCTCGGTGCCGTTCGCAGCCCGGCACAACTGGAAATGGTCATTGACCAGGTCTGGGAAATCGCCGTGCTGCGCGTCGGCTCCATCCGCATCCGTGGCGACCGGGCCTGCCTGACATTCCAGCAACCGGAAAGCAAAATCGAATTCGAGCATCCCTGGCCGCCGGTGGAAGTCAGCACCAACTACCAGGCGCCGTTCTTCCTGGCCAATGCGGTTGAACTCCTCGATTCGCCCGGGGAATGGTTTGAGGATTCCGCCGCCGGCAAAATTTATTACTGGCCGCGATCCGGCGAGGACCTGCCCGCAGCCCAAGTGGTCGTCCCGGCGCTTGAAACGCTCGTGCGCGTAGAGGGCACGCCGGACCGGCCGGTAACACATCTGGCGTTCCAAGGCATCCAGTTCGAGCACGCCGCCTGGCGGCGGCCGTCCGAGGCCGGACACGTCCCGCTCCAGGCCACCATGTTCATGCTGGACGCCTACCGGTTGAAGCCCAAGGGCACGGCCGAACGGCCAAAGCTGGACAACCAGGCCTGGCTGGGCCGGGCACCGGCGGGAGCGACCGTGGCCAACGCCAATCACCTTTCCTTCGCCCGCTGCCGGTTCGAACACATGGCCTCGGCCGGCCTGGATTTTCAGTCGGGGACGCACGACGATTTGATTGAAGGTTGTGTGTTCTGCGACCTCGGCGGCAATGGAATGCAAATCGGCAAATTCGCCGATCCCGGCATGGAAACGCACCTCGCCTACAATCCCAAGGACGAGCGCGAAATCTGCACGCACGAAACGATCGCCAACAATCTGGTGACGGATTGCGGCACGGAAGATTGGGGCGGCGTCGGTATCGTCGCCGGCTACGTCCGGCAGACCGCCATCCAGCACAACGAAATCAGCCATCTGCCCTACACCGGTATCAGTCTGGGCTGGGGCTGGACTCCGGCGACCAACTGCATGCGCGACAATGTGATTTACGCCAATCGCATCCATCACGTCGCCGAGCGGCTCGGCGACACCGCCGGCATATACACGCTCTCGGCCCAGCCCGGCACACTCATCAGCGAGAACGTTGTGTCCGATATCGTGATGAGCCCGAACGTGCCGGACCCGGACCATTGGTTTTACCTGTATCTTGACGAAGGCTCATCGTTCATCACCGTGCGTGACAACTGGTGTCCGGCGGAAAAATTCCTGAAGAACGCCAATGGCCCCGGCAACCTCTGGGAAAACAACGGGCCGATGGTCTCCGAAGACATTAAAAGCCGCGCCGGGCTGGAGGCCGCGTTTCAGGATTTGCTTTCGCCATGAAAAAAATATCGTTGATCGCCTGGATCCTGTCGGTCGCATTGGCTTCACCCGCTGCCGGATTGAACCCGGTCGCCTTGCGCTGCGAATACGCCGTCAACCCGCTCGGGGTGGACGTGCCGCATCCTCGCCTGTTCTGGAAGGTGGAAAGTCCGGAACGCGCTCAAAAACAAACGGCTTATCAAATCCTCGTCGCATCCTCGATGTCCAGGCTCAAGCACGACGACGGCGACTTGTGGGATAGCGGCAAGGTCGCGTCCGACGAAACCACTCAGATTCCGTACGCCGGCCGGCCGCTGAAGTCCGCGCAGGAGGTTTTCTGGAAAGTCCGGGTGTGGGACGCAAACGGCCGGCCCTCCGCCTGGAGCCAGCCCGCGCACTGGACCATGGGATTGCTGGCGGACACCGACTGGCAGGCAAAATGGATTACTTCTCCCACGACCAATGTTGAAACTCTCCTGTTGCGCCGCGAGTTCACGGTCAAACCCGGACTCCGCCGTGCACTGGCCAATGTCTGCGGCCTGGGCCAATATGAGTTGACTCTGAACGGCAAAAAAGCCGGTGACGATTATCTGTCGCCCGGCTGGACCAAGTACGACAAGACCTGCCTGTACGACACCCGCGACATCACGTTGTTGTTGCACAAAGGCAGGAATGCCGCCGGGCTTTTTCTCGGCAACGGCATGTACCATGTCGTGCAGCCTGACACCAATCGTTTCACCAAGTTCAAAGGCTCCTTTGGCCCGCTCAAGGCCATCGCCCAAATCCGTCTCGAATATATGGATGGCTCGGTGGAAATCATCCGCACCGACGGCCAATGGCGGGTCGCGCCGGGCCCGATCACCTTTTCTTCGATTTACGGCGGCGAAGATTTCGACGCGCGGCTGGTGCGACCCGGCTGGGATAAACCGTGGTTTGAAGAATCCCAGTGGGAGTCCGCGCGAGTGGTGAACGGTCCGGGGGGGCAATTGAAGGGACGGTCCCGCGCCGCACCACCCCTCCGTGAATTTCAAGTCCATCTGCCGGTGGCCCGGCATACCCTGACCAATGGCGATGTGGTCTTCGATCTTGGCCAGAATGCCGCGCACGTTCTGCAAATCCGCGTGAGCGGCCCGGCCGGCAGCCGCGTGCGGCTGATCCCGGCGGAGTTGCTGAACACCAACGGCTCGGTCAATCAGAGCTCGATGGGCGTGGGACACCGCGGCGCGGTCTGGTGCGAATTCACCAAGGCGACCGGCGGCACCGAGACGTGGTCGCCCAAATTCTTTTATGTGGGCTGCCGCTACGTGCAGGTGCATTTCATCCCAGCTCGGCTGGGTGAAACACTGCCGCGGATCAAGGCCATCGAGGGCCGCGCGGTTCACGCCGACTCGGCGCCGGCGGGTGAGTTTGAATGCTCGAATCCGCTGTTCAACCGCATCCGCACGCTCGTCCGCTGGGCGCAACAAAACAACATGGTCAGCATCCTGACCGATTGTCCGCACCGGGAGCGGCTCGGCTGGCTCGAAGAGGACCATTTGAACGGCCCGGCGCTGCGCTACGAATTCGACCTGGCGCAGCTGTTCACCAAGACGCTGAATGACATCGCCGATTCGCAACTGGACAGCGGCCTCATTCCCACCATTGCGCCCGAGTACACCGTGTTCAAGGGCGGCTTCCGCGACTCCCTCGAGTGGGGCAGCGCCGGTCTCATCGTGCCCTGGCAGCAATATGAATTCGACGGCGACCTCGACCTGTTGCGCCGGCATTACGACGTGATGAAAAAATACGTCGCCTACCTCGATACCACGGCGACGAATGACATTGTCGATCACGGCCTGGGCGACTGGTACGACCTGGGCCCGAAAATTTCCGGCCTGCCCCAACTGACTCCCATTGCGCTGACCGCCACGGCCTTTTATTTTTACGACAACTGGATCCTCTCACAGATCGCCGCGCTGCTCGGTGAAACCAATGATGCCGCCCGGTTCGAAAATCGCGCGGAGCAAATCTATGTTGCGTTCAACCGCGAATTTTTCAATCCGACCAACCACACCTATGCCACCGGCTCGCAATGCGCCAATGCGATGCCGCTGGTGATGGGGTTGGTGGACCCCACCAACCGCGCCGCGGTACTGGACGCCGTGGTGCGTGATGTGCGCGCTCATACCAACGCCCTCACCGCCGGCGACGTCGGCTATCGCTACCTGCTCCGCGCCCTGGCCGAAGGCGGGCGCTCGGACGTGATTTTCGACCTGAACAACCAGTCGGACAAGCCGGGTTACGGCTATCAGCTCAGGCAGGGCGCGACGAGCCTGACCGAGGCCTGGAACGCGCGGCGGGGCGCATCCCAGGACCATTTCATGCTCGGCCAGATCCAGGAGTGGTTCTATCGCGACCTCGCCGGCATTGGCTCCGACCCAACCGGCCCGGGCTTCAAAAAAATCATCATCAATCCCCAACCGGCCGGCGACCTCGCCTGGGTAAAAGCCAGTTACGATTCCCTCCACGGTAAAATCGCGAGCGACTGGAAACGCGCCGGCGATAAGTTCACACTGGACGTGACAATCCCCGCCAACACAACGGCAACGGTTTATGTTCCCGCCAAATCGGCGGATGACGTGACCGAAGGCAACCATCCGGCGGCGTCGAGCAAGGGGGTGGTATTGCTGTGGTACGAAAACGGCCGCGCGGTCTTTGCGGTCGAGTCCGGCAAATACGAATTTCGTTCAAAGCTCTGAACCGTCCGAGGCGTTGTTCAAGGCAGCTTGCCGAAGTAGAAACTGACTGAGCCGGAATAGACGCCCTGCGCGACATTCGGCTGGCTCTGGGGTCCGAGCGCCGTCGCATCCTTGAACTTGCTCCCGATGGCGGGGATCGCGTTCAGAAATCCCAGCCCGCACTGCGGCAACGGCGCGAAGGCTTTTCCGACGAGGTTGGTCGGCGGCCATTCCGGCGTCAGCACTTGCACATAAGGAATTTTCTCCGGCACAACGGTGATCGGTCCTTCCGCCGTGTCCAGTTGCAGCCAGCGCACGTCGGCGAAGCAACCCTTGAACTCGGGATAAAGCCAGTCGCGCCAGCCGGTGATGGTGTTGTTGTAATCGTTCTTCCACACGCCCAGCGTCTGGCCGCGCAACCGGTTTTTCCAGACGCGATACGGCCCATTGCCCAGCCATAGCTTCGACTTCACAAGCCCTTCCGGATAATCAAACACCACGCCGAAGTAAGCATTCGTACCTTCGGCGGCGTAGGTGTAATCGCATTGGAGCCCACCATCCCGGCGCAACTGCCAGGCCACCTTCTTCAGCGTGATGTTGGTCGCCGCCGGTCGTGGGCCGTTGGCCAACGAAAATTTTTTGCCATGACGCTCAACCCCTATCAACTCACCGGTTCGACCGTCTATTCGAACGATAATGTTCCCCGGCCTTTGAAAAATTTCTTCGCATTTCAGTTCGATCACCCCGGTGTTTGTGCCGCCGAAGCGATCGGCTCGACCGACAATGTCCGCATTCTGGGGCAGATCCTCATGCGGTCGCGACAGGGGCCAGACCCACTCTCCAAGCTCGCGACCGTTCGGATCCTGAACCACGAGTGAGAGCGCATCGGCACTGGTGTTCCAGTATTGGGGCAGGTTGAGCTGGAACGAGCATTTGGTCCCGGGCGGTATGGACGGAGCCTTCGCCACCCCCATGTCCGCAGAAAATGGCATAAGCTGCCAATGCGTTTCCCAGTAATTATGAAGCCGCCACACAAAGCGACACTGGCTTGCATCGGTAAAGCTGTAACGGTTTTCGACGATAAGCGTACCGTTGGTCTCAAGCCTCACCTGGATCGGCGACCAGATTTCCCTGATAGCGTAATAACTGGCTTCGCGCTGGCGGTACGGGCCGACGATGCCGTCGGGGGCCTGGTTGCCCGCCGTGTCCATCTCGCCCGTGTCCGGCCGCTTGACGGCGTCGTCCGTCCACGCCCAGATGAACCCACCGCCGCACCGCGGACTCCGCATCATCATCGCCCAGAAATCGTCCAGGCCCGCCCCCGCGCCGCCGTCGAACAAGCCATGCTGAAACTCCGTGGGCAGGTAAATGTATGGTGTGGAGTCGTTCGTCGCGACGAGCTCCTGGTTGGCGTGGTAATAAACCGATTGGCCGGCGGCGGCGATCCGGGCCTTGTCATAGGCAAGGTAATGGGCCGTGCACAGTCCGTTGAACGTGGCCCACGGATGCAACACGCGCCGTTGCTGCGGATCGAATTCGCCGAAAACCCTGTCGAGGTTCGTGTTGAACCCGCCTTCGTTGCCGTTGTCCCAAAACAGGATGCACGGGTGGTTCACGTCGCGGGTGACCATTTCTCCGACGAGCTTCGTCCCGATGTCCGTGTCGTAATAATTGTGCCAGCCGGCCAGTTCATCCAGTACGTACAAGCCCAACTCGTCGCACAAATCCAAAAACTCGGCGTCCGGCGGATAATGAGACATGCGGACGGCGTTTGCGTTCATGTCCTTGATGGACTCGATGTCGAGCCGCTGGACGGCCGTGCTCAGGCAGCGGCCCGAATCGGGCCAGAACGAATGGCGGCAGACTCCCTTCAGCCTCACCTTGCGGCCGTTGACATACAGACCGTCGCCGTCCCGCACTTCAAACGTGCGGAAGCCGAAGCGCTGTGTGAAGCGATGGAGCACTTGGTCGCCATGTTTGAGCCTGACTTCCACCTTATACAGGTTCGGCGTCTCGGCCGTCCACGGATGCGGGCTGGTGATTTGTGTTTTCAGGGTGGCTCTGGTGCCGGTGAGGTCACCGGCGAACACCGGACCAACGGGCTGTCCGTGAAGGTCGGTGATTTGCGCCTCGAGTTTCATCCCGCTGTCCGCGTCGGTGATGCCACTGGCGAAGACATCCATGGAAAAGGCCCCATCCGCCCGTGCATCGATCGCCACCCGCTCGATGAATTGCGGCGGCGCGGCTTCGAGATAGACGGGCCGGTAGAGGCCGCCGAAGACCCAGTAATCCGCCAGCCGCTCCGCTTTGTTCACCGAGGCGTTGGCCGAGTGTTTGGCCACGGTCACTTCGAGCCGGTTGGTCGCGCCGAATTTCAGCAGCCGGGTCACCTCGTACTTGAACCGGTAATATCCGCCTTGATGCATCGGGCCGGCAGGTTCACCGTTGAGCTTCGCGCTGGTGTCGGTCATCGCGCCGTCAAACACCAGATACACACGCCGGCCCGACCAGTCGGCGGGCACGGTGAAATCCCGTTCGTAAAGTCCTTTTTCGTCCCAGGCGTTGGTGGGGTCCTTTTTGTAACTCAAAGTGCCGAAGCCGTGCAGTTCCCAGTTCGAAGGCACCGGCAGATTCGTCCAATAGCCCGACTGCGCGTTGGCCGTGCACCGAAAGCGCCAGGGCACCGCGTCATCCTTGCCGCGGCCGCTCAAAAACTGGACTTCCGTTTCTTGCGCGAAATTACTTTGCGTCAACAGAAGATACCCAAACACCAACATCCAAGCTCCAGAAAAATTCCAACTTCCAATTTTTGAAATGTGCGCGAAATTATTTTTGAAGTTTGAAGTTTGGATCTTTGCCGGGATCGGCAGTTTGGATTTGGGAGCTCTTTTCATTTCAGCCTTTCAGATGCTGCCGGAACTCGGTCGGGGTCATGCCGGTGTGATGCCGGAAAAAATGGCTGAAATAAAACTCGCTGGAAAAACTCAGTTGCGCCGCGACGTCTTTGATTGAGAGTCGTTTGTCGGCCAGCAGCAGCCGGGCCTGGTCGAGCCGCGCCCGCTGGATGTGTTCATGGACGGTCCCCTGTCCGGATTTTTGGAAGAGGGCGCGCAAGCCGGAGTAGCTGATCTTGCCGACCGCCGCCAGTTCACGGGCCTTCCAGTCCCGGAGCGGATTCGCGGAGATGGCGTTGAGGACGCGGACGACCGGTTCGGGCAGCTCGGCGTGGGGCGAATCCAGAAACTGCCGCGACATAAGCAACTTGCCGAGCATGTTGGTGATGACGACATGGATCTGCCATTCCCAGCCGGCCGGCCGACGGCGCACCAGCCGCATCAACTCGTTGTAAGACTGCTTGACGAACCCGAAGTCGTCCAGGGTGAACTCGGCATTGCCGTCTCCGCGGATTTCCTCGTGCCAGAATTCCAGGCCCGGCCCGCCAAACCGGAAGCCGGTGATGGTCAGGTGCCGGCCCGGAGCCGGCATGTAGGTCCGCGGCTTGCCCATGTCCACCAGCCAGACTTTTTTCGCGCGCCCCAGGGCGCAGCGCCCGATCTCGTGCTCCAATTCGCCTTCGCCGGATTGAACCCAGAACAGGTGCGCTCCCGGCTTTTCAAAGCGCTGGTGATGATCCGGCTGCGTCATGCGGCGGGAACCGATGGAAAAAAGATGCCACAGCAGCCGCCGGGCTATCGGCGACGGATCCACAAAGGTCAGATTTTCCGAAGACCCGCGCAACTTGGCCATACCCTTCTTTTAGCAGGTTTCCCGCTTCGCTGTCCACTGCTCCGGCCAGGCATAAGTGCCCGGCTTGACCGTCAGCCACCGGACCGGTTGCCCCTCAATCGCCAGCGTCGCCACGCCCGGGGCCGGCTCGGACACCACCTTCAACCGGCCCCAGCCCATCCGGCGCACCAACTCCGTGGCCGTGGCGCCGCCCTCGGCGTACACATGCCCGACGTCCACCTGGCGGAGAACCCGCTCGGCAATTTGCACCAGATGCTCCGACAATAACCGCGCCATGGCGACTTCGCGCACCGGCGGCAGACCCACATTCAGAACCACCCGCGCCTGGGACTGGAACGCCGCCACGACCCGCTCGCTGATGACTTCCGCCGCCCCCGGCGTGAACTCCGGGCGCCAGGCCAGCTCCATCGGCAGCGAAAACACCGGCGTCCCTCCCGCCCGCGCCGCCTTCACAAATTTGCGGGAGGACTGGGAGGATGTGCCGCAGACAAACAGTTCGCGACCGGATGCGTCATGGAGAGACCCGTTTGCCTCCGACGCGGCCGGCTTTTTTTTCTCCGCCGTCAGGAGCATCCCGAAATACTCCGATCCCCCCGCACTCAACGTCCGGGTGTCCCGGCAATTCGCCCACAACTGGACATCCTGCGCGGTGGCCGCCTCGCCGATGACAATGCCCCGGCCGGGCAGGGAATCACCCGGGCGACTCACACAAATGGGTGTGCTCGACGACGGGGTCACCAAGCGCAGCACTTGAGCCGAGGTCCGCGGATGCTCCGGATCGCGGGCAAATTCCGTCTTGTGAATCGGCCGTCCGCCCACGAAATACCGCCCGTCCCGGATCTTCCGACCCAGCGAAGGGTTCGCCGGCAGCAACAGCGCCCGCTTGAGCCGGAGTTGCCGCATCACCGATTCCACCTCCGCGGTCACTTGCCCGCGCAGAACCGAATCCACTTTTTTGTAAATCCAGCGCGCCTTGGCCGCGCGCAGCAATCGGGCCGCTGATGCCGCCCGCCGGCCGGCCTCCTCGGAAGCGCACGAACGGGAGTCCGTGTCCACGCAGACCAGGTCCGCGTCGCCGCTGGGCTCGCCCCACAGCACGATTTCCGCGCGCAGCCCGTGGCGCAGCCCCACCGCGCCCAGCTCGGCGGCTCCGGTCAGATCGTCTGCAATCACACCAATCATAATTTCATGGAAGCATGGGTCGCGCCGGTCGCCCGGAGCTCAGGCGGTCTTTCGCCAGCCTTGCCGCGACGCGAATCGCGGAAAAAAGGCTCGTCGGGTCCGCCTTGCCCTGCCACGCGATGTCGAAGGCCGTCCCGTGGTCCACCGACGTGCGGATAATCGGCAAGCCCAGCGTCAGGTTCACCCCGGTGTCAAAGGCCAGCATTTTGAACGGGATATGCCCCTGGTCATGATAGAGCGTGACGATCGCGTCGAACCGTTTCCGTTGCCCCGGCGTGAACACCGCATCCGGCGGCAGCGGCCCCTCCACGGCGATGCCGGCCTTCCGGGCTCGCGCCACGGCCGGCGCCACCAACCGCTCCTCTTCCTTCTGCCCGAACAATCCGTGTTCCCCGGCATGCGGGTTCAACCCGCAAACCGCCAGGCGCGGCGGACGGCGCCGGATTCGTTGCATGGCCGCGGCGGTAAGTTCAATCACATCCTGGACGCGCTGCACGGACAGCTTCTCCGGCACTTCCCGATAACCGATATGCGTGGTCACCATGCTCACCGTCAAGACCTCGGAGTACAGCATCATGCACGTCCGCCGGGCGCCCGTCAGCGCTGTGAAAATCTCCGTGTGCCCCGGATATTGGACGCCGGCCCGCCGCAATGCCTCCTTGTGAATCGGCGCGGTAACCACACCGTCAATTTGTCGCTTCAGCGCCGAACGGATGGCTTGTTCAATGAAAACAAATCCGGCGCGGCCGCAGGCCGCCGACACCTTGCCGGGCTCGAACCGTCGGCCGTCAATGGCCGCGCAATCAACCATCAGCGGTTCCCGCACCCGGCCGAGTTTTTCCCATTCCGGCAGCGAGACGGTCCGGCCAGGAGAACCGGCTGGGGAACGCCTCCGGCCGTGGGTCTTGAAAACGCCGGACCGGATGCGCTCGATCACCCGCGCGTCGCCAAACAGCACCGGGACGCAGCGGCGCCGCACGCCGGCGTCGCCCAACGCCTGCAGGCAGAGTTCCGGCCCCACGCCGGCGGGATCGCCCAGCGTCAGGCCGAGGATGGGCCGGGGATTCATGACTTGCCGTTGAGCAGGTGCAACCGCGCCATCTGGCTGCGCAAAGCGATGAGCTCCGACTCGGAAACCGGACGCAACGGAGGCAGAACATGCGGGGCACAGAACCCGCAGCAGCTGACGGCCGCTTTGAGCAAGCTGAGGGACTCGTTCAATGAGCGTCCCCGCTGGTAGAGCGCCGCCACGGCATTCATCCGGGAAAAATGATCGTCCGCCGCCTTCCAGTCGCCGCGCTCGGCCGCGGCGCACAGATTCTGGCAAACGTCCGGAATTAAATTTCCCACGCTGGGCACGATGCCTTGGGCGCCCAACTTCAATCCGTTCTCCATGAGCGCCCCCACCCCGACAAAAATGGCAAAATCCGCGCGCCCGCCGAAACGCCGGATTAATTCGTCGTGCCGGCCCGGGTTGTTTTCCGAATCCTTGATGCCCGCCAGCCAGGGATGGCCGCGCAACATCTCCACCGCCGCCAGCGGGATTGAGACGCCGGTTGTCATCGGGATGTTGTAAAGGATCAGCGGGCCTTCAAGTTGACCGAGCAACAGCCGGTACCAGTCTGCCAGCCCCGCTTCGGCCACCGGCGAGGAAATGGGCGGATGGGCCACGACGACGTGGGCGCCGTCCCGGAAATAATCGTTGGCCGACGCGAACTCCGAGGTTTGCAGGTCGCCCAATCCGGCATAAACCAGGCAACGGTCCTTCACCCGGTCGGCCGTGCGCCGGACCAGTTGCCGGCGAAAGGCCTTGGGCACATGCACCCCTTCGCCGGTGGTGCCCAGCACAAAAACCCCCCGGACCCCGCCGGCCACCAGCGAGTCCACCAGCCGGTCCACCGCCGCTTCATCCAGTTCGCCCGATGCCGTCAGCGGAGTGATCATGGGAATCACCGCCCCGCAATATTTGGATGCGTTCTTCATTTCAATAAGTAGCTTCGTAAATGCTCACCGCGTCCGCTTCCGTCACCGGACGCAGGTTGTTCTTGAGTAACCGCGTGATTTGCATGGCCGCCCGGGCCATGGCCGGAATCGCCTCCCGCGGAATTTGAAAGTCGGACAGCCGTTGTGGGACACCACAGGCCCGGGAAAGTTCGGCAATCCGCTCCACGCCGTGCTCGGCCGTGCCCAGGGCGGATTGGTTCCGCTCCACGCCCAGCGCCATCGCCACCTCCGCGTAACGTTCGGGCGCCGCGGAAAAATTGAACCGCAAAACGTTCGGCAGCAGCACCGCATTGGAAACCCCGTGCGCGATTTTGAACCGGCTGCCGAGCGGATAGGCCAGCGCGTGCACGGCCGCCGTGTTGACCGGCCCCAGGCACAAACCGCCGTAGAGGCTGCCCAAGGCGAGGCTGGCGCGCGCCTCGGCATCGGCCCCGTTTTGGACCGCCCGGTGCAGGTTCTCCGCAATCAGCCGGATGCCCCGCAGGGCATACAGATCCGTCAGCGGATGCGCAAACTTGTTGGCGTAGGCCTCGATGCAGTGCGTCAGGGCATCCAGCCCGGTGGCCGCGGTCACCGGCGCCGGCACGGAAAGCGTCAGCGCAGGGTCGATGAACGCCGCATCAGGCACCAGGTGCGGGCTGATCACGCCTTTCTTCAACTGGTCGGCCTCGTCCAGCAGAATGGCGTTGGGGGAAACTTCGCTGCCGGTGCCCGCCGTCGTCGGCAGGCAGACCAGGAACAACTCACGGCCCCGGAGCAGGTTGATGCCGAAGACCTCGGAGACGGCTTGCTGCCCGCGCACCAGGGCGGCGACGAGTTTGGCCACATCCAGGGGGCTGCCGCCCCCCACGCCCAGCACGGCTTCAATTCCCGCCGCCTTTGCGTCCGCCAGCATTGGCTCGAACATGGCTACGGTCGGCTCATGGTCCACCGGCCGGCTGGGGATCACTTCGCACCCGGCCCGTTCCAGGGCGCGAATCAGAAAGCCGATTTGGGGCAGGACGGGCGAACTGCTGACCAACAGCACGCGCCGGATGCCGCGTTGCCCAAACAGTTCCACGCAATCGGCGGCGCACCCGGCTCCGAAAACGAGGCGGGGCGGTTGGAGCAGCGTGACCGTATTCACGGCTTCGCCTCCATCGCCAACGGCGCCATCAGGTCACTGGCGCGCAGCGCTCGCCGCTTGTCCAGCCAGCCCCAGAAGGTCCATTCCTTTTTGACGCCCGGCTCAGCCGGGAACCCCCAGCTCGCCAGCCAGCCGACCACCAGGACGATGACGTGGGCAATCACTCCAATCATCACGTCCGGCCAAGTATAATCCCAGCCGGCCAGCGACAGCATCTTGTATTTGCCGCCGGTGAGCGTTGCCCAGCCGGTGAACGCCAGCGCCGCGATGATGCCAATCCACAATCCCTGCCGGTTCGCCCGCCGGCTGAAGAACGCCAGCAGGAACATCCCCGCCAGCCCGGCGGAGACAATCGCCGTCGCCGCATAGTACAGCGTCAACGCGCCCTCACCCTTGCGCGCGATGAACGCGCCGATGCCCACGGCAATCGTGCCGCAGACACCGACGATGATCTTGCCCACCGTCAGGCGTTCGCGGTCGGTTGAGCCCGGGCGCAATTTGCGGTAGTAATCCTCCACCCCCACCGCGGAGAGACAGTTGAGATCGGAGGACATGGTGGACATGGCCGCCGAGAAGAGGGCTGCCATGAAGATTCCCGCCAGGCCGGCCGGAATTTTGGTGGTCAGAAAGTACGGGAAGACCTGGTCGGCGATCACTTTGCCGTTCGGGCCGAGCAGGTAGGCCGGAAACGCTTCGTTGGCAAGCTGGTAGTAAGCCCACAGCAACGTGCCCACCAGCATGAACGCCGTCCAGGCCGGCACGCACAGCAACGCGCCGAGGGCGACCCCTTTGAGTGCGTCGCGATCGTTCTTGGCCACCAGGTAACGCTGCACCAGCGTCTGGTCGGCCGCGTATTTCTGCAGGTACCAGAATGCGCCATAAAACAGCATCACCCAGAAGTTGCCGCTGGCGGTCAGGTCGAACTCGAAGCTGCCCAGGCTGAATTTATTCTGTTCGCCGGCAAGCCGGAAGGCGGCTCCGGCGCCGCCCGGCATGATGGCTAGCAGCACGCCGATGACCACCACCACTCCCGTCAGCTTGACGATGCCCTGCAACACTTCGGTCCAGATGACCGCCTCCAGCCCGCCGATCAGCGTGTACAGGATGGTTACGAAGCCGGCCCCGACGATCACCAGATATTTGTCCCAGCCGGTCATGCCGCAGATTGCCGCCGTGATCGTGAACAGCACAAAACCCATCTTGGAAAAATGGCCCGCGGCAAACGCCAGCGCGCTGTAGGCCCGCGCGCCGTAGCCAAAGCGCTTTTCAAAATATTCATACGCGCTCATGCCCACCGCGTGGCGGAAAAAAGCCACGAGCGTCGTCCCGGCGACCAGCAGCACGCCGACCGCCATGAAGCCGGGCACCAACTGGTTCCAGTCGCCCTTGAACGCCGCGCCGGGGTAAGCAATGAACGTGATGCTGCTGATGATCGTGGCGAAGATGGACAGCCCCATGGCCCAGTGCGGCACCGATCGACGGGCGACAAAGTAGGCTTCGGTCGTTGTCTGCCGTCGGGCAAACCAGAATCCGATGCAGGCGACGGCCGCGAAATAAATCGCGATGACCACCAGATCCGGCCAGCGTAACGCGTTCATGCGCTCATGCCTCCGCCCGCCGGGGTTCGCGCACCGGACAAGGGCATTCCTGCCGCAAACAGTTTGCGAATTGACTGGCCCGGGTTGACTCGGTAACCCACATTTTTATCTTTCTGGCTGTGACATTTATTCTATATCCACTCGCGCCTGAACCGTCATCTTAAAATCGCCAAATAATTTGTAAAAAATGACAGCCCGGGATGACGAAGCAGAAAAAACTTGCGTCGGACCGGCCGAAAACGGTTTCTCTTGGACCAGTGATTCCCGCGCCGGCGGTTCCGGATGGACTGTAGCGAGGATCAAACAATGTCTTAACCATGCAAATATTATGAAACGCGCCAACTCAAAACCCTGCCTCGGTGTCATTTACGGCAACCGCGACTTTTTCCCCGACCAGCTCGTCACCGAAGCGCGGGCCGATCTGGCCAAAATCTTCGCCGCCGCCGGCATCCGCGCCGTCCAACTCAGCCCCAAAGACAGCAAATTGGGCGGAGTCGAAACTCATGCTGACGCCCGCAAATGCGCCGAACTGTTCCGCCGGCACGCCGGTGAAATTGACGGCGTGCTCGTCTGTCTGCCGAACTTCGGAGATGAAAAAGGCGTGGCTGACACGTTGAAAATGTCCGGGTTAAGCGTGCCGGTGCTGATTCAAGGTTATCCCGACGATCTGAAGCAATTATCTCCCGCCCGGCGCCGCGATGCGTATTGCGGCAAAATTTCCGTCAGCAACAACCTCGTCCAGGCCGGCATCAAATTCACGTTGACGAGGAAACATGTCTGCCGCCCGGATTCGAAGGAGTTTGCCGCCGACCTCCACAACTTCCTCGGCGTCTGCCGCGTGGTCAACGGCACCCGCGGCGTCCGCCTCGGCGCCGTCGGCGCCCGCCCCGGCGCCTTCAACACGGTCCGCTATTCCGAGAAAATCCTCGAACGCCATGGCATCAGCGTCACCACCGTTGACCTCTCCGAGTTTCTCGCCAAAGCCGGCAAGCTCGCCGATTCGGCCGCCGCCGTCAGAAAGAAGCTCGCCGAAATCAAAGGCTACGCCCCCGCCCCCGGCGTGCCGCCGGAAAAACTCCTCCAGATGGCCAAGCTCGGCGTCATCCTGACCGAGTGGATGGACGCCAACGCGATTGACGCCACGGCCATCCAGTGCTGGACCTCGGTGCAGCAGAACTTCGGCTGCAACGTCTGCACCCTCATGAGCATGATGAGCGAGAAGTTCCTGCCCAGCGCCTGCGAAGTGGACGTCACCGGCGTCCTCACCATGTACGCCATGCAGCTCGCCGGCAACACCCCTGCCGCGCTCGTGGACTGGAACAACAACTACGCCGACGACGACGACAAGTGCGTCTTGTTCCACTGCGGCAACTGGGCGAAATCATTTCTGCCCGACATCAAGATCGCCAATGCGCCCATCCTCGGAAGCACGTTGGGCGTGGAAAACACCTACGGCGCGTTGGCCGGTCGCACCCCGGCCGGTCCGCTGACGTTCGGCCGCATCACCACTGCCGACCCCGACGGCTGCATCCGAACCTACGTCGGCGAAGGCGAACTGACCAACGACAAGCTTGACACCTTCGGCAACCGGGCCGTCGCGCACATTCCGAACCTGCAATCGCTCATGCGCTACGTCTGCAAAAAAGGCTTCGAGCATCACGTCGTCATGACGCAATCGCACTCAGCAGAAATCTTGGCCGAGGCGTTTGGGAATTATTTCGGGTGGGAAGTTTACAGCCACAATGGTTAAAAATCGTTTTCATGAAGGCCGCGAAACTAACTCTTGGCGAATTGCGCGAAGCGATCTACGCGGGCGCAACTGAGACGATCAAATCGCTGATCAAGGCGGGCGCGCTTGCCAAGAACAACATGAGCAAGTTGCTCGCGGACGCTGTGATTGCCAATCGCACCGAAATCGTCCGGCTTTTTCTGGAAGCCGGGGCAGATCCGAACGTCACGGTTTCAAATCCCGACGAAGGCCAGCGCGGCCTCACACCATTGATGTTGTCGGTGGATTTGCCAGAGAAGATCGAAATCGTCCGGCTACTCCTGCAACACGGAGCGAACCCGCACCTCGCCACGAACAAGGGCAATACGGCGCTCTATGACGCGGTGGATTGCGGAAATCAGGAGGCGGCGAAATTACTTCTCGAAGCCGGGTGCAAACCGACTGGACCTATCCTGCTCGGCCCGGTGTATCGCTGCGAAGTTGAATTGGTGAAACGCCTGATCGCCGCGGGCGCGAACCTGGAGGCAGTTGGGACAAGCAACACTTGCCTGACCGGACGAACCGCACTGGAAGGCGCGGTGGGAGATCGCGTGAACGACGCAGCTTTGCTCCGCGAGATGGAAAAGAACAATCAATCAGGCCGGGAGGCAATGACGCCGGAGCGAATCAAGAGCATGGCGTGGATCAAAACCAAATCGCTGGCTAGCCTCGAAATTATCCGCGAGCTGGTCAAAGCGGGAGCGCGCCTTGATTTCCCTTCTTCATTGAATTCGCCGCTCTACTGCGCGGCGCAATCCGGCGACCTAGCAGTCGTTCAACTCCTGTTGCAGGCGGGTGCGAATCCCAACGCCGCACCGGGGAGCTATTACACCCCTTTGCAAGCAGCGACGCGCGGTGGATTCATTGAAATCGCTGGAGCGCTGAAAGCCGCCGGGGCGAAATGAATTGCATGACCGACCACGAACTCCAACTCAAAGCCGTCCACTTGCGCAAGAAAAAGTGCGCCTCATTCTATGGCTGATCACAAACCACTCATCCCTTCGACCTCTGCGTTGCGTCCTCTGGCTGATTCGCACGATTCGTCCCGATCCTTCTTCTTGAGCGACGTTCGCGTTGAAATTCCCAACACGACGACGGCAATTTTCCTGGCAAAGCTCAACGGTCCTTCCGGCGCGCACGTCTGGGCGCGCGCGTGGCTATCGAATGAGATTGACGGCACATTGGCGGAGACAGAATCGCAACGCCTTTGCGCGGGCGATCAAGTAACTCTGACTGTCGTTTTGCGCGATAGTCGAATTCCTGAAATTGCCTGCATTCGAATCGAGTCCGCGCCGTTGAAAACGGAACAAGTTGTAATCATCAAACTGCCTTGTGAGTAAAATAACCGACCACGAACTCGAACTGAAATCCGTCCGCCTGCGCAAAAAGACGCTGGAAGCGATCTTCGAAGCGGGCGCGGGCCATACCGGTGGCGGGTTGTCCTGTATGGACATCCTCAACGTTCTGTACAACCGCATTCTCCGCGTCTCGCCGGAAACCATTTCCGATCCAAACCGCGACCGCTACGTCCAGAGCAAGGGCCACTCCGTCGAGGCGCTGTACGCCGTGCTCGCCGACCGCGGATTTTTCCCGGAATCGGAATTGAAAAGCATCTGCCGCTATCAATCGCCTTTCGTCGGCCATCCCACGCGGCACATTCCCGGCATCGAGATGAACACCGGCGCGCTCGGCCACGGCCTCCCCATCGGCGTCGGCATGGCCATCGCCGGCAAAATGAACAATGCGCCCTACCGCGTCTTCACCCTGCTCGGCGACGGCGAGCTGGCCGAAGGCTCGAACTGGGAGGCCGCCATGGCCGCCGCCCACTACGACCTCGACAACCTCACGGCCATCATCGACCACAACACGCTCCAGATTTCCGGCCACACGCATGACGTAATGAGCAACGAACCGCTTGACGAAAAGTGGCGCGCCTTCGGCTGGGCGGTGAAAACGGTCAACGGCCATGACTTTACTGAACTCACTGATGCGCTGAGCAAGCCGGCCGCCGCCGGCAAACCGACGTGTATCATCGCCAATACGGTGAAAGGCCGGGGCGTGAGCTTCATGGAAAACACCGCCAAATGGCATCACGGCGTGCCGAGCGAGGCCGAGTTGAAACAGGCTTTGAGTGAACTGGACGCGGCGGAAGCCAAACTGAAGGAGGTTGCCCGATGAGCGGTTGCACCCGGTACCGACAATGTGGCGCAGGTTGGCAACCTGCCGTGTTGCCGACTGGCATTCGGCCAGACGTCCGAGTTTCGCACGACCTGCGGATTGCCAATCCGCGATACAGCAGACTGACAGTCTGCGCCACGCTATGAGCGCGCCCGCACCTTCCATGTTCACGCCCGCCGCCAAGGCCATGGCCGAAAAACTCGGTCTCAAAATGGGCCGCGCCAATCTCGATGAGTTCGCCGCCGCGTTGCAGGAACTGGCGAAAGCCAACCCCAACATCATCGCCGTCACCAGCGATTCGCGTGGTTCGGGCAAGCTCGCGCCGTTCGGCCAGGCCTTGCCCAAACAACTCGTCGAAGTCGGCATCGCCGAACAAAACCTCGTTGGCATCACCGCCGGCCTGGCCGCGTGCGGCAAGAAGTCGTTCGGCGTTTCGCCGGCCTGCTTCCTCACCGCCCGCTCGCTCGAGCAGATCAAGAACGACGTCTGTTACTCGGACGTTCCCGCAACGCTCGTCGGCATCAGCGCCGGCGTGAGCTATGGCGCGCTCGGCAGCACGCATCATTCGCTTCACGACCTCGCCACCCTGCGGGCTATCAACAACCTCACGATCATCGTGCCGGCGGACAATTTCGAAACTCGCGAAGCCATCCGCGCCGCGGCGAAGGCGGTTCACCCGTTCTTCATTCGTTTCGGCAAGGCTGCGACGTATGATCTGCACCGGCCGGAAACGAAATTTGCAGTCGGCCAAGCCATCACCTTGCGCGATGGCAAAGACTTCGCGTTCATCGGCACGGGCGAGACGGTGGTGCATTGCCTGCTGGCCGCCGCGCAACTGGCCGAACGCGGATTGAACGGCCGCGTTCTGAGCCTGCACACGGTCAAACCGCTCGACGCCGAGACCATTCTGAAAGCCGGACGCGAGTGCAAGGCGATTATTACCGTGGAAGAACACAGCGTTCACGGCGGGCTGGGTGAGGCTTGTGCTGCCGCCCTGTTGCAGGCGGGCGTGAGCGTGCCGTTCCGCATCGTGGGCATCCCGGATGAAGACACCGTCACCGGCACGCAGGCGGATATTTTCCGGCACTACGGCATCAGCATGGAGGGGCTGGCCACGCTCGCCACGAAGCTTATGAGTCCTATACGACCTATGTGACCCATGAGCGCCCACGGTTTCATTCCACCTCACGGTAATTATCGGGAGTTGCTTTCCTACCAGAAGGCCGAGCTGGTTTACGACATCACTTTTCGTTTCTGCCACAAGTTCCTGAAGCCCGGTGACCGTACCATCGACCAGATGATCCAGGCTGCCCGCTCCGGCAAACAGAACATCCTCGAAGGCTCGGAAGCGTCCGGCACGTCCAAGGAAACTGAACTCAAACTGACCAATGTCGCCCGCGCCAGCCTGGAAGAACTGCTCAAGGATTATGAAGATTTCCTGCGAGTACGGGACCTGCACCAGTGGGATAAAGATTCCAAGGAAGCTAAATATGTTCGAAGCCTTGGCCATAGGTCTCATGTGACCTGCGAGTCCTTCCGTGAGTTTGTCGATACCCGGCCGCCGGAAGTGGTTGCCAACATCGCCATCTGCCTCATCCACCAGGCCAACTACCTCCTTGACCAGAAGAAACGCCGCCTCGAACAGGATTTTCTCAAGGAAGGTGGACTCCGCGAACGCATGACCCGCGCCCGACTCGCCGCTCGCAGTCACCTAATCCATTAGTCCCATTCGTCCTATGTTCATCCTTGCCCTCGACCAAAGCACCTCCGCCACGAAGGCGGTCCTCTTCGATGCCGCCGGCCAGGTACTCGACCGCGCGGCGCGCGATCACAAACAAATCTACCCGCAACCCGGCTGGGTCGAACACGATGCCGATGAAATCTGGCGGAACGTCCTCGTCGTCATCCGCGATATCGCCAACCGCAACCGCGAAAAACTTTCCCGACTTGCCTGCCTCAGCCTCACCAACCAGCGCGAAACCGTCCTCGTGTTCGACCGCGCCACCGGCAAACCGCTGCATCACGCGCTCGTCTGGCAGGACCGCCGCGGCGACCCTTTTTGCACGAAACTCCGCCGCCAATGCCGCGAAAAGCTCGTTGCCCGCAAGACCGGTCTAAAAATCGACACCTACTTCTCCGGTTCCAAACTCAAATGGCTCATCGCCGAAAAACCTGATCTCGCCGCTAAACTCAAATCCGGCGAGGCCGTCATTGGCACGATCGACACCTACCTCATCCATCGCCTGACCGGCGGCAGGGTTTTTGCCACCGACCACACCAACGCCAGCCGCACGCTCCTGTTCGACATCGGCAAACTCAAATGGGACGAGCCGCTCTGCAAGCTGTTCTACGTGCCGTTCCGCGCGCTGCCCGAAGTCCGCGAAAGCTCGGCCCAGTTTGGGGAGACCGATGCCGGCGGCGCGTTACCCAAGCGCATTCCCATCGTCGGGGTCATGGGTGATTCGCAGGCATCGTTGTTTGCCCAGCGCTGTTACCGGCCCGGCATGGCCAAGGCCACCTTCGGCACCGGCACTTCCGTGTTGCTGAACATCGGCAACCGGTTCCAATTGCCGAAAAAAGGCGCGGTCGTGGCGCTCGCCTGGGTTTGGCGCGGCCAGCCGGTGTATGCATTTGAAGGCTTGATCAATTTCTCCGCCGCCACCGTCGAATGGCTCAAAAACCAGCTCGGCCTGATCCAGAACGTTTCCGAAGTCGAAACGCTCGCGACGGCCGTCGCCGACAACGGCGGGGTTTACCTCGTGCCGGCGTTCGCCGGGTTGAGCGCGCCTTACTGGGCGCCCGACGCCCGCGCCGCCCTCATCGGCATGACCGCACACACGCGGAAGGAGCACATCGCCCGCGCCGCGCTGGAATCCATCGCCTACCAGATTCGCGACGTGCTGGACATGATGCGGGCCGACGCGGGGCTGGCGCTGACCAGCCTGCAGGCGGACGGCGGCCCGACGCGGAACAAATTCCTGATGCAATTCACCGCCGACCTGACCGGCGCGGGACTGAAAGTGTCTGAAGTCGCCGAATCCTCCGCCTGGGGCGCGGCGATGAATGGCCTGCTTGGCCTTGGGCACTGCCAATCGCTGGACGATCTCGCCGCCCTGCCCCGCGAAACGAAAACATTCCGTCCGCAGATGGACCCCGCGAAAGCCCGACAACTTCACGCCGGCTGGCTGGCGGCGGTGAAGCGGGTGCTTTAAATCGTCCTCGTCCTCGAAATCCCCTTGCCAAGCCAGCGCACGCTGCCAATGCTGACGGCAAACACGGAAATCATGAACGCTCACCGCACTAACCATCGGGCTTCAGGATTCAAGCTAATCGAACTGCTGGTGATCATCGGCGTCGTGATATTGCTAGCGGTTGTTTTGTTGTCGGCAATTGCTTCGGCAAGAAAAGAAGCCAGAAGGACCAGTTGTGTCAGCAACCTGAAACAAGTCGGCCTTTTTTTTCGATTGTGGGCGGGTGACAACGGCGACAGATACCCGATGCAGGTTGTGCTCACTAACGCTGAAACCATGAAACTGGTCACCAACGGCAGCGCGTATCTGCTGTGGCAAACCATGTCCAACGAACTGAGCACACCGAAAATCGTCCATTGTCCCAATGACACGCAACGGACCAGTGCCGCGTCTTTTTTCCAGAATTTCAGCGATGCGAACATTAGCTATTTCTTCAGTTTGGATGCCACGGAAATGTATCCGCAAATGATTTTGGACGGTGATGACAACCTGGCTATTAATGGAATCCGGGTTAAACCCGGCGTTCTGAATCTTTCAACCAACACCACTGTCGCTTGGACGAAAGAACGGCACAAGGGTGTGGGTAATGTCGGCCTGGTCAGCGGCTCGGTACTCCCGATAACAAGCGAAGGCTTGAATTCCGGGATCACCGCGGGCATCGTTGGTGTCCCCACCAACGCAGTCCCCACCCGCTGGGTGATTCCGTAAAAGCCCGTGCGAATCGCGCAAGTCCATTTTGGACTGCGGTGTCAGAGCACAGCGGCGACACCGCTTTTGATTGCAGCACTCCCAAAGCGGCGTGGCGCTTCGCTTCCCGCCGCACTCCAAATAATTCTACCTCCGCGCCTCTGCGTCTCTGCGTTAAAACCCCGCCCTTCGCGTCACTGCTGCGCCGGCTTCTGCGCCGCCGGCTGATTTGGATCGATAAACGCGTTCGCATCGGCCTTGCCGCTGCCGCCACCGACGTAAACAGCACGCAACGCGATGCCCGGTTTGCCCGGCAGCGGCACGGACCGGTTTTTCGCGTCCGCAAAATAATAATTGTCCTTCTTCTTCGTCACGAATTCGCCTGGCACGGACGTGATGGTCATGTTCCAGGTGTCAATCACGTCCACCTTAAACATCATGCCGTCCGTCACGCCGCGTTTGTAGAGCTGGAACACCCAGTTCGTCGGCGCGGCCTTGCCGAAATAGGTGAGATAATATTCCCCGGCCTGGCCGGCGGTGTCGGGATCGTTCCATTTGTCAATCGGATCCAGGCCCTCCGCCGGGCCTTCCTCGAGAATTTTGCGGAGAAACGCCAGCCGCGGCGGACTTTCGCCCTTCATTTTGCCGCCGAACGACGTCCAGGTGTCTTCGATGATCGTCGTGAAATAATCGCCGTGGCCCACATAGGTGCCGCCGATGGTGCCGCACCAGAATCGATGCACCATTTCCGGACCCGACAGGTCCGCCCAGCGGTACTTGGCGTCGCCCTCGTATTTGATTTCGTCATAAACCACCGGTTTGCGCCAGACATCACGATACAACTCCGCGGCAGCGGCCGATTGCACCGCGACGCCGTTCTGGATGCTCGCGTGTGTCACCCACGGTTTGTTATGGTCGTAAAGCAGGTTACCGTTGTGGATCGAGCGCAGGTGATTGTAAGGGTCGCATTGTTGCACGAGCGCGCCGAGCCGGTCCCAGTCCGCCTCGGTCTTGGTGTGCAGAAAATCCCATTCGTTGGCGAGCGACCACCAGACGTTCCGGTAGGCGCCGAACCGTGCGACGACGTAGCGGACGTAACGTTCGTCGCCGGCGGCGTCCATGTTCTCAAATCCCCATTTGCCGTAAGGATTGAACAGGATCAAATCGGCCTCGATGCCCAAATCGCGAAGCTGCTCGATGCGCTTCTCGTAGTGGCGGAAATATTCCGGGTTGAACCGCGTGTAATCCCAGTCATGCGGCGGTTTGCCGACGAACGGCCACCGCGGCGGCGGGAAATTGGTCCGGTACGCCGTCTTCTGCGGCGTGAGCAGCATCCGCGCCTTGTTGAACGGCGCGGCCGCGAGCGTTTGCAGCGTTTCCTCCTGCAACGTTTCCGGCGTGTCGAGCCAGTTGTAAATTGTTGTGCCGATTGGTTTGAACGGCGTGCCATCCGCGTAGGCGAAATGGTACGTGTTGCGGACGCGCACCGGCCCGTGATTGCCTTTGCCCGGCGGTGTGACGGTGAATTCGCCTGCCCTGCCGGTCAATTCCGGGCGATTCGCCTTGGTTTCATAATGCCAGACACCCTGCTGATCGGGCATGAACCGGATGCGATAAACGCCGTCGCCGTCGTAAAACCCCGGCACTTCGACGCTATTGGTTCCGTTTTTGAACACGGCGGCGAGGGTCACATCGACGAACGGGTTTCCATTGGTCGGCCTTTTCAGCACCACTTCGTAAATGCCCCACTGCGGCACGGTACTTGCCGCGCCGGAGCCGGACGGCGAAGGCGGGTCGGCGGCAATCGCCGCCGTGGAAGCGAGAATGGAGGATAGAAGATAGAAGATGGCGGCAAATCGTAGCGCAGACTTCCAAGTCTGCTGTATCGCGGGTTTGCAAACCTGCGGACGTTTCATGGAACGATTCTATGGAGACGCTAGCCTTCTTGCCAACAAACTTCCGGCGAGGAAAGAACCGAACCGCTAATCTTTGCTTATCAACGCTAATAGCCTGCGGCTGAAACGGCCTTTTCCTAAAAAATTAGCGTACAATCAGCGCAGACTAGCGGTTTAGTCCGGTTTGCCGACTACCGGGTAATGTATTCCGACAGAATGATCCGTTTCCATTCCAGCGTCTCTTTGAGGCCGAAGTTAATCAGGTAACCGACCGGTTGTCGCGTGATGCGCATATAGTTGATGAGTTGCGCTTCGTGTTCCGGCGCCAGCTCGCTCACCGCCTTCAATTCCACCACCAGAACATCAAATGCAAACAGGTCTGGAACGTATCGTTTCTTAAGCTGCCGTTCTTTGTAAAAACAGATTAATTCCTGTTTCGCCCGAAACGGGATGCTCCGAAGCTCCAGTTCGATCTCCAGACATTCCTGGTAAATCTCTTCTGCCAAACCATACCCGCGGTCGATGTAAACCTCGAACGCCGCGCCCATCAGTTTGTAGCCCTCGTCTTTGTAGATTTCCGGTTTCATACCGGAAAGGGAAAACCGCTAATCTGCACTAACCAACGCTAATCTTTCAGGATTTAAATGGCCCTTGCCTCAAAACATTAGCGTACCATTAGCGTAAATTAGCGGTTCAAAATGAAGTCGCTCCCAAAAACATAATTCCCGGCGCCAGCCTCGCAAACGAGGAATTTCCCTTCGCGGCCGATTACCCGCAACCCTTCGGCTTTCTCAACCGGCACGCCGCTTTCGGTCATGAGAGTTCCCGGTTCGCTCGGCACATAAACCCGGGCGACGGTGTTGGCGGGAATCCGGACCGACCAAGTCAATTTGTTTCCCGCGCGTTTCCAGTCGCTCAGAATCTCACCGTGCATGGTGCGATAACTGGCGCGGGCAAAATCCAGACCTTGCCCGATAAACGGTTGCAGCATAAACCGCTGGAAGCCGGGCTCGTCCGGATCCAGTTCGATGCCGGCCACGTGCCGGAACAGCCATTCGCCCACCGAGCCGAGCGAGTAATGGTTGAAGGAGTTCATTTGCGGATTGAAGAACCCGTCCTTTTCCGTCCAGCCGTTCCAGCGCTCCCAAATCGTCGTCGCGCCATGTTTCACCGGGTAAAGCCACGACGGATAATCGTCGCGCAGCAGCAGCCGGTGGGCGGCGTCGGCGTGGCCGGCCAGCGTCAGTTGCGGATTCAGATGGCTGATGCCGATGAAGCCGGTGCTCAAGTGCCAGTCCAACGCCTTGATATTTTCCACGAGATGTTCCGCCGCGCGAGCGCGTACATCTTCCGGCAACAAATTGAACGCGAGCGCCAGCAAGTAGGCGGTCTGGGTCTCAACGGTCAACCGGCCGTCTTCGCGCAAAAATTCCTTTTGAAACGCGATGCGCACCTTTTCGAACATGTCAGAGAAACGTTTGGCCTCCGCCTCGCGGCCGAGTTCCCGCGCCATGCGGTTCATTTTCGCGGCGTTATCCGCCCAATAAGCCGTCGCCAGCAGGTTTTTCATCGGCGAATGCGTCCGGAACGTCGTGTCGCTCGGGATGCACAGCCAGTCGCCGTAATTGTTGCCCAGTTCACGCGTGCGCAGGCTATCGGGATTGTGCCGCTCGATCCAATCCAGCCATTTGGTCATCGCCGACCAGTGGCGCTCGAGGATCCGCTTGTCCCCGTAAACCCGCCAGATGGTCCAGGGCACGATGACGCCGGCATCGGCCCAGCCCGCGGCGCCGCCCAAGCCATCGAGCCCGACGAAATTTTCGCCTTCACGCAATCGCGGCGCGGTGTCGGGGAAAATCCCATCGGCCGTTTGCGCGTCTTCAACGTCAATCATCCACTTGGTGAAGAACGCCGCGACATCCATGTTGTAGCTCGCCGTGCGGAGGAAGACCTGCGCATCGCCCATCCAGCCGAGCCGCTCGTCGCGCTGCGGACAATCGGTGGGCACGCTCAGGAAATTGTCGCGCTGCGACCAGAGCCCGTTCAGCCAGAGCCGGTTTACGCCCGCGTGCGAGCATTCGAACCGCCCGGCCGGCGGCGTGGCAGAATGAACGACGCAGCCGGTGACCGTGTTGCTGGCCGGCGGCACTGTCAGGCCGGTGAGCTCCACGTACTGAAAACCGTGGAACGTAAAACGCGGTTCCCAGTCCTCCTCACCGCCACCCTTGCAGATGTAAATGTCGGTTGCTTTCGCCCGGCGGAGGTTCTCGGTGTACAACGTGCCGTCCGGATTGAGCCGTTCGCCGTGGCGGAGTTGAACGCGCATGCCGGCTGGGGCATCGTTGAAGCGCAACCGCACCCAGCCGGTGATGTTCTGGCCCAGGTCGTAAACAAAAACACCGGGGCGGACCTCGTTCATCGAAACCGGCACGACGGTTTCCACGACCCTCACCGGCTCGGAACGCTGGGCGACCAGCGGCGCGGAGGGTGCGGTCACCTCGCGCGCCGGCAACCAGCCCCGGCTGATGAAATCCGTGCGATCCCAGCCGGTGCGTTCGCGGCGGGCATCGTAAATTTCACCCATCATGAAATCGGAGGAGATAATCGGGCCGGTGTTGCATTTCCAGGTGTGGTCGGTGCCGATGGTCAGGCGTTCGCCGTTGGCGAGCTCCACTTCCAACTGGACCAGCAGGCTGTTCTCCAGGCTGCCATAGCGGCCGCGGGTCTCCTGCCAGCCGACGTAGCCGCTCCACCAGCCGTCGCCCAGCATCGCCGCGATGACGTTGCGGCCGCGGCCGACCAGGCGGGTGACATCGTAAGTGCGATAGTGAATGCGCTTGTCGTAATCGGTCCATTCCGGCGCGAAAACGTCCTCGCTCACGCGTCGGCCGCGGAGGCGCAGCCGGAACAGGCCGCGCGCGCTGGCGTACAGCGTGGCGCGCTTGACCGAAGCCGGCACGTCGAATTCCTTGCGAAACAACGCCGGGGTGCCGGGGTCGGTCAACGTGGGCCTGGCGGCTTCCGGGTCGTGCTTGATGATTTCCGGATCCGCGGCAATCCATTTGGCCGACCAATCCGATTTCTCCAAAAGACCCATCGTCCAGAGCGAAGGTTCGGAACGCGCATGCTGGCCGGCGTCGTCCCAGATTTCGACGCCCCAATGACACATGTCGCGCGAATGCAGCGGCCGGCCCGCGTAGGCGATCTGGGTCGTTTGATTCCCGGCCACGCGTCCGCTATCCCATAAGTCGCATTCCCCGGCAGCGAGATTTTTGGAGGTGCTCGCGACTCGAATGCGCCAGGCGACCTGCCGTGCGCCACGGCGGTTTGATTCAATGGCCCAGCTCAGGCGCGGGGCAGGTTCGTCAATGCCGAGCGGCGCGACGAGATACTCGCAGCGCAGGTGAGCAACGCGAAGGTCAGAGGCAGATATCACAGTGCTTTATTCCGAATGATGCAGCCGGCGTTTCATCCAGAACGGCACGGTGGCAAACCACATCACCGTCCCAATCAGCGCCACGACCAGATAGTTGTCTTTGCTCATCGCATTGTTGAAGACCATGATGGCCGCGGCGAACATGATTACGAGCCCGGCAAAGGAAATGATTTTAAGCAGTGTTTTCATGTCAGTTGGTTTTGTTGACGGCTTGACCGGTGCCAAGGAATTTTTGCTGGATGAAACTGAGAACGATGTAAAGCGCCACCGCCACCAGCCATTCGGGCAGCACGAGGAAAATCGGGAAGATCGGATCGCAATTCTTGTAGAAGAACGCCGCGATGGAGAAGCACGCTGCCAGGATCCACGCCGCCGCCGCCGGCCAACTGATCAGCGCCCCGGTTTTCTCGGCCAGATTGGACTGCAACCCCAGCTTTGGGAACAGCCAGATGTCAATGAAGATGAACGCGCCCAGCGGGAGGATGACCAGCGCGTTGGTGGTCACCATCAGGTCCAGGTGTTTGATGAGCGCCGGAATGCATGCGCAAAAGATCATGCCGGCGCCGACAACCAGCGTCACCCGCCAGCGGCTCCAGTTCGGCGTGGCCACCTGCAACGCCAGGCCGGCGCGATAGAGCGTCGGGCTCGCCACGTTCCAGCCCGCCACCACCACGCAAATGGCGCCCACCAGCCCCGCGCCCAGGTAGGCAATCGGGCCGGGATCGGTCGCGATGCCGACATTGATGGCGGCCGCGCACAAAATGCCGGAGGCAACCCACGCGCAATAATGCCCCAGATACATGCCCGCGCAGGAGCAGAAACCCATCTGCCATTTGCGCGCAAACCGCAGGATGGTCATGTCGCCCATGCCGAAATGCTGCGGCATGTTGCACAGCCACGCGAAGCCGATGACATGCCAGATGGTGAATTTGCCCATGCCCGGCGCAACCGTGCCGGTCCAGATTTTTTCATTGGCCACCCGCCAGAAATCGCCCGGCGAATGGCAACCCAGCGACGGCAACGTCGCGATGGCCGCGATGAAAAACACCGTCACCATCCATGGCGCCGACATTTTCGAGAAGATGGCCATGCCTTCAAACCCCAGCACCGCCAGCACGGCGATGACCGACCCGACCACCACCGCCAGCACGATCCACACCCAGTCGGGCAAGGTACCCAGTTCCATTCCCGGTTGCGCCAGCAGTTTCTCGAACGGCAGCGCAATCGAGGTCATGGACACGCGCACCATGGCTCCGGCCAGAACGCACAAGATGATGCCGAAAACACAACTGTAGGCGATTGTCAGCCACGGCCCGCCGAGTTTGCGGAGCTGCCAGTATTGGGTCAGGCGCGTCTTGACGGCGATGGGCGCGCAGACGAACGCCCAGCTCAGCACGGCGAGGAAATTGCCGATCAGCAGCCCCAGCAGCACATCCACCGCCGTGCAGCCGTGCATGACGAAGAGCGGCCCAATGACAAATTCCGTCCCGGCGATGTGCTCGCCAGCGAAGGTGGCCCAGAAAATTTTCCAGCCGTGCAGGTCTTTTTCCTTGATGGGCTCGCGTTCGTACTCGTAGAGCGCATCGAGGCGCTCGACCCAGGAAGCGGATTTTGCGGTTTCAGGCATAAAATGAGTTTTTCCTTTGATTAGCCACCGGCGTGCGCGCCGGCCAAGTTAGTCGTTGTGGGTTCATCGTTTCAAGGCGCATTTAACTCGCCGGCTCGCCGCACCGGAGCTTCAGCAAGGGCGGGCCGCTTGCACCAGTAATTTGCCAGCAGCGAGCCGGAGACATTCATCCACGGACTGAAGATGGCCGCCGCCAGTCCCATGGTGCCCAGTTTGCCCATTGCCCCGGCGATACCCGAGGCCATCCCGCCGTTTTGCAGGCCGACTTCGAATGCCACCGACCGCGCGGAATTTTTATCCAGCCCAGCCGCCCGGCTTAGCCAGTAGCCAAAGCCGTAGCCGGCTGCGTTGTGCAGCGCCGCCGCCAGGAATAACAGCGCCCCGACCTGTAGCAGGTTGTCCCGGCCCGCTGCCGTCGTGACCGTGGTGAAATAAACGATGCCCGCCATCGAAAACACCGGCATCCGCCGGTCCAGCCAGGACAGTTTGGAGGCCAGGAAATGATAAGCCACGCCGACCACCACCGCCCCGAGCAGAAAGCCGCTCATCCCGATGACCGTCAAAGCCAAATCCGGGGCGCGGGCCGCGAAGAAGTTCCAGCCGCCCCATGCCAAAAATAAAATCCAGGCCGCCCCGATTGCCGCCGTCGTCAGGATGATTTGGCGTCCGCGCGAGGGCGCATGTTTCAGATAATCGTGCAGCAACGCCGCGCCGATGGGCACGAGCACGATCTTGATGATTTCCATCATCATTTTGAAGAAGCTCACCTCGACCAGCGTGCCGGCGAGCAACTTCATCCACAGCGGCGTCATCAGCGGCGCAATCATCGTGGTGATGGCCGTCACCGTGACGGAAAGCGCCAGGTTCGATTTCGCGATGTAGGCCATCACGTTGGAGGCCAGCCCGCTCGAGCAGGAGCCGATGAGGATGATGCCCGCCGCAATTTCCGGTTCAAATCGGAAAATTTTTGTCAGCGCCAGGCCGACGAGCGGCATCACCGAGAAATGGCAGATGATGCCGACGAACACGCCGCGCGGCGATCTGGCGACGCCGGTGAAATCCTTCACGCTCATCTGGGTGCCCATGCCGAACATAACGATCTGCACGACGATGAGAATGAGCCACTTGTCGCGGAGGTCGAGGCTGCCCCATTTCAGAAATGCCGCCGGATAAATCATGGCCGCCGTCACCGCCGCGATGATCCAGGCGGTGAATTGGTAGCCACGCAGTCTGGGAATAAACCGAAGGGAAATGGCGAGGGCAACTATGAGTATCACTGCCAACGGCTGCCAAGTTGCCCAGCCCAGGAATGAACCGACCACGACAGCGACCAGCGCTACCAGCCACAGGCTGAAACAGACTTTTGCCAATGGATACATTTAGCTTGCAGAAGCGGGTACTGGCTCTTTCAGCGTTCTTGTTTCCTATTGCCGGTTGAAAGGCGCGTAAATCGCATATCGTAAATCGGAAATTTCAAAGCACCGTCGCCAAATAATCCACGGCAATGCCCGGGCTGGCCAGAATCGGCACACGTTTGTCTTCCGGCGGCAATGCCTCCACCACCCGGGCCATCGAAGCCTGCGCCAGCACGATGACGTCCACCTGTTTCGCCAATTCCTTCAGCGCCGCGGCCACCAGCGCATCGTGTTTTTTCCCGTCGCCGCTCATCAAGGCGTCAAACGCGCCCTCGCACAGGCGTGAAGTCAGAGTGACTTTCCTTTTGGCTTTGGCGGCGCGGCGCCGAATCAAATCCGCCGTCGGCTCCATTGTGGTCGGCAGGGTGGCAATCACGCCGATTTTTGCGCCGGTCTGTACAGCCCGGTCGGCCATCGGCTGGTCCACCCGCAAGACCGGCACCTTTACCTTTTTAGCGGCGGCTTCCACTGCCCTCCCGATCGAGGAACAGGTCACCAAAATGTAGTCCGCGCCCGCCTGCTCGGCGGAAGCGACATGCCCGGCCACGCGCTGCGCCGTACGCGGCGTCAATTCTCCGCGCCGGATGACGTCTTTGATCAGGCTGTCGTCGGCGATGTTGAACACTTCCACGCCGGGCAGCCTATCCTTGCAGAGTTGCGCGAACACCGGCACCAGCATGGCCGAAGTGTGAATCAATCCGAGCGTCTTTGGTTTCATCTTTTATATTCCCGTTCGCGCCCGCATGACTTCTCCGCACTCTGCGACCGCCGGAGGAACCGGACGAAACTGCGCCAATCTGCCGGCAAAGGCAAGGCCGTCGCATTTTTTCCATGTCTTTTGGCAGTTTTATCAGGCCCGGCAACACCCCGTTCTTGAACAACCCGGCGGTATCTGAAACGATAACTGATCACGAGATTCTGGTAATAGTTTATGAGACCTGAAGTGCCACAATTGGTCGAAAAGGCCCGCTTGCTGCGACGCGATGTCTTTTCGATGATTCATCAATGTGGCGACGGGCACCCCGGTGCAGCCCTGTCCATCACCGACCTGCTCACGGCGCTTTACTTCCATGTCATGCGCGTGGACCCGCAGAACCCTGACTGGCCGGAACGTGACCGGTTTATCCTATCCAAGGGACATGGTTGTCCCTCGTACTACGCCGCCCTGGCCCGGCGCGGTTTTTTCCCCGTGGATTGGCTGCCGACCCTGCGCAAGCTGGGTTCGCCGCTGCAAGGTCATCCAGTCATGAAGAAAACGCCGGGCGTGGACATGACGACCGGCTCGCTCGGCCACGGCATCCCCATCGGCGCCGGCATGGCGGCCGCCGGGCGCCTGGCCAAACTGGATTACTACGTGTATGTCATCACCGGTGACGGCGAATTGAACGAGGGAATTTTGTGGGAAGCCGTCCAGAGCGCCGCCCACATGAAGCTGGGCCGGCTGATTGCGTTTGTGGACAACAACGGCTGGCAGAGCGGCGGCGTCATCAAGGATGTCAGCGGCCTCACCAATCTGGCCGCGCCTTTCGCCGCGTTCGGCTGGCACACCCAGGAAATCGACGGACACGATTTCAGCCAGATCCTCGATGCGATTGAGAAGGCGAAAGCCGAGTTCGAGCGGCCTTCGGTCATCATCGCGCACACGGTCAAAGGCAAAGGGATCCCCTTCACGGAAAACGACAATGCGTGGCACAAGCGCGTTCCCAACAAGGAGGAACTCGCCGCCGCCTTGAAATATCTCGGGGGAAGCTGACATGGACCACATCACTGCCATGGACAAGATCGCCAGCACGCGCGAGGCGTTCATCGCCGGATTGCTGGACGTGGCGCCGGACGACCCAAAGATCTGCCTGGTCTTTGCCGATTCCCTCAAAGCGGCGCGTGCCACACCGTTCACGGAGAAATACCCCGACCGCTGGTTCGATGTCGGCATCTGCGAACAAAATGCCGTGGCTTTTTCCGCCGGCCTGGCTTCGACCGGACTGAAGCCCTTTTTCAACACCTACGCCGGCTTCATCACCATGCGCGCCTGCGAACAGGTCCGCTCGTTTGTCGCCTACCCGCATCTGAACGTAAAACTGGTGGGCCTGAACGGCGGCATTTACGGCGGCGAACGCGAAGGCGTCACGCACATGGTCTTCGAGGAATTCGGCATCCTGCGCTCGATCGCGGGCATGGACATTGTCGTGCCGGCCGACGCGGGCCAGGTGCGTAAGGCCACGCGCGCGCTGGCACAACGCGAAGGGCCCGGTTACATGCGCCTCGGCAGCGGACGCGAACCGGTCATCTTTGATGACGCGATGCCGTTCGACTTCGGGAAGGCCCGTGTTCTCCGGGAGTACGGAACTGACGCGGCCATTTTTGCGGTCGGCCCGATTTTGAAACGGGCGATCCTCGCCGCGGAAACGCTGGCGAAGGAAGGCATCAAGACCACACTCGTGGAAGTGCACACGCTCAAGCCGCTGGACCAGGACACGATTGCCGAAGTGCTGCGCAAAACCCGCGCCGCGGTGACGCTGGAAGACCACAACATCCACGGCGGCCTGGGCAGCGCGGTCGCGGAAGTGATTGCCGAACGCGAGCCTGCCACGCTGATCCGCCTGGGCCTGCGCGATGTGTTTGCCGAATCCGGCGACGCAGAATTGCTGTTCGACCATTTCGGCATGGGCGCACCGCACGTTTGTAAAGCAGTGAAGCAGTTGGTCGCCCGCAAAAGGAAATCGTGAATCGCGGCGCGGCTCATCGCGCGGATTGACGCCGCCCCGTCTGGCGCGGTAAAAGACGGTCAGCAAATGGGTGTCGAACCGCCAGCATTGAGCATCGCCTATCTCGCCCAGGGCAAAATCCGCGTCAAAAGCGGAGGCGAACCGCCGCGCACCATCGACAGCGTCTTTGGCAATTCCATCCGCGAAAAGGCTGTCCGCGCCCAGCAAAAACACTCTTGGAAGGCGGCCGGCAACGACGGGTCACCCTTCTCCGGCGCGGTGTTGTGGGGCAAACCGGCGATGGGCCAGGATATTCCGCTGGCCATCACCAGCATTTGCGGCGGCAAGGACGCCGGCGGGCTGGTGTATTCGCTGGAGAGCGGCAGCTTGTGCGCGCTGCTGGAAGTCGCCCATTTGGGCGGCGAGGAGCGCCGGTTGTGGAACGACAATCGCACGCAGCTCCGCCACGTGTCGGTCTCGCGGCCGGCCGGCGACATGGTGTTCAGCGTGCTGCATGAAAATGGGACCGCCAACATCGGCGTCAAGCTGGCCGGCGAAAGCGGCGTCAAGGAACTGACTGAAGGCGACTCATTCGACACGGCCCCGCGCTGGCAGCCGGGTGAGGGGCGGAAAATCATCTTCCAGTCCGCCGGGATCGGCCGGGACCGCGCCGGGCGATTTTTGGCGCTTGGACCGTTCAGCCTGCAGCAACTCGATCCGGCGGTTGGCGAGCTGGCCACCGTGCTGGAGGACAGCCAGTACGATTATCTGGCACCGCAATATCAGGCGGACGGCAGCCTGCTTTACATCCGCCGCCCCTACGCGGAACACGAGCGGGTTCATCCCCTGCGCGCGCTCAAAACCACCATCCTGTTTCCCTTCCGGCTGCTTTATGCGATCATTCAGTATCTCAATTTCTTTTCCGCGATTTATACCGGGCGCAAATTGACCTCGGCCGGCGGCCCCAAAGGACCCGGGATGAACATGAAACAGATGATGATCTGGGGCAACCTCGTCCGCGCCCAACAGTCGGCCGATCAAGACGAAGCGGTCGATCTCGTCCCGAAATCGTGGCAATTGCACCGCCGCAGTCCCGGCGGCGAGACCAAGGTGCTGGCGGGCGGCGTGCTGGCCTACGATATCGATGCGGAGGGAAGAGTGGTTTACACGAACGGCAACGCCGTCTTTTTGCTCCACCCCGACGGTCGCCGGGAGCACTTGTTCAGCGAGCGCATGATTGAGCAGGTCTTTTTCGTTCCGGCGTGAGACCGGGCCGGTCAAAACGGCCGGCCGGTTCAGCGCACGAGAATCAATCCCGGGCTGTTGCCGGTAAGGCTTCGGCCACCCGTCGGCGTGACCACATAAGTATTTTCGCTGCCCACCATGCCGATGCCAGGCACGCCCTTCTTCGGCTCGATGGCCAGCGTCATGTTTTCGGCCAGCGGTTCGGCGAAGCCCTCAGCCAGCACCGGCGGCTCATCAATCTGCAACCCCACGCCGTGCCCGAGAAAGTTTGCCCGCCGATGGCCGAAGCCCATGAAGTTTTTCAGAAATTCCGCATCCAAGCTACTCATGATTCCGGCGTGAATTTCCTCCGGGATCGCTCCGGGTTTCAGCAACGACACCAGCCGGTGTTCGAGCTCCACGCAACGCCGGTGATTGGCCACCACCTCGTCCGGCAACGGCCGGCCGAACTGGTAAACCATCGTCTTGTCGGTGTGATACCCTTCCATCGCGCAGCCGACGTCCACGAACACGAGGTCGCCTTTTTTCAATTTGCGCTCGCGGCTGCCCAGCACCGGCGCCGCCGGACCGATGCCCGCGCACCCACCGGGTCCGTCGAAGCTGGTGGGATAAATTGAATTCTCGCCGAAGCCGAGTTGTGCGACAGCGATGTCCACGTTGAACATGCCGAAGCGCACGGTGCCTTGGTGCCCCTCGCGCACCAGCAGCGAATACAACTCGCAGGCAAATTCCGCCTCGTTCAGGCCCTCGCGCAGCATCGCCGGCACGTTCTCCTCCATCACGCGCCGGTGAATGGCCCCACACCGTTCCATGATGGCCAGTTCGTAGGGACTCTTCACCGCCCGGACCCGGGCGACGGTTGCATCCAGCGGGGCCACTTCTTTGCAGGGGAAATATTTCCGAAATCGCTGGACCAGCGCCAGCGGCACCAGCTCGGTTTCGAGGTGGATGACTTTCCGGTCAGTCCGAGCGGTTGGCGCGGCATCGCGAAAACTTTTCATCGGGCGGAGGTCGGGAAACAGCGATTCATTCTCCGCCCGTTCAAAGCTCCGGCGCACCCAGAACACCGCCTCGCCGTCGCGCGGCACCAGCAGCAATCCATCCTGCATCGTGCCGGTGAAGTAGTATTGGTTGACCCGACCGAAAAAGGCGGCGAGTTCCCAATCCGGCTTCTCCGCGTCCATCCGCGCCCGGAACCGTTTCATTCGGTCGGTCAGCTCGGAGAGGGGAACTTTGGTCATGGCGATCACCTTCTCAGCCCGCTTTCGTCAGAAAATCACCGATGCGCTTCATCGCCTCGTCGATCCGGTCGAGGTGATGGACCAGCGGGCCGTAGGAGAGGCGGATGGCCCGGTCCAGAGTTTTCCCAAAACCCCAGCCGGGCACGACGATTACGCCGGTTTGCTTCAGTAACTTCATCGTGAACGCCGAGCTTTCCTCGCCGGTGTAAACCACCGTGTACAGCCCGCCTTGCGGTGCCAGGCACGGCAATTTCAAATACTGGTTGATGGCCTGGACCGTCCGCTGGGCCGCCGTTTCGTAAAGTGTGGCGGTTTGGTGCACGTACGGGCGAAGGCTGCCGGCGGCGATGCCGCGTTTCACGTAATCGGCCAGCGCCATTTGATGCAGGCTGTCGGGACACAAAATGCTTGCCCCTTGAACGACTTCGAGCGCGTCAATGATTTCCACCGGCCCCTCCACCCAGCCCAGCCGCCGGCCCAGGCCGCGGCACCATTTCGAATTGGAATGGATCGAAACAAAATGATCCGTCGGTCCCCAGGAAAAATACTCCGGGATCGGGTCGTCCCAAACCAGCGCCTTGTAAGCGAAATCAATGACCAGGAAGGCGCCGACATCCTGAGCCGCTTCGAGCGCCGCCCTGACAAAGGCCGTCGAAGGCACCTGCGAAGTTGGATTGTCCGGCGCGCAGAGCAGGATCATCTTCGGTTTTTCTTTGCGGATGAATTTCGCAAACGCCTCGACCTTTTTGTCCGCGACGAAACGCCAGTTCTTCACGTCGAGCAGCGGGAAGCGGATGATCTTCACACCGGCGAGCGCGGTCACCTGTGACGGGTAATTGCAGTAGGCCGGGTCGGGCAGCAACAGCTTGTCGCCCGGGCTGAGCATGATGTGCATCAGGTTGAACGTGAGCTGGGTCGAGTTGCCGCCGATGGCGATGTTCTCCGGCGCCAGCTTCATGTGCCGGCCGAAGAGGTGCTGCTCGAAATCCACGATGGCGCGCCGGCATTCGGGCGTGCCGATGGTGGGCGAGTAGCCGCCGATGGAATGGAACCGCTTTTCGTCGCGGATGATTTCGGCGTAAGCCTCGCGCAATTCCGGCGGCGACTCGTGGTTCACCCAGCCACCGGAGAAGGAGATGACTTCGGCCGGATCCAGCCCGGCCTTTTTGAAGAACTGCGGGTTGGCCAGGTCCATGATCTCGCGGACCGGCGACTTGGTGCATTTGAAAGTGCTGACACTTTTTGAAATCTTCGGCTTCATGTGACGAAACAAAAACGGCCTTGCAACGACAAAGCCGCATCAAGGCTATCAGGTTTGGCCCTCATGGCAATGGCGCATACTCGCGGCAGGGACGCGCGGCCGCGCGGCCAGGCCGAGCCGCAGCTCGGCCCTACCGGATGTCATGGCCCCGGCTCAAGCACGCAGCGGAACCCGGTGACGACGCTGAAGCGGTTCGGGGCGACGTGTTCACGACAGGATGATAACAGGCTCTTCGGGCCTTTATTGTTCCATCCGCCGCCGCGCAGCACGCGCTGCCTGCCAGCGCCGTCGTAAAAATCATCACACCATTCCAAGGCGTTGCCGGCGAGGTCGTAAAGCCCGAGCCGGTTCGGCGGGAAGCTGCCGACCGGCGACGTTGCCGCAAAACCGTCGCGATACCCTTCGATATACGGCCAGTTGGTGAAGCATTCCCGGGCGGACAGGTCAGCAAAGTTGCCGGCGCCAGCCGGCGGCGGATATTGAATGCCCCACGGAAACACGCCTTCGATTTTAGTGCTCTTGTCTTTCGGCGTGCCGTTCGTTTCATGATCACCGATGCCGACGGCCCAGCTCCACTCCGCGTCCGTCGGCAGGCGATAGCTGGCGCCGGGCGCGATTTTTCCTGCCTCGCGGTCCTTCCGCGTCAGCCAGGCACAAAAGGCGGCGGCATCGTTCCAACTCACGTTCACCACCGGGTAATCCGGTCCCGGCGACACGGGTGTGACCCCATGGTACAGCGCGTGATTCCAATTCGTCCCATCCAGCTTGGGATCCGTCGCAGCAAACGCGGCGAAATCTTTCACGCGCGTTTCCCAAATGGAAAAATAAACCTTTGTGCCCGGCACACGAACGAAGACCAGGCCCAAACTGTTCGTCCACCGAGACGCGTTCGGCGAGAAACTGGGCGGCTGCGCGTTGGCCGGCGCACACAGAACCGTCAGCGCGATGACAGCTGCCGACAGAAGTCTAGTCGCAAAAGGATGCATCCAGTTCGCCGGCATGTTGCCGGAAATGGCGCGGACGAGTCATGCGAAAAGCGCTGAAGGCCTTTGGAATTGTGCCGGCGGCTTCCTCAAGATTGCGCGCCGGGGTAGGAAAGCGTAAAACTTCCGCGTTCGCTATGCCCATTCGCCGTTACTGGAGAGCCGTGCCGCTGCTGCTGGTTTGCCTGGCGGCGGCCGCTTTTGCCGACGCGCCCGACTGGGAAAACGAGCAGGTCATTCACCTCAACACCGAAGCCCCGCGCGCCACCTTCGTCCCCTTCCCTACTGTTTCCGGCGCACTGAACGTCAGCCCGGAATTCTCCCCGTTTTTCCGATCGCTAAACGGTCCGTGGAAATTCAACTGGGTCCCGAAACCGGAAGACCGCCCCACCAACTTCTTCCAAACCGATTTTGATGATTCGGCCTGGACCAACATTGACGTGCCCTCGAACTGGGAAAGGAAGGGTTTCGGCGTGCCGATTTACCTCGGGTCAGGTTACCCGTTCAAAATCGACCCGCCGCGGGTGACCGATGAGCCGCCGACCAACTGGACGGCGTACGCGCAGCGCGACCCGGTCGGTTCCTATCGCCGCACGTTCGAGTTGCCGGCGGATTGGGCCGGACGGCGGGTATTCATTCACTTTGATGGCGTGGAAAGCGCGTTTTACCTGTGGGTGAACGGCCGGCGCGTCGGCTACAGCCAGGACAGCCGGACGCCGGCGGAATTTGACCTGACTGATTACGTGCAACCCGGCACCAACCTGATCGCCGTCGAGGTCTATCGCTGGTCGGACGGCAGTTATCTTGAAGACCAGGACAAATGGCGGCTAAGCGGGATTTTCCGACCGGTATATCTCTACTCGACGGCCAACGCGCGCATCCGCGACTTTGCGGTTCGGACGGAGTTGGACCCGAATTATTGCGACGGCACGCTGCAAATCAAACCCGACCTGGCCGCGTACGCTGGGTTTCCGTTGACCGGCTGGACGGTGCGCGCCCAGCTTTACGATGCTGCCGGCCGGCCGGTCTTCACCAACGAACTGAGCCGCGATGCCGAGGAAATTTTGAATCCGGGTTACCGGGCAAAAATCCTCGACGACCGGATGCCACAGCGCGGTGAACCGAAATTTGCCTGGCTCGAGGGCAACGTGAAAAATCCCGCGAAATGGACGGCGGAAACGCCGAACTTGTACACGCTGGTGCTGACCTTGAATGATGGCGACGGCAAGGTGGTGGAGGCCGACAGCTGCCGGGTCGGGTTCCGGAAGATTGAAATCCGCGACGGCCAATTCCTGATCAACGGCCAGCCCGTCAAATTGCGCGGCGTCAACCGGCACGAGATTGACCCGGACACCGGCTACGCGATTTCGCCAGCCCGCATGGAGCAGGACATCGTGCTGATGAAATCGGCGAACATGAATGCCGTCCGCACCTGCCATTACCCGGATGACCCGCGGTGGTACGATTTGTGTGATCGCTACGGCCTGTACGTGATGGATGAGGCGAACATTTGCACGCACGGGACGCGCGGGCTGCTGGCGAACGATCCGCGCTGGCACAACGCCTTTCTCGACCGCGCCATCCGCATGGCTGAACGGGACAAGAACCACCCATCGGTCATCATCTGGTCCATGGGCAACGAATCCGGGTACGGCCCGAACTTCGCGGCGATTTCCGGCTGGCTGCACGAGTTCGATCCGACGCGGCCGGTGCATTACGAGGGCGCGCAGGGCAAAACCAACGACCCAGCCACGGTGGATATCATTGGCCGGTTTTATCCGCGCCTGACCACGGCGGCTTACGTGAAGCCGGATGCGCCCTGGAACACGCGCTGGGACAAGTTACTGGAGATTGCCCGGCGCACGAACGACCATCGTCCGGTGTTGGCCACTGAATATGCCCACGCCATGGGCAATGCCGTCGGCAATCTTCAGGAATACTGGGACGAAATTTATTCGAATCCCCGGATGCTCGGCGGATTCATCTGGGAATGGGTGGACCAAGGCCTGCACAAAACGATGCCCGACGGTGGCGTTGCTACCGTGTTCGGCGGCGATTTTGGCGATGTGCCCAACCACGGTGGGTTTTGCATCAAAGGCCTGGTTTTTGGCGACCGGACCGACCAGCCAAAGTACTGGGAAGTGGGAAAGGTTTATCAGCCGATCCAGGTGGAACCGGTTTCGTTGAAGCCTGGCAAGGTGAAACTTAAAATCACCAATCGAAACTCGTTTCTGAATTTGAGCGAATATGAAGCGCGCTGGTCGGTGACGAGTGACGGCGCTGAGGTGCAATCGGGCCGCTTGAAACCAATTGATTGCGCGCCGGGCAAACAGGTCCGGCTCCAGATCCCGGTTGCGGAAGTTGAGGAGACGAACGTCCCTGGAATTCCCCTAGCGAGCGGGGAATATTGGCTGCGGGTGAGTTTTCACACGCGAACCAATTCGTGGTGGGCTTCAACGGGCCAGCAAGTTGGATGGGAGCAGATGCTTTTGAAGGTTCCCGGCTCCCGCCTTCGCGGCGATAAAGCCGCTACGGCGCGGCAAACGCGGAACTCGCCCCTCCGAAAATCGGAATCCGGCGATACGGTGCAAATCACCGGCACGAATTTCACCGCCACGTTCAGCCGGTCGGCGGGAACGCTAACATTGCTGGTTTACACCGGGCGGGAAATGCTGGCGACCAATGGCTTGGCGGGGCCGATCCTGCAAGTCTGGCGGGCCCCCACCGACAATGACAAGGGTTTCGGCAACTGGCTGGCCCGCGACTGGCGCGAGGCCGGCCTGACCAACCTGGTCCGCCGCGTGGATTCGTTCGAGGTCAGCCAGCTGAAATCCAACGAAGTCCGTATCGTGACGGTTGCCACCAGCACCGCCACGAACGGCGCGTTTGTTCATCGGGCAACCTGGACGGTTCATGGCGACGGCACGCTCGACATGGACAACGCATTCAAGCCATCCGGCGATCTGCCGCCGCTGCCGCGCATCGGCGTGGTCATGCAATTGGCTCCCGAGTTCGAAATCCTGCGCTGGTACGGCCGCGGACCTTGGGAAAATTATGCCGACCGCAAACGCAGCGCGGACCTGGGCGTCTGGGAGGGAACGGTCACGGGGCAATACGTTCCGTACGTGAAACCGCAGGAAACCGGCAACAAGGAAGACGTGCGCTGGCTGATGCTCACGGACGCCGGAGGCACCGGCCTGCTGGTCACGGCGGAAGACCACCCCATTGCCATGTCAGCGATTCATTTCACGGCGGCCGACCTGGCCGCCGCGCGGCACAATTACGAGTTGAGGCCACGCCCGGAAGTAGTGCTCTCGCTGGATGCAAAGCAATCCGGTCTGGGCAACAGCAGTTGCGGTCCGGGCGTGTTGGAGCGTTATGCCGTTTTGCCGGCGCAACCGTATCATTTGCATCTGCGGTTTCAGCCCTGCCCGGCGCCCGGCACCCGGTCCGGCGAATAATTCGGCCAACTCGCGTAAAAATTCGGCCAATTGGCGGGCAGACGCTTGACAGAAATAAATTATTGTTTAAGTTCAAACACAACGGTCAGCAAGCTGTCGAACCAAAAACTGAACAGTCTATGGACATACATCATCCCTTCCTGAGTGAATTCCCCGAACATCGCGAAACCGTGCGGCATTTGCGCCTGAGCGACAATAAATTCCGCCAGATGTTTGAGGAGTATCACCATTTGGATGACGCCATCTGCCGGATTGAGGAAGAAATCGAGTTCGCCACCGACCAGGAGATTGACGAACTCAAGTTCAAGCGCGCCAAGCTCAAGGACGCCCTCTATTCCGCCGTCAGCCGCGCCACCGTCGCGGCGCACTGAGCGTCAGAGTTGGGACGCCGGCCTTGCGCCGGCGCCGCCGTTCCGGTCGCTTTAATGCGATTCGGCACCGGCTTTTCGTTTCTTCGCCTCTTCGATCACCTTTTCCGCCGCGTCGCGCGGCATTTCCTCGTAATGGCTGAAGTCTTCGCTATGCACGCCCCGGCCGCCCGTCAGTGAACGCAGCGTGCTGGAATAATGATACAGTTCCTTGGCCGGCACCTGGGCCTTGATGACCTGGAACCCGCGATCGGCCTCGATGCCCTGAATCCGTCCGCGCCGGCTCGACAGGTCGCCCATCACCTTGCCCATGCAATCTTCCGGAATCTGGATTTCGATGTTGTTGATGGGCTCCAGCAGGCACGGCTTGGCCGCTTGGAACGCTTCCTTGAAGGCAAAATAACCCGCGATCTGGAACGCGATGTCCTTGGAATCCACCGGGTGCATCTTGCCATCGTAAAAATCAATCTTCACGTCCGTGACGCGGCAGCCGGCGACGATGCCCTCGTTAATGGCCTGGTTGACGCCCTTCTCGACCGACGGCACGAACACGCGGTCCACGTTCTGGCCGACCAGCGAGTTGGTGAACTCGACGCCGCTGTCGCGCGGCTTGGGTTCAATGCGCATCCAGACTTCGGCAAATTGTCCCGCGCCGCCGGTTTGCTTTTTGTGGCGGTACTTGGAATCGCCCTTGCCTTTGATCGTCTCGCGGTAGCGCACCCGCGGCTCGCCCAGCTCCACATGCACATTGTACCGCTGGCGCAGGTGGTCGGCGACGACTTCCAAGTGCAATTCGCCCTGGGCGGAAATGATGGTCTGATGCAATTCCGCGTCCACGACGTAAATAAAGGTGGGGTCTTCGTTGTGCAACGCGGCCAGGCCGGAGGCGATTTTGTCTTCCTCGCCTTTGACCTTGGCCACGAGCGATGCATGGATATTGGGCTTGGGATAGACGACCTTGGGAAGCATCACGGCCTTTTTGGCGTTGCACAGCGTGTCGCCGGTGTGGGTGTTCTTGAGCTTGACCGCGGTGCCAATGTCGCCCGGCCCGAGCGTGTTGACCGCCTCGCGGTTTTGGCCGTTAAGAATGTAAATCTGCCCGATGCGTTCGTTGACTTTGCGGTTGCTGTTGTACAAGTCCATGCCGGTGGAAACCGAACCGGAATATACGCGAAAGAACGACAATTCGCCGAAATGCGCCTCGGACATGGTCTTGAAGATGTAAATCACGGGGTCCGGATTCTCCAGACTGATCTCGACTTCCGCGTCGCTGGCGTTGACGGCCTTGACCTTCTTGCGGTCCACGGGCGAGGAGCCGTATTTGGCGATGAAATCCAGCAGGCGCGCGACGCCGATGTTGTTTTCGGCCGACGCGCAGAACAGCGGGATGAACATTTCCTTTTGCACCGCGGCGTGGATGCCGGCGCGGAATTCCTCTTCGGACAGGCTGCCCTGCTCGAAAAACTTGTTCATCAAATCGTCGTCGGACTCGGCGATGTGCTCGATGAGCTGGCCATGCAACTCCTTGACCTTGGCCTCCCATTCGCCGGTGGCCGGCTCTTCCTTGTACTTGCCGCTGGAATCCGTGGCATAAGTCACGATTTCATTGCGCAGGACATCCAGGGTGCGGTTGAATCCCGGCCCCGGATTCATCGGCACGCTCAGCGGGAAGACGTGCCGGCCGAAGTGCTCCTGTACCTGGCGCACCACGGCGTCGAAATCCACGTTTTCCTTGTCCATCGCGTTTACGACGATCATCTTCGGAATGCCGTACTTGGTGGCGTACTCCCAGGCCCGGTCGGTGCCCACCCCCAGCCCGTGTTGCGCGTGGATCACCACCAGGGCAAAGTCGCCGACGCGCAGCGCCCCGAGGCCTTCACTGATGAAGTCGAGATAGCCGGGCGTGTCGATGATATTGAGCTTTTTGCCGGCCCACTCGGTGTGCAGAAGCGAGGCGGAGACGGAAATCTGCCGGTTCTTTTCGCTGACGTGGTAATCGGACACCGTCGAGCCGTCGGCGATGCGGCCCATGCGGTTAATGACCCCGCTGCACATGAGCATGGCTTCGCAGAGCATCGTCTTGCCGGACGAAGCGTGGCCGACGACGGCGAAGTTGCGGATGTCTGCGGGAGCATAATTATTCATAGTGGAATCCTTTGCGCTTTATGAAACAAACGTACACGGCTCCAGGGAACACCGTCCAGTGGCCGCCGGATGCAAGTTGGCAGAGGCCTGTCGGAGACAGGCGGTGATGGTTTGCATGGTTTGTTTTATAACCGACCCGCCCCCCCGCTGAAAAGCAAACTTTGGCTTTATTGCATCAAATCTTGCCACGGAAATCCCGGCGCACGTTCACCAAAGCTTGCGCGGCCGGCGGCGGTTTGCGATATGAGCAATGCTGTTTCACCCCTTTTTGGCAAAGACCGGGTATTAATTGGCTTGGGCTCAAATATTGCTTGAATTAGAACGACCTTCACAACACGTTGTGTCCGTCGGGTGAAGTTTTCCGTGGAACTGATATGAGCGCACAAAAAGTTCGAATTGCCTGGATCCAGGGTGGGGCCGCCGAATGCGAAATCAAGCCGCCGCTGCCGCCGCGCGTGTTCCGGTTGGTGTTGCTGGGCGCGCCGGGCGTCGGCAAAGGCACCCAGGCCGAGCTGCTTTGCGAACGATTGGGCACCTGCCACCTGTCCACGGGTGATATTTTCCGCGCCGCCAAATGCCTGGCGGCGGAGCAGCGCAGCCCGGCCCTCGACTCCGCCCTCGGCTACATGAAACGCGGCGACCTCGTCCCCGACCAGACGGTCCTCGACCTCGTCCGCGAGCGCACCCGCTGTGTCCGCTGCCACGGCGGCTTTTTGCTCGATGGATTCCCGCGCACCGTGGCGCAGGCGGAGGCGTTTGACCAGATCCTGCAAAAAGAGGACATCGCGCTCGACGGCGTGCTCAATTACGAATTGCCCATCGAAAAGGTCGTGGCGCGGCTGGGCGGCCGGCGCACCTGCCCCGGTTGCAAGGCGGTCTTTCACGTCACCGGCCGGCCCCCGCGCGTCGAAGGCGTGTGCGATCATTGCGGCGGAAAGCTCCAGCAACGCGAAGACGATCGGCCGGAGGCCGTCCGCGTGCGCATGGAGGTTTACGAAAAGAGCACCAAACCTCTGACCGACTTCTACCGGAAGCGCGGGCTGCTGGTAAACATCGAAGCCGAGGGCACCGCCGAGGAAGTTTACCAGCGCACTCTCGACGCGCTGAATTCCTCTCACAGCGCGTAGAACCCAGCCATCCCTTCGCCGATTACCGGGCCCCACCCCGCCAAACGGTGCCTTGACCTTCAGCTACAGGCAAACGCGCGTCCCTCACAGGCAAGGAATGTGGGCATTTTGCCAAGAGCCGTGTAGTGAGGTTTTAACCCCGGATTTAGCCTAATCTTGCATTGTGGACGTAGTTACTCAAAAGCATTTGAACACAAACGGGAACCGCCATTTTAACGGGAAAGACCGCACCGCAAACCCGGAAACGGCCTTTGGCAGCCCGCGCGATTTCCTCAACAACCGCTTCGTTTACGCGGTGATTTCCGCCCGCGCCCACGGGTTGTCGCTGGGCGTGAATATGAACCCGGACCGGCACTGCAACTTCGACTGCGTCTATTGCGAGGTGGACCGCCGCCCCGCCCCGCGGGAGACGCGGCTGGACGTGGATGCGATGGCGGCCGAGCTGCACAAGACACTCGCCTTCGTCACTGCCGGCAAATTGCGCGAGCGACCGTGGTACTCGGCATTGTCGCCGGAACTGCTCACGCTGCGTCACGTGGCCTTGAGCGGCGACGGCGAGCCGACCCTGGCGCCGAATTTTGCCGAGGCTGTCGAGTCCATCGTGCACATCCGCGCGCTGGGCGAATTCCCGTTTTTCAAGCTGGTGCTGATCACCAACGCCACCGGCCTGGATCAGCCGCAGGTGCAACAGGGGTTGAAGCATTTCACGAAGTCCGATGAAGTCTGGGCCAAGCTGGATGGCGGCACGCAGGCGTTTTTCAGCCGGGTGGACCGGACGGACGTACCGTTGCAAAAGGTATTGGACAACATCCTGCTGGTGGGCCGGCAGCGCCCGGTCATCATTCAAAGCCTGTTCCCGGCCATCAACGGCGAGGAACCTGCGCCCGAGGAAATCGAGGAATACGCCCTGCGGCTCAAGGAACTGAAATCGGCCGGCGCGGACATTCCGTTGGTGCAGATTTACTCGGCCACGCGCCCGACGTTTCACACCGAATGCGGCCATCTGCCGCTGAAAACCCTTTCCCACATCGCACAGACCGTTCGCTCCGTGTCCGGCCTCAAGGCGGAAGTGTTTTAATCATAATCGTCCCTCTGCTTGTAGCCATCGACCACCACAAAGGCGCGAGCTGCCAAAGGCACTTGACCAAAAACTTGACTTATACTTGACTTACTGGCAGGCTTCCGGCTGTGAGCTATCAGCCACAGTTCAATGTCACACCCGCTCTGCTGAGGCAGATCGAGCAGATCGCCGCGTTGCGCGAGCGCATTCTCGCCGCCACGGTGCAGGTGCCTTGGATTCCCGCCTTGCAGAAGGACACCCGCACCCGCAACACTCATTCCTCGACGGCGATCGAGGGAAATCCGCTGACCCTGGAGCAGGTTCGGGCGGTTGAAGAAGGCCGGGAACTGCCCGCCGTGGCCACCCGGGCCAAACGCGAAGTGTTCAATTATTTCGCCGCTCTCCGGTTTGTCGAGAAACAGGCGGGCATAAGCCCCATTCGGCATGAGGATATCCTGAAGCTCCACAAAATCATCGCCGGCGACGTGATGGATCAGGGAACGGCTGGAGTTTATCGCACGATTCCAGTCCGGGTGGGCCGTTATGTGCCCCCACCGGCCAGCGATGTTTCGGGCCTGATGTTCGAGCTGCTGACCTGGTGGAATAAGGAGTCCATCCGCCTGTCCCCCGTCCTGAGTTCCGCCATCTTGCATTACCAATTCGAGTCCATTCATCCGTTCGCCGATGGCAACGGCCGGACCGGGCGGGCGCTGGCGCTTTGGGAGTTGTACCGACGCGGTTTTGACACGCATCACATCTTTTCGGTGGACGAATTCTATTGGGAGGATCGCCCGCGCTATTTTGCCGCCCTCGACAAAGCCAGGCGCCAAGGGGAGGACTTGACCGGGTGGCTTGAATACGCCGCCGAAGGATTACAGCTGACCCTGGAGCGCGTCTGGATCCGCGTGCAAAAGTTCACCGCCCAGGCTGGGACGCAAAAATTGGTGTTGCGCCCCAAACAGGAACAGTTGCTCCAATTGCTGCGGGATAACAAGACCATGTCCCCGCGCGAAATCTGGGCTGCGCTTGGCGTTTCCAAGCAAGGCGCGCTGGACTTGCTGAATCCGTTAATCAGGGCCGGCTTAGTAAAGCGGGTGGGGACTAAAAAAGCGGGTCGCTACATCCTGGCCTGACGGTCGGCAAATTACAGAGAGGGGTGGTTCAATCCGTAACATGAAATTGAAAGATATCTCGCAACCCTTGAGCTTGTTCTGAATCCGCTGTTAGAAATCCCGTCTCGGATTCTCTAAATCCGTCTAGCATCCAAATCTCGGGGCCAAGATAACAAAGCCTTGCCCACGTTGTGAGAAATGCAGCAAACGAAGGCGCAATCACCATACTGACATCATCGTGGGATAAATACACAACCTGAGGTTCGGGTTCTTTGCCAAGCCGTAATCCGAGGTAATCTCCATTCCGCAGAGCCGCGAAAGGAAAGCTTTCAAGCCACATCTCACGTGCCTCATCGTCTTCTGCAATCCAAGTGTCTGTTGCCCAAGCTTTGCAGTCAGTCGTCCACTTGACAAAAGACTTCGCAACGCAAAGATCGACACCGCCATAAATTCTATTCGTGCCTAAACCGGCAGCTTGAACTAGTTCCTTCGGAATTGCACTTAGGTCCCAAGTGTACCGGAACCGACAAGCACGAGAACCTGTTGATAAAAAGTCCTCAATTCTTTGAGGTGGTTTCATTCGCACCCGGCCCCGGAAATGGGGCAACTCTTTGGCAGTCAGCGGCGGTTCAATATTGATTTGAGCGGCAAAGCCCGCAATTTTTGCCCGAAGCCGAGTAGAAATGAAATCTTTCGCGGCATCAACCCAATCGATGTAACAAAATGATTTTGCCATAGGGCGTTATCCCCTTATCCTTTGCGCCCTTCATTCGGCGGAGAGCCTTCGTGTCGAAAAGGGCTTCCATATCAATCCAAGGGTAAGTTAAGCCACTTGCTGATTTTAGATTTCTACAAACAGGGCATTCAACCAGCGGCAACCCGAATCGATAGTATCCCTCTATCGAGGGCCCCGGAAACCACTTGAAAATTGGCCGAAAGTACTTCATGAGATTTAAAGTAAATGCGTCAGTCCCGCATTTTGCATTGTCTATTACACCGCCGGCGCGGGGAGCTGGCGGCGTAACCGGTCGGGCCCATTGGCAAATGGCTGGCAATCCAATTTTCCCAGCCGGCTGATTTCGGTTCCTCGCCAATTTTCCCACAACCCATCCCCGCCGCGCTCGTTACAATCGTTCGGCTTGCTGAAGAATTCTAAGACTCGTCACCTCCACCTTCGCAGTACCTGCTACGGAGGACGGGTCGTCTCCTACGGCGAACAATATTACGACACGGTGTAGGTGGAGATGGCCTTCATGTATTGCGCGCGCTCGAAGGCGGCGGGCGCCTCGCATTTCTGCTGGCTCAGACTGCCCTTGAGCTGCGTGACGGATTCGTATTCGTGCTCCTCCATCCACGCCACCAGATCCTTCTCGATGGTCTGAATATGCCCGGCGCCATGCCGGATGAGCGTGGAGCAGAGCATGGTCACGTCCGCGCCGGCCATGAGCATCTTCAGCACGTCGGTCGCGCGATGGATGCCGCTGGTGGCCGCCAGGCTGGCCTTAAGATGGCCGTACAGGATGGCAATCCAGCGCAACGGCACGCGCATGGCCATGGGCGTGCTCAGCAAAATGTTGGGCTTCACCTCGAGCGCCTCCAGGTCAATGTCCGGCTGGTAAAACCGGTTGAACAGCACCAGACCGTTGGCGCCGGTTTCATCCAACCGCTTCGCCATGTTCGCAAAATTGCTGAAGAACGGGCTCAGCTTCACCGCCACCGGAATCGTCACCTCGGATTTCACCGCCTTGAGAATGTCCAGGTAGGTTTGTTCCACCTCGCCGCCCGGCAGTTGCATGTTGGTGGGGATGTAATAGATATTCAGTTCCAGCGCGTCGGCGCCGGCCTGCTGGACGAGCTTGGCGTACTGCGTCCAGCCACCCGTCGAGGAGCCGTTCAGGCTGGCGATGATGGGAATCTTCACGGCCTTTTTTGCGCTGGCGATATGCTTGAGATATTCCTCGGGGCCGAGGTGATATTCCTCCGCCTCCGGGAAATAGGTCAGCGCCTCGGCAAAGCTCTCGGTGCCGTGCTCCATGTGGTGGTGCAGCTCCAGGCGGTCTTGGCGCAACTGCTCCTCGAACAGCGAGTACAGCACCACGGCCGACGCGCCGGCGTCTTCCATGCGCTTGATATTGTCAATTTCCTCCGACAACGGCGACGCCGAGGGCACCAGCGGCGTGCGGAGTTTCAGGCCCAAATAATTCGTGGTCAGATTCATAACTTAAATTCCAAACTCCAATTCCCAAGCTCCAGAGAAATCCCAAATCCCAAACTTCAATCCGGCGGTCGCCTCAACCGTTTGGCGATTGAGGCTTGGCGCTTCTTTGGAACTTGGAACTTGGAGCTTGGAATTTTTCACGGTTGTTGGTCCACGGTGGCGGCTGGCTTGGGCGCCGCGGCTGGGGCGTTTTCAGACTTCAGGTCGCGCCCGGACAAATACTGGTAGAATTTCCAGCGCCGGTCGGCATCGGCCTGGGCCTGGGCAAAGAGCTTCTTGGCTTCATCCGGCTTGCTCTTGGTGAGCATCTTGAAGCGGTTTTCCGAGAGCAGGTAATCCTGCACCTTGGCCTTGGCCGCCGCCGAATCCAGTTGCAGCGGGTTCTCGCCGGCTTCGGCCCGGCGCGGGTCGTAGCGGTACAGCAGCCACTGCCCGGATTCCACGGCGAGCTTCTGCTGGCGGGCGCCGATGCCAGCATCGAGCGCGATGCCGTGCGCGATGCAATGGCTGTAGGCGATGATGAGTGAGGGCCCGGGATAGGACTCCGCCTCGAGGAACGCGCGCAGCGTGTGCTCGTCCTTGTAACCCATCGCCACGCTGGCCACGTAGATGTTGCCGTAGGTCATGGCGATGAGCCCGAGGTCCTTCTTGCCCATCGGCTTGCCGCCGGCGGCAAATTTCGCCACCGCGCCGCGCGGCGTGGATTTCGACATTTGCCCGCCGGTGTTGGAATAAACCTCCGTGTCGAGCACCAGCACGTTCACGTCGCGGCCGCTGGCCAGCACGTGGTCCAGGCCGCCGTAGCCGATGTCGTAGGCCCAGCCGTCGCCGCCGAGGATCCAGACGCTCTTCTTGACGAGCGTGTCGGCAATGGGGAGCAACGCCTTTGCCTCGGGAGCGTCCAGCTTGGCCAGTTTCTGTTTCAAAGCGGTCACGCGCTCGCGCTGCTCGTAAATGCCCGCCTCGTCGGTCTGCGCGGCATTGACGATGCCGGCCACGAGGTCGTCGCCCAGCTGCGGCGCGAGCTTCTTCACCAGCTCGGCGGCGAATTCCTTCTGCTTGTCGATCGAAACCCGGAAGCCCAGGCCGAATTCGGCGGCGTCCTCGAACAGCGAATTGTTCCAGGTCGGCCCGCGGCCGCATTGGTCCACGCAATAGGGTGTGGTGGGCAGGTTGCCGCCGTAAATCGAGGAACAGCCGGTGGCGTTGCCGATGATCGCCCGATCGCCGAACAATTGGGAGAGCATCTTGACGTACGGCGTCTCGCCGCAGCCGGAGCACGCGCCGCTGAACTCGAAGAGCGGGCGCATGAGCTGCTGCTGGCGGAGCTGGCTGACCTTCAGCTTGCGCCGGTCCATTTCGGGCAGCGCGAGGAAGTAATCCCAGTTCTTCCGCTCCTGCTCGCGCAGCGGCGCCTGCGGGCGCATGTTGATGGCCCGGAGCTTGACTTCGGTCTTGTTCTTGGCCGGGCACACGTCCACGCACAGCGCGCAGCCGGTGCAATCCTCGGCGGCAACTTGCAGCGTGAACTTGGAGCCTTTGAAGTCGGGAATACGCGAATCCACGCTCTTGAAAGCCGCGGGAGCGCCTTTGAGCGCCGCCGGTTCATAGACCTTGGCCCGGATGGTCGCGTGCGGGCAGATGGCCACGCATTTCAGGCATTGGATGCAGATTTTTTCGTCCCAGACCGGAATCTCCAGCGCCAGGTTCCGCTTTTCGTACTGCGCCGTGGCCGTCGGAAAAGTGCCGTCCACCGGAAACGCGCTCACGGGCAGGTCGTCGCCCACGCCGGCGGTGAGCGGGCCGAGCACGTCCTTGACGAATTTCGGCGCGTTCGGCGTGACCGGCGGCAGCAGCCCGCCGCTGCCGTTCACGCGATTGGGCACCGGCACCTCGTGCAAGTGCTCCAGCGTGTTGTCCACGGCCTTGAGGTTCATGGCCACCACTTCCTCGCCCTTCTTGCCGTAGGTTTTCTTGATGGAATATTTGATGGCCTCGATCGCCTCCTGGCGCGGCAGCACGCCGGACAACGCGAAGAAGCAGACCTGCATGATGGTATTGATGCGTCCGCCCATGCCGCTCGCCCGCGCCACGCTGGTGGCATCAATCACGTAAAATTTCGCCTTCTTGGCGATGAGCTGCTCCTGCAACGGCGTCGGCAGCTTGGACCAGACCTCGTCCTTCGAGTACGGCGTGTTGAGCAGGAACGTGCCGCCGGAAATCAGCGGCTTCACCATGTCGTACTTCTCCAGGAACGTCGGCAGGTGGCAGGCGACGAAATTCGCCCGGCTGACCAGGTAGGTGGACCGGATCGGCTGCGGCCCGAACCGCAGGTGCGACACCGTCATGCTGCCGGATTTCTTGGAGTCATAGACAAAGTAGCCTTGCGCGTAATTTTCGGTGCCTTCGCCGATGATCTTGATGGAATTCTTGTTGGCGCCCACCGTGCCGTCGGCGCCCAGGCCGTAGAACATCGCGCGAATCACGTTGTCCGGCTCGGTCGAAAACTCGGGATCCACCGGCAAACTGGTGTGCGACACGTCGTCGTTGATGCCCACGGTGAAATGATTTTTCGGCTGCTTCGATTTGAGATCGTCGAACACCGCCTTGACCATCGCGGGCGTGAATTCCTTAGAGGACAGGCCATAACGGCCGCCAACGACTTTGGGCATGGCTTTCAATTTGCCGTAACCGGCTCCCAGTCCTTCCGCCAGCGCAGCGATGACGTCCTGGTACAACGGCTCACCCGTGGCGCCCGGCTCCTTGGTGCGATCGAGCACCGAGATGATTTTCGTGGATGCCGGCAGGGCCTCGACGAATTTCTGCGTGTCAAACGGCCGATACAGCCGCACTTTCAGCACGCCGACTTTTTCGCCCTGCTTGACGAGGTAATCCACCGTCTCGTGCGCAGCTTCGCAGCCGGAACCCATCAGCACGACGATGCGGTCGGCGTCGGGCGCGCCGACGTAATCGAACAGTTTGTACGCCCGGCCCACCACCTTGGCGAACTTGTCCATGGCCTCCTGCACGATTTGCGGGCAGCCGGTGTAAAACGCGTTGCACGCCTCGCGGCCCTGGAAGAACGCGTCGGGATTCTGCGCCGTGCCGCGCAGCACCGGATGGTCGGGCGACATCGCCCGGGCACGGTGCGCGGCGATGAGCTGGCTGTCAATCAACGCGCTCAGGTCCGCGTCGGTCAGCGCTTCGATCTTCTGCACCTCGTGCGAGGTGCGGAACCCGTCGAAGAAATGGACGAATGGAATCCGCGAGCGCAGCGAGGCGGCCTGGGAAATCAAGGCGAAGTCGTGGGCTTCCTGGACGCTGGCGGACGCGAGCATGCCCCAGCCGGTCGAGCGGCAGGCCATCACGTCGCTGTGATCTCCGAAAATCGAGAGCGCGTGCGTGGCCACGGCGCGGGCGGTCACGTGGAAAACGGCGGGCAGGAGCTCGCCGGCGATTTTGAACATATTGGGAATCATCAGGAGCAATCCCTGCGACGCCGTAAACGTGGTGGCGAGCGAGCCGGTCTGCAGCGCGCCGTGGACGCTGCCGACGGCGCCGCCCTCGCTTTGCAGCTCGACGATGGACGGGATGGTGCCCCAGAGATTTTTCCGGCCTTCAGACGCCCACTGATCGCAGAACTCGGCCATGGGCGAGGAAGGCGTGATGGGATAGATGGCCATGACTTCGTTGAGACGGTAGGCCACGTGCGCGACGCCTTCGTTGGCGTCAACAGTCAGTTTGGGTCTGGTGCTCATATTAACATTTAAAATCAACTGCGTTGTGCCTTGGCCGCGGTTTCGCTTGTTGTAGTGTGCGCTGTCCCCAGCGCACTTTCGGCTGGGATAGCCGACGCTACAGCCCAATCAGACCTGCGGCCGGGTCATTAAAAATGGCGTTTGTGCCGGCCGGATATATTAGAACGTTCCGGCCCTCGACGACCCTGAAATCACAATAAATTAACCGTCCCGGGAAACCCTCACCTTTTTTGCCAAAGAAACACCATTCGTTGCTTCCCTTGTCAAAAAATCGCCACGGATGAACACGGATAAACACGGATGCCGCGAAGCGTTTTGGACTGCGGCGGGAATCCCGCGAAGCGGGGCCACGCCGCTTTCGGAAAGCTCAATCCACAGGAAAGCGGTGTCGTTGCTGCGCTCTGCCACCGCACTCCAAATTTTTGCCGGTGCTCCCGAAACAAAGTCTTTGGCCACGGATCTCATTTCTGGTTTATCTTCCCGGCGAAGCGTTTCATACAAAAATACCCCGGCCGGTGTCTATGGGATGGAATGAAAGGCAGGCGTTACTTGGGCGCGGGATCTGCTTTCGCGGTCCTTTTCATCGGTGCGACAACTTTGTTCATGGCCGGGCTTCCCGTTCATCACCTTGGCGCGCCAACGGGTCCCGAAGATAACAATCCGCAAAAATTTCATCTTTGGACCACCGGCTCCAATTTTTCTTACACGTTCACTTGCGATCCTCACGCCAGCGATATTTGGATGTTCCGAACGGCAGGCGGAAACTTGCTCGTGTCGCCGCGCGGACCAGATGCGCTGCAGGTTTCAACCAACCTCGGGACCAACGAACCATTCTGTAATGAATTCCCGAAGTCGCTTCCAAGCACGTCTGATTCCCTAAAAGTGCTTGAATTTGAAGTCTTAACCGGCAGATGATGAGGCCGACATGCTGTGGATCAACAGCCATGGACGCATTCGTACAGCATCATCCCGACCGGAAACGATTTGAGATTCAAATCGCCGGCGACACCGCGTATGCGGAGTATTTGGAACAGGGCCAGACCCTGGTCCTGACCCACACGTTCGTCCCGCCGTCCCTCCGCGGGAAAGGCATGGCCGGGTTGCTGGTCCAGCATGTTCTGAACTTCGCCCGCAAAGAGCAGAAAAAGGTCGATCCCCAATGCAGTTACGCAGCAACGTTCCTGAACCAACACCCGGAATACGCCGACCTTCGCCAGCCTTCCGCCTAATCGTTCTCGTCGTCCTCCTCGTCCTCGAATTTCTTGATTTCGACGACAAGGACGAGAAGAGGATTTAGTGAATTTGTGTCTTTGTTCTCTTCGTTTTCTTCTGTAGAAGAAACCGCATGAACTCACTCCTCCTCCTCGGACTTTTAGCCGGCACCACGGCCATGGCGCAACCGGCGCGATTCTACCTCGGCACCTACACGGGCCGGTCCGGGAGTCAGGGGATTTACACCGGCACGCTCGACCCACACACGGGCCGGCTCAGCCCGATGGAACTGGCGGTTAAAACGACGAGCCCCAGCTTTATCGCGCTCTCGCCAGACGGGAAATTTCTTTACGCAGCAATGGAAGGCGGCGGCGGCTCAGTCGGGGCTTTCCGGGTTGAAGCCGACGGCCGGTTGACGCCGTTGAACACGTTGCCATGTGACAAGGGAACCTGCCACGTCGCGGTGGACGCCACAGGCAGCAATGTTTTTGCCGCCAACTACACCGCCGGCAGCGCGGCGTGCTTCCAAACCGCGCCCGACGGCTCGCTCGCCAAACGCAGCGCCCTGGTGCCGTTCACCGGGTCCGGACCGAACCCACAACGACAGAACCATCCTTACATTCACTCCCTGTATTCGGCACCCGGTAACCGCTTCGTCTATGCGTGCGACCTCGGCACGGACAATGTTTGGGTGTTCGATTTTGACGCTGCCAGCGGGTTGTTGACTCCGACGAATCCGCCTTCGGGCAAGGTCCCGCCCGGCAGCGGGCCGCGCCACCTGGCATTGTCGCCGAACGGCCGGTTCGTTTATGTCAACGGCGAGATGGGGCTCAATGTGACTGCGTTCGCGCGCAACCCTGAAACCGGTGCGCTGACAGCCATTCAAACCCTGCCGACCCTGCCCGCGAGCGTGGACACCAACGGCATCACCACGGCAGAAATCTTTTGTCATCCTTCGGGCAGGTGGCTTTACGTCTCGAATCGCGACGTGGCCGGGCGCGGCCGTGACAGCCTCGCCGTGTATGCGATTGGTGCGGACGGCAAACTGACCTGGCAACAGGATGCTCCGGCACAAGTGAAGGTGCCCCGCGGATTCGGGATCGATCCGACCGGCCAGTGGTTGATGGTCGGTGGCCAGCAGGACAACAAAATCGTCGTCCTTAAAATTGATGGCGCGACGGGCAAACTGTCCGCGACCGATCAATCCGCCACCGTTGGCGCGCCGGTTTGCGTCGCCTTCGCTCAGCAGCACCCGCGGAACTGACGCAGCAAGGATGCGGCGTCCACCCGCAGGCAGGATGCCTGCGCTACGATAGCGCAAGCCGTTCTCGTAGCGCACGCTTCCAGCGTGCGGGTTTCGGGAGCATCCTTGCTCCCGGTTCAGGGCCGTAGCGGATAAGCGCCGGGCGTGCGGGCGTCCGCCTTTGACCAGCCCAGGAGTTGCTGGATGTCGGCGGGCAACGAATCCTCCTCGATTGGTTTTGGAAACGGCCGGATGAGTTCGCAACGTTTCAACACCGTGCTTTTGACGACCGAACCGTACCAGCCCGGATAATACTGGCTGTGCGCCTCGAATTCGGGATGGGCTTTTTGGAATTCTGCCGGCGTCGCGAAGGCGCTCTTGCAGCCTGACCCCTCTTCCGGGCTCCACGTCAGCAGCGGTCCCGCATTCTGGTCACCGCTGCGCACATAGACATTGTCGTCGAGTTGCTTCACCTGTGGGCGGGTCAGTTTGCCGCACAGGACCGCCGCTTGCTCGAAGCGCAGCAGCGGCCCGGACAAGGACGCGTCCGCCACGATCAGGTTGCCCATGAAAACGTGGCCCTCGCGCTGGTCCACATCCGGCCCCGTGCTCGGATGCCAGCCGAAGTGGTCGTTGACGGCGCTGCGCTCGGTGCGTTCGATGGACGCCACGGTGTTGATGAGGGTGTTGTGATAAACGCGGACATTCGAGCTGTTGAGAACGCGGACGCCCTTGTCGCAATTGACGAACACGTTGCCGGCGCAAATCGCTCCCTTGGAAATCTCGAAGAAGAACCCGTCCTGGCAATTCTCGACCCAGTTGTTGACGAACACGCCGTCCACGTTGCCGACGTCGTACCAGATGCCGTTCGAATGCGGATTATCCAGGACCAGGTTGTCGCGGCAGGTGACCCGCCGGGTTTGGTTGAAAATCTTGACCGCCGACGGAAAGTAGCCGGTGATTTCCTCGACGTTATTCCGCGCGAAGATATTTTTTTCCAGGAGACAATCCGACGACGCTATCAGGTAAACGCCCTCGGTACTGGTGTCGGTGATGAGGCAGTTCCGCATCGTGAATTTGTCGCCCCGGAAATAGCCGGCCACGCGCGAGCAATGGGAAATGGTCAGGTTTTCGAGGGTCGTGCCGATGACGTCCTTGCCGAACGTGGCAGGGTCGGCCAGCCCCTGCGGTTCCGTGCCCTCCACTTCCAGGGCGCGATACGCGTACTGGGTGAACGTGAGGCCGCGGATGATTGGTCCTTTGTGATCGGAGGCTTTGCCGTGCGCTTCGCCTATGACACGGGTCAATGCGCCGTCATACGCCGTGATTTCGACCAGGTGGTTGGCAGGGTTGATGCCGATGTAAACCCGGCCGGCATCGTAATCAATGTAAAATGAATTGGTGTCCACGGCGCCGTCCCAGCCAACGGTTTTCAACGGCCGGCCGTCCACGAACACCATGTCGTTGTTGAACAGCCAGAGCGGCGTTTTGCGACCTTCACGGTCCCGGCGCCACCAGCTTTGCGGCTTCATCGGGAACAGGTTCGACCACGTCGTGCTGAACAGGCCATTGCCCTGCGTGTCCCATTTGTCCGCCACGCGCGTTCCTTTCAGAACCGGCTGTTCATCGGCATAAGGCTGGAGGGTAATGCCCTGGTTGAATTGCAGGCCGCCCACGCGGTAGGTGCCGCCGCGCAAAATGATGGCGTCGCCGGTCACGACCTTCGTGATGGCTGCTTCGAGGGTCGTGGGCTCCGCAAGGGACGTGCCTGCCGCGTCGGCCTTGCCGTCGGGCGCCACGTAATAGACATGCGCGGCGTCCTTGGGCACGGCGTAGGTTTGCGGGAGCGGGCCATAAGGACCGCCGGACGGCTGGGCGGGACCGGTCAGCGGGCTGAACAACCCCAGCGAGGCGAAGCCCAGGAACAGCAAGGATTGAAATCTTGAGAACGTGCGCAAGTTCATGACCGTTTTTTTCGGCAATTTTTTGGTGAAGGTCGAGGCCCACGCCACCCCGGGGTCGGCGGTGCCGGGCAAGCAATATCCCGGCGCGGGAAAAGGTGTCAAACGATTTCTCCTCACCTCAGGATTTGGGTGCTCCCGCGGCGACCTCGGCGTTGCCCTTCGCCGGCGATTTTATCAACAACGTGAGCAAGGCGCCTCCAATCAGCAGGACGCCGGCGGTAAGGAACGACGAAGTATAACTGCCGCCGCTCCGGGCGGTGAGCATCTGCTGCAAACGGCTCAGGACAAAGCCGCCCACCCCCCAGGCCGTAAACAGGATGCCGTAGTTCATCCCGAAGTTTTTCAAACCCCA
>Ga0335071_10000241_pt1 | contig 63799 bp, 55 predicted proteins | sample Lox_Sample_15_FD_206724 | JGI IMG/M metagenome (GOLD analysis project Ga0335071, IMG submission 206724) | Soil microbial communities from Loxahatchee National Wildlife Refuge, Florida, United States - Lox_Sample_1.5 | ecosystem: Environmental > Terrestrial > Soil > Wetlands | place: USA... | reverse complement strand
AAGTCAGTCGCGCAGCGCGGTGTTGAAAGGTAAGCGTCACGCGTAGCACCTCTGGCTAAAGTTCTCATAAATATCGTAACTATGAGAGCTATGACAACTACGAGTGATCCCGATCCATCTTCTGCGGTTGGAGCCCCTGCGATCGAACCGGTGGCCGTGACCCTGGATAGCAAGGGCCGGGTGCGTGCGTCCAAGGAACAACGGCAAGTCATCTTGGCCGAGTTTGAACGCAGCGGGATGTCAGCGGCTCGGTTTGCCCGGCGGACTGGGCTCAAGTATTCGACCCTGGCCGGCTGGCTGCAACGGTACCGCCGGGCCAGGTCGCGGAGACGAGTGCCCGCCGTGCGTTTGCTGGAAGCCGTGGTGGCAGCGGGGCAACCCGCCGGCGGCCAAAACCCATCGGTACTGGTGTTGGAGTTGCCGGGTGGGGCCAGGGCGGAGATCAATGACCTCCAACAAGTGGCCTGGGCAGCGGAGTTGTTGCGGGCGCTGGCCAAGCCATGTTGAGTTTTTCGGGCAGCTTGAAGGTGTTCGTGGCCCTGGAACCTTGTGATATGCGCAAAGGGTTCAACGGTCTGCACGCCGCGGTCACCGAGCGGTTGGGGGAAGACCCGCGAACGGGGGCGCTGTTCGTGTTCAGCAATCGCCGGCACACGCGGATTAAAATATTGTGCTGGGATGGAACGGGACTGTGGGTGCTGACCAAGCGGCTGGAGCGTGGGACGTTTTCCTGGCCAAAGCACATCGAGCCGGGCGTGACCAAGTTGAAACTAACGCCGCAGGCGCTGGCGCTGCTGACCGACGGCGTGGATTTGCGCGGGGCGAAGTTGCGGCCGTGGTATCAGCGTGAGGACTGAAAAGTTTTTCGCGGAAAATTGAAACGTTTTTTGCGTCGGCGGGTCGAAGCATACAACCGATGACGTTGCGCGAAACCGAACTCGCCCGCCAGTTGGAAGAATGCCAGGAGGCATTGAGGCAGAGTCGTCGGGAGAACGAGCTGCTGCGTCAGAAAATTGATTTACTGATCCGCCGGGTTTTTGGTTCGAGCAGTGAACGGTTGGATCAGGCGCAACTGGAACTGCTGCTGCAACTGTCAGACTGTTCGATCACCACGACCGAAGCAGTTCCCGCCCTGGTGGTGAGGGCTCCGAAACGTTCCTGTAAACAACGCCCGTTGCGGCTGCCGGAAAACCTGCCTGTCGTTGAAGAAGTGATCGAGCCCGAGCCGGTGAAACAAAAGCCTGATGAGTGGCGCTGCATCGGCCAGGAAGTCAGCGAACAACTCGATTACGAGCCGGCGCGCTTTTTGCGACGGAGAACCATTCGCCGCAAATACGTTCACCGGCTGGATCTCAATCGCGCTCCGCTGATCGCGCCCCTGCCGGAACGGTTGTTGGACCGGAGCCTGCCGGCGCCGGGGCTGCTGGCGCAGATTTTGGTCGCCAAATACTGCGACCACTTGCCGCTGTATCGGCAGGAACAAATCTTTGCCCAACGGTACAAAATCAACCTGCCCCGGCAATCGCTGGCGCGGTGGGTGGAGTTGAGCGCCGACTGGCTCAAGCCCATTTACGAGCACATCCGCACCGGGGTTTTGGCTGGCGGCTATGTGCAGGTGGATGAGACGCCGATTGATTATTTGGAGCCGGGCAACGGTAAAACCAAGCAGGGATATCTCTGGACGGTCAACCGTCCCGGCGCCGAGGTGTTCTATCATTGGCAGACCAGCCGGGCGGCCGCGTGCTTGGACCATCTGGTCCCGGCCAGTTTCGCCGGGATCCTGCAATGCGATGGTTATTCGGGCTATCGCGCTTTTGCCGATCAACGAGACCAGATTGCGTTGGCGGGCTGTTGGGCGCACGTGCGCCGAAAATTTTACGAGGCCCTGGAACAAGCGCCGCGTGTGAGCGGCTGGCTGCTGCGCCAGATCCAAAATCTTTACCGGATTGAAGGACGGTTGCGCGACCAACACGCCGGTCCCCAACTGCGCCAAGCCGTGCGCGCCAGTCAAAGCGGGCCCATGGTGGAACGCCTCCAACGTGCGCTGGTTCGACTCAAAGCCACGGGACGTTACCTGCCGCAGAGCTTGTTGGGGCAAGCCATCGAATACACCTTGGGCCTATGGCCGACGCTGGAAGTCTATCTGACCGATGGCCGGGTGGAGCTGGACAACAACCTGGTCGAAAACGCCATTCGGCCCACGGCCATCGGCAAGAAAAACTGGCTCTTCATCGGCGATGCCAACGCCGGAGAACGCAGTGCCATCCTTTACACCCTCGTTGAAAACTGCCGGCGGCGCGGCATCGACCCGTATGCCTACCTCAAAGACGTCCTCACCCGGTTGCCCAATATGACCAACCGGCAAATCCACACGGTCATCCCGGCAGCTTGGGGCACGAAGCCGCTACAGGTTCAACGGCAAGTATCATAGCTCTCACAACTACGATAGTTACGATAGGTTCTCACACTCCCTGTCAATAGGCGCTACGCGTGACGCTTACGTTCCAGGAGCAACACCCAATCTTCAGCATCAAGGGCAACAGGGGATTGCCATTGCGACGCCGGGCCCGCTTTTAACTTGCGCCAGTCGCCCGTGCGCGGATTGAACCATTTGACCTGGTAATCGCCATCAGCGATCCGCAGCCGGGCGGCGTTGCCACGTTGGAAATACAGCACGTAGCGGCGGCCCGGTTCGGCCAGGCAAAGCGCATTGGTGTCCGTCAATTCCGGATGCGGCTCCAGCGTCCACCACGGGATGCTCTCAAAAAAGTCGCGCAGATGCGCGTAGCCGCGCAGCATCGTCATCGCCGCGTTTCCGCGGCCGTTGATCCAGCCGCCGTAGCCGGCGATGTTGGCGCGCTCGCCGGTGGTCTGGTAGCCGCCGGCCATCACCATCTCCCAGGCCAGCCGCCGCCGGTTGTCCGCAATGCGCGCGGGCCAGCGCCGGCCTTCGCCCCACGGATAGGGATAGCTGTCTTCGTAACCGTATTCCTCGTTCACCTGCGGGATGGGCCGTCCGGTGGCCGCCTGCTCCCGGCGGTTCCGGAGCATGAACGGGTAGCCGCCATGCTCGTCCCAGCTTTGGTACTCGGCGTAATCCGCCCAAGGGGACTTGCGGAAGGGAAAATCGCCGCGGCCATGGACCGTGGTGAGATGCTGATAAGGGTCACAGGCTTTCACGAACGCGCCCATCTGGTTCACCCAGGCCTCATCGCGGAATAGATGCCATTCGTTGGTGACGTCCCACAACACGTTGGCAAAGCAGCCAAAGCGCGCGATCACGTAGCGATAATACCGCTGCTCGTCCGGGCCGCCCTGACCAGCCTTGCCGAACGGGTCCACGCCCTTGTCCTCGCCGTCCAGATAGAAAATCAAGGAGACGGCCAATCCGCGTTCCCGGGCGTAACGCAGCATCCGCTCGCACTTGCGGAAAAGGTCCACGTTGAAGCGGGTGACATCGTAGCCGGGATCCTCAACGTTCTCCGGCCGGGCGGCGGGCCAGGGTTCGAGCCGGAATTGGAAGTTGGCGCCCGGCTGGACGGTGTCCTCCTTCCAGCGGCTGCCGCCGGTGGTGCGGCCATTCAGCGCCACGCGGATGCGGTTGATCCTGAGCTTGACCAGGCGGTCAATGCTCTCACGAATGATCGCCTCGTCCCGCCACCCGAGAAGCCAATAAGCCGTGGTGCTGTTATAAAAATAGTGCTCACCGGTTCCTTCCCAGACGAAATGAAACGGGTGCGCCGGGTCCACCCGCAATCGGCCATGACCGCGGGTTGGTCGGGCCTCGAACGTGCCGCTGCTCGCGCGAACGAATTCGCCCTGCTTGAACGTCACGGAATAATGGTGCGTGCCCGCCTCGGCGGGCATGAAACGAATCTGGTAAATCCGCCCGTCCGGCGAATCGCAGAATCCGTCCACCCGCAGCGGCGCGGAACCCGGCCGGCCGAATTCACCCGTCACCTCCACCTCGGTGAAGGGATTCGTGGCATCCGGGCGCTCGACCGCCAGAGTCACTTCGAGGAAGTCATAAACGTCCACCGAAACGGCATTGGGCGAGAACCGGACGGCGGCGGGAGCCGCGTCCGCGCCGCCGATCCCGGCGGCCAAGATCAACAGCAATAGAATTTGCAGCGGCAAAAAAAATCGTGCCATAAACAGCCTCCCGCGTTCAGCGAACCTGCAGGGTTGTGGTGGCGGAGGCCAGCCCATCAGCCTCGGCCTGCAAGGTGACTTTGCCCGACCGGCCGAGCGGTCGGACGATGGCGAGGCAACGGCCCTCAAACGTGGTCCGCTTGGGTTGCTGAAAGCTTTCCGGCAGCCTGGGATTGCCGCTGCCGACGGCGGCGAGTTCGCCCGCGCCGCTGATTTCGAACCGCACGGGAATGGCCGCGTTCGGCACCAGATTCCCGTCCTGGTCCACCACCTCCACCGTGACGAAGGAAAGATCGTTGCGGTCATTGTGAATGGTCGAACGGTCCGGTGTCAGGCGCAACCCCGCCGGTGCGCCGACAGTGCGCAGCGAAACCCGCGCGATTTCCCGGCCCCCAAGATAGCCGATGGCGCGCAGCTCCCCCGGCGAGTACGGCACGGCAAAATACGCCGTCAATTTGGTCGCCGCCGACACCGGCTGTTCGCCGATCAACTTGCCATTCAGCTCAAGCCGCACTGTGTCGCAGCGCGAATACACCGCCACGTTCAACGGCCGCCCTTCCTGTCCTGGCCAGGTCCAGCTCTGATGCTCGTCCGGCCAGCCCCAGCCGCTGATGGTTTCCCAACGTCCCTCCGGAATCGGCGCGTGCACGGCCAGCGCCAGCGGCACGCGGCTCCAGACCACGTCGCGGTAGTAGGATTGCGGCTTTTTGAACCCGCACAAATCGATGTCGCCGCAGTAGGCATTGAACCACGGCCAAGGCTGGTTCCACTCGTACTTTGGATGATCCAGGCCGCTGTGCCCGATGCCGGACTCGCCCAGGTAATCCATGCCGGTCCAGACGAAATCACCGATGACATATACATGCTCTTTCACGGCTGCCCAGTATTCGAAAGCGTCCTTGGGAAAGGACTCGGTCGTCATCATCACCCGCTGCGGCTGGCGCGCGTGATCGGAGGCGAATTTCTGCGGCTGATAATTGTAGCCGCCCACATCGAGGTAAAGAAAGGCGGTGTCCGAGTCTGTTTCCCAATTGCGCAGGCGATTTTGCGGCTCCCACATCGGGTTGATAGCGGCAGTGATCGGGCGCGTGGGATCCTGCGTCAACACCGTCGCCCGCAACCGCCGGGCGAGGTCCGGCCGGTCAAAGCGCTCAGGAATTTCGTTGCCGATGGACCACATGATGACTGACGGATGATTGCGGTCGCGCTGCACCATGGCGGTGATGTCGCGATCTGACCAGGCTTCGAAAAACCGGTGATAATCGTCCGGTTTTTTTCCGTAAACCCAGCAGTCAAATGCTTCGTCCAGCACCAGCAGGCCCAGCCGGTCGCAGGCATCGAGGAAGGCGGGCGACGGGGGATTGTGGCTGGTCCGGATGGCGTTGAAGCCAAAGGCTTTCATGAGCTCCACCCGCCGCTCCTCGGCCCGGTCAATCGCCGCGGCGCCGAGCGGCCCGTTGTCATGATGCAGGCAGCCGCCTTTGAGCTTGAGGGGCTCGCCGTTCAAGCGGAAGCCGTGCTCCGCGTCTACTTCTACCTTTCGGATACCGAAAGTTGTTGTCGTCGCATCCACCACCTTGCCTCCGACCAACAGTTCAGCTTCGGCCTGGTAGAGGTTTGGCGTCGCGGGTGACCAGAGCCGGGGTGAGGTTACCGTCAAAGTCTGGACGGAGACGCCGTGGTCGCCGGCGGGAATTTCGATCGGCCTGCTGCCCCCGGCCAGCGTCTTGCCTTTGGCATCAATCAGCCGGATGCGTACGGTCGCCGTAGCAGGTGCGCTGCGATCATTTACGATTTCAGTCCTCACCTGGACCATGGCCGCTTGGGGAGAGACCTGCGGCGTGGTGACCTGGAGGCCGTACTCCGCCACCCGGAGCGGATCGGTCACCGTCAGAACAACGTGACGGTAGATGCCGGAGCCCGAATACCAGCGGCTGTTCTGGCCTTCGTTGCGGACGCGGACGGACAGCACATTGGTCTCACCGCCCGGCTTGAGATGCGGTGTCAGATCGAATGAAAACGGGGTGTAGCCGTACGGATGATTTCCCAGGAGCTCGCCGTTCAGCCAGACATCGGCATCCAGGTAAACCCCGTCAAAACGGATGGCGATGCGCCGGCCCGCGTCGCCTTTCGGCAGGGTGAACGCTTTGCGATACCAGCCGGTGCCGCCGACGGTGTTGCCGGTGGCGTCAGCACCGGCGCTCAAATCCGGGTCGAACGGTCCGATGCGGTTGGTGGAACCGTTGGGCGGCAAATCTTCAATGCTCCAGTCATGCGGCACGTCCAGCACGCGCCAGGCGGAGTCGTTGAAGTCCGGCTGCTCGGCGCCGGGCGTGTCGGCCCGCAAGAAACGCCAGCGGGCATCAAAATTCTGCTCGCGCGTGACTCCGGCGGCACCCGCCGGGCCGGAAAGCGACAGCAGGACAAACCAGAACAGCCCAATGCATCGAACGCTTTCAGTGCTCATATCGGTCTCTCGAAGCACACGCCTTTAACTGGGGGAACCGTTAGCCAATCGGTCAATATCCTCCGGCCCCGATTCCCGCGCCTGGCGCGTCCGCGCCGGCGCCGGCCTGTTCCCGTCGGCGGCACTCGTCCAGCATCGCCGCCGTGGCCGTGGCGCCGCAACGCGAGGCGCCTAGCTCCCGGACGCGGATCAACCCGTCGAGGTCGCGCACGCCGCCGGCGGCTTTGACCTGCACCTTGGCCGAGACGTTGGCCCGCATGAGTTTCAAATCGTGCTCCGTCGCGCCCCGGTAATTGTAGGTGCCGTCAGGTTGCTTCACAAAACCGAAGCCGGATGATGTTTTCACCCAATCGGCCCCGGCCCGTTCGGAAACCTGGCAGAGCTTGATTTTGAATTCATCGCCGTTCAAACCCGCGCCGCCGTTGGTCAGGTAATCATTTTCGAAAATCACCTTCACCTGGGCGCCGCGCCCATGCGCTTGGTCGCATACGGCACGAATGTCATTCTCGACGTAATCCCAGTCGCCGCTCAACGCCTTGCCGACGTTGATGACCATATCAATCTCCACCGCGCCGTCGGCACAGGCCAGTTGGGTTTCGTAGCGTTTGGCTTCGGTGGCGCTGTTGCCATGCGGGAATCCGATGACTGCGCCCACGCGCACCCCGCTGCCCCGCAGCCATTCGACGGCGCGCTTCACCGCGTACGGTTTGATGCACACGGAAGCAACGTGGTACTTCGCGGCCAACCGGCAGCCGTCCTCCAGCTCGCGGTCGGTCAGCGTCGGATGCAGCAGTGAATGATCAATCATCTTGGCCAGTTCGGCGTAGGAGTATTTCATACCAATTCGGGCAGCGTTAAATTGCCATGGCACGTTCGGGGGCCAGCGGGCGACCCGGCCCGCCGCGAAGAGCACGATGAAACTTCATCGGGCAAGGATGAGCAATTCCTGGCGGCCGCAACAAGAAGCAAATTTTGACGGCCAGGTGTTGCTCAAAACGTCGGTTGGCCGGTGCCATTTCAACGGGAAGCGATTCGCAACGTGAAGCGGGAGCCTGGTGTTTGCTTGCGACGGCGGATGAACATGCGCTAAATAGGGTCGTGACCCGGTCAAGCCCTTTGCTGCAGCGTTCGACCCTTGCCGCCAAATTTCAGGCGGTGGCAATCTCCGTGATGTTGTTCGGGAACACCGGGCTGGAAGTCGCGCGGGGCGCGTTCGGCGACCGGATTACCGTTTCAGGCAGCGAATTCAAGGCCGGAACGGAACGGATCTGGATCAACGGCGCCAACACACCCTGGCATGTCTGGAATGAATTCGGCGGGGCGTTCGACGCCGACTGGTGGGACAGCCACCTGCGGCAGTTGCACGAAAACGGCATCAACGCGACGCGGGTGTGGATTTCCTGCAACGGCGAGGTCGGAATCAACATCGATTCCACCGGCCGGGTGTCGGGCTGCACCCCGGCGTTTTGGACGAACCTCGATCGCCTGTTCCAAATCGCCGGGCAACGGCAGGTCTATGTCAAGGCCACGCTCATCTCCTTCGACCACTTTTCCAATGCACACCGGCATTATCAGGACTGGCGGCAGATGCTGACCGATAACGGGAACATTGATTCCCTCGTGACGAATTACGTGGTCCCGTTCGTGGTTCGTTACCGCGACAATCCCTGGCTGTGGAGCATCGACCTGTGCAACGAGCCGGACTGGATCTACGAAAATGAGAAGTGCGGCCGGATTCCCTGGGAATGCATCCAGACGTATGTCGCCCGGGCAGCGACCGCCATCCACGCGAACAGTCAAATCCTGGTCACGGTAGGCATTTGCATGGGCCCAAAATATACCGCCCGACCGCCGGGCACCAATGTCGTCAGTGATGAAGCCCTGCAAGCGCGGGTCCAGGGAGATGTCCGGGCCCGACTCGACTTTTATTCGCCTCATTATTACGACTGGGAGAGCGTTCTCCGCGGCAACCCATTTTATCAAACGCCGGCAGCCTATGGTCTCGACACGAACAAGCCGATCGTCATTGGCGAATGCCCGGCCAAAGGCACGGCCCAGCATACCGTGACGGAAGATTACGCGGGCGCTTGCCAGAACGGCTGGCAAGGGGTGATGGCCTGGACATCAAACGGGGTGGATAACAACGGCAGCCTGAGCGACCTCGGTCCGGCTACACGCGCTTTGCGCGACAATCACAAACGGCTGGTTTTTCCCGACGGCCCCGGTGGGAAACCGGCCGCGCGCCCGGCCCATTGACCGACTTCCACCAGTTTCAGGCGCAACGCCGCTCGACAAATTTCCTTCGCCGCGCCATGCTCGGGCAATGGCATTTGAATCGGATTCGCCGCTCGACTCGTTGTGGAAGGAATACGGCCGGGCGTTTCAGACCTGGGACGACCTGACCCTCGCCCGCTGGCTGGCCCAAACCCTGGGCCAGCTGGAAGGCCGGGCCTGGCGGCTGTCCCATCCGCTGGTCGGGGCCTACCGCCTCGCGGCTCAGCTGGCCCACGACCGGCAGGTCTGGTTCAAGCGGCTGGCCACCCCGCCGGCGGCCTACACGGAATCGTCGTGCTGCCGCGCGCCGTTTCTGCCCCTGCTGACCCGGGACGTGCGCGAGTCCGGCCTGATCTGTCAGCACTGCAACGAAACGCTGGTGCCGTTTGATGAAATTGCGGCTGACCTCCGGACCGGGCTCGGTGCCTGGGCGCAGCAGTACGAACCTGTCCATGCCGTCGCCCACTGGGACGACCGCCAGCGCCGGCAGGCGGGCGATTACGATCGGGCCTACGAGAATGCCGCCGCGGAGGCCGAGCGGTTGCTCGGGCGCGCCGGACGCGAGTTGACGCCGCAGTTGCTGAATTTTTATCCGGCGGTCATCTGGGAGGACCAGGACGAATGCCTCGAGGTGCGGCCCGAAGATGTGGCGGTCTGAGCGACAATCATGAAGTGGCTGCTCAAATGGATTTTCCGGCTGGTCCTCCTGCTTGTCGTGCTGGGAGTCATCCTGCTGTTATCCCTAAATTCCATCCTGCGCCTGTACCTCGAACATCAGATCCATGCCCGGACGGGCATGGAGGCCGAGATCGGAAAATTTTCGCTGGGGCTCACGCAACCGACCATTACGATACAGAATTTCAAGCTCTACAATCCGCCCGATTTCGGCGGGACGCCGTTTCTCGACATCCGGGAGCTCCACGCGGAATACGATCCGGCGGCCCTGGCCAAACGCCAGCTTCACCTCACCCTCGTGCGCTTCAACCTGAGCGAAATGGACATCGTGAAGAACGAGGCGGGCAAAACCAATCTGTTGTCACTCGTCGGTTCCGTTTCGGTAAAACGGTCGGGGGCCCATGGCAAGGCGGAATTCACCCGTCAAACCGGCCTCGAATTCACCGGCATCGATGTTTTGAACATATCTCTGGGCACGTTTAAGTTCATTGATCTGAAGGATCCCAGCCGGAACCGCGCCCAAAACATCGGTATCGAAAACTGCGTGATGAAGAACGTGCATACCCCGACGGATTTGGCCGGTTTGGCCCTGCTGGTGGTGTTGCGTGGAGGCGGTTTCTTCGGGTCGCTGTTCGACGTGCCGAAGCTGAGGATTCCGGGGAATTGAAGAGGCATGGATGGCGGAACGCCGGATTCATCCGGCAGAACGACTGAGTGTTCATCTCCGGCCGGCCAAAGCCGGCGTTCCGGGCAAAGATTTGGCCGGCACCGGCCTGCCGCCACTTTGGCATTTTCCACCCGTTGGTTTTTGACTAATCTGGTTTCGTGCACCGCGCATCCGTCAAATCCGCCGTCCGCCTGGTCGTCAAACTCGGCACGGGCGTGCTCACCGACAGCCGCAAGCAACCCGATCCGGCGCAACTGGAGCAGCTCGTGGCCCAGGTCGCCGCGTTGCGAAAATCCGGCAAGGAAATTGTGCTGGTCACCTCCGGCGCGGTCGGCGCCGGCATGGGCGCGCTGGGTTATGCGAAACGTCCTAATGAGCTCGCTGAACTGCAGGCGTGCGCCGCCGTCGGCCAGTCGCGGCTCATGGCCACTTACGCGGACCTGTTCGCCCGGCACGGTCTGCACGTCGCGCAGGTTCTGCTCACGCATGATGACTTGGAACATCACGAGCGCCATCTTAACGCCCGTAACACGCTGGTCACCTTGCTCGGCCGCGGCGTGGTGCCCATCATCAACGAAAACGACGCCGTGTCGTTCACCGAAATCAAGTTTGGCGACAACGACACCCTGTCGGCCCTGGTGGCAGCCCTGTTGCCCGCTGATTTGCTCGTAATCCTGACGACCGTGGACGGGGTCATCGAGAATTTCGGCAAGGCCAATCCCAAAACCATTCCGGTCATCGAAAAGATTGATTCCGGCCTGGAAAAAATCGCGCGAGGTACGGACAGTGACACGGCCGTGGGCGGCATGGCGTCCAAGGTGCAGGCGGCCAAAATCGCCGTCCGGTCCGGCATCCCCCTCGTCATCGCCTCGGGCAAAAAGAAAGGAGTGTTGGGTAAAATCCTGGCCGGCGAGAGCGAAGGCACGCTGTTCGTGGCGCATCCGATGAAGCTGCAGGGGCGCAAGCGCTGGATTGCCTTTTTCCATCATCCGCAGGGGACATTGTTTGTGGACGACGGGGCGAAGCTGGCGTTGCGCGAGAAGGGCAAGAGCCTGCTGCCGCCGGGCGTGGCCCGTTGCGAAGGCGAGTTCGCCGCCGGCGACGTCGTCCGGATTTGCGACTTGAACGGGACCGAATTTGCGCGCGGCCTGGCGCGTTTCGCCGCCGCGGCGGTGCGGGCGCGCACGCTGCCCAAGGAGGAACTGGTGCACCGGGACGACCTGGTCATTCTTTGATTTACGATTTACGATGGACGAGTCTTCTGGCAAACCGGCGCGCAAATCGTATATCGTATGTCGTAAATGAAGCCGAATTCCGCAATTGCTGACCTTCTCAAAATCATGGCCCGGTTGCGGTCGCCGACGGGGTGTCCGTGGGACCGGGAACAGAGCCACTATTCGCTGCGGCGCCATGCCATCGAGGAGGTTTACGAGTTGATTGACGCCATCGAGGCCGGCGACGACCACGAGATGGTTGAGGAGCTGGGCGACTTGCTCCTGCAGGTGGTCTTTCATTGCCAACTGGCCAAGGAGCGCGGGGCGTTCGATTTCGACAAGGTCTGTCGACTCGTTGTGGAGAAACTGGTGCGCCGGCACCCGCATGTCTTTGGAAAAACCAAAGTCAAAGACGTGGACGAAGTCTGGGCGAATTGGGAAAAAATCAAAAATGCGGAGAAGCTGGGGACGAAACACGCGCGCCACTCCGCTTTGGACGGCATCCCCAAACATCTGCCGGCTTTGCTGCGCGCCGAGAAACTGGTCAAAAAGGCGCGCAAGGCGAAAATCCCGGCGGCGGGACGGGTTGCCCGGTGGCGCCGGAGCAAGGCCGCGCTGGCGCAGGACCTGTTTACCCTGGCGGAACAGGCCCAGCTTCGCGGCTGGTCGGCAGAAGAGCTGCTGGGCACGGAGATCAGGCAACGGGAGCGAGTCTGGCGCCGCCAGGAGCGCGCCCGGACCGGTTGAACTGGGCTCAACATTTTTTGTTTCCTTTCGCAAAAGTCATCGTATCATTGGCTGCCCTCGGGCCAAACCCGGCGGGTGGATAACGACTATCAAAATCGAAAACTTATGCCATTGACACACACCAAAGAGCTCTTCGCCAAGGCGTTGAAGGGCAAATATGCGCTGGGCGCATTCAACGTCAACAACATGGAGTTGATCCAGGCCATCGTGGAGGCCTGTGAAGAGGAAAAGGCTCCCCTGATTCTGCAGATCTCCAAAGGCGCGCGCCAATACGCCAACCCCATTTATTTGAAGAAGCTGATCGAGGCCGCTGTCAGCGTGTCCACCATCCCCATCACCATCCATTTGGATCACGGCGACACGTTTGAGTTGTGCAAGGAGTGCATTGACGAAGGTTTTACGAGTGTGATGATCGACGCGAGCCACGAGCCGTTCGAAAAGAACGTCGAAATCTGCAAAAAGGTTGTCGATTACGCCCACAAGCATAACTGTTCGGTGGAAGGCGAGCTCGGGCACCTGGTCGGCGCCCAGTTCGACGAAGGCGAGGAAGGCGGCGCCCATTCCGCCAGCGGCCACTACACGGTGCCCGACGAAGCGGTTAAATTTGTCAGGGAGTCAGGGGTGGATTCGCTCGCCGTGGCCATAGGCAATTCCCATGGCGCCTACAAATTCAAAGGCGAACAACATCTCGACCTCGAACGGCTTAAGCTCATCAAAAAGGCGTTGCTGGATGCCGGGATGGGCGATTATCCGCTGGTGTTGCACGGCGCCTCCAGCGTGCCGCAACATCTGGTGGCCGAAGTCAACAAGTACGGCGGCAAGATGCCTGATGCCCAGGGTGTGCCGGAGGCCGATATCGAAGTCGCCCGCCGTACCGGCTGCACCAAGGTAAACATCGATACCGATTTGCGGATTGCCATGACCGCCGGCATTCGCAAGGTCTTCATGGAAAACCCGAAGGAATTTGATCCACGTAAATACCTCGGACCCGCCCGCGCCTATGTCAAAGACCTCGTCCGCCACAAAGTCAAAAACGTCCTCTGCTGCGCCGGCCACGCGTTCGACTAACACCCCTGGAAATTTCTCCATACATCCCGAGCCACTTGGCTCGGGATGTTTATTGGTCCTCTGGTGGGCAATTTTGTCCCACACAAATCCAACTTGGCCCATTAAGTGCGACAAAACGTCTCTTGAATAGACGCAGCTGATTTAGCTGTTATGATTGTATTACATTTACAATAAGCGACTTATGAATATGCGCTTTGATTGGCATCTTCGAAGCTAAATGGAATTTGAACACTTAACGAAAGGATGACTATATGAATCTGACAAGATATCAAAAGCCTGATTTGAGTTGGACAAGTTTTGGGCGGCTGTCAAGCCTGCGCGACGAACTCGACCGCTTGTTTGAATCGCCTTGGGCTGAACTCGCTCGCACTTCCCAACTATGGAGCGGGTGGACCCCGGCACTCGACATTCACGAAGACAAAGACAACTTTACTGTCCACGCTGAACTTCCGGGCATGAAGCGGGAGGAAATCGACGTTTCGCTGCACGACGGGGCATTGAGCATCTCCGGCGAACGCAAGGCGGAGAAGAAATTCGAAGCGGCCGAGGTGTACCGGACGGAACGGTTCTTCGGCAAATTCCAGCGCACCGTAACCTTGCCGGCGCCGGTGGCGGCCGACAAGGTCAAAGCGCAATACCAGGACGGCATCCTGACCATCACGCTGCCCAAAACCGAGGCGGCCAAGCCGAAACAGATTGAGGTGAATGTGAACTGAACGCGGCGGCGTGGGTCTTCTCCGCGCCAGCCTCCGACGAAAACGATAGGACGACCATGAAATCGATCGTGCAAACCAATCCAAAACCAACGGCGGAACGGACGGCCCCGCAGGAGTTCGTGGCGCCGGTGGTAAACATCTTTGAAACCGACGACGGGTACGCTCTCGAGGCCGAAATGCCCGGGGTGAACAAGGACGGTCTGGAAATCACGCTGGAGGGGAACGAGATTACCATCGTTGGCCGGCGTGCACCCGTGCGGGTATCCGGGACGCTGCTGTTCCGGGACCGGTCCACGGCCGACTTTCGGCGCGTGTTCGAGCTCGATCCGGCGATTGATACCAGCAAGATCTCGGCGAAAATGGAGCAGGGGGTCCTGACGCTGGGTCTGCCGAAATCCGAGCGGGTCAAACCGCGCCGGATCGCCGTCAGTGACTGAAGCGCTTCCAGTGCAGCTGGAATCCCGCGGCCGAAACGCTGCGGGATTTTTTTGACGGGCCAACCACCGGAGGAAACCGCACGGCCAGGACGCCGGAAAAAACAGATGGCGGATGCTGCGATCACACACGATTTAACATCGCCACATCCGCCAAGGCGCCCAGTTCTCATTGGGCATGGGAAACCTAACCCATCCCGCCCGGCTGGCAAGTCATTTTCGGAAGAAATTTTTCATTGGGTTCGTTCTGCTTTTCCAACATGCTTGCCCCGGCGCGGTCCGCCAAACGGTCAACGTATGCCCCAAATCCGCCGCAAGCTTTCAGGCGCAGGGTTGTTGCTCTGCGCGTGGGCCCTGGTTCTCCCGGCGTGGGCCGGCGCCGAGAGTCTCGCCGACTCGCCTTTCATTGTCGATGTCTGGACGAGCCGGGAGGGATTGCCGGAAAACGCCGTCATTTCCGTGATTCAAAGCCGGGACGGTTATCTGTGGCTGGGAACCCTCAACGGCCTGGTTCGTTTCGATGGCAATCAGTTCACGGTCTTCAACGAGTACAACACCCCGGGTTTGACCAGCGATCGGGTGGTGTATTTGTTTGAAGACCGCCATACAAATCTGTGGATTGGTTTGGACACGGCCGGCGTGGCGCTGGCGCAGGACGGCAAAATCAAAAGCCTCGACCTCGGGCGTCCCGGCCATGAAGGACGGCTGGTATCCGCCTGCGAAGACGCCGATGGGGCCGTATGGCTTTACTCGGCGGATGCCCGCCTGGGACGCTATCTGGACGGCAAACTGGAAACTTTGGACTTCAATTTCGCGCCTCTGAGCGTTTGCCGGATGATCGTAGCCGAAAAATCCGGTCCCCTCTGGGTTGGTGAAAGCTGGGTGGAGCAGGCCCGCACCGTTGCCTTCCTGTTCTCGTTTCGACCGTCCAATTTTCATCCGCCGGCCCTGCCCTTGGACCAGAACTTCCAGGTGGCCAAACTGGATTACCTGCTCGCCGGACAGCAGGGGGGCACCTGGCGCCTGATCAACGGGCGGGTCGAAAAATGGGGCGCCGCGCAACGGGAAAAGGATTTCGGACCGTACCCTTGGGGCAATGCCACCGTGACCACCGCCTGTGAAGACCGGACCGGCAATCTGATTGTCGGCACTTTGGGCGCCGGCGTTTTTTGGTATGGCGCGGACGGGAACTATCAGCAGATCTCCACCAATGAGGGGTTGTCTTCGGCTTATGTTCTTTCCGCTTGCGTGGACCAGCAGGGCAATCTTTGGGTGGGAACCGACGGCAAGGGGCTGGATCGCATCAAGCGAAAGTTTTTTCTCAGCCCCGCCCAGCTGCATTCGGGAGCGGCGCAGTCCGTATCCGCCGACGCCGCGGGTGGCTTGTGGGTGACATTTGGCGCCATGGGCGCCTCCTACTGGAGAACCAATGTCGCGATGGATTTTTACGTGGGCCGGTATCAAAATGCCTGGACGGTGCTGGTGGACCGCCGGCAACGGGTTTGGATTGGCACGTGGGACGAGGGTCTGTTCCGGCTGGAAACCAACCGGTTCCAACCTGTGTCCGGCACGGAGAATCTCGGCCGGCGCATCTTCGCGCTGTGCGAAGATCAATCGGGCCAATTGTGGGCCGGCACACAGAATGGCCTCGCCCGCTGGAACGGGAAAGACTGGCAAATTTACACCATCCCCGATGGCCTCGTGGTGCGCGCCATCGCCGCGGACGCGGAGAGCAACCTGTGGGTGGGAACGGAAAGTCGCGGATTATACCATTTCGCGGGTGATAAATTCGTCTCCTACCCCATGACCCCCGACGGGGTGCCGGGCCACGGGATATCCTGCCTCTACCGGGACCGGGACGGGGCATTGTGGGTGGGAACCTCAGGCCATGGTCTGGCCCGTTTCCACGCGGGCCAGTGGTCCCGCTACGCGACGGATGACGGTCTGGCCAGCAACAGCATCGATTACATCATCGAAGACGACGAGGGCTTCTTGTGGGTTGGTTCCAATGCCGGTCTGATGCGCCTTTACAAAAAGTCCTTGATCGATTTTATCCATGGCAAAGGCAACCGCCTGGCGTGCCGGACCTACGTGGAGACCGATGGGTTGCCGACGCGGGAATGTTCAGCCGGCGCGCAACCCGCCGCCTGCCGGACGGACGACGGCCGGCTATGGTTCCCCACCACCGAGGGCGTGGTGTCCGTGAAACCCGCCGACATCAAAACCAACCAGCAGCCGCCGCTGATTTTGATCGAGTCCGTCCTGGTTGACGGGCAGGAACAGAAAACCAACCGCCTTGGCTCCGCCTGGCGGGCCAAGGTCACGATCCCGCCCGGCCACGAGCAACTGGAAATCCGTTACACGGGCCTGAATTTCGCCGCGCCCGGCGAGGTGCGTTTCAAATACCGGCTGGAAGGCCACGAAGCCGGCTGGACGGACGCCGGTCAGGCGCGCGTGGCGTACTACCCCAACTTGCCGCCGGGCCAGTATCGGTTTCACGTCATCGCCGGCAACGAGGATGGCGTGTGGAATGACACCGGCGCCGCGGTCGAGGTCACCGCCCAACCCTGGTTCTGGCAGACGGCGTGGTTTCGGCTTCTGGTGGCGCTGCTCCTGGCGGGCCTGGTGGTGGCCGTGGTGCGGTATCTTTCCACGCAAAAGCTGCGGCGCCGGCTGCAATTGCACGAGCAGCAGGAGGCGCTGGAACGGGAACGTTCGCGCATCGCCCGCGACCTGCACGACCAGCTTGGCGCCAACCTCACGCAGGTGGCGTTGCTGGGGGAAATGGCGGAGACCGACAAAAATGCCCCGGCGGAAGTCGCTTCCCACGCGCAGCAGATTTCCCAGACCGCGCGGGAGACGACCCGCGCCCTCGATGAAATCGTCTGGGCCGCCAACCCGTCCAACGATACGCTCGAGGGGCTGGTCAACTACGCCTGCAAATACGCGCAGGAATATCTGGCCCTGGCCGGCGTGCGTTATCGCGCCGACGTGCCGGCCCAACTGCCGGCCATTTCGATTCCCCCGGAAGTCCGCCACAACGTCTTTCTCGCGTTCAAAGAGGCTGTTAACAACGTCGTCAAGCACGCGCAGGCTTCCGAAGTCTGGATCCGTTTGCAATTGCAGCCGGGGGCATTTTGCCTGAGCATTGAAGACAACGGTCGCGGGCCGGGGGACGCGGAAGCCCCGGCGGCCCAAATGCGAAACGGTTTGCGGAATATGCGCAAGCGAATGGAAGTCATTCACGGGAACTTCTTCTTCGGCCCCGGCACCGGCGGCGGAACCGCGGTGCGCTTGACGGTCCCGTCGGGCAAGCAGATTTAACCCCCTAGCCATGCCCATCACCGTTTCCATCGTCGAAGACAACGACAAGTTGCGCGGCACCTTGGCCCGGCTGTTGGATCGGTCCGAAGGATTCCGCTGCCTGAGCCAGTACGCCAGCGCCGAAGAGGCGATGAAGGAATTGCCCCAGGTCCGTCCCAACGTCGTGCTCATGGACATCAATCTCCCGGGCATGAACGGCGTCGAATGTGTGCGGCAGCTGAAGCCGCTTGTCCCGGACACCCAGATCATGATGCTCACGGTTTACGAAGACACCGAGAACATCTTCAATGCGCTGGCTGCCGGCGCCAGCGGCTACCTGCTCAAGCGCACTTCCAGCAAGGAACTGTTGGAGGCCATTCAAGCCGTCCAGCGCGGCGGCTCGCCCATGACCATGCACATCGCCCGGAAGGTCGTCCAATCCTTTCAGAAGACGGCTGCGGTGGCGCCGGCGGCGGAAGCCCTTTCGGAACGCGAACAGCAGGTGCTGGACCTGTTGAGTCAGGGCCTGATTTACAAGGAAATCGCCGACAAACTCGGCATCAGCTACGAAACCGTGCACACCTACGTCCGCCGGATTTATGAAAAGCTGCAGGTCCGCACCCGCACCGAAGCGGTGGCCAAGTTTCTCCGCAGTTGATGGGACGGAAGCAAGCTGCCCTTGCTTTCAAGACTTGCGTGTAACCAGAACTGGTGACTCGCCGGAAACCGGCCCTCTGGTATCCTTTTTCCAGCGTTGGACTGCAAAACGCAGGGTTCCGTGTGTGAAGCAAGGCGCGAGTCTGCGGCGCCGCAGCCAGCAAAAGTTCGTGGTGGCGCAACCGCGAGTTGTTGATTTTAGCGCTTAGTTCTCATTGAGGCCGGTCGAGTAGCCGGCCTCTTTCTTTTTGGCTGAATCCCGCTTTGAACTTTGAGCTTGAGACCGGCGAATGTCTTTGGCTTAATCTGAACTCCCCGCCTTCGGGACGGTCGGTAGGTTACCCAAGCGGCCAACGGGGGCAGACTGTAAATCTGCTGGCTTACGCCTTCGATGGTTCGAATCCATCACCTACCACCACCCGACCACCCGGCGGCTGAAACGGCGGCAGGCCTTTTGACGCTCTTGGGTAAACCTTCCCCCCACGGGCAGTCAACTGAAGGGATTTAACGGTGGCGTCCTCATTTGATGTGGAGCGCGGACTGTCTTCAATCCGCAGCCGTTGGATATTGCTGGAACACTGCGACTTGAGACAACTCGCGCTCCGCTCGGGTGGTTTTCATTTTAAATTAGGACACTACCGGTTTAACGACGCCCCCGCCTTGTAGCCCCCAGGGCCAACACCAACCCCGTCCCCGCTAAAGCCATTACACCGGGCTCCGGCACCGGAACGCCGTCGCGGAACGGGAATAAATATTGGCCCGGGGCGGAACTGTTCAGGTCGTTGTAGATCAGGCCGCTCACCGTGTTTGTGTCCATAAACGCCCCGTCGATGCCTGAACCGGGCAATACGTAACTCTCCTGACCGCTGCTGGCGAAACCGGCCCAGGGCGGAATCCCCACCGTGACATCGCCCCATTGCCACTGGACCTGGCCGTAATTGAATTCCAGGTCAAAATCACCCGGCGCAATGTCGGAACGGCTGATGATGACCAATTGACAGCTTAGCAGACTGTCCGCGTGCATCGCATAGTAGCCGACATTCACCCAATCCACGCCGAAGGCATCGTGCCCATCAACCGTGCCCGCCCCAAATCGCACCACGTCGGAGTCCGAATTGCGGGTGTCCACATCGGCCCAAAAGGGGGCAATAATGTCAATTCCCAGGTCCGACAGCGCCGTCGGCACGTATGCCGACTGGGGCGCGTCAAAGGTCACGTTTCCGTTGTTGTTCACATAAAGACCGCTCCGGTCCGTGCCGTAGAAATTAATGGTGAAGCCCATGGGCACGATGCCGATCGAGCCGTCATCGTTCCGATCCAAGATCTGCTGATCGAACCCGGAGAGAAGGGGTGGCGACTCTTGCGCATGGCCCCGCAGTGCCATAACCACGGCGATGGCAAAAAGGAAAAGGCACAGCTTGGTAGTTTTCACGGGTTTACACCTTGCCGAGAAATTGCCAAATTCAATCACTTCACTGCAAACTCCGACCTGTTCGTTCGCTGATTAGCCATTCTAGCCCGCCAAGCCGCGGCCCTGTCAAGCACTAATAGCCAAACCCGCCGCAACGGGTGGCGTTCCTGCTGGTGTAAAGTTGATGAACCTGCGGGAATGGAGCGGATTAAAGAAGCGTGGGTCGAGCGACGTTTCAAAAAAGATCGATCAGGTCAAATGCCCGCGCCGAGTGAATTCGGCACCCCGTTCCCGGGAATCAGTGTCCGGGGCGCTTCGCCTTCAGCCGGTTCAGGGTGCTGGCCGGGTCCGGTGCGGGGCGCCGCAGGCAGCACGAACCGCCGAGGAACAGACCCGGGACCATGCCCTAAACCCGGCCCGCCCTGTTTCAAGTCACCGAAAATTTTTCTCTGCGTCCCGGCGCCGCTGCGATAAGCTGAAACAATGTTCGATGCGTTAAGCGGCAAACTCCAGAATGCCTTCCGCAACCTGCGCGGGCTCGGGAAAATTTCCGAGGCCAACGTCGCCGATTCCTTGCGCGAAGTCCGCATGGCGCTGCTGGAGGCCGACGTGAATTTCAAGGTCGCCCGCGACTTCATCGAGCGCGTCAAAACCAAGTCCATCGGCGCTGAAGTCATCCAGAGCATCCAGCCCGGCCAGCAAATCATCAAAATCATCCACGACGAACTCGTGGACCTGCTCGGCTCGCAAAATGCCGGGCTGAACCTGGGCGGCACCCCAAGTTGCCTGCTCATGGTCGGCTTGCACGGCTCGGGCAAGACCACGTCCAGCGGCAAGCTCGCCCGGCTGCTTCAGAAACAGGGACGCCAGCCGCTGCTCGTGGCGGCGGATGTTTATCGTCCGGCGGCCATGGACCAGCTCGACACGCTCGGCAAGCAACTGGAAATCCCCGTATTCGTGAAACGCGGCGAAACCGACGTGCTGAAAATCGCCCGCGAAGCGCTCGACTTTGCGAAAACCAACAACCGCAACGTGCTGATTTTCGACACTGCGGGGCGGTTGCAGATCGACGAGCCGCTGGTGCAGGAGCTCGTGCGGTTGCGCGACCTCGTCAAGCCGCAGGAAATCCTGCTGGTGCTGGATGCCGCTACCGGCCAGGAAGCCGTGAACGTGGCCGCTCATTTCGACCAGGCCCTGCAAATCACCGGCTCCATTCTGACCAAGCTCGACGGCGACGCGCGCGGCGGCGCGGCCTTGAGCCTCAAGGCCGTGACCGGCAAGCCCATCAAGTTCGCCGGCGTGGGCGAGAAGCTGGACGAGTTCGAGCCGTTTCATCCCGAGCGCATGGCGTCGCGCATTCTCGGCATGGGCGACGTCGTCAGCCTGGTCGAGAAGGCAGTCGAGGCGGTGGACCTGGACGAGGCGAAGCGCCTGGAAGAGAAGATGCGCAAGGGCCAGTTCACGCTGGAGGATTTTCTGGAGCAACTGCGCCAGATGAAAAAGCTGGGCTCGCTGGAAAGCATTGTGGGCATGCTGCCGGGCGGCGCGGAGATGCTGAAGCAGCAGGGCGATTTATCGAAGCAGGAAAAGGAATTCAAGCACATGGAGGCGATGATTTGCGGCATGACGCCCAAGGAACGGCTGAACCCGGCCATCCTGAACGCCAGCCGCCGCCGCCGCATCGCCGCCGGCAGCGGCGTGAGCGTGACCGAGCTGAACACGATGCTGAACAAATTCGCCCAGATGCAGCAGATGATGAAGAAAATGGGCAAGTTCTCGAAGATGATGGCCCGCATGGGCGGAGGCCTGCCGGGGATGATGCGGAGGTAGCCTCGGGTTCCTTGGTTGTGCGAACGATTTTGAAATCCGGCTTCTACCTTCTGGCTGCGGGAATCGTGGGCATCAGGAGCGAATCGCTTGCTGCGCCGCCGCTTGCAAGTCCAATTCCGCTGGAAAAAGGCAATTGTTGGACCTACGAAGGAAAAATCGAAACGACGCTAGCCGGGACGGCCACGCTTTATTCCACAAACATTTCCTGGGTCATGGAGATTGTTGATTCCATGCAAAGCACGAACGCCCAGGCTGCCGTGATTCGCGGTTTCCCGGGGGAACTTCCCTGGTATGAGCCCGGGCAAGTTCCGGGGTTTTGCGTCCTATTGAACTCTAGCAATCGCGTTTATCGACTGAGTGCGTCGAACGTAAGCCAGGCCACTTCCATCATGCATGCAGCTATCACTGACTCCGGCAAATTCTCCGCCCCAGCACAGGATTTTGACGAACTGTTCGTCCTGACGTTGGCCAAGGACAAATGTTGGGGTGGAGATGTCGAACGAGAGGATGGGCGGTACTGCTGGCGCGTCGAGAAGGAACAAACGGCGAAACGGCGAATCAAAGGTCTGGCGGAACATCATCCGTTCACCGTCTATTCAATTGCCTATCGCACCAATCCCGACCATCAGATTCTGGATATTGCACCGGGTCTGGGCATCACGCGTTTTATTTACGTCCACCACGGCACGGTGGCCACGGTGGATATACACTTGGTAAAGTTCGCGAGCCCGCGTTAGGACGATATGCCAATTGGAACAGCATATTCTTCGCGGATCTTTCCGCCCACCACTTCAGTCTGATGCGTTTCCTGTGGTAGCACCCGCCTCCGGCGGGTTCAATTCGGCGTCCCGCCGAATTGTGCTGGCGGCCAAGTTTAAACAAATATCCAACCAAAAACAGAATTGTCCGAGAGTGCCTGTTTCGGGCGTGACGCCCGAAATCACCCGCGAGACGCGGGTGCTACAACGGTTTTCTGCATCATCCCGCCATCGGTCCGCCCACGTTGATTCCGTGCTTCAGGCAATAGGCGGCATTGTCCACGTACTTTTCCGCCCACCATTTCAGCTTGGCACGCTCCTTCGCCGTCAGCTTGCGCGCCACCCGGGCCGGCGCCCCCACCACCAGGGAGCCGGGCGGAATTTTCGTGCCCTGGGTCACCAGCGCCCGGGCGCCGATGAGCGATTGTTTGCCGATGACCGCACCGTCCAGAATCACCGCGCCCATACCCACCAGCACTTCATCGCCGATCTGGCAGGCGTGCACGATGGCGCTGTGGCCGATCGTGACCCAATTGCCGACGAGGCAGGGGAATTCATCCGCGAGATGCAGCACGGCGTTGTCCTGGATGTTCGTGTGGTGACCGACGACGATGCGGTTGATGTCGCCGCGCAACACCGCGCCGTACCACACGCTCGAGTGCGCCCCCAGGGTCACGTCGCCGAGGACAACGGCGGTTTTGGCGAGGTAAACGCCCCGGCCGAGCCTGGGCTTCCGCCGCAGGAATTTATCCAGTTGGTTTGGGACGTTCGTTCTTTTGAGTTGCACAGCGCAATATTGCGTCCCGCCAATTCCGGATCAAGCTCCCGACGCGGCCGGGGTTTTTCCACCGGCCAGGCTTTTCAGCCATTGCCATGCGGCGCGCAGTCCGGTCGGGCGCACATCCACGAAGCCGTAAATGGTGACGAGCTTTTGCTCGTGCGACCGATAACGCGGCGGCAGCAGCAGCGCGAGGCGTTCGGTGTCGCCCTCAAGCTGGAAGATTTCGGAGAAGAACGCGCCGTGGCCGACGAAGTACCGGGATTCCGGCAGCACCAGGGTGCGGGGAGGCAACACCAGCCATGGATGGTAATGGAAGACGAGCCGGCCTTTTTCATGGCGGCTGAGCCGGCCGTACGAGCGGGCGGGGGCCTTGTCGATTTTGCGGCCCAGAAACATTTTGTTCACGGCCGGGTCCGGCGCAAAGCGGTTGCACCGGCGGGTCACAAAATCCCAGACGAACACGAGCCCGAAGTGCGACAGGCGGAACGACCAGCCGGCGATCAGATAGCAGAAGGCGATGACGATGAGCGCCCAAGCGGCGCCGAGCCACGGGTTGGCCCAGGAACTGACGGCGATGCTCGCAATGATGGAGGTGCGGAATACCTTGAGCGCCGCGTCGAGCGCCGTGAACGGGCTGAGCAGGATGAGGATGTTGATCGCATTGGACGCGAGGAAGACGATGAAGAACGCGACCATCATCACCGGCACCATCAGGGCATTGTAAAGCCAGGCGAGATTGATGGCCGCCAGGCCGGCCGCGCTCCAGGCCGCCCCATCCCCGCCGCTGTTGCTGGAATGAAAGATCGCGGCGGCGATGGGCACGAACGCGCCCGTCGCGACCAGGCCGCTGATTTTGTGCTCGATGGTTTCGGCCACGTCGAAAGGCTTTTTCAGCACCGCCGGCAGCGCCACCCCGGCGGAGTCTTTCACAAAGCACATCAGGACGAGCAGCAGGGCAGGCCCCCAGAACAGCGGATGGGCAAACCAGGGGAGCTTGGCCTTCTGTTCGGGCGTGTGGGCGTGGAAATATTGCCAAGCCCCGACCACGCCCACCCCCATGAGCGGCGAAATGGCCACGCCGGTGATTAGCGACAGGGTTTGGGCAACCTGCTGACCCGGCGAATTCTTGTCGGTAGAGGCGGGTGCGTTGGCGGCGCCGGCGCGGGCGGCCACCAGCGAGATGCCAAGGACCAAAGCGACCAGGGGGAACAGGGCTTTCTTCATGAACTCAGATTGGCGGGATTGACCCGGTCTTGTAAAGTCCCGTTAGACGGTCAATTTCCATTTTGTGCAAACGGCGTTGGCAATTAGAATGTCCGCGCAACTATGACGAAACCGGGTTCGCAACGTCCCGTCCCGCCCCGCCGGCGATTGCCGCGTTCCTTCAAGGACCTGACGCCCTCGAAACATTTTAACCCCCGCACCTTTTTCCGGGAGCTGGTCTGGAAGGCGTTGCTCACGCGGCGTACGGGCCAGCACCGGCGCCCGGTTTTCCCCAAACTCACCCGCGGCCAGGTGGCGGTCACCTGGATCGGCCATGCGTCGTTTTTGATCCAGTTCACGGATTTGAACGTGCTAATCGATCCGAACTTCGCGAACTGGTTGTTCCTCCTCAAGCGGATCAAGCGGGCAGGACTGAAGATCCAGGACCTGCCGCGGATCGACCTGGTGCTCCTGACCCACGCGCATTTTGATCATTTTCACAAGCCGACGCTGCGCCGGCTGCCTCACCCGAAAATCGGCATTATGCCCTGGGGAGTTGGCGATCTGGCCCACGATCTCGGCTTCGCCCGCATCATCGAGCTGGACTGGTGGGAAAGCTTTGCGCATCGGGACTGGCGGGTAACGTTCACGCCGAGCCGGCACTGGGGGGCGCGCACGCTGCGCGACAGCCACCGGGGCTACGGCGGATTTGTATTGGAACATCAGGGCCGGCGAATCTACCATGCCGGGGATAGCGCCTATTTCGACGGATTCAAGGAGATTGGCCGGCGGCTGGCGCCGGAAATCACATTGCTGCCGATCGGCGCATATCACCCGGAAACCTTCCGCCGCGTGCACATGGGGCCGGACGAGGCCGTCAAGGCGTTCCGGGACCTTCAGGCGCGCTGGCTGGTGCCGATGCACTACGGGACGTTCAAGCTGTCCTTCGAGGAACTGGATGAACCGCCGCGCTGGTTGCAGCAAATTGCCGCGCAGGAAAACCTGACCGCGAAACTGCGAATGCTTGACGAGGGTGTGCCGGTGGTGTTTTGATGACCCCAGCGCGCCGCCCCGCATGACCGACGACAATGCCCATCACGACGCCGCCCCGCTGGAGGCGTTGCGCCGGTACGTCCCCCTCGCCGTCTGGGCCATCGTCATCCTGGCCATTCTGGCCATCCCCCTCCGGATTATCAGCTATGGCTATCTGCCCGCGGACGATGCGCTGCGACACGCCGCCAAGGCCGTGAGCGGCAAACCGTGGCCGGAAATCCTCGTGGTCGGACCCGGTTTTCAGATCGACCACAACTATGGCTGGCACCTCGTCCTGCAACAGGTTCATCTCTGGGGCAAATGCGACACCGAAGGGCTGGTGGTTTTTTCCGTCGTCGTCCTGTTTGTTTTGGCCGGCTGGTCGGCTTTGCCGTGGCTGAGACGGCCGGAAGCCTGGCTGGTCACACTGACGGCAGCGGCGCTCGCCTCGGATATCACGGGACGATTTTCCCTGGGCCGGCCGTTCCTGCTGACGATTGCCGGATTGTTCACCATCCTGTTTTGCTGGAAGGCCCACGGGGCGTCCCCGCCCCGATGGCGGACCGTTGTAGGAATGGCGCTCTTGATTGCGGTGTGCTCGTTTGTGCACGGAGTTTGGTATCTCTGGACGCTGCCGGTCGCGGCCTTTTGCCTCGCCGGGCAATTCCGCTGGGCGGCCGCTTTGACCGTCAGCTGGCTGGCGGGCATTGTGGCCGGCGCGACTTTGACGGGGCATCCGCTGGCCGCGCTCTATCAGGCGGTGGAAATGGCCCAGCGCGCGTTCGCCATGCACACCACCCAACGCACCATGGTCACCGAATTTCAGCCGTCCACCGGGGCGATTTTTGCACTCGTGATCCTGGGCGGCTTGGTGATTCTGCGGCAACTGGCCCGGTTGCCGGCCCGGCCGTTGACGGCTGACCCGGTTTTCTGGCTGGCGGCGATGGGCTGGGTGCTCAGTTTCAAGGCCGGCCGCTTCATGGAAGACTGGGGTTGGCCGGCGCTGATGGTCCTCACGACCTGCGACCTGCAATTGCTGCTCGAGGCGCGGTTTGCCGCGGATTCCCTGAAGCGCCTAGCCTTGACCGCCGGGCTGGCGCTCATGACCTTTTTGGCCATCACCAATGATGCCAACAGCCGCTGGACGTGGAACCTGACCCTGCAATATCTGGACCCGAAAGAACACCCCGACGAGCTCACCGGCTGGATGCCGGAGAAGGGCGGCATCCTTTATACCGGCGACATGACGATCTTTTATCAAACCTTCTTTAAAAATCCGCACGGGGACTGGCGCTACATTTTAGGTTACGAACCGGCCTTCATGCCCGATGAGGATTTTCAGGTTTACCACAAAATCCTGTGGAACTTCGGCGATGCCAAGGCTTATCAGCCGTGGGTGGACAAAATGCGACCGGAGGACCGGCTGGTCATCCGCGGCGGGCGGGGCAGTCCGCCGAACCTCCCGCAACTGGAATGGGAATATGCGGTAAGCGGCATCTGGGTCGGACGGACGCCGCGGACCAATGCGCCGCCCCCGGCGCCGACCCTGCCGGCTGAAGCGCCGGCCGGCAAGTCGACCAACACGGTCAATTCAGCGCAGTAACAGCCGGTCAAATTTCCCGGCCAGATCGAAATCTTTCTCCGTCAACCCGCCGGCGTCGTGCGTTGCCAAAGCGAGCGTCACCTGGTTCCAACGGATATCGATGTCCGGATGATGCCACTCCTGCTCGGCCAGTTCGGCCACGGCGTTTACAAACACGATGGCGCCGGAGAAATCCTTGAATTCATAGGTTCGCGTGATGGCGTCGCCCGACTGTTTCCACGCCGGCACGGCGGCCAGCGCCTTCCGGATTTCCGCGGGATCAAGTTTTTTCATGGTTCAAAATCATTGGGGGATGGGGGTGCATAACTCCGTCAAAACCATTCTTTGCGTCCGTCCACGTAGATGCGCACGAATTCTTCGTCGGGCCGGCACAGGTAAACGATGCCTTCGACGAGGCCGATGAGGTGCATCACGCCAGCGGCAACACCGCAGGTCAGCAGGCCGCCGATCAGGGTGACGAGCAGCATGACCAGCCCCGCGCCGGTGTAGCCGAGGATGAATTTATGAACGCCGAATGACCCGAGGAGGATGCCGCAGACTCCAGCCGGAATTTTATTGGCTGCCCGTGAGGTTACCGCGGCCACCGCAGACATGACCGGCGGCGGCGCCGGCCGGGCTTCCGAGGCAAATTCCGGAATCGCTCCCAGCGCTTTCCATTCCGCAGCGCCCTCGATCTGGACCAATGTCTGGGCGTTGACCCGGTTCTCCGCGAGCCAACGCCGGATTTCATCCGCGCCGACCGGGCCATAGAGCCGGCCGTCCATTCCCACGATTTTATACATAGCGCACCTTTCTCATTTTCATTTTACCGGCCGGCCGGCGGTTGGCCGGCCCCGCCCGCGGGCGGCGGCGACCAGTGGCCCGGCTCACTGGCTCCGCCCGGCTTCGCCTGATGGAACAGGCTCAGGCTGGTTACGAGCGCCCAGAGCCAGGCCAGCGCAAACAGGCCCAATCCCGCCAAGGGCCAACGGGCGGCCCGCCACAATTCCTGCAGCGCGTCCAGCGGGTCCGCTGACGCGTCGTAAAAGTGCGGCAGATTTTTAAGCCCCCAAACGATGAAGCGCACGCCGGATACCAGGCTCACCCCCAGGCCAAGAAACGCGAGGGTCATCTGCGCATAGCCGATCTTCCGCCCGCCCGCCGCGGATCCGGAACCCGGCAACGCCAGATTCGCCGTGCAATAGCCCCAGGCCGTCTGACGATCAACGTTCACGGGTTGCGGATTCGGAGAAAATGGTTTCGTAGGCATACATCAGCGCGCCATAGCCGACCGGGGCGGTGAACAACACGCCGACACAGCAGACGCAAAAACCGGCCAGATTGAGCAGGCCGATTAAAAGGAACAGGGCGAAGACCGACCACCAGTGTTTGCCGACCATTTTCCAGCTCGCCTTCATGGCCGTCCAAAAATCCATCTGCCGGTCAATGATCAGCGGTAGCGTGAACACCCACCGCACCTGCAAATAAATCGTGGGGACCAGGCAAATCAGGAAGACCGGAATGGCGATCGGCAGCAACGCCAGCAGCTCGGCGGGACGCAAGGGTGAGGATCGCGCTTGGTGAGCCGCCAGCAAACCGAAAAACAGCACCAGCCAGACGATTATAAACGGGATCATGCACAAGCCGGCCAGCAGGCCGCTGACGAGTTTGCCCAGAAAGAGTTGGATGAACTGCCGGCGAAATCCCATGAACACTTCGCCGGCGTGGGTCGGCCGCCGGCGAATGGCCTGCAGGAAGACGTAAAATACGCCGCCCAGCAGCGGGCCGGCGATAAACAGGTTGGCCAGCGAAAACACCGGGCCGATGAACGGAATCGCCCCCAGCCCGGCGATCAAAAACTCAATCACGATGAACAACAGCATCGCCACGAACACGACGCCAAACTGGCTCTTCAATAAATCGAAACCACGGCTGAGGCATCCTCCGATATCCAGGTGGTAATCGCGCTCCAGCCAGTCGGCGGGAGGTGCCAGGGGCGGAGGCTGCTGGGCCGATGGCGCCGGCGCCGCGGCCAGCGAATTGGCAAATTCCGGGAACGCCGAGAGCGGACGCCACCCTGCATCGCTTTCCGCCTTGACCCGGGACTGCGCGTTGAGCCGGCCTTCGGCTATCCACTGGCGCAATTCGTCTGCGGTAATGGGTCCGTATTCCTTTTGGTCGCCGCCGATGATGAGGTACATGGTTGTCTCAGGGTTGGGTTGGATACGGCGGCTGCCGGTCAGGGATTCCAGCGCAATTGCGCGAGTCGCGATCGCGGCACCAGCTCAACATGACCGTCGGCAAAACCCACGACGACCCCCCGGACGTGCCGGGGATTGCCCAACAGCAATGCCTTGCCGCCGGAAAGGTTCCAGCCGCCGTCCGCCTCGAAAATCACCACCGTTTCCGGATCCACCTTGCCGACTTCGACCCCTCCCACTTCGGCGTTGAAGGCATAGCTGCAACGGCTGCCGGAAACATCCACCGGACAGTGGAAGATGTTGGTGGTGCCGGCATAGGACCGGACGGCATCGCACCAATTGGTGGCGGCGGGGTAGTACCCCTGGTTGGCCTCCCCGCACATCCGCAGCGCGAGGGAAACTTGTTTGACATTGTTAAGACAGGTGACGGCTTGCGCCTTCTGTTTGGCGGCGGCCAGCGCCGGCAGCACCATGGCCACAAATAGTGGGATCAGGAAAATGAAGATCGCGGACACAATAATTCCCGCCAGTGCCAGCCCCCCTCCGCCCAGGGCGCCCCGGCTGTTTTTGACCTTCACCAAGGCGATAATTCCCAGGATCAATCCGATGAACGCCGTCGCGCCGCAGGTGAATAATCCCAAAACCGCCAGGACCAGCGAGGTGATGGCCAGCCGGCTGGTTTTGGGCGGGACGCCGGACTCAGTGGCGGAGACCGCCGATCCAACGGCCGGGGCCGCCTTGGCCGCCAGCGCGTCGGCGAATTCAGGAAACTCGGTCAACGGCCGAAACTCCGCGTCACCGTCCTTTTTGATCAGGGATAGTTCGTTGAGCCGCCCCTCGGCAATCCAATGGCAAATGTTATCCTCGGTCACGAAGCTGTATTGTTTCTGATCGCCGCCAATGATGGTGTAGGTTGCCATATCGTTCTCCCGTGTCTGCCGACTTCTAGTTCATCAGGTGTCCGGGCGCAAGCCTGTTTCAACGGCCCGCTTTCCGCGCCGCCGCTTCCATCAGGATGAAAAAAGCCTGGCCTTCCGTCGAAATCCCCGGCCGGTCAAAATGCGGCGCCCCCGCCACACCCTGGACAAATCCCAGCCGGTCAACCTTGGCGCGCACCGCCGCCCGCATCCGGTCGGCTGGAACCAGATATTCCTCCGGCAACCAGCCGCCCCGGACGCTTTCATAAATGGCATAGGCCAGCATTGACGCCAGGTTCGTCTCGACATACGACTCCGGGTTGTCCACCTGGTCATAAAACAGGCCGTCGGAGCGCTGGTGTGCGAGGCAGCCGTCCAGCAGTTCCCGGAGCATCGTGGCCAGCCGGACACGGTCGGCAGTACGGTCGGGCGGCAACGACCGGATGACGCGCGCGAAGGCCGCGGCCGTCCAGCCATTGCCACCGCCCCAAAATTTGGAATCGACCAGGGCTTGTCTTGGCTCCGACCAGCGATGGTGCATCAGCTTTTTGTCCGGGTCCCAAAGGCGGCTGCGCACCCCCAGCAATTGGTCAATGGCCGCATCGAACTGCCCGGCGGCCGCCAGGAATGGCGGTGTGGTGAAACTGCCATCGGACCACATCTCGCGCGAACCGGCTTGATGATACGGCGTGCCGTCGGCGGCGCGGGGTGCTCCTTTCAAGGCAAACTGGAGCATGTCATCCGCAGCCTTCACCAGCGCTGGGTCGCCGGTCTGACGCGCCGCCCACCAGAGACAATCGCCCAGCATCAGCGGATCGGTGGTCGAACCGCCATTGGCGGCCACAACTCCGCTGGCATTGACATGGACCAACGAGGCGCGGGCCAGGGCGATGGCGGCGTCCTCTTCGCCCGCTTCGACCAGCGCCTGCCCGGCCACGCCCTGTTCCCAGGAAGAGCGCTGAAACCCCAGCATGGCGGACATCGCCCCGGCCACCCGCGCATCCTGCCGGAGTTGTGCGGCAAAGTTGGTGCTGCCCACGTAGGCAAATCCGGGCGCGTCCCGGCCCCAAGCCTCGAATTCGCAAAGGGCGCACCATTTGTCCTCGGCGGGTTTCAGGTTTTTCAACACAAGCCAGTTCACCGTCCGCAACGCGATTGGGAATTCCTGGCCGGCGGCGACCTGTTTCAATTCCAATTTTTCGACGGAGCCATCCGAGAATGCAACGAGTGCCTCTTTCCAGTACGAATCGTGCGGCGCGTTGGTGGGCATCCAGGCCGCGCGGAGGAACAGCGTCAACTTGTCAATTTCCACCGGCCGGCCGAAGTCGAGCCGCCACCAGATGTTAGTTTCCCTTTGCGGCCCCCACGAGCCGCAGTTGTGCACGTCGTCGTTGCGGCGGCTGCCGTCAATGGCGCAGCGGGCGGCAAACTCGCGCTGGTTGTATTCGCTGTTGCTGGTGGCATGAGGAAAGGTGACCGGCTCGCGGTTGGTGGTGTCCGCCGGATTCAATGCCACGTTCCGGTAATCCGTGGCGATCTTGCCGGATTCGAGATGGGCGTTACGGACCGCGTTCGGTTCGCCCGCCGTTGTGCCTGCTGCCGCCAGGGCGACCAAGGCTGCGAACCAGCCGCATTTCGAATAGCCGGAGATATTCACTGGTTGCGCACGAACAGTTTCCCCGGCAGCTGCTTCACCACGTGCTTCATCTCCAGCCCGAGCAGCGCCACGCTCACCGCCGAGCTCGGCAGGCCGCTCCGCCGGATGACCTCGTCGATGGACGATTCCTCCAGCAACAAGGCGTCATAGACCTTCTGCTCGTTTTCGCCCAGTTCAAGCGCGGGCAACACGCCGGTTTCGCCCGGCGTCGCCGGGCGATTGCTGGCCGGGAATAAATACTCAAACTCGCTCAGGATATCCTCCGCGCCTTCGCACAGCTTGGCGCCTTTCTTGATCAGGTCGTGACACCCCTTGCTGGACGGCGAGTCGATCCGCCCCGGCACGGCGAACACCTGCCGGCCGTATTCGGTCGCAAAATTGGACGTGATCAGTGCGCCGCTGTTCAATCCTGCTTCCACCACCACCGTGCCCAGGGTCATGCCGGCGACGATGCGGTTGCGGATGGCGAACGTCTGGCGGTCGCCGTTGCGATTGAAGGGAAACTGGGTCATGACGGCGCCGGATTCGGCGATGCGCCCGAACAGGTCCTTGTTCTCGGGCGGGAACACGATGTTGATGCCGGTGCCGAGCACGCAAAGCGTCCGGCCTTTGGCCGCCAGCGCGCCCTGGTGGGCCGCGGTGTCAATGCCGCGCGCTCCGCCGCTCACCACCGTCACGCCCACGTAGGCGAGCTGATACGCCAGCTTGCGGGCCGTCTCGATGCCGTAATGCGTCGTCATCCGCGAGCCGACCATCGCCACGGCATTTTTGTCCTTCGGAGACAACGCGCCCTTGACGTAGAGCACCAGCGGCGGATCGTAAATTTCCTTGAGCGATGCGGGATATTCGTCGTCGGATTGAATCACCACCCGGCAGCCGAAGTCGGCGATGCGCTTGAGTTCCCCGGCGAGGTCCGCGGATTTTTCCCAGCCGGCGATGGCCTCGGCGGTTTCCTCGCCGATGTTGCGGATGCGGAGCAGCTCGGCTTTGGACGCCTGGAGGATCCGGGGTGCGTCGCCGAAGTGTTCGAGCAGGAGCCGGGCGCGGACCGGGCCGACGTGCTCGATCAGGTTCAACGCGATGAGCGCTTCGCGGGAATCCATGCGCTGATTAGAAAGATTCACGTTGCCGGATGCAAGTTTCAAGTTGGCTGCGGAAACCGTTGACCGCGGAAACAAACTTGAAACTTGAAACTTGAAGCTCGAAACTAACCGGCGTGCCTGATCCCAGCCTGCTGCTCCTGATTCCGGCCTACAACGAGGAACGCCGCATTGAACCGGTGCTGCGGGATTACGCGCGTTTTTTCCAGGAAAATTACACCGGCAGCTTCCAGCTCGTCGTCGTGCTCAACGGCTGCACCGACGACACCATCGGCGTCGTCCGGCGTGTTGCCACGGATTATCCGGCGCTGCTCCGGGCGCTGGAGTTCAAGGCGCCCATCGGCAAGGGCGGCGCGCTCATCGAAGGCCTCAAACTGGCCGGCTTCGGTGATTTGATCGGCTACGTGGACGCCGACGGCGCGACGACCCCGGCGGCCTTCCTGGAACTGGTCCGGCATATCGGCGACGCGGATTGCGTGGTCGGCTCGCGCTGGCTGCCGGATTCGGTCATCCACCAGGCCCAAACCGGCAACCGCCAGTTTGCCAGCCGGGTGTTTCATTTCATCGTGCAACTGTTCTTCCGGCTGAACATCCACGACACCCAGTGCGGCGCCAAGGTGATGAAACGCGAAGTGGTGGAGAAAATTCACCCGTACCTGCACATCGCCGACATGGCCTTTGACATCAACCTGCTGGTGGCCATCAAGCGCGCCGGCTATCGCATCCGCGAAGTACCCACCGAATGGACCGACCAAGCCGGGTCCAAGGTACACCTGTTCCGCTCGTCGCTGACCATGTTCCTTTCTGTCGTCCGCATCCGGCTGATCTACTCGCCGTTTTACAGCTGGTTGCGGCCGCTGGCGCCGCTGGAAGGCTGGGTCTATAAAAAATTGCGGGCGCCGGCGCCGCGATCAGGACCGGACGCCCGAAAAAGCGATGATGGAAAATAGCGGATGGAGAATGGAATCCGGGCCATTTGCTATTCTCCACCCTCCTTCTTTGCTTTATCTTTCCCGGCCCACGTAAACCAGGCGCACAACCCGAATAACAGCAGGTTGAACACCCCCAGCGTCTTCAGCATCATCTTCAATCCAGCCGGCGCGTCCGCCAGTCCGCCCGCGTGCCGGCCGACGGCCATCAGCGCCACGCCATAGACCAGCGCCAGGATGACCAGGGCGGGCACGATGCGGAACTGCGACCGCGCCAGCAGGTTGTTCACCAACGCGTAGGCCAGCGACAGCGGCACCATCGCCCACGCGTACCACGGCAGCACCGACGCGGCGACCTCCACATAGGCTTTCGTGTAAACCAGCCGGATGACCCACGGCCCCAGCACGGTCAAACCCAGCGCGCCGCCCGCCGACAGGATTCCGGTGCCGAGCAGCACCACCCCCAGCAGGTTGCTTTTTTCCGACCGCGCCACGCTGTGGACGATTTTGGGAAACATCACTGTCGCCAGCGGAATGACGAGCCACATCAGGGCGCGCGACATGGTCCCGGCACTGACATAAAACGCCGAGTCAGCCTCCGAGAAATACGCCCGGACGAACATCGTGTCCGCCGTGAATACAAACTGCACCGCGCCAAACCCGAGCATCAGCGGCACGATCTGCGCCAGAAGGCTGCGTCGGTCGAAGGATTGCGCCGGCAGGCGCCACAGTGATCGCGTCTGCCAGATGCCGATGCCGGTTCCCACGGCCAGCCCCAGGCAGACCCCGACCATCATGCCGGCGGCGGCCCCCCCCACCACCATCACCAGCAACACCGCCACGCTCAGGCGCCCCACGCCGTTGAAAATGTTCGACCAGCCGAGCGAAAAGAAATCCTGTTCTCCCTGCAACACGCCCCAGAACATCGGCATCCAGAGTGAAAGCAACACGGCCAGCACCGTGGCCCACAATCCGGCCGCGCTCGCCAGCTTCCAGCCGGCCAGAATGTCGGTTTGCCAGACCAGCGCCCCGGCGGCGAGCACCAGGCCCAGCCCGAGCGTGCCCAGCCAGGCCAGCCGGATCATCCCGGCCAGCTCGCGCTCGCGGCGCGTCGCCAGCGCGTGGGCCGTCTGCTGCGCGAACACCATTTGCAGCGGCAGGTTGGGCACGCACATCACCACCGAAAGCATCACGCCAAAAGCCCCGTATTCCGCCTCCGGAATTTTTTTGGCGAGCAAATGGACCGCCCACATCATCATGCCGCTGCCCACATTTGCAATCATCAGCCAGCCGCTCTGCCGGAAAAAGGCGGCGTGATGCGATGCAGCAGTCGTGGGAATCGGGGCCGTTTCAGTTGGTGCTGCGGACATGGGCGTTGGACAATACGGGAACCGAACGGTTCAGGGAAGCGATTTCAGGAAACGCAACAGTCGGTCTTTCCCACACTCCAATGATTTCAGGGAAATCCACTCGTCTCCCGTGTGCGCCTGGGCGATGTCGCCCGGACCGAACACCACGCTGGGAATGCCGCCCTGCGCCAGCACCGCGGCGTCGCAGAAGAAATCCACCCCCAACGGCCGGGTCTGGCCGTTGCTGCGCAAAAACTGCCGGACCAGCGGCAAGGCCGGATCCGTTTCGAGCGGCCGGGCCGGCGCCAGCTTCATGCTCGAAATCCTGGCCGACAATTTGTTCGCCCGCAGCAGCGCGGCAATTTCCCGGCTCACAGCGGCTTCGGTTTCCCCAGGCAGCGTGCGCCGGTCAATCGTGATGGCGCACCGGTCGGGCACGATGTTCGGCTGGGAACCGCCTTGAATGGTGCCGACATTGACCGTGGCCGGACCGAGCAGCCGGTGTTTCCGCTTTTGCAGCCGCGCCGCATAGTCCGTTTCCAGCAGGTCCACGACGCGCGCCATTTCTTGAACCGCGTTCCGCCCGAGGTGCGGCGTGGCGCCGTGCGCCGCCCGGCCACGGGTTTCGAGTTGCAGCCACAAACTGCCTTTGTGCGCCGTCACCACCCGCAATCGCGTCGGCTCGCCGACGATGGCCAGGTCCGCCTTGAATTGCTTTGCAACGAGGGCGCGCGCCCCGGCTTGGGCGTGTTCCTCGTCCACGAGACCGGCAAAAATAATTTCCGTTTCCAGCGGACGGGACCCCGATTGCACTAGCTCAAACAGGGCGGCGAGCATGGCGGCGACGGAGCCTTTGGTATCGCAGGCACCGCGGCCGTAAAGCCGGCCGTTGCTCCGGCGGGGAACAAATTGAGAATCCGCGGCCGGCACGGTGTCGAGATGCGGTGCCAGCAGAATGGTCTGGCGGGCCCGATTTCGCGGTCGCAACCGCGCGATGACGTTGGGACGCCCGGGCAAAACCGTTTGCACTTCCACTTCCAACCCGGCGCGGGCTGCAATGGCCGCCAGAAAATCGGCGACTTTCTTTTCGCCGAAACATTTATCGGTAGGGACGACCTGCTGGTCGTCCGAGGCCGCGGGGTCGCGCGGCCCTGCCGTGTCATGCGATACGAAGGCGGGGTTCACGCTGGGCAGCGCGATGAGTTCAGCCAGGAGTTTTTCCGTACGCGTCACGGCCTTGAAGTTTTGCCCTGAGCCGATGTGGAATTTTGCGCCTGCGGATGACATGCCGGGCATACTTTAACGCAAAGGCACAAAGGCGCAAAGCCACAAAGACAGGGCGACAAAATTATCCGAATAAGCGGAAAGAGACCTCTTAAAACTGGTTTGGTAAGCGATGTAGAGTCCGGCCGGCGGCTCGAAACATTGAGTTTGCAGGGCAATTGAGCGAGGCGCAGCCTCCGCGCTACCCCCTTTTCAGAGGTCTCGGAATTCAATTCTGCCCAATTCTGTAATTCTGTCCGAAATGGCTTCGTCTCAAGCCGTCGCCAGATTGTCCTCCAACACTTTGGATTTGCCCGGCGGCGGTTCGGCTTCGGGGGTGGCCGGCGAGGCGTCCCACACTTTGATCGGCTCGTAAAAAGTGTTGCGCTGCACCGGCACGCGGCCCGCCTCGCGAATAGCCTTGAGCATCTCCGCCTCGGTCTGCAACTGCGGCGCTGTCGCCCCGGCCATGTGGAAGATGTGCTCCTCGATGATGGTGCCGTGCAAATCGTCCGCGCCGTAACTCAACGCCACCTGGGCCAGCTTCAAGCCCATGCCCACCCAGTAAGCCGTGATGTGGTCGAAGTTGTCGAGGTACGCGCGGCTTACGGCAATGGTGCGCAGCGCGTCGAATCCGGTCGGCGGCGTTTGGACGGGAATCTCGTTGTTCTCCGGCTGATACGGCAGCGGCACGAAACCGACAAAGCCATGCGTCTCGTCCTGCAAAGCGCGCAACTGGCGCAAATGGTCCACGCGGTCGGCCAGCGATTCGACGTGGCCGTAGAGCATCGTGCAGGTGCTGCGCCCGCCCATCCGGTGCCAGGTGCGATGGACGTCCAGATATTCCGCGGCGGATTCCTTGCCGCGGGCGATGGCCGAGCGGACTTCCGGCCGGAAAATTTCCGCGCCGCCGCCGGTGAGCGAGTCCAACCCGGCGGCTTTCAATTCACGCAGCGTTTCCTCGACTGATTTTTTCGCCAGCCAGGCGAGGTGCAGGATTTCGATGGCGGTGAAGCATTTGAGATGAAGCCTGGTAGGGACGGCGCGCTGTGCCATCCGGTCGTCGCAGCGCGACGACCCTACCTCGTCATTCAGCGCCCGGAGCGCCTTGAGCATGTCGATGTAATAGCTGAAAGGCAGCGACGGATGCAGTCCGCCGACGATGTGCAGTTCGGTGATGCCGAGCTTGAGCGCTTCCCGCGCCTTCTCGACGATTTGCGAAATCGCCAACTCAAAGCCATCGGCGTCGCGCTTCTTGCGCGCGAACGAGCAGAACTGGCAGGATAGAATGCAATAGTTCGAGTAGTTGACGTAGCGATTGATGATGTAGCTGGCGCGGTTGCCGGTCTTCTTCTGGCACGCTAGATCGGCGATGGCGCCGACGGCGTTGAGGTCTTTGGACTCAAACAGCCGGAGCGCGGCGGCTTCGGAGAGACGTTCGCCGGCGGCCACCTTGTCGTACAAGTCGCGCAATTCGCTGCGTTGAACGAAGAAATTCATCAGCTTTCAGTTCTTGGGCCTTTTGTCGTGAATCGGCGCGTTGGTGGGGAACTGGATGGAGTTCAAATCAACAATTTGGCCGTCAACCACCAGCTCCAAATCCACCCGCGCTCGATAGTAAAATTCTCCGAATCCATTTTCTTTCAGATCTCTTTGGAAATCGCCTGGGATCCAGCGCATGACCCCATTTTCCTCCCTGGGGGAAACATACTCCGGCAATTCACCGTTGGTCGAGACAATATCGCCCGGCCAGGGCGGCCCGATTGGCAATATTTTGATCTTGCCCTCGCTGAGCAATTGATTGAGCCGCTCCTGGTTTTCCTTTGCCGTTTCCGGCGTTTGCGGTGGGCAGGCCAGGTAAGTCGGATAAATCGGCCCGCTGTCGGGAGGGGCAAAGATGCGGATCGCCGCCCGATTATTGTGAAAAAAGGTCGTTGAAGGATTGTTGGTTGCATAAAGAGTGATTGGCGCGCCCGGCGACTTGAGTTGCAGGACCGACGGCCACACCCGCTCGAAATCCGCGCGGTTGGTCAATGGGATTTCGTAAACATTCTCCTGGTTGCCGGCCGCGAGTTCAACGGTTCGAGACCGGACACGGAATGGTTCCAGCTCCTTCGGCCAGTTGGTTGGCCAGGTCCCCTGAGGATTTTCGATGACCAACGCCATCAGCACGGCGGGCGAAAGCCCGGCGATCAACAGGGCTGCAATTCTAAACCGGTAAGGCGTACTTTTCACGTTCATTGACCACCGGGCAAAAGGCCCGTCAAATACCGCCAACGATGCTCCCGCTGCCGGTGTTGTGGCCTGGAAACCTGTTTCCCCATTCCTCGCGCTTTTTGTCCTGCTCGATGATTTCGTCCACCTTCTTGCGCACGACGGGGTTGAACATGACCGATTCGGGCAATTTTGCCCCGCACCGCCCGCATACGGGATGTCGCCGGCTGTAAATCACCGAGCCGCATTTGGGGCATTTCAGTTGTATCCTCGCTCCGGCTATTAAAGCAGGTTTGTCGCCGTAAAGCAAATTGCCGGACCAGGGGTAGATCGGAGGCCGTCGCGGGAGCTACCAGTCGGATAGCCGTCCGGGTGGCGGCGTTTAAGCCGGACTCAGGCGGAGGCGCCGGCGCGCCACGGAAAAGGTCAGCGCCGCGAGGATCATGCAGCCAGGCAATTGGATGGCCAGGTTCCGCCAAGGGAAGTAGCCGCCGGCCAAGTTCTGGTGGTACAGGATGGGATAAACCCAATAAACCAGCAGCCAGCCCGCCCCAGCCGACAACGTGATGCCGGTCAGGAACAAAACCAGCGCCAGCGTCGACGGGCGCCGCAGGAGCGGCCGGAACACCCCGCTGAACCACTCCCTCGGCCACGCCAAGTAACGCCAGCCCAACCCTGCCAGGATCGCTATCACCAGCGGCGAGGCAATCAGGCTGACACCCCATTGAATGGGCGCATCCGAAATCGGTTGCAGGCCGAAGCTGGGGAGCAATTCGTTGACTCCCATGGCCGCCGCAACCGCGAGAGCCATCGCCAGGGCGGATACCGCGCCGATGATCTTCCAGAGCTGGACGGCGATCAGAATCCACAAGCCCCGGTCCAGCCACAACGATTTCTGGTTGACTTTGGCGAACTCGGATTCGAGCGAACTGACGGTGCCGATTCGGCGGCTGGCGACCAGGAACGCCTCGTCCACCGAAAGCCCGTGGGCCTGCAGGGTGGCGACGGAATCCCGCAGGTGTGCCGCCAGTTCGTCGAGGTTTTCCCCGCAAAATGACGGCGACGACGCCAAGTTTTCACGCCACAATTGAATCGCGCGATTCAGGTCAAATGCGACTGGGTTTTCCATAATTTGGTCAGGGTTTCGTGGACAGTGAGCCACCGTTGTTTTTCTTCCTGCAAAATTTTCCGGCCTTCCTTTTTCAACCGGTAATACTTCCGCTTCCGGCCCGTCTCGGCTTCGCGCCATTCGGATTCGATCATGCCTTCGCCCTCCATCCAGTGGAGCACGGGATAGAGCATGCCTTCGGTCCATTCGATTTTGCCGGCGGACAACTCGCGCACCTGCTGGATGAGCTCGTACCCGTAACTTTCGCCGCGGGTCAGGACCGACAACACCAGCGGCACCGTCGACGCCGCCACCAGTTCTTTTGTAAGCATGGCAGCACTATGCATAGTATTGCAATGCTTGTCAAGTAGAAAACCCAAGGCGAATTGAGAGAGAAACCACGAAATACGCGAAACACGCGAAACACGCGAAAAGGTCGTGTCGTCGCCGTGCGCCAACAGGGTCGAGCCGCAGGCTCGACGCTACAGCAACTGCTTTTGTGTCATTCGTGTATTTCGTGGCTTAACTGAACGCGCCGAACAGGGCGCGCATTTCCTCGGCCACGTCGGCGCCATCAGCCAACGTTTGCGCAATTTCCTCGCGGAGCAGTTGCCGGTAGCGCTTGCGGAGCCGGTGCACCGCCACTCGCACAGCGGTTTCATCCATATCCAACGCCTTGGCGGCGTCGCCGTGCGACAGTTCGCCTTTGCCTGCGGTAAGGAAAACTTTCAACTCTGCGAATTGCTTTCCGCGGCCTTCCGCCTCGCACTCGGCGTGCAATCGTTCGATGACCAGGGCGAGCAGGGCCACGGCCCATTCGCGGTCGAACGCCTTGTCCGGACTCGGTTCGTTCGTGGCGGCGATTTGAAATTGTGTATCCGCAGTCTGCCAGTCGAGCGACAGGTGCGTGATGTTTCCGCCGCGCTTTTGGCGTTGCGATTTGTCCCATTCGTTGGCCAGGAAATGTTTCAATGACGCGAGCAGGAAGGCGCGAAAGCGTCCGCGTTCGGCGCTCAGGCCTTCGAGATAATTTTTGCCCAGGAACCGCGCAAAGAAAGCCTGGGTCAAATCTTCGGCGTCTTCCTTCGTGTGATTGCGCCGGCGGACATAGGCGTACAGCGGAAACCAGTAGGCGCGGCACAATTCCTCCAGCGCGCGGTCAGATTGCGGCGTGGACCGCTGCCCGGCGGCGAGCACGACGGTCCAATGCGTCGTGGCGAAAATGTCGCCCGGCGCGCTCGAAGCCGGCGTTGAATGTTCCGAAGTCAAAACGATCTCAACCACGGATTAACATAGAGGCATCTGGATTACCAAGGACTTCCGACGGGAATTTTACAAGCCAGCTCAACTTCAGTTCGGGCCGCCAGCGCTTCCCACCCCTGACGCCGGCAATCGCGGCAGCGACGAGCGCATAGTCCAGTCCACGGAATCGGTGGGACGCTGCAACACATTCTCTGGATCAACCACCGCACTGATCACGGTCTCCCTCTGCCGCAGAACAAAAGGACCGGTACTTTCGTTGAAGATGCCGCCGGCTGGGATGGGCCCCGCCCTGTTTCGGGAAATCAATCGCCAGTTCTTGGGCGAAGCGCCAGCGTAGAACAGAACTGAAAATGCCGGAGTGGCCGCGCTGCCCCGATTGCGAAAGCTAGCGGTCGCTTGCCAAACGTCGTCAGACACCAAAGTGACGGCCAGTCCCGGCGGCTCCTCGGTTACCGCCGCCGGAACACTTCCAGCTCGGACATTTCCATTCCCTTGAATCAATTTAAAGCGAATCTTCACGCCACGTGGGTTGTCGGAAAAACCAAGGATTTGTAGAATTCCGCAGGCGCCTTCACGAGTTCTAAAGAGCCATACCACCGGAAGGTTTGCCACCGTCGATTGCATTATTAACGGATGTGTCTGATCACTCGGCGACACAAGAGCGGTTTGGTTTGTGGTTTCCTTTGCTGTGATCGTATTCCAAAGCTCAGCGGGACCAGAAACAGCCGCGAGCCCAATCCCCAACAGCCGCGGATCATCGCCGACGACCCAAGCAACAGCATCAACGCCATGCTTTCGGGCCCACTCATCCTGTCTGGGATATTCCGTGTTCCAGAGTTCTGCGGGAAAAGAGAGCACCGAACCGGAATTCAAATCAATTGCATTGTTTGTCGTCGGGATATTCGCATCGTTGACCACCCTTTCGATTACCGGGCCAAAAGACTGGCTTCTGCCGTCTTTAGCGGGCAGGAATGAGGATGTCGCCGCCTTGTAGTTCAACAAATCCAGCAACACCTGCCATTCGGCGTCGCTCAATTTTCCCGCTACCTCGACTGCCGGACCGGCAATTTTCTCGCGGATCACCGGCGCGCTCAGGACCCGTCCGCGCCAGACGATGGCCAGTTTGCGACCGGGGTTGGCGGCAGTGAGGTCAGAAAATTTTCGCACCGCATCGCCGTTCAGAATGACGCTCAATGTTTTTTCGTCGGACGGGTACTCATTCGTCAAAAGGCTGGCGTGGGCGATGGCCGAACTGTCCAGCAATACTTCCTTCAAGACACGCAACTTTGTCTGCCCGGTGCGGTCATTGGGATCGGCCAACTCGTCGGCGGGTGTACGGGTGTCGCCCTCGGCCGCTACGAGGCGGAACTCAAGTTCGGCGGCGGCCCCTGATTTGGGCAGGTGCGTGCCTTCGTCCTGACGCGACAAGACGAGCACGCCATTCTCCACTTGGTAACGGAGGCCGACCGGTTTGAGAATTTGCTCTAACGCCTGCCGGCAGGTCTTGCCTTCAATGGTTACATTCCGCACCCACTGCCGGCAAAGCGGGTCGGTTTGGGCAAAAGACTTCTGCCAGTCGTATTCCAAGCCCACCTGCTCCGCCAAATTCTGGACAATGTCCTGCACGCTGGCCTGCTGGGCTGCGTACTTTACTTCGCTCTCCAACCGGACGTCAGCGCCACCTGCTGCTTGGGCGATCCAAGCCGCCTTGCTTTCTTCCAGCGACTCGGCTTTTGTTCCAAAATAAAGTGAAGCAAAAGGACGCCCGTCGGCATACATTGAAACGTGCGGTAACCCCGGCACCAGGTACCGATGCGTCAATTTAAAATCGCCGCGCCCCTTGGAAATCCGTATTTCCTGATCTGCGTCAATCGGAACCGGGATGGCATTCCTGGTCGTGATGTGCAACGCCAACTGGGCTTGGTCGCGACTGACAAGGGAGTAAAAGCCTTTGACGACCATCCGGTTGGTGGAGCGTTCCACCGAGAAGATTTCGATGTAATCACCTTTGGGAAACCAGGCCTGGCCGATGTAGAAAGGCCGCTCCGGATGGAAACGGCTGACAACCAACCCCGCAACAAAGAATACTGTCACGACCACGGCAACCACTACGAGAGGAGCTTTCCAGCCGGGACCAGCGGCCGCCGCCGAACCGTTTGCAGACGGGTTCACCATTCGCCAGATGCCCCGAATGACCACGTAGTTGCTCCCCAGTATCACGGCGGTGGCAAACAGCAGCCAGATCAGGAAATGCGGGTTGTTGAGAAACGCATGTTGCGCCAGCACCGGATACCACCAGGACAGCAGCCGGACATTGATGAACTGGTTGGCCAGGAGCAAACCGAATAGCAGCAGGACGTTCAGCACCAGGCCGGGAAGCACCAGGCCATCCACGAGGGCCAGCCACAATCCGCAAAGGCGCCCGCCGGAACGGCGAATTTGCCCCACCGCAACCCAGCCCAGAACGCTCGCGGTGACAATGGAAATGAAACCGAGGGTGGACATGATAACGCCCACGAGCGCCTCGTCGCCGCCCAGATGCCCGAAATTCCAGAATGGGATTGAGATGAAAAATACCGGAATCAACAAAGCCCCGAGAATTGCCGCCGGCGAAAAGCGAGGCGCCGCGGTGGGCTGGGCGGTATCAGCCGCTGCCCGCCCACGGCCGCCGGCCGGAGTCATCGCTATCGTCTCCACCTGCGTCTTGAGCACGCTGGCTTGCTGGTAGCGCCGCTCAGGTTGCTTTTCCAGCGCACGCAGCACCACTTCATCCAGACGGACGTCGATCTGCACTTTGTTGGATGGCGGCTCAATCCGTTTGCCAGGCAATTCGCCGGTGAGCATCTGGTAAAACACCACCCCCAGCGCATAAATGTCCGCGCGATGATCCACCGCGTCCGGATGCTCCCGCTGTTCGGGTGCCATGTAATTCGGCGTGCCCATGACTTTGCCGGCGGCCGTGAGTGCGGTAGGGACGTCCGGCCCGGACGTCCCCTCACCTGAGTCTGGACGCCCTAACGGGGCGTCCCTACCTTCCACCAATTTCGCCAGACCGAAATCCGCCACCTTCACCCGGCCCCGCCGATCCAGCAGAATGTTCTCGGGCTTGATGTCGCGATGCACGATGCCCTGGTCGTGCGCGTACTGGAGCGCGTCGCAGATTTGCGGCACGATGGCCAGCGCCTCGCGCGGCGCGAGGCGGCCGGCGTGGAGCAATTGCCGCAGGTTCACGCCATCCACAAATTCCATCAGGAAGAAAAACAGGCCGTTGGCCTGGCCGAATTCGTACAGCGTGACGATGCCGGGATGATTGAGCTTCGCCAGCGCCCTGGCTTCGCGGGCGAAGCGCCCGGCAAACGCGGGGTCGTTGCCGATGCCGGTTGGAAGAATTTTGAGCGCGACGATGCGGTCCAGTTCCTTTTGCCGCGCTTTGTACACGGCCCCCATCCCGCCCTTGCCGATGAGTTCGAGGATTTCCAGTTGCGGGAACTTCGGAGCCAATTCGGCAATGGGCGGCGGCTGGAAGGGTGGCGTCTGACCGCCCGTCACGGTTTCATCGGCCGCGCCCTGTTTCAGCAGGCAGGCGGGGCACAGTCCGGCCAGCGCGCCGGCCGGTAGCGGCGTGCCACATTGCGGGCATTTGTTTCCCTCGGGCATGGGCTGATTCAATTTTACCGTGTCCATGCCCCCTTCAGAAGCAAAACCGGAAGGACGTTACCAAGGAAGTTGGGAACATTGAACAATCAACATTTAACGCCCAATGTCGAACCGGGCTCGTTGGGAATTGGAAGTTGAAAGTTGAGTGTTGAATGTTTCCGCAGCGTTTATCGCAATTTGAATCCGCCCTGAAAAATCACCTCGGCGGCCACGACAATCAGAAACACCGCGCTGACCACTGCGTTGAGCCGGAAGAACGCGAGATTAATCCAGTTCAGGCTGCGCCGACGGGCAATCCAATGCTCCAGCACCAGACAGCCCACGATGATCAGCCAGCCGACGTAGAAGGCGATGCCGAAGCGGCAGAGGAACCCGAATGCCAGCAACAGCCCACACATAAGCATGTGCGCCAGGAACGCGGCCGCCAGCGCGTTCTTCGGCCCCCATGCCACCACCAGCGAATGCAAACCGTGCGCCTGGTCGAACTCGTAATCCTGCAACGCGTAGATGATGTCGAAACCGACCAGCCACAGCACCACGGCTGCCGCAAGTGTAATCATCTGCAGAATTTCCAAAGTGGAAACCGCCGGGCCCTTCACCGCCAGCCAGGCGCCGACCGGTGCCAGCGCCAGCGCGAGCCCCAGGAAAACGTGCGTGTAATCGGTGAACCGCTTCGTGAGCGAATAAAAACAAATCACTGCCAGCGCGATCGGCGACAGGTAAAAGCAAAGCCGATTCAGGCAATAACTGGTGGCAACCAGACCCACGGCCGCCAGCGCCCAGAGCGCCAATGCGCCGGCCAGGGTAATTTGCCCGGTCGGCAGATGGCGATTGGCCGTGCGCGGGTTCAGCGCATCGAATTTGCGGTCGGCGATGCGATTGAACGCCATGGCGCAGGTCCGGGCGCAGACCATCGCGGCCAGAACCAGTCCGAATGTCCGCCAACCCGGCCAGCCGCGGTGTTCCCGCGCGGCCACCAGCATCGCCGCCAGGGCGAACGGCAGGGCGAAGAGGGTGTGCGAGAAGCGCACGAATGAAGCCCATTTTTTGATGAGGGGAAACATTCAACATTCAACATTTAATGCCCAAAATCGATGTGTCAGCCGGCTTCGTCAGCCGGGTTCTGGGCAGCTCCGGAAGGTTTTTGCCGCTTGGATGCGGCATTGCGTTCTGCCGTTTGGATGCTTGAATGAAAGATCCGGATCAGTTCGTCGGATTCGCTCAAGACAAACAACAGTGTCGGCTCTTCCATTGTCCACCCCTTCCGTTTGATGAGCCGTTCCCAGCGTCGGGTTTCGCGCAGTTCTTTCAGACAGACTTTGAGCTTGTGGATAAAATCATCACGCGATTCGGCAGCTTCGGCTTCAGCGTGATTCGGATCGGGCGACGTACCCGAACGTAAAATTTGTCCCGCGACGTGATTGCCCGACCGGGTATCAGGGAGCATTTCTGACAGGTCAATGCTGGCCGAGGCGGATTCCAGCAATCGGTCTTCAAGATCAAATTCCCGCTTTCCACCGGATCCTTCGTTGAATTCCCAAACCGCTCCTGCCGAGGTCTCGGGCGTTGAACGTTGAACGTTGCATGTTGAATGTTCTCCGTTTTTCATTTCATTCCCTTTCCTCGTTCCACCGCGGCGCCAGTTGATTGGCGATGCCCAGATGGTCCAGTACCCGCGCCACCACGGTGTCCGCCACGTCTTGAATCGTTTTCGGGCCGGAATAAAAGCCTGGGTTCGCCGGCAAAATCACGGCTCCGGCTTGCAACAAGAGTTCCATGTTCTTGACATGCACCAGGCTCAATGGGGTCTCGCGCGGCACGAGAATCAGTTTCTTCCGCTCCTTCAGCACAACGTCCGCCGCGCGCAGCAAAACGTCTTCGCTGTACCCGTGGGCGATGCGGCCCAGCGTGCCCATGGTGCAGGGGATGACCACCATTGCATCGGGCGGGTTGGAGCCGCTCGCGAACGGGGCGTTCATGCTTTTGACATTGTGCGTCTGCGCACCCTCCGGCAGGCGCAAGCCGCCGGGCAACTCGGTGGCGATCACCTGTTGCGCGTAATGGCTCAGCACGACGTGGATTTCATGCGCGCGCGGGTCGAGGTTGTCGAGCAGGCGCTGGGCGTACAGCGCGCCGCTGGCTCCGGTGATGGCAACGAGAATTTTCAATGAAAACCTTTTGTTGAAATTATGACCGAATCCGGGGGCGCGGACAAGCCACGCAAACAAGCCTCCTCGTTCTCGTCCTCGTCCTCAATTTTCCCAATGTTCGACGACGAGGAAGAGAAGGAGGACGAGGACGATTGCGAGGAAACAGCTTGAGTCCGGGTTCCGCATCCGCACAATGGCCGGGTGTTCAAACCAGCAGTCATTTTGACGGGCGCGGCGCTTTTTCTCCTCGCGGGTTGCGCTTCCCAGCCCAACGCGCCCGAGGAAGTCATCACGTCGGCGCCGGCCATGACGGGCGGCGATATCTCGTCGTTGAACTGGACCGACACCAACGCCGTCCGGCCGTTTCCGGCGGTGCGCCCGCTGCGCCCGGCGGCCCGGCCCGGCCCGGCCCCGGCCCCCACCCCGACCGTGACGGCGCGGACTTCGCTTAATCGCTGGGCGGCCGAGAGCAAAATCAGCGGGCCCCAGTTGCTGTCGCGGGCGCCGGTCGAGGCTTACGCCGTCAAATCGGAAAACGGCACCCTGGTGCTGGACATTGGCAGCCGCGAAGCGACTTGGAATGGAGCGGAGGTCAATCTCGGCTTCGCGCCGCAATTCATCGACGACCAGGTGTTCGTCCATGGCCTCGACCTGCAAAAGACGCTCGTCCCGCTGCTGTTCGGCCAACCGCTGTCGTACGGCAGCCGCGTGGTGGTGATCGATCCCGGACACGGCGGCGTGAACCTGGGCACGCACAGCGTCGTGGACGGGCGCTACGAAAAGGAATTCACGCTCGACTGGGCGTTGCGCCTGGCCCCGTTGCTGGAAACCAACGGCTGGAAGGTCTTCCTCACCCGCACCGGCGACGTGGACGTGGCCCTCTCCAACCGGGTGGCGCTCGTCGAACAGCACCACGCCGACCTGTTCATCAGCCTGCATTTCAATTCCACGTCGGATCTCGATCACAAGCCGGATGGCCTCGAAACATTCTGTCTCACGCCCGCCGGCATGCCGTCCACGCTCACCCGCGGCTATCCCGACCCGTGGACGCAGGTTTTTCCCAATAACGCCTTTGACATCCAGAACCTGCTGGCGGCGTACAGCCTGCATCGGTCCCTGCTACGGGCGACTGGACTCGAGGACCGCGGCGTGAGCCGGGCCCGTTTTATGGGCGTGTTGCACGGCCCGCGCTGTCCAGCCGTGCTCATCGAAGCCGGCTACATGTCGAATCCCCGCGAAGTGCGGCTGATTGAAAATCCCGAGTTCCGCCAGAAGCTGGCGCAAGCGGTTGCGGATGCGCTTCGCTGAAGGCGAGGATGGAAGATAGAGGATAGAAGATGGAGGATGGAATATGGCAATTGTCAGAAGTTCTCGGGACTTGAATGTGTACCAACGGGCACGCGCGGAGGCCAAGCGGGTGTTTGAAATAACTCAAACCTTTCCACGCGAAGAGAAATTTTCATTAACCGACCAAATCCGCCGGTCCTCCCGGGCTGTAAAGTCAATGATTGCCGAAGCTTGGGCGCATCGTCGGTATGAGGCCGCGTTCATCAGCAAGCTGACCGATTCGCTTGGCGAAGCCACCGAAACACAATCGTGGCTGGATGATTCATTGGATTGTAGTTACATCACGGCGGCGCAATACAGCGTTCTCGATGCAGCCTGGCAGTCCATCGGGGCCAGCATAAACAAAATGATCGAGCGCGCAGACGACTTCTGCAAGAATGCCTCGTAACCGGCAATATGCCACCTCTCATCCTCCATCCTCGCTGAAACAGATGCCATCTACCATCCTCCATCCTCCATCCTCGTTTATGCTGGTGACCGGTGGGGCGGGATTCATTGGGTCCCACCTGGTCGAGCGGCTGCTGGCGGATGGCAAATCCGTTGTCGTCATTGACGATCTTTCGACCGGCAGCCTGGAAAACCTGCGCGCGGTCAAATCGCATCCGCGGTTACGGATGATTCAATCCAAAATCTCCGCGTGCCGGGAGTTGCCGAAGCTGGCGGCTGATGCCGAATTCATTTTTCACCTGGCAGCGACGGTGGGCGTCGAGCTGGTGGTGAAATCCGCGTTGGGCGTCCTTGAATCGAGCTTTCATGAGACCCAGACACTGTTGCGCGCCGCGGCCGCGCGGCGGACGCCGCTGTTGCTGACCTCCACTTCGGAAGTCTATGGCAAGAGCGCCCGGCCAGAGTTCGGCGAAGACGATGACCTGCTCATCGGGCCGCCCGGCCAGTCGCGCTGGAGTTACGCCTGCTCGAAGCTCACGGACGAATTCCTGGCGCTGGCCTACGCGCGGGAGAAGAATCTGCCGGTCATCATCGCGCGGCTGTTCAACACCGTCGGACCGCGCCAGACCGGCCGGTACGGCATGGTGCTCCCGCGGTTTATCGCCGCGGCGAAACGCCACGAGCCGCTGAAGGTGTTCGGCGACGGGAGGCAGACACGATGCTTTTGCCACGTCAGCGACGCGGTGGAGTCATTGGTGCGGCTCCAGTGTTGTAAAAAGGCGCGCGGCGAAATTTTCAACGTGGGCGGCACGGAAGAAGTCAGCATTCTGGAACTGGCGCGGCTGGTTGTCAAAACGCTGGGCTCGAAGTCCAAAATCGAGCTGGTGCCGTATGCCGAAGCGTACGGGCCGGTGCCAAAGGGCGGCGGCGCCACCGGCGCGCCGGAATTTGATGACATGCGCCGGCGCAAGCCGCAGGTGAAAAAGCTCGAACGGTTTGTGAAATTCCGCCCGCGCACGCCGCTGCGCGAGATCATCCGGCGGACGGCGGATTTCAAGTCTTCGTAGCAGCGGACGTGAGTCCGCTCCGAAAAAATTTTGAGCCGGCTCACGCCGGCTGCTACAGACGAATGCCTTCGCGCCTGAGCAATTCACGTTTCCAATCCAATCCACCGCCGAATCCGCCGATTTTTCCGTGCGCGGCCAACACGCGATGGCAGGGAATCAGGACCGGGATCGGGTTCGCGCCACACGCGCCGCCCACGGCCCGGACGGCCTTCGGCTTGCCAATCGCCTGGGCGATTTCGCCGTAGCTTTTGGTCTTGCCGACGGGAATTTCCCGCATCGCGCGCCAGACTTTCTGTTGAAATTCCGTTTTGCCCGTCCAGTCCAGCGGCGGAAAATCATCCGGCTCATGTCCGGCGAGAACGGATTTTAATGCCGCAATCGTCGTGCGATGCCAGCGGCGGATTGGGGTGGAGACGGCATCGGTAGGGACGCGCTGCCGCGCGTCCAGGCCGACCGGCAGGTCGGCCCTACCATTGTTGGGAAAATCCAGCCCGGCCAATCCTTTTTCCGAATAGCGCGCCGTGAATTGCCCCAACGGCATGGCGATGGGGATGGTTACCATTGAATGCGCGCCGTTCGCCTTCATTCATCGGTTCCGCAGCAGTACCGAGAAGAGCCCGAGCAGCACGACCAGCAGCACGATGACGAACACGATGAACCGGTTGCGGGCGACGCGCTTCTCGTAGCGCAGCGGCCGCAGGCCCTGCACGCCGCCGGCGGCCAGGTAAGTGACCAGCCGCGGATTGCTCGTGGTCGGGCGCCGGAAATGGTTCCGGATGCGGTTGAAGAGCGCCGGCAAATCGTATTTGCGCACGCCCAGCTCGTTGAACTGGTCCGGCGCGGCGGCTTCCTCGGCATCCGACAGCGGCCGGATTTCTTCAAACACCGGCTCATGCAGCGGCGCCGGCGCCGGAGGCGGAGGGGGTTCAGGCGTGCGCGTGACAGTTGCGCCGTGGGGGATGGCGGTGGACCGCAGGCGCGGGACCGGGGCGCGCTGGAGCTGCGCGTCGAGCTTTTTGATTTCGGCTTCCAGCGCGGCAATCTGGTCGGTCAGGGCGCGCGAACGGTCGGAGATCGGGTCAGGTTTTTTCTTCGCGGGCCCCATACGACGGATTTCAGTGGCGCGTCATCAGAACGGCGACCAGCACGGCCAGTGCGGCCAGCGCCACCAGCACCAGCGGCCAGGTCATTGCCAGGCCGAACCGGCACAGTTCGCCAAAGGTGGCGTTGGCGAGCGGCGAAGCGGCGGGTGCTTCAGCCGCTTCTGCTCCGGCTTCTTCCTTTTGTTCACCGGCCAGGACGGTGAATTTGAGCCGGGCGGAATTCCATTCCATGCGCGCGTTTTCGATGGTCGTCAGGGCGCGGGTGAGTTCGATGCTGAAATTGTCCTTGGTCCAGGTTTCGTCGTGGATGGCCTGGATTTTGTCGAGCGCGTCCCGGAAATCGGCCACCGTCTTGACCATCTGTTCGGCGTCGCGCCGGGCGTTGAACTCGGCCTCTTCGAGCAGGCCGAGGCCGCGCGTCAGGTGGTGGATCATCTCCTGGCGGCCGGTCTGGAATTCCGTCTGGCGCCGGCGCAATTCCTCCAGCGCGGCGCGTTCGCGCTCCAGATCCTCCTGCGCGCGCTTCAGTTCGGCGAGTTTTTGCTGCGCCTCGACGACTTTGCGGTCCACCTCGTCGCGGGTGGGCGCGCGAAGGGGGTCGCCGGCTGGAGCGGACGAGGCAAAATGCGATTTTTGCGCCAGCAGATCGGCGTCAACAAATTCCGTCGGATCGTACTCGGAAGCCATGAGGCGACTTTAGTCCCGGAAGGCAAAAGTGTAAAGCGCGTTGGCGGTGAAATTTCGGAATTGGAAACCGGGCGAATGAGCTTGCTCCCCCGGCGTTACGGAGCACAATACCTCTGGCAGAAACGCAACGCATCGCGCCTTCAGATTTTTGGTGGAAGGGTGGCTGAGTGGTTGAAGGCACCTGACTCAAATCAACGACACAAACTGGCCTCCTGTGGAAACGTTTGGACCACAATGGACTCCCCAAACATGATTTTCAAAATTCGGGACTGGAGAGGGCTGTTTTTGCCTCCTTAAACGGCGCGCGGGGTACGAAACGGGGTACGATGCACAAATTAAGGTTGTTCAGAACATCCAGTTCACGCTCGCCTTAAGCATGTGAACAAATCAGAGCGGCGGTGTTTGCTTCGCTGATGATTCCACTGTGATCCATCATAACAACACTAACTCGGCCGGGCCAGCAGCGGGAGGAAAGCCCCCACGACTCCCGGACGCGCTGGTTTGCGGAAGTGTCGCGATTATTCTTAACATTTCTCTTGCCTCGCTGGATTAAACGTGACGACAGCCTGGAAGGCGTACTGCAACGCAAGCCTTCTGAAGACACAGAGAATTAACAGCGCCCCCCGGAGGGAGGGGACAAATCGGGAAACTGGGTGCCCCTGATGACCTTGCGGCTGGAGGCTGGCGATTATTGGCCTTCATCTTTTGGCTGAAGTGTGGCTCTGAAGCCACAGCACGTCTTGATTATTCGGCATAACATAACAAGCGCCCCCGTAGTCATTCGCGTAGTGCGTTTGGAAGATTGGCCCGATCGTTCGAGAATCTCTCCACTTATGGCTTTCGGAGTGCCCGTCAGCAAACCCAAACGTGCAACCGTTATTGTGAAGCAGTGTTGGGCCATCCACGAAAGCAGCACCGGTTCCGGTCATGTCCATATCCACCGCAAACGCCGCGTCGTTGATACTGTCAGGATTTTCGTCAATAAAAATCCAAAGATTAACCGGCGCCGGGTTGATAATATCTCCGGATTTTGTGAATATTCTCCATGGCGGACTCTCGGTCCAGCCCTGATCATTCGGCAGGCAGATCGCCTCGTTCATGGAAAAGGACCGGACCCGCGGCAGGATCGTTGCCCCCTCATGCACCATGCTCATATCGGCCGGGCATTTGTAAACAGCGGGGTTTTTGATGTACGGTCCCAACAAACCGGCATTAGTACCAGTCCCGACGAGGTAGTTAATGTTTGTGTTGTCTGGATTGTTCGCAAAAAAATTCAAGTTACCAAGAACCCACTGAAAAGTGGTCGCCAGCCAATTATTGTTGTCATCCGCATACATAAGCCAGCCCAAGGCAAGCTGTTTATTGTTGCTCAGACAATCAATCTGCTGAGCCTTGGATTTGGCTTTTGACAGTACCGGCAGCAACAGCGCTGCCAGGATGGCGATGATGGCGATCACGACGAGCAATTCGATCAAGGTGAAACCGAAGACGGCAGACCAGCGGCCGATTCCTTTGGCCCTGCCAAAGAACCAAGCACCCGCAGTTTTATTTGTCTCTCGAATTCTCATTCCTTGATGGCCGGTCGGTCGAGCTTCGATCACTGAATCGTTTTCCTGCTTTCGCCTTTCGGATTTAGGACTTCGGACTTTTACTGGCCCACCCCCACGCGATAGAAGTTCGGGCCGGCGTTCGTGGCGGTGGTGTCCGTGTAACTCGTCGTGCCGGCCTGGCCGACAATGTTGCTTTGGATGGTGGAAAAGGCCGGTTGCGCCGCCAGATTGGTGCTGCGTTGCAGATAATACATTCGCGTGTTCACGCTTTGCCAAGTCACAACCAACCCAGCCGGATTATTGGTTTTAACGGGCACCAGCATTTTCAAAACCGACAAGGCGTTGGTGGGGTTCAAGCCGGCAATCCAATCCTGATAGACGCTGAACCCGGTGCCATCCAAATCCGCGTTATCCACCGAGCCATCGGTGGGCAAACCGTATTGCTGGAGCCAGCCGATGAATGCGCCGGGGGCTCCTGGTTGGAACTCGTAGGCCCCCATATCCACCGTGCCGTCAACAATGCGGGGACGACCGTCAAGGTCCGTGGCAGTGGCCACATATGCGTTGTTGCCGGCATTGATGCAGGGCGAGTTGGATTGCAGACGCAGGTTGCCGCCAGCGTAATCCACGAAGAGTGGCGGAACCGAGATATTGCCGATGCCGTTGGTTGGCAGCGGTGTCGTGCAGCAATAGTCGAGGGTGCACGAAGAGTCGTAATTCATTTCCGCTGTGATTACACTGCCAAGGTTATTGAAATAAACGATGCAGTTATACAGTGTGCTCCCGCAAGCACCGCCGCCCGACCCTATCGACAGTTGTGGAGGTTTCCCAATCGACGCTGCCACGTTTTCAACCAAGGTGCAGTTGAAGAGAGTGCAGATAAAGGCGCCGCCGCCCGCACCAGGGGATCCATAAGCGTCCTTATTCCCCAATCCAGCAGCCACATTGGAGCTCAGGATGCAGTTGTAGAGGGTGCTATAAGCCGCTCCGCCACCAGAACCTCCGCCACCGCCACCAAAGGCGAAATTGCCGGTCAACGTGCAGTTGTACAGCGTGCCCGCATGTACACCGCCACCAGGGCCAATTCCCGAATTGTTTGCAATCACACAATTCGTGAGAAAAGCGTTTGTGGAGGCGCACCACACCCCGCCGCCGCTGCCGTTCTCGTTGATCATTCCACCATTCGTCACCGTGAATCCGGACAGGCTCGCACCATCAGGCAGCGAAATGCACTGATTCGAGCCTCCGCCATCAATGACCGTGAACTGGGGGCCATTGACACTCAACAGCGTCAGGGGATTGGTCACGGTCACACCACCGGGATAGACTCCGTTGGTGACCACGACCACATCATTTGTCGCCGCTACGTTCACGGCATCTTGAATGTTCGTGGCGGCCGTTGCCCAGGTGGTGTAGGGCGGCGCGGGATCGGTGTTGTTGATGTTCACGTAGTGCATGGCCGCGGAGAGGTAGGAAACGGCCAAAAGGCTGGCAGTTAGAGCCATTGAGTTTTTCAAAAGTGAGGTTTTGATATTTGTTCCTTTCAATTGCCGGTGTCCTAACTTCCCGGAGACCTGCTCATTTTCCTCAATTCTTCTGCCGCTCGACTGGCATTGGCATCTCCTTTGGCTGCCGCTGCAAACATTTGGATGTTTAACTCCCTAAGCGTGTCATCAATCGCACCGAGCTGGCCAGCGCTCGGGTTTTCGGTCTGCATTTTCCTCAGGATGGTAATGGCCACCATGTAACCGTTCGTTCTCATGGCCGTCGTCGCGGTATCCCAGTCCTTCTCCAATGAGCTGGTGGTTAAGAGTTGGGAATGAATGGCGGCAATTGACGATGCGCTGGACTTGCCGCAGCCGACAAACAGCACACACACCAAAAGGAGTGCCCCCATGCGGAATGTTGGGTTAAAGGTCATATAATTGAGACTCAATGCCCATCGGCCGTTCTCGGATTCCACCACATCAGGTTCTTGGTGGTGCCCAACCTCTGCTGGTTAAATTCCTTATAGCTCATGAATTCGGCGTTGCCCGCCGCGGCCAGAATGTTGCCTCCAGTGATGTGGAGACGGCCAAGACCCTCCTGGCCGTTCGGATAACTGGACGCATCGTTGTAGCACATGTATGGGTCCAATATCTGGTCCGGTTCCCAGAGAATGTAACAGAGGGGATTCCAAATTCCGTTAATTTTGCACGTGGCATAGTTGTAAGAATTCAAGGCGGTATTACCTGCGGGATTGCCCGATCCGGCAAAAAAACACATGGCTCCATCTGTGACGTAAGTGGATAACGTCTCAGCCCGATAGGACCAAAGTCCGGTCAAGGAGGGCTTGAGATCATCCGGGCAGATATACACTTTGCCGCTGGGCAGGTATATCCATAATGTGCCCTGTTCGATGTGAATCACTTGGTTCGCACTCCAGTTGTAAACGGCCATCGGCCCGCCCGAGGCCAGCGTGCTGGGGAGAGATCCGGCGCTCCCCTTGTATAACCAGCCGGCTGGACAGGGGGGGGACGGGTCATTTGCCCAATTGGGCCACGGCATGTAGTCACTATTGTCGTTTGCATACATGTTCATCGCCAAACCGATTTCCCTCTCGTTGTTCAAACATTGTGTGCGCTTGGCCCTTTCCCCCGCGCCGGCCAAGGCCGGCAGTAGCATCGCCGCCAGGATCGCAATGATGGCAATGACCACCAGCAATTCAATGAGCGTGAAGCCCGAAGCCCCATTTGCGGTTACGTTTCGGATTGTCTTTTTCATCAGTCCAGTTCAACCGCCGGACAGTTTCAGCCGCCCGGCGGCCCTGAGTTCATTTACGGCGCCTAGATAAGGTCGAAATTGGTTGAACGGCTCCTCATGGCGAATTGGTCGGGCTACCGAAAGCCACGAGGGTCGTGAGCACGCCGTTGGTGGTTACTTGGAACACGGTGCCACCACCGCATGGTCCGCCGTATGTGGTGGTGCCGTAGAAATTGCCATCAGTGCCTTGGATCAACGCTGACTGCGGGCTAGAGCCGTCGGCGCCATTGAATGAGACCAAGGTCGTCAATGCGCCAGGGGGGGTCATCCTGAATACGGTTCCTCCGCCGCCAGTTGGACACCCGCCCATGCCGCCCCCCGCCGTGGTGCCGTAGAAATTGCCATCACTGCCTTGCACCAGCCCACTGATGCAGTGGCTTCCGTTCGTGCCGCCAAATGAAGCCACCGTTCTAAGTGCGCCGGCAGACGTCATCTTGAACACAGTCCCCAAGCCCGAACCAGCGTTGAGGTTGAGAATGCCGCCGCATTCTGTTGTGCCGTACAACAAGCCGCTGGAAGCTTGCAAGAGGCCGCCAGATGGATTCTGATTAGCACTGACAAATACGACCTTTGTTGTTAAAACGCCGGCGGGGGTCACTTGAAACACTGAGCCAAAGCCGTTTCCGGAGTCGCCAGAAACAGTGCCATAGAAATTGCCATCGGTGCCCTGCACCAGCGGGGCCAGCGGGGCGCAACCGTCGGCACCATTGAACGAGACCAGCGTCGTCAATGCGCCGCCTGGGGTCATTTGAAAAACTGTGCCGAAACCGTAGGTGCCGCCCCAAGCGGTTGTGCCATAGAAATTGCCGTCGCTGCCTTGCACCAGCCCCGCATACGGGTGGCTGCCGTTGCTGCCGTTCAAAGAGACCAATGTCGTCAGCACCCCAGTGGGGGTCATTTGGAACACCGTGCCATTGTTTTCATTGGCGCCGCCGCAATCGGTCGTGCCATAGAAATTGCCGTCGCTGCCTTGCACCAGCCCAGCCATCGGGTGGCTGCCGTTGGTGCCGTTGAACCAGACCAGCGTCGTCGACAAACCGTTGGTCGTAACTCGGAACACTGTGCCGTTGTTGCCGCTGCCTCCGTAAGCGGTGGTGCCATAAAGATTGCCATCGTTGCCTTGCACCAATCCTCCTTTGGGATAAGCAGGCGAATTGGAGACGGTGGACGCGCTCAAGGATTGCATGATCTCGGGATAGCCCGGCGGAGGATCATCCAGCAAATGATTGTCTTCTCCTTTCAAGTACTTGTTGAAGAACGAAAGCACGTAGGTCCGGTAGATCTGGGTCACTCTGGTCGGCGGCACGTACTGGCCACTCATCGAAGTGCCGAAGACGGTCACGAACTCGGTCGGACTCACCACCAAGGCCACGTCTTCAAAGCTGTTTTCCACAGTGGACGTCAGCTTCACCCAATAGGCATTGGTTAATTGCTGGTCGTGAACCAGCAAACGCTCATCGGCGCAATCGTAGTCTTCGAACGGGTCGGGGTCGGGCCCAGCGCCGCTGATAAGCTGCAAGTAAGGAACCCCCAACGGCTGCGCTAATATATTAGTATCCCACCACGGCCCCTCAACGGCGACAGTGGCTTGGCAGCGGGGGTCGCGCAGCGCCAGTTCGGCGGTGACCGAACTGCCCAGCGAAAACCCAATGGCCCCGATGTGGTTCAAGTCCAACCGGCCGCCCAGACGCGGATCATTGGCATTCAAAACCCCGAGCTGGTCCAAAACGAACTGAAGATCCAACACCCTCCCATTAATATCCGACATGATTCCCTGGAGGGTGCTGTAATTGTGCTGGCCATACACAAGGGTGCCGTCGGGATACACACTGAGGTAGGTGTCGCTCGTGTCCAGAGCGACCACGACAAAGCCCCAACTGGCCAGGTCTTCCAATTTGCCCGTCTGCTCGCGGCGTTGACATCGTGATCCTGGGTCATAAAGCACGACCGGATAGGCCGCTTGATTGGCCGCAATCGGCGCGTTGGACAAGGAGTGCGAGTAAAAGGCGGCAGCCACGGAGCTGTCATTCGGTCCACCCGAATTCGTCCAGTTGAAATAAACGGAATTGGCAATTTGTGGATCTACAAATTTTGCCGGAAGCACCCCGGCTTGAGCCATCGCTGGATACCAGAAGGTGGTCATAAACGTTGCGTTGCTGCGGGATGTATTGGTGAACAGCATTGAGAAGGTCCCGATGGCGTAGGGCCCCGTAGGCGCGGGGTCAGGCGTGGCTAGTTGATTGGTTGGCGTGCGGAAGAAACGCTGACGAAACTGGGGCGCGTTGGTATCAACAAACCGCAACGTGTCCAGTGACGCATTCGCGCGCTGCACCATTGCCAGCGGCGTCCATTGCACCAGGTCTGAAGAAGCGTCCACCGGATAGAGATCGTAATACCGCCCGAAGGACGACGAGACCTCGCCTGCGAAATTCAAGTTCATAGAGCCGCCGGCTTGCGGTTCAATGCCACTCAACTGATGCAGTGCCGGCATAAACACTTTGAGCTCGGCCAGGCGGCTCGTGACCGAACCGGTATTGTTGGAAACCACGACGGAGTAGTAGCCCCACTGGGCTGGGGACGGATTGACCAGGGATAGACTGGGACTGTTGGACCCACCGAGGGCTGCCCCGTCAAAGAACCATTGGTAGCTGAGAGCAGTTCCACTGGTACCGACCGAAAAATTGGCGGTGCCATTTGTGCTCAGGAACTGGTCGCTGGGTTGGGTGACAATGATGGGTTGGGCGAGCCCCTTGCTGGCGGTGACTAGGAGCACTCCAGCAACGACTATGGGAAATGCTGTCTTCATTTTCTTCCTTCCTTTCGCGGTAACATTGGTGCGCATGGGCGGGTTGAGATGCAATGTCGCCAGGTGTTGCGAAGGCGGGGCGATTGTTTTGATTCTCATATTCTGGCTTCAGGTTGCAAACGCCCGAGTCTGGTTTGTGTTTTGCTTTGCATGCCTTTGTCGCGCTCTGGCATGACGCCACGTGTTCTTTCCAACTACCAACGCGACGTTTCGGGCCGGTTTGCACCGGTTATTTTCGTAGGTGGGGAGCCGGTCCCGGCACGCGCTCGCTCTTCCGCCGCTTTGATTTCGTTCCAGGACGGCGCGCACCAGAGGTCGAGGATATCCCCCTGGTAAGAGCGGGCACCGAGGACGTTGCCATCAGCAGAAAAGGCCGCATCAGTGAATTGGGCCACTGATGATTGGCCTTCAAGGGTCAGCAATTCTTGATAGCTTTGGGCGTCCCAAAGTTTTATCGCCTGCGCTCCGTCGCCGCCCACCGCCAAACGTTTGCCATCCGGTGAGAAGGTCACCGCCGTGCAACCCATCAGAAAGCCGCGGAGGGCTTTCACTTCATGCCAGTCGGTTGCATCCCAAAGGCCGACGACGCCCTCCACGCTTGCGGCCGCGAAGGTCTTTCCATCGGGTGAAAAGCCACATCTCGCAATTTGCCGCAGATTCAAATTGGGGCTCAGGGAGCGCCCGGTCGTCAGGTCGAGGAGAGCGCTTTCACCTGCCCAACCGCAGAGCAGGCACCATTGCTCGTCAGGCGAAATCGCACCAACTAGATGATCGGTCAGCCCTTCAGGCCAGGATTGCACTTCCTTCGAGGTCGGAAAGTCCCAGAAATGAAGCACGGTCGAGTCTTCCGCGTCGCAGATAGCCAACTGATGTCGGCGCGGCAGGAACCCCCAGGGAAGCGGCCGCCGGAACGGGACTTTGAATTCCTGGAGAACACCGCGCTGCTCCAGGTCCCAAACGCGGATGACGCCGTTAGTCAACCCCACCGCCAATAATCGCGCGTCTGATGAGAGACAGATTCCGACCGTATTCGTGCCAAGTTCAAGCAGCGGATGGCGCTCCTGAAAGTCGGCCCCTTGCCACTTCGCCACCTGACCCCGGTCGTCCACCGTAACCACAGAATCCGCATCAGGACCAAAACTCCAAGCCTTCACCTTTACCGGCAGGGTAATTCGCACGCTTTGCGGTCGGCTCACCGTGGTGTCCCAGACGCACACGGAACCGTCCTTGCCGCCGCTGACCAGGGTCTTGCCGTCGGGGAGCAGCGCCAACCGCCACACCTCACTCGCATGGCCGCGCAACGGACGTCCAATGGGTTGCACATGACTTAAATCGCGCAAGTCCCACAAGCGGATCGTTTGGTCGGCACTCGCCGACGTCAAGATTTTGCCGTCGGGCCAGAACACCAGGGTACTCACAAAAGCGCGATGGGATTCCAGAGGCTGGCCGATCTCTTGTCCCGAGGCCACATCCCAAAGCCGGATTGAGGACTCAACAACTCCGGCGCCGGAGACCAACACCTTGCCATCCGGTGAAAACGCCAAAGCCATGACATGGTGTTCCGGCGGCTTGGCCGTCCACTGAATCTGCCCGTTCACCGAATCGATCACGGCGATTCCGCCATTCCTGGTAACGTGCGCCGCGAGTTTGCCATCAGCTGTAACGGCAAGCGGAAGCGGCGGGATGTCGGTGAACCAGGCGGGCGCAGAGCAGGTGGAAAGACGTCGGCTACTGGGAATGTCCCACCGCGTAAGCTGGTCGTCGGTGCTGCACGTGAGCAGCGTTTGACCGTCCGCGCTGAAAGCCAGGCCGCGGCACTGGCCTGACAGGGCAAGCCGCTGGCCCACGGCCTTGTTCCCTCGCATGTCCCAGAGACCAACGCCATAGGCCGGATTTGAAGAGGTAAGATTTGTGGCGGTCGAGAATGCCAGCAGGGATTCTGCGGGCGAGAAGGCGGCGACTATCTCGCTGTCGCCGGAATCTATCTTCAGCACTTGCCGCCGCGTCCCCAAGTCCCAAACCGAAAGGCCGCCAAAATTCTGCTCCCCAATCGCGAGCCAGTGTCCGTCAGGCGATACTGCCAGGGAGTTGATTTCGTTCGACCTTTGACACAGTCCGTAAACGGCATCACTCTGGCACTGTTGCCACAGGTAACGCCACTCCCAGCCGCGCAAGTCAAGTTCGTCCGCCTGGGGCCGGAGGCCATCCAGTAACCTTCGGGCACGCCCCAAATCGTTCATTGCCAGCGCTTGCTGCGCCAGGTTCATGTCCGCCGCGTAGCCTCGCCGGCGGGCAGTGAGCTCGTTCGTTTTCGCTCGGTTCTCCCCTTCCTCAGCCCGTCGCCTCTGACTCCCAGCGACTCGCGCCGCCTCATCCGCCCGCACTCGCGCCGCCACCTCGTCTCGCCGGGCATTCGTCGCGCGAACGGCCAGCCACATGCTGATTGTAATTCCCAACGCCAGCGACAAGCCGACGGCACCCGCTGCGGCAAACACCAGCTTGTTACGCCTTGCCAGTTTCTGGAAAAAGTAGAGCCGGCTGGGCGGGCGCGCCTGAACCGGCTCACTGTTCACGTAGCGCAGGACATCGTCGGCCAAGCTGTTGGCCGTTTCGTAACGCCGCGTCCGGTCCTTCTCCAGGGACTTCATCACGATCCAATCCAGATCGCCGCGCAATTCATGGATCAGTTGCGGCAACTCTGAACGGCGCCGCTTTGCCGCCGTAGTCTGCTCGGGATCCGCCAGCGTGCTGAGGCGGGTCGAGGGGCGAATCGGCTCTTGCTCCCGGATGATTCTGCGCATCTCGTCCAGACCGGCGGCCACTAGTTCTCTCTGGTCAAAAGGTGTGTGGCCCGTCAGCAGTTCATAGAGCAGCACGCCTAAGGCGTAAATGTCACTGCGCGTGTCGATGTCCAGGCTGGTCATCAGCGCCTGTTCCGGGCTCATGTAGGCCGGCGTGCCGATGAACTGCTCAAAGGCCGTAAAAACGGTCTTATCGGTCAATTGCTGGCTGATGGCCTTGGCGATGCCGAAATCAATCACCTTGGGCACTGGCACCCCGTCGTTGATGGTCACGAGGATGTTCGAAGGCTTGATGTCCCGGTGAATAATTCCTTTTTGGTGTGCGTGCTGAATAGCGTGGCAGACTTGGACAAATAGGTTCAGCCGCTTCTCCGTGGACAGGCAGGTTTCGTCGCAGTAGTCCGTCATCTTGACGCCCCGCACCAATTCCATCACAAAGAACGGCCGGCCCGTCTCGGTCGTGCCGGCATCCAAAACCTTGGCGATGTTCGGATGATCCATGAGTGCGAGCGCCTGCCGTTCGGCCTCGAACCGGGCTATGACCTGTTTGGTGTCCATTCCCAGCTTGATGACCTTGAGGGCCACCCGGCGGCGGATGGGCTCCTGCTGCTCGGCCATATAGACCACCCCGCATCCGCCCTCGCCGATTTGCTCAAGCAACTTGTACCGCCCGATCTGGTCACCTGCCTTTTCAGTCACGGATTCAGTCAAGACGATGGTTGGCCTATGGGATGCCAAGGCCGGCTCCTCCAAAAAGCTGCCGAGGTGTTGGTGCTCCCGCAGCAGCCGTTCCAGGCGCTGTCGCAGCTCTGGTTTGTCCTGGAAGACCTGGTCGAGATAATGGCTCTGCTCTGCCGCGCTGCTCAGGGCCAGTGCGGCCAGGAACACGTCCCGCACTTCTTTGTTCTCTTCCATCACCTATTCAAGCGTCGTCCAGGGCCGCTTTGCACCGGGACCAGCCCGAAAAATGCGTGGCTATGGCACCGCGTCGCCCCGTCTTGGCAGCTTCGTCTCGCCCGGCTCATGCCGCATTTCAGCCCGCAGCCAGGCCCGCGCATACGCCCAAAGCCCATCGGCCGTCCGCCGCGAAATTCCCAAAACGCGGGCCGCCTCCTGGTGACTGAGGCCCCCGAAATAGCGCAACTCGACCAGTCTGGCAGCTTCCGGTTCCTCCAAGGCAAACCGATCAAGCGCTTCGTCAAGGGAGAGCAATTCCTCCGGCACCATCGGGCTGGCGAGAGCTGCGTCTTCGAGTTCGACCCGCTCCAGTTGGCCACCATGTTTGAGCCGCGCTTTCCGGCGGGCGTTGTCGATCAGGATGCGCCGCATGGCCTGAGCCGCGGCCGCAAAAAAGTGCCTTTGTCCATCCCATTTCTGTCCCTCCGCGCCCGCCAACCGCAACCACGCCTCGTGAACCAAGGAAGTTGCTTGCAGTGTTTGTCCTGGCACCTCGTGGGAAAGTTGGTAGGCAGCCAGGCGCCGCAATTCGTCATACACCAGCGGCAACAACTCCTCCCCGGCGCGGGCTTCACCCCGCTCGATCGCCGCCAGAATACGCGTCGCTTCGCTCATAGCGGTTGGTTAAAAGATAACGCGTGGAACAGGAAAAAAACCCAGAAAGACGTTGCCCGCCTGGTTCTACGACTGAACCCAGAGTAACGCAGAATTAGAATAAGCCGTCAATCTGAATCGGGTTTGTTTGAATTAGTTTGTTTATTCTGCTTTCATGGAAAGAGGGTACCCTTCAGCAACCGCTTAAATTCAACTTAGTAATTTGTCAGGACCACTGACGACGGCAACAAATTCCCACTAAGGTCGCCTGATTCTGGCAAAGTGTCCATTTGAGTCCCAAGGTCAGTTTCGTGTAAAAGAAACCAATGATTTTCTTGAGGGATTTGGAGGTGTCTGGTAGTTTGTTGTCTGCGGGGTCCAAAAACGGGTGCAGCGTACAAAAGGAGTGTTTGTGAGATGTGTAAGCTGTTTGTAATTAGGTGGAAGGGTGGCTGAGTGGTTGAAGGCACCTGACTCGAAATTGAGGAACGTACTTCTGCAGGTTTCCTCACACGTCTGAAAGCATTGTCATTATTGAGTGTGGCGCTTTTACTGCTCCTCACATATCATCAAAAATCTGCCTAAAAATCGCATACAGTATCAGATCGCAGTATCAGATTTAGCGTTCGACCACCTCAGATTTTTAACCCATGAAATCCCCGTTCGCGTTCACCTGTTTGTCATGCCGCTTGCTGATTGAGGAGCCGAGCCGGATGCCAACCATGCGAACGCTCACCCCATGCAAGACTGGTCGTGTCGAATTTGCACCCAGCACTGCGCCCCATACCCGCCGCAGAACTGGTTTCAAACCCGACACCACCAAGGTAAATGACGCGCGAAAGGACCGCACTATTCGCCCAACGACCACGCCGAGATTCAGAAACGGTAGCGTCAGCTCATTGGATCCCGACTCGATAGA
>Ga0335071_10000239_pt1 | contig 64041 bp, 58 predicted proteins | sample Lox_Sample_15_FD_206724 | JGI IMG/M metagenome (GOLD analysis project Ga0335071, IMG submission 206724) | Soil microbial communities from Loxahatchee National Wildlife Refuge, Florida, United States - Lox_Sample_1.5 | ecosystem: Environmental > Terrestrial > Soil > Wetlands | place: USA... | reverse complement strand
CCGAAAGCCACGCATTTCTGGCCCTCGATCTCCACATTGACGCCGGCACGCACCGCGAGCTTCACCTCCGGCGCGGGCTTCACCGCGCCGCAGGCTGCGGCGATCGTGATCTGCAGTTGATCGGTCATCTGGTAGCGAAGCTGCTGGACGCTTTGCCAGACCCGGCGCCGCGACAAATGCGGATTGAGCTGTGCCAACCGGTCGATCTCCGCCTGGTATTGTTCGCGCCCCACCACGCGCAAGCCGGACCAGCGTGCGATCCACCTGGCCGCAAGCGGCGCCACCGGCTTGTCGCGCTCGGCAGCCTGAAACCGGTCATCGAAGGCTTTCAGGGCGTCTGCCCGCGCGGAGAAGCCGTTCTGCTTTGCGGCCTCCTCCAGATTGGCTTTCACCCAGGCGAGCATCTCGATGAGGATCTGGTGCTGGGCCCCTGCACCCATCGCGTGCAGCGCCGCAAGCGCATCGCCCGATGTGGTCGGGAGCATCGCAATGCCGGTGTTGCGAATGAACTGGCTGTGACCGCCATTTTTGACCTGGGTCAGATAATACTCGGTGTGGTAGGCCTGCATGGCCACGGCCGGCATCTCGTGCCGCGGATAGACCCCGGTACGTTGAATATCGTTGACATAATCGACAACGGCCTGGGTCACAGCCTTGTCGGGCTCTTGAGCGCCCTCGATCGCGTCGCGAGGTATAACGATCGTCGCCAGGCGGCCATCAACGATCATCTCGCACCTCTCCCATTCGCGGTTCCCCCGGCGGAACGGCCATACACACGCACTGAAAAAAGTACAAAGCATGGCTGACGCAGGCATCGGGGAGACGGATTTGTGGCGCCAAATGGTTGCATGAATGATATGAGGACAACTCCACGTGACATGCTTCCATGCCACCGAAGCCGCCGGATGAGCGGGCACGATGCAAATCCGGCACACCGAAATGCCAGCGTGCGCGGGAGGAAACGGCGATGCAGTTGCGGACGTTTGGACGCACGGGCCTAAAACTCTCGGTGCTGGGTTTTGGCTGTGGCGCGGTCGGTGGATTGATGGTTCGCGGCGATCCGGCCGACCAGGAGCGCACCATTGCGCGAGCCATCGACGCGGGGGTGAACTATTTCGACACCGCGGTGCAGTACGGCAATGGTGAGTCGGAAAAGAACCTTGGCCGCGTTCTGAAAAGACTGAGACCGACAAACGCGGTCGTCGGCACAAAAGTCAGATTGCCGCCCGAGGCGTACGGCCGCATTGCCGAGGCGGTCACCACCTCGCTCGAAGGCAGCCTGGCGCGCCTCGGTCTCGCGCGGGCCGATATCCTTCACTTGCATAATCCCATCACCGTGACGGGAGGCGGGTCGACGCTCAGCGTGCAACAGGTGCTCGGCGACGTGGTCCCGGCCTTCGAGCGCCTGCGTCAGCAGGGAAAAATCCGGTTCCTCGGCATCACGGCCGTCGGCGACACCGCAGCGCTGCAGCAAGCGATCGACACACGCGCTTTCGACAGCGCGCAAATTGTCTACAACATGCTCAATCCATCCGCCGGCGAGGATCTGCCGAAAAACTATCCAGCACAGGATTATGGACGATTGTTCGATCACACTGAGAAGGCAGGCACCGGCGTCGTCGGCATCCGCGTGCTGGCCGGCGGTGCATTGTCGGGGTCCGAGGCGCGTCATCCGATTGCGAGTCCGGCGCCCGAGCCGATCGGCTCGGCCATGAGCTATGACGCCGACATTGTTCGCGCGCGCCGTCTCATGCCGCTGGTCGGGGAAGGCTTTGCCGCGAACCTGGCTGAGGCCGCCACACGTTTTGCACTGTCGCACCCGGCGATGGGGACCATTTTAGTCGGCATGGCGACGCCGCAGCAGTTCGACGACGCGCTTGCCGCGGTCGAGAAAGGCCCGCTGCCGGCGGCCGCCCTGGCGCGGCTGTCAGCGCTGCGCCAGGGCTTCTCCGGCGAAGCGCGATGACCCAGTCTGCGCGACCTTCCTACAAACTCAAGCCTCGACGTAGCTTGCCTCATAGGCGATCGGAAAATTCACCGAGCGTGCGATGAAGCAGTAATGATGCACCTCGTGGTGCAGGGCATCGGCCTTCGCAAGATCCGCGCCACGCTGCACTGATATCCTTGGCCGCAACACGGCGCGCACGAAGCGGCCTTCTCCACGTGGACCGGTCTCGCCGACGCCAAGGGGACTGTCCTCGTACGCACGGACCATGATGCCGGCATCGCTTGCGAGATGCAGGTACCAGAGCATATGGCAGGCCGCGAGACTCCCGAGCAGCAGGTCCTCCGGATTGGGCCTCGCCGGATCGCCGCCCAGCAGCGGATCGTTCGAGCATTCGATCACGGGTTTGCCGGGCGTCGCGATGCGCCATGTGCGGTCATAGCCGCGATAGTGCCTGGTGCCCTCGCCGCGATCGCCGGTCCAGACGATCTGTGCCGTGTAGTCGTGCAGTTTTGCCATATCTACACCTCATGTATACATGTATACGATATCAGAACGCACACGGTCAATACGGGGAGCATTGGGATGACGCCGGACATGATCGCCGCCGAGCTGCGATCCGAGCTGATGGCGGGAACCCTGCGTCCCGGCGCCGAACTGTCGCAGGTCGGGCTGGCCGAGCGGTTCGGTGTCAGCCGTATCCCGATCCGCGATGCGCTGCGCATCCTTGCCGGCGAGGGTCTGGTCGAGATCGAGGCCAATCGCGGCGCCCGGGCAATTGCGCTGACGCCCGGCGAGGTCCGGGAAATCTACGATCTGCGCGTGCTGCTGGAGTGCGACTGCCTGCACCGCGCGGCCGGAAGGATGACGCCCGCGGCGCTCGACGAGATCGAACGGGTCCGCCGCAAGTCAGACCTGGATGCGGGTACACCCGGATGGGCCGCCGGCGATTGGGCGTTCCACCGCGCGCTGTATTCGCCCGCGGGCCGCCCCCGCCAGATCGCGCTGATCGAAGCCTTGCGGCGAACCTGCCAATTGCATATCGGGGCTTATGCGACGATGCCGGCCAAGAAACCGCGCTGGCTCGGAGAGCACCGCATCATCGTGGAGCACCTCAGGGCGGGAGAGACAGAGCCCGCCGTTCGTGCCCTGCAAGCTCACCTCGAAGCAGCGGCACAGCACCTTCTCGACCGCATGACGCGCGCCGAGGGCTGAGACTGATATCTCAGTACAGCCCGCCGGTGCCGGGACGGATCAGCGTGCGATCGGCGTCGGCCGAGATCGCCGCTGACCGGCCGTCGCTGTCGGCCACACCGATCACCGAATAGTCGTCGGACGGCGCCGTACCCGGCTTGAAGGCCTCCAGGATCGTTGGCCCGCCCGGCGTCGCACGCATGCCGGTCTTCGGATCGATGCGGACGAGCTTGATGCCGGCCGGGATCCGGAACGGAGTCGCCGGCTTGTCGGCGAGCGCGAGTTTCAGGAAGTCCCTGGCGATCGGAGCAGCGGTATGGCCGCCTTGCGCGGTGCGGCCGAGGGTGCGGGGCTTGTCGTAGCCGAGATAGAGACCGACGACGAGATCCGGCGAGAAGCCGACGAACCAGACGTCCTTTTCGTCCGTGGTGGTTCCGGTCTTGCCGGCGATCGGCTTGCCGACCTCGCGCACGACCGACGCCGTGCCGCCCTGCACCACCCCTTCCATCATCGAGGTGATCTGGTAGGCGGTGAGCGTGTCGAGCACCTGCTCGCGATGATCGACCAGTTGCGGCTCGGCCTGGTTATGCCAGCCGTCGGGCGCCTCGCAGCCGCGGCACTCGCGGGCATCATGCCTGAAGACGGTGCGGCCGTAGCGATCCTGGATGCGGTCGATCAGGGTCGGCTTCACGCGCCGCCCGCCGTTGGCGATCATCGAATAGGCCGTGACCATCCGGATCACCGTGGTCTCGCCGGTGCCGAGTGCATAGGACAGATAGTTCGGCAGTTCGTCATAGACGCCGAACCGCTTGGCGTATTCAGAGATCAGCGGCATGCCGACGTCCTGCGCAAGCCGCACCGTCACAGTGTTGATCGACCGCTTGAGCGCTTCGCGCAGCGTGATCGGCCCAAGATATTTGCCGACCGAAAAATTCTCCGGCCGCCAGACGCCCTGTCCCTGCCCCTGATCGATCTCGATCGGGGCGTCGACCTCGATGCTCGCGGGCGTGTAGCCATTGTCGATCGCCGAGGCATAGACGATCGGCTTGATCGTCGATCCCGGCTGCCGATAGGCCTGCGTCGCGCGGTTGAACTGGCTCTGGTCGAAGGAGAAGCCGCCGACCATGGCGAGCACGCGGCCGGTCCACGGATCCATCACCACCATCGCGCCGGAGATTTCCGGCAGCTGCCGCAGCCGGTACTGGCCCTCGATCGGGTTGCCGTCCTTGAACAGCGGATCGGCATAGATCACATCGCCCGGCGACAGCACCTGCGCGACCGATGTCGGCGTCCTGCCGCGCAGCGGACCCTCCGCTGCCTTCGCCCATCGCACGCCGTCGAGCGTGATCAGGCCGGTCTGCCGCTCCTTGGAGACCGCGCCGCCGAGTTCGCGGCCGGGCTGGAAGCCGATGCGGGCCGACTGGGGGCTGGTTTCCAGCACAACCGCCATGCGCCACGGCGAGACATCCGACAGCGATTTGACCTCGGCGAGCTTGACGCCCCAGTCGCCGGAGATGTCGAGCTTGCTGGCCGCGCCGCGATAGCCCTGCGCCTCGTCGAAATTGACGAGGCCCGCTGCCATGGTCTTGCGCGCCATCACCTGCATCTTCGGATCGAGCGTGGTGCGCACCGACAGACCGCCCTCGTAGAGCTTCTTCTCGCCATAGCGCTCAAAGATGTCGCGGCGGACCTCCTCGGCAAAATATTCGCCGGCAAAAGTCTTTGCGCCGTTGCCGCGGCTCGCGACCGTCAGCGGCGCCTTGCGCGCCTTGTCGGCGTCGGCCGTGGTGATCCAGCCGTTCTCCTGCAGGCGATCGATCACGTAATTGCGCCGCTCGACCGCGCGGTCATGATTGCGCACCGGGTGCAGGCTCCCCGGCATCTTTGGCAGCGCGGCGAGATACGCCGCTTCCGCGATCGTCAGTTCGTTGACCGATTTGTCGAAATACACCAGCGAGGCGGCGGCGATGCCATAGGCGCCTGAGCCGAGATAAATCTCGTTCAGATAGAGTTCGAGGATCTTGTCCTTCGAATAGGCGCGCTCGATCCGCATCGCGAGCAGCGCCTCCTTGATCTTGCGCGTGAACGAGACCTCGTTGTTCAGCAGAAAATTCTTGGCGACCTGCTGGGTGATGGTGGAGGCGCCCTGCGGACGGCGGTTGGAGCCGAAATGCTGCAGATAGACCACGGCGGCGCGCGCCATGCCGGTGAAATCGACGCCGCCATGATCATAGAAATTCTTGTCCTCGGCGGCGAGGAACGAGTTGATCACGAGTTTGGGAACCGCCTGGATCGGCAGATAGAGCCGGCGCTCCTTGGAATATTCGGCGAGCAGCGAGCCATCGACCGCATGCACACGCGTCATGACAGGCGGCTCATAGTCCTGCAACTGTGAATAGTCCGGCAGATCCTGGGAGTAATGCCACAGCAGACCGGCCGCCGCGGCCACACCGCCCAGAAACACGACGGTTCCCGCGGCAAACAGGAAGCCGAAGAAGCGCATCAGTTTTTTCATCAATCCGACCCGTGGGACGCGTTCATAGGATGGAGGAGAAACGCCGTCATCAAGCCTCGCTCCCCCTGGCCGCTCGCTGCGCTGACTTGCGCCCGCACGAGAGCGCGATCGCTCCGGCGCCGCCTCGACATGATAGATTCGCTCGGCGGTGCCAACCGGCGGCAACGGACTTCGCGCGATGACGGTCTGCCCCCGATTGCTGCCTTCATTTGGGCCGCCAAGCCTGCATTCAGATTCCCCACCAAGGCATGGACCAGGAAATTGGCCGCAATAAGAGGAGGCGCCGTATCACCTGAGCATGATACGGACGACATCCGGGGCGGTTTTGCGAAATGCATGCCCTCAGGCCGGGCCCGACGGGACCGGGCTGAAGCAAATCGCAATGGCTATTCGACCTCAAACCAGCGCGGTTTGGCCTGTCATGTAACGGGAGATGGCGGGTGCCGCATCAAGGACGCAGTTTTGACATGCAGCGCCCACGAAATAATCGAGTAGCCTGGAAGTGATCCAGGCTACAGCTTGTGCCCCTTCTGACGCAGTGCGTCAGTGAGACGCAGCCGCAACGCCTCGGCGGCTTTCTGGCCGACGTCCTGTCCGACCTGCGCGGCCTGTTGCGCGATGGCGGGCGATTTCTCGAGCAGCTTCTGACCGGCCGGAAGCCGGTAGAAGGCGTCGATCTGGCGGATCTCGTCGACCGTGAAGCTGGTGGCATAGATGCTCGCCGCATCCTCGAGCATCTCGTTGTAGAACGGCGTATAGGCATCGGCGATCATCGCGGCCATCGCATCGTAGTCGCGCTCGATTTCAGGCCGCTCCTGCGTCACGACCGGTTTCAGGCGAAGCAGGATCGACGGCAGCAGCGCCCGGTACTGGTCGGCAAGCTTCATGGTGCTCACCAGGTTTCGTGCTGCGCTCATGGCCTCGGGCGTCGGCGCCTGCGCCTGCGCGCCCGACGCCGCGAGGAAGATGACGGCCATCACACACAAAAGTCTGAGCATACCGCCCTCCATGGCGCCTACCCGGCCGTCGGCTGTTCAAGCGCGGCTTGAACTGCGCCTTTGGGCTGCTCGGCCTCCAGCACGTCGACGAACAGATCCGGCACCTTGTCGGCGCGGTCCAGAAACCACGCCGCCGCGATCATGATCAGGATGCCGGCAGCGCTGACAGCCAACTGCTCCCACGCGCCCTTGGTATATTGGGTCAGGATCCAGTGCGCGGAGAACGACAGGAACACGCCGAGGCAGAAGAGCGGCAGCGAATGCTGGCCGCAGAGAATGACCGGCCGCAGCCATTTTGAGCCATGCGCCTTCCATTCGCGCGGGACCAGATGGGTGACGATGGTCGCAAGCGCGAGGAAATGCGTCAGGCGCAGCATGTCGAGGTCGGTCTTGTCGATTGGATAGATCACCTTGATCATCCATTTCGGCACCAGCGATTCGAGAAAGGCGCTGTGCCAGGTCATCACGATCAGCAGCGCGAACAGCAGCCAGACGATTGCGATCGTCATGGCGGCCCTGGACCAGACCAGGTTCGCAATCCTCGTCAGTTGCCCGGCGCCGCACCAGGCCGCGAACACGAACAGCAGCTGCCAGCAGAACGGATTGAAGTACCAGGTCGTGCCGGGCGGATAGGAGGCGAGGTTCCAGTCGAACCAGCGCGACAGGGCATAAAGCACCGCGGAGGCGAGCAGCATCAGATTCGGGCGCCGAACCAGGCACCACACGATGAAGGGCGCCGCCAGCACCAGGGTGATGTAGAGCGGCAGCACGTCGAGATTGACCGGCTTGTAGCGCAGCGTGATCGCCTGGCCGATCAGCACGTCCGGATGCTGGAGGAAGTTGAAGACGTTGAACTCGTTCTCATACATCGGGTTGTCGAAGCGCCGCGCGGTACGCGCAATCTGTGCCGTGAACAGCAGGAACAGCATGATATGGGCGATGTAGAGCTGGCCGGCCCGCTTCAACAGGCGCTTGAGCGCGGCAAGAAACAGCCCGGCGCGGACGATCGGCGCATAGATGAAGCCGATCAGATAGCCCGAGATGAAGACGAAGAACTCCGCGGCGTCGCTAAAACCGTAATTGCGCAGCGTGAGCCAGGCGACGACGTCGTGCGGAATGTGATCGAGAAAGATCATCCACAGGCCGATGCCGCGAAACAGGTCGAGACGGAGGTCGCGCGGAACGCGCTCCAGTGGCGATCTTGTCCTGGTGTCTTCGATGATGCTCACATCCCGCTCCCCTCGTCAGAGGATCACGCCCGGGTTGCCGCTCCGGCACCGTGGCGCGACATCCGGAACGGCCCGATTAAAGCCATCCCTGGCGTCGGCGGCAAGGTGCATGGAGGCTAGGTCGAGGAGCAGTTTTGGCCACGTCGGGCCGCGAACGATTGAACAATCGTGCCGCGTCACTACCGCCGTACTCTCGCAAAGAGCATTGCGGCAGATCGGGACAAGACCGGACCGCTTTCGAACGCGCGTCACGCCAGCGTATGCACGATCACGGGACCTGCGAACGCACTGGTCTGGCCGACCAGAAGCGGGGCCAGGCTCTGCTCTGCCCAGGCGATGGCGCGCCGGTTGGCCTCCTCGGCACCGGCAAAATTGTTGAAGATGCTGATCGCGGTCACCGTGTCGTCGGGCGCATAGACGACGTAATAGGCCATGAACCCCTCGACATCGCTGATGATCGGAATCGCGCCCTCCTTGATCCGGCGGGCGAGTTCCTCGGCGTTTCCGGTTTTGGCCTTGGCCTGACGGATGGCGGCATACATGATGGTCCTCCTCCGGCTGTATCGGGGCGCCCTGGCCCCCGTTGCCGATCATAAATCCTGCCAGCAGAGAGCGCCATCATTCGCCGGGCGTCGTGGGACCGACCGGCTCCCTTCACCGAATGGGCTTCGTGGCGACCGCTTCAGGCCGCCCGAACAGGCCTCGCCATCCCGAGATCCGCGAACCTCTCCTCGGCCAACCTGAGCGCCTCCTCATAGACCTCATTTCGCTCGACGAAAAAGTGGAAATAGCCAGCCGGCGTTTCCGGCTCGATCTCGATCAACTCCACCTTCTTGAATTTCTTATCCGTGATGATCTTGTCGTCGATCAGGTCGTTGATGCGCAGCAAGCCTGCGACCTCGGCCTTGTAGCCGACCGAGAACCACATCTCGCAATTCCAATCCTGCACTTCGAACCAGTTGGTCGGTGCCTTGCCATGCCAGCCATTGGCGAGCGGGCGCGCGACAAAGACGCGGTCGAATTCATGCAGCTCGGAAATGATGCAGGAGCGAAAATAGGCGCCGTCCATCCGGCCGGCGGGCATGTTCCGGAAGCCATAGAGCGACAGCCACAACGCGGATTTGACCGCTTCCGCCGTGATGGGATGGATCTCGTTCTCGTTGGTCACGTCGGAGACATAGCGCATGTCGTGCTTGTGCGGCGATTGCCGCAACTTTGCCGCATGCATGTTGGGCAAGGCCTTCTTCGGCGGCAGGATCGTCCGCGCGGCGTCGTTGCCGTAGAGCAGGCCCGTGCCTTGCTCCGGATCGTAGCTGTTGAATATCACGCCGATCGGGCTGGCGTTCAGCGTTCTGGCGACATCTTGAAAGTCGGCTTCGGTCCGTTCCGGCACCAGTTGTTGCGCCGGCAGGAAAAGGTTGGCGAGGGCATTGATCGGGCCCTCCTGCAGATTCGGGACCAAGCTCAACCGCGCCAACGCCTCGCCATAGGCGGGGCGGAACACACCGGGATAGCCGATTACGGCGGTCTGCAGTTGCGCCAGCGGAGCCGGCATCCGGCTCGGCGGCATCAGGTGCGTGCGCGGATCTCGACCCGCAAGCCAGTCCGCAAGCACGATGATCTGCCCGCTGGTGGCGCTTACAAGCTCCGGCTCGAGGCCCCATTTGGTGGCCGCGGCCAGAAATCCCGCACCATGATCGTTGAAGCCGGCGAGGCCGGCGAGTGCAAATGCAACGCTCATAGCGAACCTCCTTCGATGGAGTTGCCGATGGCGCCATTTTAGGTTGCACGGAATGCGCAAATCAAGGACATGATGCTGTGCCTCTCCGTCAGCTTGACACGCCGCACCTCTTCCACAGCGTCGCCATTTCCTGCTCGGTCATGGACTCGCCCCGTTCGGCCTGTTCCAGTCCCTCAAGCACGGCAACGCGATGTTCCGCCGGCACGACGAACACACCGCCGCCGGCACCCGCGATCTGCCCCAGCACTTTCGTGACATGGGCTCGCCGCCAATCTTCGGGCAAGGGCGCCTACCCCAGATGCTTATGGAAGAACGCGGTCGCGCGGCTCCAGGCGAGTTCGGCGGCCTCGCGATCATGCACCGCCATGCGCTGCTCGTTGGCAAAACCGTGATCGGCCTCGTAGCGGTGAAGCTCGAGCGCTCGGCCCGCCGCCTGCATCGCCTTCTCCCAGGCATCGACGGCCTGCGGCGTGCACCAGTCGTCCTTGCTGGCAAAATGCGCCTGCAGGGGGATGCGGACGTCAGTTGCCTTGGCCGCCTGTTCCGGCGGAATGCCGTAGAACACGACGCCGGCCGTGAGCTCGGGAATTTTTGTCGCGCCGATGATGGTCACCGCACCGCCCATGCAAAAGCCGGTCAGGCCGACCTTGGCACCGTTGCGCGCCAGATATTGCACGGCGCCGCGCACGCTCTGCGTCGTCGCGTCCATGAAGTCGAGCGAGGTCATCTGCTTGTTGGCCGAATCCATGTCGTGATAGGGCACCACCACGCCGCCGTACAGATCGGGCGCCAGCGCATCAAAACCCGCCAGCGCAAAGCGGTCGCACATGCCCTTGATCTGGTCCTGCAACCCCCACCATTCCTGGATCACCACGACACCCGGCGCATCGCCGCGCGCGGCATTGGCGAGATAGCCGGAGGCGTCCTTGCCGTCCGGACGCTTGAAGGTGATGCTGGTGCCCATGGGTTTCCTCCGCTCGAGTTTCTGAAAGGCTGCCGATTGCACCCATTCTGGCGGTATCGGACGCGGGAGGCAATTCACGAGTTCCGTCATTGCGAGGCACGTCAGCCTCGACTCGTCCGCCGTAGCTTGAAAAGCGAAGGCGGAAGCAATCCAGTTCTTGGAGAGAACTGGGTTGCTTCGCGGAGCCTGTCATCGGGCCGCGCATTGGCACGGACCCGTTGGCTCGCAATGACGACTGACCAACAAAAAAGCCCCCGGATCGGGGGCTTTTCGTGCTTCACATCACCGTCACGAAACGTCAGTGCGCGTCGGCCCAGACCTTCTTCTTGGTGAAATACATCAACCCGGCAAAGATGATCAGGAAGAAGAACACCTGAAAGCCGAGCTGCTTGCGCGCTTCCATGTGCGGCTCCGCGGCCCACATCAGGAAGGTGGTGACGTCCTTGGCATATTGCGCAACCGTGGCCGGCGAACCGTCGTCGAAGGTCACCTGGCCGTCCGACAGCGGTTTTGGCATCTTGATGGCGTGGCCTGGGAAGTACTTGTTGTAATAGGCGCCATCTGGAATCTTGGCGTCAGCCGGCGGATTGTCCTCAAAACCCTGCAGGATCGCCGCGACATAGTCCGGTCCCTGCTCCTGGTATTGCGTGAACAGGTCGAAGATGAACCAGGGGAAGCCGCGCTCATAGGAACGCGCCTTGGTAATCAGCGACAGATCGGGCGGCGCGGCGCCGCCATTGACCACGCGCGCCGCCTGCTCGTTCGGGAACGGCGACGGGAAATAGTCCGCCGGGCGGCCCGGGCGCTCGAACATCTCGCCCTTGTCGTTGGGGCCGTCCTTGATCTTGTATTCCGAGGCCAGCGACGCGACCTGGGCGGTCGAATAGCCGGGACCGCCGGGATCGCCGAGGTTTCGGAACGCGATGTAGGACAGCGCGTGGCAGTTGGAGCAGACTTCCTTGTAGACCTTGAGCCCGCGCTGCAGCGAACCGCGGTCGAACTTGCCGAACGGACCGGCGAACGACCATTTGTTGGCAGGCGGCGTGTCGGACTCTGCGGCACGCGCGCGGTCGACGCCGCCGACCAGAAGGCCTCCGGCCACGATCAGCGCGAGCACGGTCGAGACCATCGCCTTGCTGCCGGCCTTCGCCAGCACGTCATCGGCGATCGAGTTCGGCAGCGGCTTGGTCCTCTCGATCTTGCCGAGCAGCGGCAGCACGACGAGGAAATAGGCGAAGTAGCAGACGGTCAGGATGCGGCCGGCGATCACATAGATGCCTTCCGGCGGCTGCGCGCCGAGATATCCGAGCAGCACGGCGACGACGACGAAGATCCAGAAGAACTGCTTGGCCAGCGGCCGATATTTGGTCGAACGGACTTTCGACGTATCGAGCCAGGGCAGGAAGGCGAGCACGATGATCGACGAGAACATCGCGATCACGCCGGCCAGCTTGTTCGGAATCGAACGCAGGATCGCGTAGAACGGCAGGTAGTACCATTCCGGCACGATATGGGCCGGCGTCTGCGCCGGATTGGCCGGGATGTAGTTGTCGGCATCGCCGAGATAGTTCGGCATGTAGAAGATGAACCAGGCGAAGAGCAGCAGGAAGCAGGAGACGCCGAACATGTCCTTGATGGTCGCGTAGGGCGTGAAGGCGACCGTGTCCTTCTCGGTCTTGGGCTCGACGCCGGCCGGATTGTTCTGGCCCACGACATGGAGCGCCCAGACGTGCAGCACGACCACGCCGGCGATCACGAACGGCAGCAGATAGTGCAGCGAGAAGAAGCGGTTCAGCGTCGGATTGCCGACACTATAGCCGCCCCACAAGAGCGTCACGATGGAGTCGCCGACCAGGGGAATGGCCGAAAACAGGTTGGTGATGACGGTGGCGCCCCAAAAACTCATCTGGCCCCAGGGCAGCACGTAGCCCATGAAGCCGGTCGCCATCATCAGGAGGTAGATGATCACGCCGAGGATCCACAACACTTCGCGCGGCTCCTTGTAGGAGCCGTAATAGAGGCCGCGCAGCATGTGGACATAGACCGCGAAGAAGAACATCGAGGCGCCGGCCGCGTGCATGTTGCGCAGCAGCCAGCCGTAGTTGACGTCGCGGACGATGGACTCGACCGAGCGGAACGCCATGGTCGCTTCCGGCGTGTAATGCATTGCCAGGATGATGCCGGTCAGGATCTGCAAGCCGAGCATCAGCGACAGGATGGCGCCGAACGTCCACCAATAGTTCAGGTTACGCGGCGTCGGATAGGCCACGAACGAACCGTGCATGAAACCAAGAATCGGAAGGCGCCGCTCGATCCATTTCAACACGGGATGGCTCGGCTGGTAGTCGGATGGTCCGCTCATTGATGCGATCCTGAAGGAAATAAATTCGGCGGCTTGAGGCTAAGGATCGGGGCACGCGAGATACGCGCGCCCCGAAGTCATCAGCCGATCTGGATTTTGCTGTCGGAAACGAATTGGTAGGGCGGCACAGGCAGGTTGGCGGGCGCGGGCCCCTGGCGGATGCGGCCCGAGCTATCATACTGCGAACCGTGGCAGGGGCAGAAGAAGCCGTCGTAATTGCCCTCATGCGCGATCGGGATGCAGCCGAGATGGGTGCAGATGCCGATCACCACCAGCCACTGCTCATGGCCCGACTTGACGCGCGACTCGTCGGTCGCGGGGTCTTTCAGGTCGGCGAGCGGCGTCTTCTGCGCCTCGTCGATCTGCTTCTTGGTGCGGTGGCTGATGTAGATCGGCTTGCCGCGCCAGAACACCTTGATGTCCTGGCCTTCAGCGACCGGGGTCAGGTCGACCTCGATCGGCGCGCCGGCCGCGATCGTCGAGGCGTCCGGGTTCATCTGGGAGACGAAGGGCCACAGCGTGGCCAGACCGCCGACCGCGGCGGCAGCTCCCGTTGCAACAAAAAGGAAATCACGGCGTGTCGGATGATCAGCCGAAGACGCGATGGTCACGATTCCGTACCCTTTCTCATGTTGCAGCCGGAGGACCGCCCCGTGGACGCTACTGAAGCACCTGACCGGGAAGGACTGCCGGCGCCCGCGATCCCCCGCGGCGGCAGACAACCGCTTCATCCCGCCGCCCCGGGCAGAATAAGCGGTCCAGAATCGTTCTATTGGCACCCTTGCCGAGAGAGCGCAAGCCCGCTATCGGCCCTCGGTGCCGCAATGCACGAAGATGCGGATTTTTTACACCATTTCCATCGGACCCTTGGATGCAGATCGCGCTCTTCCAGCCGGATATTCCCCAAAACACCGGGACGATCCTGCGCGCCTGCGCCTGCCTGGACGTCGCCGTCCACATCATCGAACCCGCGGGCTTTGTGCTGTCCGATCGGCTGTTCCGCCGGGCCGCCATGGACTATATCGACCAGGTGAGCCTCACCCGTCACGACTCCTGGTCACATTTCGAGGACTGGCGGCGGCAAGCCGGTCACCGGCTGGTGCTGCTCACGACCAGGGGGGCCGGCTCCTATCTCGATTTCCGGTATGATGGCGCCGATATCCTGCTGTTCGGCCGCGAATCCAGGGGCGTGCCCGAGGAGGTTTTTGCGGCGGCCGATGCCAGGCTGAAAATTCCAATTCGCGCCGGCCTGCGCTCCCTGAACGTTGCTGTGGCCGCGGCCATGGTGGTCGGCGAGGCGCTGCGGCAGACCGGTTCTTTCAACCGAGGCACGATGGCGTGAGCTACGCGGTCAAGGAAATTTTCATGACCCTGCAGGGCGAAGGCGCACAGGCGGGCCGCGCGGCCGTGTTCTGCCGCTTTGCCGGCTGCAACCTGTGGAGCGGACGCGAGCAGGACCGCCAGGGCGCGATCTGCCGATTTTGTGACACCGATTTCGTCGGCACCGACGGCACGCTTGGCGGCCGCTACGCCAGCGCAGAGGCACTCGCCGATGCGATATCGGGGCAGTGGACGGGCGAGGATGCGAACCGCTTCACCGTGCTGACCGGCGGCGAGCCGCTGCTGCAGCTGGACACCGCGCTGATCGCGGCCCTGCATGCGCGCGGCTTTGCGATCGCGGTCGAGACCAACGGCACGATTGCGCCGCCTGACGGGCTCGACTGGATCTGCGTCAGCCCGAAGGCCGGAGCCGAGCTCGTGATCCGCGCAGGAGATGAGCTGAAGCTGGTCTATCCGCAGGACGGCGCATCCCCTGACGACTTTTCTGATCTCGCCTTCGCGCGCTTCTCGCTGCAGCCGATGGACGGGCCAGAGATCAAGACGAACACCGTAGCCGCAATCGACTACTGCCTGAAGCATCCCCAATGGCGGCTCAGCGTGCAGACGCACAAGACGCTCGGGATCAGGTAGAGAGCAAAAAGGAAGAGTTCGGAATTCGACTGATGTGGGAACTGACAAAATCCTTCCGCTTCGAGGCGGCGCACGCGCTTCCCGGCACCACGCTCGGCGAGGCGAGCGAGGAAATTCACGGCCATTCGTTTCGTGCCGAGATCACCATTCGCGGCACGCCGGATCCAAAGACCGGCATGGTCATCGATCTCGGCCTTTTGTCGCGCGGCATGGCGGAGCTCGAAAAGATGCTCGACCACAAGTTCTTGAACCGGATCGAGGCGCTCGGCCTGCCGACACTGGAAAACCTCTCGCGTTTCATCTTCGAGCGCATCCAGCATCTCGGCCGCATCGCACGCGTCAGCGTATATCGTGACAGCTGCAACGAAAGCTGCACCTATTTCGGGCCGCAGGATTAGAGGTCGAGCCGATGGAGACAGTCTTGATCGAGGATCAAAAGGCGCGCGCAAGGGCCTGGTTCGAACGTCTGCGCGACGAGATCTGCGCGACGTTCGAACAGCTCGAGAACGAGGCGCCGGCGGTACTCTATCCGGCTGACGCCGGCCGCTTCGTCCGCACGCCGTGGCAGCGCTCCGATCACACCGGCAAGCCCGGCGGCGGCGGGGTGATGTCGATGATGCACGGACGGCTGTTCGAGAAGGTCGGCGTGCATTGCTCGACGGTGCATGGCGAGTTCTCGCCGGAATTTCGCGCCCAGATCGCGGGCGCGGCCGACGATCCGCGGTTCTGGAGCTCGGGCATTTCCCTGATCGCGCATCTGCGCAACCCGCACGTCCCCGCCGTCCACATGAACACCCGCTTCATCGTGACGACGAAGACCTGGTTCGGCGGCGGTTCCGACCTGACGCCGGTGCTCGACCGCCGGCGCACCCAGGAGGACCCCGATACGATCGCCTTCCACGCGGCGATGCGCGCGGCCTGCGGCGGCCCCAACAGCGTCGCCGACTATGACAAATACAAGACATGGTGCGACGAGTATTTTTATCTGCCGCATCGCAAGGAAGCGCGCGGCATCGGCGGCATTTTCTACGACCACCACAATTCCGGCGACTGGGAAGCCGATTTCGCCTTCACACAGGACGTCGGCCGCAGCTTCGCGCAGATCTATCCCGAGCTGGTCCGGCGCAATTTCGCCACTCCCTGGACGGCAGGGGATCGCGAGGAGCAACTGATCCGGCGCGGACGCTATGTCGAGTTCAACCTGCTCTACGACCGCGGCACGACTTTCGGGCTGAAGACCGGCGGCAACGTGGACTCCATCCTGTCCTCGCTGCCGCCGGAGGTGAAATGGCCCTGAAGTTGCCCCAGTTGCTTCCCTATACTGGTTCCATCGGCTGCGGGGCATTGTTCGATGTCAGGACAATGGCAGGATGATGCAACTTCCCCGTGCAATGCTGATCGATCTCGACGATACGATCCTGTCGGCCTATGGCCGGCCCGAGATCGCCTGGAACGTCATCGCCTCAGAATTTGCCGAGGAATTTGCGCCATTCGCTCCGCAGCAGGTGGCTGCCGCGATCGTGGAATCGGCGCGCGCGTTCTGGTCGAACGCGGAAGCGGCGTGGCGGATGAAGCTCGTACAGGCCCGCCAGGAGGTGGTTCGCGGCGGCTTCGCCGCGCTGGCCGCCTCAGGCCCGACCTTGAGCGATGATCTCGCAATCCGGCTTGCCGACCGCTTCACGGCCTATCGCGACCAGCAGATGTTCGTCTTCCCCGGCGCGCATGCGACCATCGATGCCCTGAAGGCGCGCGGCATCCGCCTTGCGCTCGTGACCAATGGCGCTGCTGCGATCCAGCGCGCCAAGATCGAGCGCTTTGCGCTCGTGCACCGCTTCGACCATATCCAGATCGAGGGCGAGCACGGCTTTGGCAAGCCGGAGGAGCGCGCCTATCACCATGCCATGGACGCGCTCGGCGTCGCTGCCGGCGACACCTGGATGATCGGCGACAATCTGGAATGGGAGGTCGAGGTGCCGCAGCGGCTCGGCATCTACGCGATCTGGATGGACACCCATGGCGACGGCCTGCCCGAAGGATCGACCGTCCGCCCCGACCGCATCATCCGCTCGCTGACCGAACTGCTGCCGGGCGAGGAGTAGCCGATCGCCGCGGGCCTGCGGCTGCGCTCTTGAATCATCGGGACATGTCCGGCCGCAAAAGCTCTTGCGGACCCGCCTGATGCACGCGAAGCCCGGCGCACTGCGCTCGAAGTCTGCCTGCCAACGACCTTGATGCGACCGTCAATGTGTTTGCTGCCGTGCAATGCCGCGCGCGGCGTGCTACGTTTCTCCGCTCAGGCAGCAAGGAGGAGTTGGAATGAGTATCGTGAACCGACTGGGCACAGTCGCGGTCGCCGCGGTGCTGGCAATCGGGTTGACGGCGCCAACCGGTGCACAGGCGCAGGATGGCCGGATTGCCGCCGGAGTGACGGTCGGCGCGTTTCGGTGGGGCCCCTCTCCTCCTTTCTACCCTTATTATCATTTCGGCGATTACGGCATTCCCGTCGGATGGTCCGGTCCATTTTGGGGGCCCGCTCCCGTCGTGGAACCTTACGAATACGGCTGTCATCTCGAGTCCGTTCGCACCGGTCATCATTGGCGCCGCGTGCGCGTCTGCGACTAGACGCGCGATGGGATCACTCGCGATCGCGCCTTGGAGTGTTGCTTGCGCATGATATCGGGCGCAAGCTTCGGATGACGGCCCGCGGCTGTGATGAACTGCCTGCTCGTGGCGCTCAGTCGCCGCGCGCGCCGTAGCGGCGCATGTCCGCGAGCCAGCCGGCGCGCTTCCTGTCATCGGCAAATGTCAGGCCGAAAAAGTTTTCGCGGATTGGCTTGATGCCGGCGAAGCGGAGCATGCTGCGCTCGAAGCCGCGCACGCCATAGGCGCCGAAATACCAGCGGTACATCAGCGGCGGCATGCCCATGGTCACGACGATGCGCGCGGAGCGACCGGCGAGCAGCCTTTTGGGAAAGCCGCGCGCCTGGTACTCCATCGCAAAACCGGGCCGGAAAACCTGCTCGAGAAAACCCTTGAACATGGCCGGCATGGTGCCGTGCCAGAGCGGAAACAGGAACAGCCAGTGCTCGGCCCAGCGCATGTCGGAGCTCGCCTGCTGCAGCGCGGGCGGCAACGCTCCAGCCTCGAATTCTGCCTGCGTCCGCAGCAGCGGAAACGCGAGCTGCGCCACCTCGATCCGCCGCACCGCGTGACCAGCGGAGCTGGCGCCCTCGGCATAGGCGTCCGCCATGGCGTGCAGCAGATGGCGGCTTGCCCCATCGGGATGGCCCTGGATGATCGCGATGCGTTTTGCCACGGCAAGCCTCCGAACGGTACTTCATCGTAGCTTTTCCGCGCACAGCCGCCTTGATCGACCGCAAGTCCGCCGCTCGCGGCCCGCGTCTGTGAACCGCACCACAGACAACAATCTTTGATTGTGCCAGACTGATTGTGGTCCGGAATCCCTGGGTTGCCATGGCAGACATCAGCGCCCCGCTTCAAGTGCCCGACCAGAAGGTCCCGAGCCGTGCCGCGGCTCCGTCAGGCGGCCGCGAATGGACCAGGGCCCGCGGCTTCTTCGACGGCCTCAACAGCATCCTGTCCTACGCCAGGGGACTGCCGGTCATCACGCTGATCGGCAGCCTGCTGGTCGGCTATTTCCAGTATTTGTCAGCCTATCAGGACAAGGTCAGTGCCCAGGCCAAGGAGGACATGACCGCGGCGACCAGCACCTTCTCGGATATCGCCAATGCCTTTTCCGAGGCGCAGATGCTGCAGCAGATCCTCTATTTCGACTACACCGCGGCGCTCGGCATCGATGCCGACGGCGACGCGCAGGCGATCCAGACCAAGAATGCGCAGGCGACCTATGCACCTTACGAGCACGCCCGAATCGCGCTGCGACAGAACAGCGACCTGTTCGCACGCAAGGCGGAAATCTACATCGACTGGGCGAGCGATTTTGGCCGCGATCCGGCGGACACCAAAACCCCGACCACCGATCCGCTCAATGAATCGCTGCTCGGCGTCTACAATTTCGATTGCGACGACGCCGCCAACATCCCGCATTTCAACATGCTGGACGACAACGGCAACAGGCTGCCACCGGCGCCCGATCCACCGCCCTGTCGCCACGACCCGACCGAGGCGATCTTTGATCCGCCGGGCAGCTATGTCAGGCTATGCGCGCGGGAGAACGGCAAGATCGTTGCCGACAAACCCGCCCTCACGCTGCACTGGTACAGCGCCAAGCACCAGCTGCTGGCCATGCACTACTGCTTCGAGCGGCTGCACGGTCAGCTGCTGCCGGCGCGCCAGTGGGCGTCGCAAAGCTCGCTCAGCCCGCAGCAAAAAGCCGGATTCATCGCCAAGGAAGCGGATATATATGCCGGCCTCACCGACCAGGCCGTCCGGCTCAACGCCTTCATGAGCCTTGCGATGTTCCAGATGGAGAACATCCGGGTCAAATACCGACCCGTCGGCTTCGTCTGCCACGTTCCATTCGTGACACCGTTCGTCGACCTGTTCTCGAACTACTGCACACCGGTCCGCACGGCGCCGGTGCGCCGGGCCGAGGAGGCGAGCAAGGCGCGGCAAAGCTCATGACGCGATGCCGCGATGTGGCGCCGCGGCATCGGTGATCCGCGCGAGCCTTCCTCGCAGCGCAGGAAGCTGGTCGCCTCCGGTCGTTGATCTAACTCAATCGTTCCGATGAAGGGCCAGAATATTCTTTGGGTGCGATGCGATGCATGGAAACGGCTCATGCAAGACATCGTCGAGAAAGGTGTCAGGCCGTTTGGCTCGCTGCGCCCGCGGGATGACCGATTGTGTGCACCAGATCAGTATTGCCATCGCTCAACCTCGCTGCGCTCGTATTCCAGCGAAACATGCGGCGACTTGGCGACCGGCGGCCGAAACCGCGGACGCAATCCCGTGCGCGGATGGAACTTTCCCATTCGCTTGCGACTTCCTTTGAGGCGATCCTCGTAGTCTTACGCATGTTGCGGGCGGGCTACATTCGCCGAAAATCAGGGCGACGGGGCTGCGATTCGCCCAGAAAGCGGGCAGTTGCCTGTTCGTAAATCGTCCGATGCCTAGCTCGTGCATTGCGCCGATGAACGGGTCGAGTGTCCAATCAGGGCCAATGCGCTCACCCCGATTCGGAAGACTCGGCTGCGCCGCAGTTCCGGCGACTTTGTGGTGAGGCCGAACACATGCGCGGAGAGAGACATGTACAACGACTCCCTGTTCAATGCCTTCGCCAGGTCCTTCGAGGCGCGTAGCCAGACTGACATGTCGATGGCGGAATATCTGGATGCGTGTCGCAGCGATCCGATGAAATACGCCAATGCCGCGGAGCGACTATTGGCCGCGATCGGTGAGCCTCAGATGATCGACACGGCCAAGGACGCCCGCCTTGGCCGTATTTTTTCCAACCGCACCATCCGCACCTATCCGGCGTTCGCGGGCTTCCACGGGATGGAAGATACGATCGAGCGGATCGTCGGGTATTTCCGTCACGCAGCGCAGGGGCTCGAGGAACGCAAGCAGATCCTCTATCTGCTCGGACCGGTCGGCGGCGGCAAGTCGTCGCTCGCGGAACGCCTCAAATCATTGATGGAAGTCCATCCGATCTACGTCTTGAAGGCCGGCGACGAGGTCAGTCCGGTGTTCGAGAGCCCGCTCAGCCTGTTCGATCCGGACACGCTCGGGCCGATGCTCGAGGAAAAATACGGCATCCCGCGCCGTCGCCTGAGCGGGCTCATGAGCCCCTGGTGCTACAAGCGGCTCGAAGCCTTCGGCGGCGACATCTCGCAATTCCGCGTCGCGCGGATCCAGCCTTCGCGGCTGCGGCAGATCGCAATTGCAAAAACCGAACCCGGTGACGAGAACAACCAGGACATTTCCTCGCTGGTCGGCAAGGTTGATATCCGCAAGCTGGAGACATTCGCCCAGAACGATCCCGACGCCTACAGCTATTCGGGCGGCCTCAATCGCGCCAACCAGGGCATTCTCGAATTCGTCGAGATGTTCAAGGCGCCGATCAAGATGCTGCATCCGCTGCTGACCGCAACGCAGGAGGGAAACTACATCGGAACCGAAAATATCGGCGCAATTCCCTTCGGCGGCGTCATTCTCGCGCATTCGAACGAGTCGGAATGGCGGAGTTTCAAGGCCAACAAGAACAACGAGGCGTTCATCGACCGCATTTGCGTCATCAAGGTTCCGTATTCCCTGCGGGTGACGGAGGAGCGGAAGATCTACGAAAAGCTGATCCAGGCCTCCGAACTGGCATCGGCGCCCTGCGCGCCGGCGACGCTGGACACGCTGGCCCGCTTCTCGGTCATGTCGCGCCTGCGCAGGCACGAAAACTCGACGCTGTTCGCGAAAATGCGGGTCTATGACGGCGAAAGCCTCAAGGAATCCGATCCCAAGGCCCGCAGCGTGCAGGAATACCGGGACGCGGCCGGCGTCGACGAGGGCATGGATGGCATTTCGACGCGCTTTGCCTTCAAGGTCTTGGCCGCAACCTACAATCACGACACCACCGAGATCGCCGCCGACCCCGTTCACCTGATGTATGTCCTCGAGCAGGCGATCCGTCGCGAGCAGCTTGCAGACGAGGTCGAGAAGCGCTACCTCGAATTCATCAAGGCGGAACTCGCGCCGCGTTATGCGGAATTCATCGGCAACGAGATCCAGAAGGCCTATCTCGAGTCGTACACGGATTACGGTCAGAACATGTTCGACCGCTATGTCGATTATGCCGACGCCTGGATCGAGGACCAGGACTTCAAGGATCCCGACACCGGCCAGCTCCTGGATCGCGAACTGCTCAACCAGGAGCTGACCAAGATCGAAAAACCGGCGGGGATCGCCAATCCGAAGGATTTTCGCAACGAAGTCGTCAAGTTCTCGCTGCGCTCGCGGGCCCAGAACGGCGGCAAGAACCCGACCTGGACCTCCTACGAAAAAATCCGCGAAGTCATCGAAAAACGGATATTCTCCCAGGTGGAGGACCTGCTTCCGGTGATCTCGTTCGGCTCGAAAAAGGACGGCGAGACCGAGAAGAAGCACGGCGAGTTCGTCGCCCGGATGGTCGAGCGCGGCCACACGGAGCGGCAGGTTCGCCGGCTCGTCGAGTGGTACATGCGGGTGAAGCAGGCCGGTTGAGACGGATGCAAAAGTGGCCATTCATATCATCGATCGCCGCCTGAACCCGGGCGGCAAGAGCCTGGAGAATCGCCAGCGTTTCCTGCGTCGGGCGAAGGCCCAGGTTCAAGGTGCCGTCAAGAAGTCCTCGCAGGACCGCGACATCAAGGATGTTTTGGAGGGCGGCGAAGTCGCCATTCCGCTGGAAGGCATCGGCGAACCACGCTTCCGGCGCGAGGGCGGCACGCGCGACCTCGTGCTTCCCGGCAACAAGAAGTTCGTCGAAGGCGACATCCTGCCGCGGTCCGGCGAGGGCAGTGCACGCCGGTCCGGACCGGGCGAAGGCGACAGCGAAGACGCGTTCCGGTTTGTCCTGAGCCGCGACGAGTTCGTCGACCTGTTCCTCGACGACCTCGAATTGCCGGACCTCGCCAAGCGCAAGCTCGCCGAAGCCGAAAGCGAAGGGCTGCGCCGCGCCGGCTACGCGACATCAGGGTCGCCGGCGAATATCTCGGTCAGCCGTACCGTGACGCGCGCGCTTGCGCGTCGCGTCGCGCTGCGGCGGCCGCGGCCGGAAACGATCGCGGAGCTCGAAGCCGAACTGGCGGAATGCGACGAGCCGCGTCGCATCGAGCTCTTGGCCCAGATCGAGGCGCTCAAGGCAAAGGCCCGGCGGATTCCGTTCATCGACCCGATCGACATTCGCTATCGCCGGTTCGAGACGACGCCAAAACCGGTCGCACAGGCCGTCATGTTCTGCCTGATGGACGTTTCCGGTTCGATGTCCGAGCACATGAAGGATCTCGCCAAGCGCTTCTACATGCTGCTCTATGTGTTTCTGAAGCGGCGCTACCAGCACGTCGAGATCGTCTTCATTCGCCACACCGACCGGGCCGAGGAGGTCGACGAAGAGACCTTCTTCTATGGGCCTGCGTCGGGCGGCACGCTGGTGTCGAGCGCATTGCAGGCGATGCACGATATCGTCCGCTCGCGGTTTCGCCCGGCCGACTGGAACATTTATGCCGCACAAGCCTCCGACGGAGACAACTCCGTTGCAGACGGAGAAGTCGCAGGGCGGCTGTTGATGGAGAAGATCCTGCCGGTGAGCCAGTTCTTCGCCTATCTCGAAGTCGCCGAATCCGCCAGCAATCCCTACTACATGTCGGAATCCTCGATCTGGACGCTGTACCAGCGCCTGCGCAATGGCGGCGCCCCGCTGTCGATGCGCAAGGTGAACGCGCGCAACCAGATATTTCCCGTCTTTCACGACCTGTTTCAACGCCGCGCCAAGCAGGAGCAGGCGCCATGACCGCGTCAATGGAACGGTTGTTCGAGGGCGCGGACTGGGATTTCCGCACACTGCAGCGCATCCACGATGCCTGCGAGGAGATCGCGACATCCGAGCTCGGGCTCGACGTCTATCCCAACCAGATCGAGGTCATCACCGCCGAGCAGATGCTGGATGCCTACGCATCGATCGCCATGCCACTGTTCTACAAGCATTGGTCGTTCGGCAAGCACTTTGCCTATCACGAGGCATCCTACCGCAAGGGCCTGACGGGTCTGGCCTATGAAATCGTGATCAACAGTTCGCCCTGCATTTCCTACCTGATGGAGGAAAACACCGCGACGATGCAGACGCTGGTGATCGCCCACGCCGCGTTCGGCCACAATCATTTCTTCAAGAACAACTATCTGTTCCGGCAGTGGAGCGACGCCGACGGCATCCTCGACTATCTGGACTTTGCCAAGAAGTACGTCGCGCAATGCGAGGAGCGCGAGGGGCAGCAGGCGGTGGAGCACACGCTCGACGCCGCCCATGCGCTGATGTCGCACGGCATCGACCGCTATCCCGGCAAGAAGAAGCTCGACTTTCGCGCCGAGGAAAAACGGGCGGGACAGCGCCGGGCGCACGAGGAGAGCATGTTCAACGATTTGTGGCGCACCGTTCCGAGCGGGCCGGCCAAGAGCGTCGCTATGCTCGGCATCGAGCGCCGGCGCAAATTGCTGGGGCTGCCCCAGGAGAACATGCTGTACTTCCTGGAGAAGACTGCGCCGCGCCTGAAACCCTGGCAGCGCGAGCTGCTGCGCATCGTGCGGCACATCGCGCAATATTTCTATCCGCAGCGCCAGACCAAGGTCATGAACGAGGGCACCGCGACCTATGTGCACTACCGCATCATGCAGCGGCTGCACGAGCAGGGCCGGATCTCCGACGGCAATTTTCTCGAGTTCCTGCAGTCGCACACCAACGTCGTGTTCCAGCCCGAGTTCGACGACCCGCGCTTTTCCGGCTTCAACCCCTACGCACTCGGCTTTGCCATGATGCAGGACATCGCGCGGATCGTGACCGATCCGCAGGACGAGGATCGCGCGTGGTTTCCGGACATCGCGGGCTCTGGCGATGTGATGGGCGTGCTGCGTCACGTCTGGGCCAACTATCGCGACGAAAGCTTCATCAGCCAGTTCCTCAGCCCGCGGCTGATCCGGCAGCTTCGCATGTTTCATCTGCGCGACGATCCTGCGGAGCGAGCCGGCGTCAGGGTCGGCGCCATCCATGACGAGCGCGGTTATCAGCGTGTCCGTCGCGAACTGGCACGGGAATACGATGTCGGCTTTACCGATGCCAATATCGAGGTCGTGGACGTCGATCTTGCCGGCGACCGCCGCCTGATGCTGACCCACGCCGTGCTGAATGGGGCACAGCTTAACGAGGCCGACGCCAAGCGCGTGCTGCAGCATCTGGCCGATCTCTGGACCTACGACGTCCGGCTCGCCGAAATCGATCCGAGCGGCAAGGTGCTCAAGGAATATACGCTGAGCCCGCGCGCGATCGCCACGGCGGCGTAGGCATCCGCGTCAGCGAATCGCGATCGCCAGCGCCGCGAGCAGCGCCGGCGGCGTCACCAGGACCCCGAGCTTCAGGAACGCCCACGCGCTGAGCTCGATCTTCTCGCGGCGTAGTGCCACGAGCCACAGGATCGTCGCGAGCGATCCCGTCACCGACAGGTTAGGCCCGAGATCGACGCCGATCAGGATGGAGCTGATCACCGGCGGCGGCAGATGATCGCGCGCGGCGACCGAGCCGGCGACGAGCCCGACCGGCAGATTGTTGGCGATGTTGTCCGCGATCGCGGTGGACAGCCCGGCACTCCAGGCCCCATAGGGAACCGATTGCGCGACGGCCTGGTGGAGGAGATTGCTGAGCGCGTCGATGGCGCCGGTCCGCATCATGGCTTCGACCATCGCGAACAGACCCGCGACCAGCGGCACGACGCCCCAGGATACCCCCTTCAAAACGGGCCAGGGCGACTGGCGGCCGAGCAGCAGCACCAGCACTGTGGTGACCGTGCCGCAGATGAAGGTCGGCAGGCCCAATTGAAAGTCGAGCGCGGAGGCCATGATCAGTGCCACACCGACGACGCCGATGCCCCATGCGGTGAGCAGCCCGCCCGGCGAGAGTTTGACATGCGGCACGCTGTGCGCAATTCCCTCCTCCTTCAAGGCGCGGCGCAAGGCGAGGCGCAGCACGACATAGGTCAGGACGATCGAGGCGACCGAAGGCAGCGCGAACTGGCGCAACCAGTCCAAGAGATGCGGCATCCGTGCGCCGAACACGACGAGGTTGGCCGGATTGGAGATCGGCAGGACAAAGCTTGCCGCATTGGCGATGAAGGCGCAGACGAACACGTAAGGCAGCGGCTTGGCACCAGCGGCGCGGGTCGCGGCATAGACGGCCGGCGTCAGCACGATGACGGTGGCGTCATTGGAGAGCAGCACCGTGACCAGGATCCCGACCAGATAGACCAGCAAAAACAGCCGCTGCGGCGAGCCGCGCGCGTGCTCGACCGCGAGCGCTGCGAGGTAGTCGAACAGGCCTTCGAGCCGCGCCAGTTCGGCGATCAGCATCATGCCGATCAGGAACAGGTAGACGTCGATGCCCTTGCGCATGCCGGCGAGCGCATCGCTCACGGGCAGGAGCCCGAGCGCGACCAGCGCGGCTGCGCCGGCGAGCGCCCAGACCGGCTCGGAGATCCGGAATGGCCGGATCATCACGCCGGCGGTCGCGAGCGCAATGATGCTCCAGGCCAGCGCGGCATCATGCTGCGGAATCGGCATTCTTCATCTCCGGGACGCCAGGCGCAACGGCCTCGTCCATCGATCGTTCTGACGTTGTCGTTGCGGCGGCGGTCTCGGGCAGCAGAACAAGACAAACCAGAACTCCGATGGCAGCGATCGCGCCGAGCGTCAAGAACGCCGCGCCGTAACCGGCCTTGACCACGACGATGCCCGCAAGCGAGGTCGAGAGCGCAGCGCCGATGCTCTGCGCCGTGATGACGGCGCCCTGCGCCACGTTGAAGCGCCCGGTGTTGCGCATCAGGTCGGCGACGATCACGGGAAAGATCGCACCAAAAATGCCGGCACCGATGCCGTCAAGCAGTTGCACCCCGACCAGCCAGGCGGCCTTGTCGGACAAGGTATAGAGCACGCCACGGATCGGCAGGATCATCAACGCGGCGAGGAAGAAGCGCTTGTGGCCCCAGCGGTCGGCGCGCGCGCCGACCAGCATCGCCATCGGCACCATGACGATCTGCGCGGCCACGATGCAGGCCGACATCAGGCTGGTGCCGAGGTTCTTGTCCTGCAATGCGAGTTTCTGACCGACCAGCGGCAGCATCGCCGCATTGGCGAGGTGAAACAGGATCACACAGACGGCGAAGACGAGCAGCGGGCGACAGGTCAGCAGGATGGCGAGGCCGGCTGGCTGATCGGAATGCGGGTCCCTGCCCTGGTGATGCTCTTGGGCTCGCTCTTGGGCTTGCTCCTGCCCTTGGCCGCCAAGACCGCGGGCGAGATCGTGGTCGATCGCCTGACCGGGGATGAGGAGGATGCTGGCGAGGCTCGCCAGAGACATCAGGGCCAGAAGGTAGAAGACCACGCTCGGCCCGAGCAAATACGCGCCGCCGCCGGCGATCGCAGCAGCAGTCGCGTTGCCAGCATGATTGAATGTCTCATTGCGGCCGATCCGGGAGGCGAAGGCGCGATGGCCGAAGATGCCGAGCGACACGGCCGCGATCGCCGGCGGGAACACGACGCCCGCGGTGTTCGCGATGGCCTGGGTCGCCGCGACCGGCCAGAAGCTCGGAAACCACGGCAGCAACAGCGAGGCGACGGTCACCACGATGGCCGCAGCGCCCATCAACGACCGCTTGGCGCGCGTGGCATCCACCAGGGCGCCGGCGGGCGCCTGAGCAACGATGCCGGCAACGGTCGCAATCGACATCACCACGCCGATCAGCGCCTGGTTCCAATGCTGCTCGGTCAACAGATAGATGGCGAGGTAGGGACCCAGCCCCTCCCGAACGTCGGCGAGAAAGAAGTTGGCCGCATCCAGCGCACGGCTGGCCCGCTTGCGATCGGCTTGTCGTGACATCGAACTGCTTTCGAAGTGTTGGAAACATCCCCCTGCCCCCGAACTCACCCAGCCGCGCGGGCCTCCGCCATCCGTTTGGGTTTCGGCTTGTCCTTTGGCTTCGGCGCCTTGATCGGAGCCAGTTCGTCGCGCGTTGATCCCGCTTCGCCGGCGTGGATCACGCGACCATGCTTCGTTTCCACGCCATCGCCGCGCACGATGAGCGCGCTGCCCGGTGCGAGCGGTTTTTTGATGTGCGCAGCTTCCTTGGGCCCGATGCGCACGCTCGTGCCATCGGCCAGCAGCGCGCCGCGCAACTCGCCCTTCGGTCCGAACAGCGACAGGCGGACTATGCCTTCGGCCGTCATGGTCCGATGCTCGACCTTTGGATGTTTGCGGTCCTCGCCCGGACCATGATCGTCGATCCGGTGGCCGTCTTTGCCGATGACCGCGACGGCAGCCAGCAGCGCCGCGCCGCGCCGCGCGGGCGCACGGCGCGCACGGTGACGGTTTCGCCGGCCTTGACGTGACGAACGAGCTCGGTCGCCAGGTGCGGCGGGGTATGGACCAGGACGTCCTCAGGTCCGCACCTCATGACGAAGCCGTCCACCTCGCCATGCGGATTCAGCCCGAAGCGTTCGACGGTGCCGGCCACCGCCGGCAGGCTCTCGGGATCAATCCAGTGCATTGCAACTCTCCTTTCAAACGGTCGACCGGGCCGGAGCCCATCGCACAGGCATGAGCAACGGCCGTGCCACACATCGCGACATTGATTCGAAAGGAGAAAGTGGAAGGGCTGGTGGTTCAGGCGTCGTCTTTGCCGACACTGTCTGTCGGGTTTGCTGACGCTTCCCCGGCGAGTCCATAGCGCTGCATCTTCGTGTAGAGCAGCTGGCGATTGATGCTCAGCCGCCGCGCGGCCTCGGCGCGGTTGCCTCCGGCAGCCTCCAGCGCGCGCCGGATCATGGCTTCCTCGAGCTGCGCGACCGCGCCGGGAAGATCGGTGTCCACGGCGGCCGCACTTGGCGGCAACTGCACCTGATCGCCTGTCGTGTCCAGATCATCCGGGCCGATCAGATCGCTGCGCGTCAGCACGCAGGCGCGCTCGATCACATTGCGCAGCTCGCGCACATTGCCCGGCCAGCCGTGGCGCTTCAGCTTCTCGCAGGCCTCCGCACCGAGCTGCCTGATGAGCCCATTCATCGCGCATAGCGCAAGAAAGTGCCGGGCCAGCGGCACGATGTCCGACACCCTCTCGCGCAGCGGCGGCACGGCGATCGGAATCACATTGAGGCGATAATAGAGGTCCTCCCGGAACGTCTTCGCCGTGACGAGCTCCGGCAGATCTCGATGCGTCGCCGCAACGATTCGCGCGTGGACCGCGACCGGCTTGCCGCCGACCGGCGTGACGACCTTTTCCTGCAACGCACGAAGGATTTTTGCTTGCATCGCAAGCGGCATGTCGCCGATCTCATCGAGAAACAGCGTGCCGCCTGCGGCCTCGACAAAGGCTCCCGCGCGGTCGGTCGCTGCCCCGGTGAACGAGCCTTTGACATGGCCGAACAACTCGCTTTCCAGGAGATCCTCGGGGATGGCCGCGCAGTTGACGGCGATGAACGGGCGATCGGCCCGCCGGCTGTGAACATGGAGCGCGCGCGCCACCATCTCCTTGCCTGTCCCGGTCTCGCCGAAGATCAGCACGGTCGCCGCGCTGTCGGCTGCGAGCCCGATCGCCTTCTGCACCCGCCTGATGCCTTCGCTCGATCCGATCAGCGCATCCGGGTCCGTCGGCGGCAGCTGCGCCGGTGACGGTGCGCGAGACGGCAGCCGCAACAGAAGTTGTCGCAGCTCCTCGCGCCCGATCGGTTTTGTGAGGTGATCGAAGGCGCCGATGCGCATCGCCTCGATGGTGTTTTCCGAGCTTGCATAGGCCGTCAGGATCACGACCGGCGGCGCGCCGTCCTGGGCGCGGATGCGGCGAAGCACCTCGATCCCGTCGAGGCCTCCGGGCATCCTGAGGTCGAGCAGCACGATGTCGATGTCCTCGGCGAGCGCGGCCAGGCCCTCGCGGCCCGATGTCGCAACCCGTGCCTCATGGCCGAGATCCCCGAGCGTTTCCGCAAGCCCGTCGCGGAGCGCCGCGTCGTCATCGATGATCAGGACGATCGCCATGGCAGCTCGATCTCGAAGCAAGCCCCCTGCGCCGTGCTCACAAGCCGCGCGTCACCCTGGTGATTGCGGGCGATCTCGCGCACGAGGGCGAGACCGAGCCCGGTGCCGTCAGGCCGGCCGGTCACGAACGGCTCGAACAGCCTTTCGCGAACATCCGCGGCGACGCCGGGGCCGCTGTCCGAAACGCGCAGGACCAGACTCTCTCCGCTACGACACGCATCGACGGTGATCGCGCCCCCTTGCGGCGTGTTCTGGATCGCATTGAGAATGAGATTGTCCATGGCCCGTTGGATCTGAGACGAATCGAAGCGAGGTAACGGTTCAGACGGTCCGCAGGTTCCAAGCGCCACTCGAATGTTCTTCCTGGCGGCGAGATCCCAGTGCAACTGGACCACGGCCTCGAGGAATGTTCGCAGGTCGACCGCCCTGGCCTCGGGCGGCCGGCTCTGCGTCATCTCGAGCAGATCCCTGAGCAGGCCGTCGAGCCGGCCGATCTGGCCGAGGATGGTTTCGAGCGCACCGTCCTTGCGCGAGGCCTCGCCCGAGGCCAGCGCATTCTCCGCCTTCAGCCGCATCGCCGCGATCGGATTTCTGATTTCATGCGCGAGGCCCGCCGATAAGCGTCCGACCGCGGCCAGCCGCTCGGCCACGGCGGCGCGGCGGCGCTCGACCGAGAGCCGCTCGCCGGTCGCGTTCAGCGCATCGACGAGGCGATCGAGCTCACGCTCCCCGGTACGCGGTAGCCTGGGCAATTCGGCGGCGGCATGATCGGTGGCTTCAAGGGCGCGTTCGACGAGCGCGATCTTCCGCGACCATGAGTAGAGCAGGCGCGCCAGCCAGGCCGCCGAGCCAAAGATCGTGAGTGCAATCAGCACGAGTCCGGCGAGCAACTGGCCGTAGGCCGGACCTTCCGAGGTGAAGACCCGCGTCATCGTCCACGCGGTCAGGCCTCGCAGCGGGCCGGGAAGCGGGCAGGCCTCGACAAGCAGGACCTGGGATCGCCCGCTCTGGCGGATCGAGGCAGGCTGTCCGCTCCGCAGCGCCTGTGCGTTCACCTCGCTGATTGCGGCCGCTTCCGCTGATGGAACGTCGGTCTTCGGCCCGGTTCCCTCATAGGTCGGGAATGCATAGGCCAGCGAGCCCGTGCCGTCCCGCCATAGTCCGCCCTCGATGCCGTTGGCCGATGCCAGCGCCGCTTGCACGGCGCGCGCGAGCTCGCTCTTGCGATGCGCGTCGATCTCAGGTCCGCTCCAGTCGGAGACGACGAGGCGAAAACGATCGAGAATGTCCCGGCATGCGCGCGCCACCTGCTCTTCCGACCGCGCAACACGCGCCTGGGCGCTTTGCTGGAATGATTCGACCAAGAGCCAGGCCGTTGCCGATCCGGAGAGGACGAGCATGACCCAGAGAGCTAACAACCTGGAGCGAAGCGAGCGCATCGGAATTCCGGGCCGGAAAGCGAGAATTCTATCGCCAGCCGCGCAGGCGGACAATTCGCAACTTGCGGCATTCGGAAAATGCGTTCATCAGGCTGCTGGGACGACGCAGCCGTGATCGGCCTGTCATGACCAAACGATAGCCTCAAAACTGCGCGATCTGATGCGCATGGCGTATCGACGACGAGAGATCGCGTTCTAAATGCACCAATTGCCGCATGCCGTGTCCGCAAGCCCGCTTCCACGACTGCGTGAACGTTCCAAAGCGAAGGAAAAGATCATGAGATTGAAACCAGGCGACGTCGTGATGTTGAAATCTGGCGGCCAGCCACTGACGGTTGCGGAAGTCGGCGACGATGCCGTCGAATGCCTCTGGATGGGGGCCGATGGCGACCTGTTCCGTGAAACGCTGCCGCTTGCCGTCCTCGAGCGTGTCGACATCGATCCCCTCGACGAGGAAGACGACGAGCTCGATGAGGACGAAGAGGAAGAGGAGGAGGAAGAGGACAAGGTCGCCTGATCGCGGCCTCGCAATGGCTGCCTTGCAGCGGTGGCCGTCCTCGGCCGGGCCATTGCGGCTTCATCTGGCGATCTGCACCATGCGCCGCCTCGCATCGAAGGCCAAGTCTTCATCCGGCGCCGCGGCGGCTTGGCGAACGCGATCTGCACGGCTTCGCGCCACCGGGGTGCACGCACAGGCATGACCGGGCGGCAGCCCTTTCATGCCCCGCTTGCCTTGCTTCAGTGCGCCCGTAAGGTCATAGTTGCGTCACAAGCCGCGCCGAAGCCGCCGAAAAAGGTCCGGACGGCGCTCCCGAATCCTGTCCTTCGAGCAAACAGACCGATCTTTGCATGCCGATCAACAACCGCGTCGCGTCCCTCTCGGACGAAATGGCCGCCTGGCGTCACGATTTTCACGAGCACCCCGAACTGCTCTATGAGGTGCATCGTACCGCCGGCATCGTCGCCGACCGCCTGCGCGAGTTCGGCTGCGACGAGGTGGTGACCGGCATCGGGCGCACCGGCGTGGTCGGTGTGATCCGTGGCCGCAAGGGTGGGTCAGGCAAGACGATCGGGCTCCGCGCCGACATGGACGCGCTGCCGATCTTCGAAGAATCGGACGTGCCCTATGTCTCGAAAACGCCCGGCATGATGCATGCCTGCGGCCATGACGGGCATACCGCCATGCTGCTGGGCGCCGCGAAATACCTTGCCGAGACGCGCAATTTCGACGGCACCGCGATCCTGATCTTCCAGCCCGCCGAGGAAGGCGGCGCCGGCGGCAAGGCCATGGTCGAAGACGGCCTGATGACCCGCTGGGGCATCCAGGAGGTCTATGGCATGCACAACATGCCCGGCCTGCCCGAAGGCCATTTCCACATGCGGCCCGGACCGCTGCTCGCGGCGTCCGACAAGCTGGAGATCACGGTCCATGGCAAGGGCGGCCATGGCGGCGCCAGCCCGCACAAGGCGGTCGACAGCATCCTGATCGGCTCGGAAATCGTCAGCGCGCTGCAATCGATCGTCGCGCGCAATGTCGATCCGATCAAGACGGCTGTCATCTCGATCTGCGTCTTCCAGGCCGGCAGCGCGGCCAATGTGATTCCGCCGACGGCCACGCTGAAGGGCACGGTGCGCACGCTGGATCCCGAGGTGCGCGATCTGGTCGAGCGCCGGATCGCCGAGGTCGCCGACGGCATCGCGCGCGCCTATGGCGGATCGGCCGAGACGACCTATACCCGGCTTTATCCTTCGACCGTCAACCATGAGCGCGAAACGGCCATCGCCGCCGACGTGGCGCGCGATGTCGTCGGTCCCGAGCGGGTCAACGACAACACGGCGCCATTGATGGGCGGCGAGGATTTCGCCTTCATGCTGCAGGCGCGGCCCGGCGCCTTCGTGTTTCTCGGCATGGGCGGCGGCGAAGAATGCCACCACCCGGCCTACCGCTTCAACGACGCCATCCTGGGGCATGGCGCATCCTATTGGGTGCGGCTGGTCGAGAAGACGATGCCGGCCGGCTAGCGTGTCATGAGACGGCAGCCGAATTGGAGGTGCGCCCGCTCTCCCCTCTGGGGTTGCGGTCTCCCTGTGAATATGCCCCTCGCCCGGATCGCGCTTGCGGAAGCAGCAGAAACACACTGAATGAGGGACAAAGGTAGCATGCAGGCCGACATCATGGCGCAAATGCGCCGTCGTGTGGTGATTTCATCCACCATCGGCAACGCGCTGGAGTGGTTCGACTTCACGGTGTTCGGGCTGTTCGCCGGCATCATCGGAAAACTGTTCTTTCCGGCCGACAATCCGTCCTCCTCGCTGCTTCAGGCCTTCGGCGTGTTCGGCATCGCCTTTGCCGCGCGCCCGCTGGGCGGACTGGTCTTCGGCCTCTATGCCGACAAGCACGGGAGGAAGGCGGCGCTGATCATCATGATCACGCTGATGGCGTTCGGCACCGGCCTGCTCGGCTTCCTGCCGACCTATGGCGCGATCGGCATCGCCGCACCGCTGCTCCTGCTGCTGGCGCGGCTGATCCAGGGATTTTCGGCGGGCGGCGAGTTCGGCAGCGCCAGCGCCATGCTGATCGAATTCGCGCCCGAGGGCCGCCGCGGCTACTACGGATCTTTCCAGATGGTGTCGCAAGGACTCGCCTTCGCCATCGGCGCGGCCATGGCCTTTACGCTCAGCCGCAACCTCACCGCCGACGCGCTCGTGAGCTGGGGCTGGCGCGTGCCCTTCATCCTCGGCATCCTGATCGGACCGGTCGGCTGGTACCTGCGCAAGAAATGCGATGAGTCGCCGGAGTTCGAGGCTTACCTCGCCGAAAAGGCCAGGACCGCGCAGCCGACGCGGAAGACGACGCTGGCGCAATTGTTGTCGGACCATCCGCGCGAATTGATCGCCTCCTTCTGCCTGATCGCCGCAGGCACCGCGATCAACTATGTCAGCGCGGTGTTCCTGCCGAGCTATGCCGCGACCGAGCTCAAGCTGCCGCTGTCCGACGCCCAGCTCGGCGTGTTCGTGATGAGCCTCGTGATCGCGGTGCTGGAGGTCGTGTTCGGCGCGCTGTCCGACCGGGTCGGCCGCCGTACCCTCATGATCCCCGCGATCGTGCTCTACGCCGTGCTGTTCTATGTCATGCTGCATCGGCTGGTGGCCTCTCCCTCGAGCGTCCATCTCTGGCAGCTGCAGGCGATCGGCATCTTCCTCGGCGCGCTCGCGGGCCCCATGCCGGCCTTCATGACGGAAATCTTTCCCGTCGGCGTGCGCTCGACCGGCACCTCGCTGATGTACAATATCGGGGTCATGCTGTTCGGCGGGCTCGCGCCTTTCATCAACACCTGGCTGGTGCAGGCGACCGGCGACAAGGCGGCGCCGGTCTACTACATCATTTTCGCCGCCACGGTCGGCGTGATTGGCCTGTCGCTCTACCGCCCGAGCGTTGCGGCCCCTGCGACTGTTGCGCAACCGGCGCAGTAGGCGTGATCATTCGCGAAAAACGCGCCTAGCGCGGAGTGAGTGCGGCCAGAAACTCCGGCTGTGGGATGAACAGTCCCTGAGCCCGCACCAGGCCGCGGCCGAAGTCACACAAAAGATCGCCCTTTCCGAACAGGCTTTCGGCCCCGGGCTCGTCCAGCACGATCTGGGCGTTGACTGCGTTGGCCACCTTGAGACAGACCTTCAGGGGAAGGTTCGACTTGATCAGTCCGGTGACAACAGCACGATCCGGCCGCTGGGTTGCGAGCACGAGATGAATTCCCGCGGCGCGACCTTTGCCGGCGATGCGAGCCACCAGCGTTTCAAAGTCCTTCTTGTCGTCGCGCCCAGCCAGGACCAGGTCGGCGAACTCGTCGAAGATCAGCACGAGGAAGGGAAGATCAGCTTTGCCGGATTTGATGCGCTCGCCCAGATTCACGAAACCTTCGCGGGCGAGCTTCTGGTAGCGAGCATCCATCTCCGCCACGGCGTCGCGCAGGATCGCCATCGCCTGGTGAAGCGTGGTCGCCACCGGACGCCACAGATAGGGGCTGCCCTCGACGCCTGCGAAAGTCAGGATCTTGGGATCGATCAAGGCGATCTGCACATTCCCTGGCTTGTTGCGCAACAGCAGGCTTGCAACCAGCGCCTTGAGCCATTCACTCTTGCCGCTGCCGGTCGAGCCTGCGACGAGCGCATGGCACGTGTTCGGATCGGCGAAGTCCGCCACCACGGGCATGCCTTCGACGTCGATGCCGATCGGAAACGCAACGGCGCTGCTCAGCGCGCGCCCGAGACCGCCCGCAAGCGCCTCTTTCAAGAGGCAGGGCTGTGGCTCCGGACGCGGAAGATCGAGGATCACAAAGCCCTTTCCCGCCTTGATCAGTGGCGGCTGGCCGAGCGAGAGCGGGATTTGCAGGTCCTCGGCGCGATTGGCCAGTGAGGACACCTTGACGCCGGGACCGGGCGTGAGCCGCAGTCGCACCACTTGAGGTCCTTCAATGACGTTCGCAGCCTCGACCGCCAGATTGAAGCCGCGAAACGCATCGACCACGGCCTTTCCGAGCGCGGCCGGATCAGGCCCGGATTTCGCCAGGCCGCGCTCAGGCGAAGCCGCAGTTTTGGACGTTGGCGGAAACATCTCGCCCATCACGGGCGCGACCATGCCGGCGAAAATGTCCTTCAGATCGGCTTGCGAGACAGGGACTTCGTGGAACTCCGGCAGATAGTACTCGAGCGTGCCCGAAAACCCGCAACCGGGGCGCCAGATCGGCAACAGATGCGCATAGATCGCGAGCTGAACCAGGTCTGCCTTCTGCCGTGCGCCCTGACTCAGCTTGTAATCCACGACTTCCAGGGATCGGTCCGGACGGATGCGAATGGCGTCGACCCGGGCTCGCACCTCCACAACAACGTCCGCGACATGCACAGGAATGCGCGCGAGGTCCTGTTCGGCGGCAACAAACACGTCCTGCCAGTTTTCGAAGTGCGGCGTTCTGCGCTTCAAGTCGATCAGCCGGGTGCAGAAGCTCCGCAGTCGCTGGGTAAAGATCGCGGCTTCCTCGCCGCGGCCCTGTTCGAAAAGCTTGTCGGTCAGCGCCTGCAGCGAAGCCGCCCACACGTGCTCGACGAGACCATCGGCTGAATCTACTCTTGCCGCGGCCTTCAGGCTGTCACGGGCGGTCAGCCAGCCGACCAGTGTCTCCACCTCCTTGTGGAATTGCACACTCATGGCGCGTTTGGTACCGACCGGCGCGAAGCTGCGCGTCGATGGCTTCTCGCCCCTCAGCCAGCTTGCGCGCCAGTTTCGGTCGAGCACGGCAAATGTGAGCTCGGTCGCAGTTATGCTGTGATGCGCCATTGCAGGAAGATCGTCTGTGGCCCCGGATGCGCTCTCAAGTTCGGATGCACCTCCACACTGCGCAAGAGCGGATCGCGCAGGTCATCGTTTCCGAGCCTTGCCAGCACAGCGGAGATATCGATGATGCGATGCTCCCGGACCACATCGAGCACGAGCTGCAGTCGTTCGCCATCGAGGGCGTCCTGGCGCGCGGGCGGCTTTTGCGGCTGCTTCGGCGGTCCTGTTTCAGCTTTCTTGCTGCGATCCTCCTTTGGATGCGCCGAGGCGCTGGCCAAGGCAATGTCCTTCAGGAACGGAGCGAAGTGCTTCTGCAGCCATGCCAGCGTCTCGGTGCCCGAATAGACGATGTTGCCCTGCAGGGCGTTTGAATAGAGCTCGCGTGCCCCATGGAGCTCGCAGACCCGATCAGACGTCAACTCGACGATGCGGAATCCATGCTTGCTCGCCTCATCGAACGTCGGCTGCGCGGTCGCCCATGTCTTCCGCGGCACGCGGGCGAGGTCCGGAGTCCGGAACACATAAGCGAGAAATGCCCGATCGCCGCGCGCGCCGGCCATCCTCAGCGCCTCATCTGCGATCGATTTCCATCTCCTCCAATGGTCGCCGCCCTCGAAGGCGAAACAGACCCGGCGATCGGGCCAGTCCCATGCCAGCGAGAAATACCGCAAGCCCACCGTTCGTCCGACTGTTACCCCTGACATCGCCTGCCCGATGTCCTTGGCAAACCACATCAGACAATCCTGATTATAGGCCTGCAGCGCTGTCTTGGACCGGACCCCGTTCACCTCCAATTGGAAAAGGTCGGCGAGGGACGGTTGCGGAGCGGGCGGCTTGTTCGGCCGCGCGAGCGCCTGAAAGCGCTCGGCTGCCCGCATCAGCAATGCGCGCACGCCGAGCTCAGGGAGCGGCGTGAAGACCCGGTCGAGCCAGTCGTCGTCGAAAAAGCGCGCGATCCTGTCGGGCGCCAGACCGCACGCCTTCAGCCGTTCCGTGATCAGCTCGCGCGCACCTTGCTTTCCAATTCCCTCGAGCCGGATCTCGGCGGAGAGGCGTTGTTGCTGAGGTGCTGCCATGTGCGGCAGGATGTCTGTCACCCAGTTTGCCTGATTGGCGGTCACCACAGTCAGATGGTTGGAAAGATCCACGTACAGCTGGTCGATGCAGTTACCGAGCGTCTTGATCAAGGCGGGATCGCTCGCGTAGAACTCGGTCTGGTCAAAGCAGAACACGAATGGGCGGTAATAGGAGGCGAGCTGACACAAGCCCTGCAGCCGGCGGAAGCTGAGTTGGTTGATTTCCTGCGCCGATGAATCCCCTCGCCCCTCGTTGTCGGCCTGCTCGAGGCGAAGCAGCACGACTTCCTCGCTTTCGAGCGGTTCGCCGCGCAGCCATTTGAGGGCCGCGCTTCGCGCCTCGCTTATCGGGTCGTCGAGAGCGCAGATCGCAAGCACCTTGAGCCAGGCTTTCTCGCGGCCATACAGGTCGATGCGGCGGTTTTTCAGCCGCCCGGACAGCCGATTCATCGGCACGGCGTCGGCGAACAGGTTGCGCAGCCAGTCAGTCAAGCGCGGTTTTGCGGTCTCGGGCAGAGAGCCGGCGGCAAGCTCGCGCAGCAGCGGAACCGCGGGCGTGACGTCCGGACGGCCCGGCACGCCGTCTTCTGCGAAATCGGCGACGATATGCGCCAGCGTCCCGATGGCCAGCGCTTGAAGCTGAGTGGGGACTCCGGGCGTCTCGTCGTCGGGCCGCTCGAGCTCCTGGAGGGTGAGCATGAGGATCGACTGCCATGCCCTGTCCGGAGCCTGGAAGGGTCGGAGATAGACCTTTGTGGCTCTGCGGCCGAGCGCCGCGAACAACCGGCCGAGCAGATGCGACTTTCCGTAACCGCGATCAGGCGAAATGACGAGCTGGGCCTTGTCCGCCTTCACAGGGCTGCTACGGGGCAGTTCGCCGGGATCGAGCGCCTCTACCTTGGCCAGCAGGCGATTGAGCGGGACATCGTTGAGATCTGCGACCGAAAACGACACGTCTCGCGGCTCGCGGACAATATCGTCCTCGAATGGATTCACTTGCATGTCCGCATAGGAGGCGGTCATGGCTCGTTCTTGACGACGACGGTGACGAAGGGCTCGGAAAAGCCGGGAAGACGGATACCGGCGTCGATCACCTCGGCAGGAAGTTCAACCGAGGTCGTTGGATGGATCGTCACGCGGCCGGCTTTGGCTTCGTCGACCAGCAAGCGATGCAGATCTTCCTTCGATCCATCCAGCGCCTTCATCAGGTCGAAGATTTTCACGGCTGAAAAGCCGCCCTGCTCCGCCTTGAGACGGCGATAGGCCGGCAGCACCTCCTCCAAGGTGAGGCGCGGACCGGAAGCGTCGGCAATAAGTTGCTCTGTCCAATTACCGGTGTCGTTTCCAGAGACGGCTTCAAACCCGAAATAGTCCGCAGCAACGTCGCGGTGGAGATAGTATTTCGAACTGCCACAGCTGAGTTCCATGATGGCCTGGCTCGAAATCGCATGTTTGAGGCCGTCAGGGAAGAAACGCGCGTTCATGCCGGTCACCTTCTTCGTCAAGGTCGGCTTTGAAAGAAGCTTGACGCCGGACCTGGATACAAGGCTCACGATCGCCTGGCTCGCGGTCTCGACGGAGGGGCCGCGGCCGGCGGCGAAATAGAGTTTGGAGCCGCGATACTTGAACGGCCCCAAAATCGTACCCTCGCGAGCCAGGGAGGCGAGCCTCTCTCGCAGCTCAACCGCACGGTCCTTGGAAGTGCCAGCGAATTTTTTCGTGATCGCTGCAAGGCTGAGCCCTGCGTCATTCTTGGCGCGGATTGCGGGGACAAGATCGTCGAGCTTCGAAGCCATCAGCTAATCCAACTCTATCCGCCTGACCTCCGGGAGCCCTTAACTCAAAGCCGGAGCTCGCCGATGGAGGTGTTTTTTGCCATAGATTACCGCGTCGAGCGAGTAGAATGCTCACGCCCTGCCGTCTTTGCTGCTGTTGATGCGGGCGACCGCCTGGTCGGCAATGACGGTGAGCACGACGCCATCGAGCGGGAAATCGGCGGCGAGCCAGGCATCCTCGGCCAAGGTCAGGACATGGCCGAGCGAGGGGCCTTCCGCCACCCCGCGCACGATGAAGTCGGCCGCCTTGAGCGGGAATTTCGGCGCGCTCCAGCGCTGCGACAGCGTGGCGCGTTCGAGCCAGGGGGCCGGATCGGCAGCGGTCCCGGCGCGCGCCCAGGCGAGCAGCAGACGGTCGCGATAGCGCTCAGTGCCGAGACGATAGAGCCTGCGCTTGGCGGTCGCCTCATCCATGCCGCCAAGCCGCCACCAGCGATGGCCCATGGAATCGAGCGCCTTGGCCTCGGCGTTCGAAAGCCGAAGGCGCTGCGCCAGGCGCTTGGCATCTTCGGTCACGGCGACCGCGAGCGCAGCCAGGCGGCGCACCGGGTCCGGCGTCAATCCGAGCATCCGTTCCGCCGCGATCATCGCCGCGAACGGTCCGAGATAGGCAACGCCGCCAAGGATCGGCAGCAACAGGCCGCCGTCGGCCATCGCCGTGACGGCCGCGACCGCCCCATCGGCGGTCAGGAGCTTCAACATTTCGGTGCGGACGCGCTCCGCCGACAGCGTCGCGAGGCCCTCGCGCGCGGCAATGCAGGCGAGATAACCGGGGCGATCGACCTCGCCCGCACCGAAGGCGGCATGAATGCGGAAGAAGCGCAGGATGCGCAAATAATCCTCTGCGATCCGCTCCGCCGGATTGCCGATGAAGCGCACCCGACGTGAGGCGATGTCATCGAGGCCGCCAACATAGTCGTGCACGGCGCCATCGGCCGTCAGCGACAGCGCGTTGATGGTGAAATCGCGCCGGTGCGCGTCGCCCACCCAGTCGCGGCCGAAGGCGACCTTGGCCTTGCGGCCAAACGTCTCGGTATCCTCCCGCAGGGTCGTCACCTCGAACGGCTGACCGTCGACCACGAGCGTCACCGTGCCGTGCTCGATGCCGGTCGGCACGCATTTGACGCCGGCGCCCTTGGCACGCCGCATCACCTCCTCCGGCAGCGCGGTGGTCGCGATGTCGATGTCGCCGATCGGAATTTTCAGCAGCGCATTGCGCACGGCGCCGCCGACCACGCGCGCTTCCTCGCCACCCTCGTTCAGGAGCGTCAGCACGCGGGCGGTCGCCCCCGCGGTCAGCCAGGGCGCATCGTCCGGCGTCATCTGGCTCATTTTTCGACTCCGGGAACGAGCCTGCCGTCCTCGATATGCGCGGGAATGTAGGTCGAGCGCGGCGGCGCGCCGGAGAAATTCGCCAGCATGATGAAGCTCGCAATCACCAGGAGCAACGATCCCAACAAGAGTTTGGCAAGCAAGGACAGCGGCCAGGACGATTGCGCCACAAGCTCAGACCGTGTCGCAAGCAGAAACAGCGCATAGGCCGCAAAAGGGATGAGGAAAATCCCGATCTCGGTCAGCGCCGGACGGATCATGGCAGAAAAATCCGCTCGTACAGCAGGCGCAGGATGCCGGCGGTGGCGCCCCAGATATAGTGTCCGTCATAGGGCATGGCGTAATAGAACCGCTCCATGCCGCGGAATTCCTTGCTGTGAAGCTGATGATTGAGCGGGTTCATCAGGAAGGCGAGCGGCACCTCGAACGCATCGTCGACCTCGTCGCGGCTGAGGTTGAGCACAAAACCGGGCGACACGCACGCCAGCGTCGGCAGGATGCGAAAGCCGAACGCGGTGCCATAGACATCGAGATAGCCGATCGGATCGATGAAGCTTTTGTCGAGCCCAACCTCCTCCCAGGCTTCGCGCAGCGCCGCGTCGCGGGGGCTCGCGTCGGTCGGATCGATCTTGCCGCCGGGGAAGGCGATCTGGCCGGCATGATCGCTCAGATGCGAGGCACGCAAGGTCAGGAGCACGGTGGGCTCGGGATGCGCGACGATCGGGATCAGCACCGCAGCGGCCCGGATCGGCTGCTCGCGCGCCACGATCTCGAGCATGCGGTCGGTCCCGGCATCGCCGCTCGTCGGCACGATGTCCTGGTTATGCAGGGCGGGCGGAACGTCGAAGCGCAGGCGTGCGCGTGCGCGCCCGAAAAAATCCGCCGCATCGATCGTGGCCGGCGCCGTCCGCACCATCGGCTCGTTCAAAGCGCAGCCCTCACCTCAACCGCATCCGCCATCGGAAAAAATTCTCCTGCCGACAGGATTCCGAACATCTCCCGGCCATCGATCATTCGCTCCTCGCCGATGTCAACAAGGTCGTAGTAGAGCGCGCGGGTCACCTTCGCCCAGAGGTCGGCACGGACGTGAAGATAGGGCGTGAGCCCGCCTGCCGCACCGATCTCGAAGCGCAGGCGATGGCCGGTGTCGCAATCGACCCAGTCATCGACATTGGTGCGGAAACGCAGGAGCGGGCCGCGTTCATCGCGCTCTCTTTGCATTTCGACCGCCACAAACGGCGCATCGTCGACGCGGATACCGACCTTCTCCACCGGAGTGACCAGAAAATGCTTGCCGTTCTCGCGCTTCAAAATGGTGGAGAACAACCGCACCAGCGCAGGGCGTCCAATTGGTGTTCCCATGTAGAACCAAGTACCATCTCCTGCGATTCGCATGTCGAGATCGCCACAGAACGGCGGATTCCACAGATGCACCGGGGGCAGCCCCTTTCCGGCGGGCGTGGTTTTTACGGCCGTGTTTGCCGCGTCTATGACGGCAGCCGTCAACCCTTCAAGACTCTGGCTGCTGGTCCGCCCTTGCTTCGCCATGTTTGTCCTGACGTTGAAGCGTGATTGGCACGATTGGTGCAAGTCCTCGTTGTATGGACCTGAACGAGTTCCGGCCGGAGGCTCCGGCTCTTCAGGTCGCCACAACGTGATGCCGTTGATACCCCGAAATGCCGCTAATGTGGGGAATGTTTAATTCAACAAATACATGGCCTTCTCAAAGGTCTAGCATGCGTTCTTGGCATGATGGAACGCCTTAGGCGCCAAAGTCTGGGATTAGAAGGTCAAAGGAGCTGTCGATGGCGGAAAGTGTTGAGAAACTGGAAGATGTGATCGTTCGCTCGGCCGAGCAGGTCTCCGGCCAGATCCGCGCCGCACGGGACGCGATCGCGACGGTCATTTTCGGCCAGGAACGGGTGGTCGAAAACACCCTGGTGACGATCCTCTCCGGCGGTCACGCGCTGTTGATCGGCGTGCCCGGCCTCGCCAAGACCAAGCTCGTCGAAACGCTCGGCGTGACGCTCGGTCTCGACGCCAAGCGCATCCAGTTCACGCCCGATCTGATGCCCTCGGACATTCTCGGCGCCGAGGTGCTGGACGAAAGCGGCACCGGCAAGCGCTCGTTCCGCTTCATCTCCGGACCGGTGTTCGCGCAACTCCTGATGGCCGACGAAATCAACCGCGCCAGCCCGCGCACCCAGTCGGCGTTGTTGCAGGCGATGCAGGAGCAGCACATCACGGTGGCCGGCGCGCGCCACGATCTGCCAAAACCGTTCCACGTGCTGGCGACCCAGAACCCGCTGGAGCAGGAAGGCACCTATCCGCTTCCCGAGGCGCAGCTCGACCGCTTCCTGATGGAGATCGACGTCGACTATCCCGATCGTGACGCCGAGCGCCGCATCCTGTTCGAGACCACCGGCGCCGAGGAGAACGTGGCGAAGGCCGCGATGACCGCCGACGCGCTGATCGCGGCACAGCGGCTGGTGCGTCGCCTGCCGGTCGGCGATTCGGTGGTCGAAGCGATCCTGTCGCTGGTCCGCTCCGCGCGCCCGGGGCCCGAGGGCGGCGATGCGGGCAAGCTGATCGCCTGGGGACCTGGCCCGCGCGCCAGCCAGTCGCTGATGCTCGCGGTCCGTGCCCGCGCGCTGCTCGACGGGCGGCTTGCGCCCTCGATCGACGACGTGCTCGATCTCGCCGAGCCGGTACTGAAGCACCGCATGGCGCTGACCTTCTCGGCGCGTGCCGAAGGGCGCACCATTCCTGACGTGATCAAGCAATTGAAGACACGGATCGGCTGATGGCCGCTGACCCGGGGCATGGGAAAGAAATTCTGGCGATCCGACGGGCCGACGGCGAGAGCCGGACGCTCGCCGCGTCGCTGCCGCGTCTCGTGCTCGAGGCCCGTCGCATCGCCGCCAACGTCATCCATGGCCTGCATGGACGGCGGCGCGCGGGCGCCGGCGAAAGCTTTTGGCAATATCGCCGCTTCGTCTCGGGCGAGCCGTCACAGAACGTCGACTGGCGGCGCTCGGCGCGCGACGATCACCTCTATGTCCGCGAGCAGGAATGGGAGGCTGCGCACACCGTGTGGATGTGGCCGGACCGCTCGCCATCGATGGCCTTCGCCTCGCTCAAGGCGCGCGACAGCAAGCTCGAACGCACCCTGATCGTCACCTTTGCGCTGGCCGAGCTTCTGGTTGCCGGCGGCGAACGCGTCGGCATTCCCGGTCTGATGGCGCCGACCGCGAGCCGCACCGTGATCGACAAGATCGCGCAGGCCATGCTGCATGACGATGCCGAGCGGCCAAGCCTGCCGCCGTCCTTCGTGCCGTCGTCGCTCGCCGAAATCGTCGTGCTGTCGGATTTCTGGTCGCCGATATCAGAGATCAGCACCACGCTGGCGGGACTGTCGGGATCCGGCGCGCACGGCACGCTGGTACAGGTGGTCGATCCCGCGGAGGAGAGCTTTCCCTATTCGGGCCGCGTCGAATTCGTCGAGCCGGAGGGCGGCCAGATCATCACCGCGGGCCGCGCCGAAACCTGGGCCAGCGATTATGTCGCGCGCGTCGCGCTGCATCGTGATCAGATCCGCGAGGAGACCAACAGGCTCGGCTGGCTGTTCACCACCCATAGTACGAACCGTTCGGCCGCCGAATTGTTATTGTTCCTGCATGGCGGCATGACCGTGAGCAAGGGTGGTCTACGTGCCAACGTCAAGGTAGGGCGCAGCGCATGATCGCCGGTCTTCCCCTCTCCTTTGCCGAACCGCTGCTGCTCCTGGGGCTGCTCAGCCTGCCGGTGCTGTGGTGGCTGCTCCGGGTGATGCCGCCGCGACCGCGGCGCATCGAATTCCCGCCGACGCGGCTGTTGCTCGACATCGCGCCGCGGGAAGAGACGCCCTCGCGTACGCCCTGGTGGCTGACCGCGCTGCGCCTTGCCGCCGCGGCGCTCCTGATCTTTGCGGCCGCAGGCCCGATCCTCAATCCGAAGACGGGTCTGGCCGGCAGCACGGCCCCGCTGTTGATCCTGCTCGACGACGACTGGGGCGCGGCCTCGAGCTGGGACATGCGGATCAAGGCCGCCGATGAGCTGATCGCCAATGCCGACAACGACCGGCGCGGGGTTGCGATTGCACCGCTGTCCGATCCGGCCCGCGACATCACCATCATGCCGGCAGGTGCTGCGCGGGTCGCGTTGCAGCAGCTCGCGCCCCGCCCCCATACGATCGACCGCAGCGAGACGCTGCCGACCATCGCGCGCTTCCTCAAGGGCACGGGCGACTGCGAGATCGCCTGGCTCACCGATGGCGTCGATGCCGGGCGCGGCGGTGATTTTGTCAGCGGCCTGGCAAAAACCATCGGCGATCGGACGCTGACCATTTTCGAGGGCGGAGCCCCGTCGCCGCTGGCGCTGACAGCGGCGGAAAATGCCGCCGCCAAGATGACGGTCAAAGTGCTGCGCACGGATGGCGGCCTTGCGACCGGAGTCGTCCGAGCGCTGGACGCCAAGAGCCTGCCGATTGCCGACGCGCACTTCTCCTTCGCAAGCGGTGCCCGCGAAACCGAGGCGACCTTCGACCTTCCGGTCGAACTGCGCAACGACATCACCCGGCTCGAAGTCGCAGGCGAGCGGTCCGCCGGCGCCGTGCAGCTGCTCGACAAGAGGTGGCGGCGCCGAGCGATCGGCATCGTCACCGCCTCCACCAGCGATACCGCGCAGCCGCTGCTCGCGCCGACCTTCTATCTGACGCGGGCGCTTGCGCCGTTCGCCGACCTCCGCCTGGGCGAACGCGTCGCGCCGCAGCAGGCGATCGGGCAATTCCTCGACCAGAAACTGCCGATGATCGTGATGGCTGATGTCGGCACGCTCTCGCCTGACATTCACGACCGCCTTGTCGCCTGGATCGACCAGGGCGGCGTGCTCATTCGCTTCGCCGGACCCCGGCTCGCGCAGGGCGATGACGATCTGGTGCCGGTCAAGCTGCGCCGTGGCGGACGCACGCTCGGCGGCAGCCTGACCTGGGAGAAGCCGCAGCACCTCACCTCCTTCGCCGCCGACGGTCCGTTTGCCGGGCTCGCCGTGCCAAATGACATCACCGTAAGCCGCCAGGTGCTGGCCGAACCCGACGCCGTGCTTTCGACCAAGAGCTGGGCCTCGCTCGAGGACGGCACGCCGCTCGTCACGGGCGAGCGCCGCGGCAAGGGGATGCTCGTGCTGTTCCACGTCTCGGCCGACATGCGCTGGTCGGACCTGCCGATGTCGGGCAGCTTCGTCGAGATGCTGCGGCGGATCGTCGATATTTCCGGCTACACGCCGAAACAGGGCGCGGGCGTTGCCGGCGAAGCCAAAACCGAGACGGTGGCACCGCTGCATACGCTTGACGGTTTCGGCTCCTTCGGACCGCCGCCATCGACCGCCAAACCGCTTCCCGCCGACTTCAAGGATCACGCCACATTGGATCATCCGCCCGGATTGTATGGCCCCGCCGAGGGACCGCTCGCCGTGAACACGCTGGCGCCTGCCGATCGCATCGCACCGCTCGACACCTCCGCAATATCGGCGCGGCGCGCCAGCTACACCAACGCCGAACCGCGCGATCTCCGCGGCATCCTGCTGTCGGCGTCGCTGGCGCTGTTCCTGCTCGATGCGATCGTGGTCGCCGTGCTCGGCGGCGGCCTTGCGGCGCTGGTCCGGCGACGCGCGGCACCGGCGGCGATCGTCTTCGCGCTGGTGCTCGCCGGCCTGCTCGCCATGCCCTCGCCGATCCGCGCCGATGAAGCCAGCGACGACTTTGCGATGCGGGCCGTGTCGCAGACGCGGCTTGCCTATGTCGTCACCGGCAATGCGGACGTGGATTCGATCGTGAAGGCGGGCATGGCGGGACTGACGCTGTATCTGGCGCAGCGCACGGCGCTCGAGGCCGGCGATCCCGTCGGCGTCGATCCCGCGCATGATGAACTCGCGTTCTTTCCGCTGATCTATTGGCCGATCGTGCCTGGCGTGCCCAAACCGCCGCAGGACGCGATCAACCGGATCGACGCCTATATGAAACAGGGCGGCACGGTGCTGTTCGACACCCGCGACGCCGTCGAGGCGCCGCCGGGCGACAATGGCAGCGCACAGACGCCGGGCATGCAGGCGCTGCGCGATATTCTCTCCTCCCTCGATATTCCGGAACTCGAGCCGGTGCCGCGCGAGCACGTGCTGACCAAAACCTTCTATCTCTTGCGCGATTTTCCGGGCCGCTTCGTGTCAGGACAGACCTGGGTCGAGGCCCTGCCGCGCGAGGATGACGAGGAGGCCGCCGCCGCACGGCCGGCGCGCGGCGGCGACGGCGTCTCGCCGATCATCATCTCTTCGAACGACCTGGCCGGCGCCTGGGCGATGCGGAGCGACGGCCAGTACATGCTGCCGCTGGTGCCCGGCGAGCCGAAGCAGCGCGACTACGCCTTCCGTGCCGGCGTCAACATCGTGATGTACACGCTGACCGGCAACTACAAGGCCGACCAGGTGCACGTGCCCGCCCTGATCGAGCGGCTCGGACAATGAGATGCGCGTGAGTTCGAGCGCGTCCTACATTTGCGCAGTCATGCCCGGCTTTGTGCCGGGCATCCACGTCTTTCTTTTTGCGGCTCAAGGCGTGGATTGCCGGGACTTCTGCGCGAACGCGCGCAAGACGCGCTTCGCGCTTTTGCCCAGCCATGACGAGATTGAGAGATTTACGCCATGAATTACGGCATTGCGTTCACGCCTCTGGTTCCCCAGGCCGTGCTGTGGGTCGCGCTCGGCGCCATCGTCGTGATCGCGGCGCTGCTCCTGATCGCCCGTTCGCGCGGCGCGTGGGTGCGCGTCGCGGCGCTCGCCCTTGTCGCGCTGGCGCTCGCCAATCCGTCCTTCACCCGCGAGGACCGCGAGCCGCTGTCCTCGGTGGCGGCGGTCGTCGTCGACAAGAGCCCAAGTCAGAATTTTGGCGACCGCACCAAACAGACCGCGCAGGCCCGCGAGGCCCTCGTCGACTCCCTGAAAAAGATCAAGGGACTGGAAGTGCGCGTGGTCGAGGCCGGACAGGCCGACGGTGAAACCGACGGCACAAAGCTGTTCGGTGCGCTGTCCTCCGCGCTGTCGGATGTGCCGGTCGACCGCGTCGCCGGCGCGTTCCTGATCACCGATGGACGCGTGCACGACATTCCGGCGAACGCGGCCGGTGTCGGTTTCCAGGCGCCGGTGCACGCGCTGATCACCGGCCAGAAGGATGAGCGCGACCGCCGCATCGCGATCACCTCGGCACCGCGTTTCGGCATCGTCGGACAGACCCAGACCATCACCTACCGGCTCGACGACCAGGGCGTGTCCGGCGAGCGCGCCAAGGTCGCGGTCCGCCGCGATGGCGAGACTATCAGCGAACGCACCCTGCAGAGCGGGCAGACCTCCAGCGTCGACATCGACATCAAGCATGAGGGCGCGAACATCGTCGAGATCGAGGCCTCGCCGCTCGAGGGCGAACTGACGGCGGTCAACAACCGCGCGGTGGTCGCGATCGACGGCGTGCGCGACAAGCTCCGCGTGCTGCTGGTTTCCGGCGAGCCGCATTCCGGCGAGCGCACCTGGCGCAACCTGCTGAAGTCCGACGCCAGCGTCGACCTCGTGCATTTCACCATCCTGCGTCCGCCGGAGAAGCAGGACGGCACCCCGATCAACGAGCTGTCGCTGATCGCATTTCCGACCCGCGAGCTGTTCCAGCAGCGGATCAACGACTTCCAGCTCATCATCTTCGATCGCTACGCGCGCCAGGGGGTGCTGCCCGTCGCCTATTTCGACAACATCGCCCGCTACGTGCGCGCGGGCGGCGCTGTGCTGGTCTCGGCCGGGCCGGACTACGCCTCGAACACCAGCATCTGGCGCACGCCGCTCGACTCGGTGCTGCCGGCCGAGCCGGTCGGCGTCACCGAAAAACCGTTCTATGCGCACCTGTCGGATGCCGGCAAGCGGCACCCGGTGACGCGCGGGCTCGAAGGCGCCGACTCCGAGCCGCCGCACTGGAGCCGGTTCTTCCGCACCGTCGACACCCGCAACGCAGTCGGCGCGCCGGTCATGACCGGGGCCGATGGCAAGCCGCTGCTGCTGTTGTCGCGGTTCGGCGAAGGCCGCGTCGCGCTCTTGCTGTCCGACCACATCTGGCTGTGGGCGCGCGGCTATGAGGGCGGCGGCCCGCATCTCGACCTGCTGCGGCGGATGTCGCACTGGTTGATGAAGCAGCCCGACCTCGACGAGGAGGCCTTGCGGCTGCAGGTGCAGGGCCACGATCTCGTCGTCGTACGCCAGACCATGGCCGACAGCGTCGCTCCGGTTACCGTGACATCGCCCTCCGGCGTCACTCAGGAGCTCACGCTGACGGGTGGCGAACCCGGCGAATGGAAGGCGACGGTGCCGGCGAACGAGCTCGGCCTGTGGCAGGCGACCGACGGCGCGCTGAAGGCGCTGATCAATGTCGGCCCGACCAATCCGAAGGAGTTTTCCGAAGTTACCTCCACGACCGAGATGCTGAAGCCGCTGGCGCAGGCGACCGGCGGCGACGCGCGGCGCGTGGCGGATGGATCGGGCATCGACCTGCCGCGCATCGTGCCGGTGCGGTCGTCGAGCATGTTCCATGGCGAAGGCTGGCTCGGGGTGAAGATGCGCGACGCCAGCGTGGTGCGCGGCGTCGGCGTCCTGCCGATCTTTGCCGGACTGATCGGCCTGTTGATGCTGCTCGGCGCCTTTGCGGCAACCTGGGTGCGCGAGGGACGCTAGACGCAATTTATGCGACGCGTGTCGCCGTCGTATCACAGCCTGGTCGAATATCCACCTGGACGAAGGCGGAAGAACCGCGACGGTTGACACGACGCGGTTCTCCCTGCAACGCTGACGCACGACTTCAGAACAGCCGTGATTTTCCGACTTGAGCGTAGGTGCGTTAGGGGATGGCGGGGTTCCGGTCCAACATCAAACGCGCGGCACGGCGTGCGTTTTGCGCGTTTCTCATCATGATCGCTCCGTCACTCGCTGAACTGCACTGGGGCGCCGCGACGGCCTCGCCCGGCGTACGCCAGAGCCAGCCGCTCGGCGATACCGCCAGCGCCGGCGACCTCGCGGCCTTCAGCCAAGCCCCGCAACCCAAGCCCGAGTCCGGCAGCGACGGCGATCCTTCGCCGCGCAACGCGCGGCAGGCGGATGGCTGCGGAGTCTGCGCCGCGCTCGACACGGCGAATGCGATCCTGTTCGCGCCGCCACCGCTGCTGCTGCTGCCGCAGATGCTCGAGTTTCTGCAACAGGCGACCGATGCCGAGTTCACACATCTGAAGTCGATTGGCCCGTCCTCCCGTCGCCAGACGCGGCCAACCTCCTGACGCGGGCCTATTGGCGCGCCATGCTCCAGTCGGGGCGCACCGCGCCGGAGACGCCGTCGAACGCGCCATCGACCAGCTCGGCGACCAGCAGGCGGCTGTAATCGACCGGTCCCGGCATGGTCACCCTGCCCTTCGCAACCTGCTTGAATCCGACCCGGCCGTAATAGGCGAGATCACCGACCAGCAGCACCAGGCGGTGACCCCTGGCTTTCGCCTCTGCCAGCGCACGCGCAAGCAACGCCTCGCCGATGCCGCGCTTGCGGAACGGCGGCTCGACCGTCAGCGGCCCGAGCAGCAGGGCCTTTGTATCGCCGATCGAAACCGGCAACTGCCGCACCGAGCCGACCAGGAGCGTGCCGATGCGCGCGGTGAAGGACAGATCGAGCAGGTGATCGACATGCTCGCGCACGCGGTAGGCGCTCAGCACGAAGCGGCCGGGGCCAAAGGTGCGCTCATGCAGCCGCTCGATGGCTTGCGCGTCGTTTTCCGTTTCGGGTGCAATGGTAATCGAGAGATCGTTCATGGCCGAGACCGCGTAGCATCTGGCAGGCCGGAGGTCCATGCCGCCGCTCGTCGAAACTGCGTCAGTCCGATTTGAGCGGCGGCTGCGACAGATAGGCCAAAAGCTTGATCTCGCGGCGGCCGCGGGTCACGGTGTCGAGCACGAGACCCGACGAGATCGACAGCATCGCCACGGTCATCAGCCCGGTCGACAGCACCGCGGTCGGCAGGCGCGGCACGACGCCGAGTTCGAGATAGGTGACGAAAATCGGGATCGCGAGACCGATCGCGACCAGAGCGAGGAAGGCGCCGATACCTGTGAAGAAGCGCAGCGGCTTCTCCGAGCGGTAGAGTTTCAGGATGGTGCCGAGAATCCGAAAGCCGTCCCGCCAGGTGTTGAGCTTGCTGAACGACCCTTCGGGCCGCGCGTAATAGGGCGTCTCGATCTCGGCGACCGGCAGCGCCAGTTCGAGCGCATGGACGGTGAGCTCGGTCTCGATCTCAAAGCCGTCCGACAGCACCGGAAAGGATTTTATGAAGCGGCGCGAGAACACCCGATAGCCTGAGAGGATGTCCTTGAAGGCCTGGCCGAACACCGAGGAGAGAAACCGCGTCAGCATCCAGTTGCCGGTGCGATGGCCCTTTCTGTAGGCCGCTTCCGCCTTATCGACGCGCAGGCCGACCACCATGTCGAGATGATCCTCGACGAGCCGCGCGATCAGGCGCGGGGCACTGGCGGCATCATAGGTCGCATCGCCATCGGCCAGCACGTAGATGTCGGCGTCGATGTCGGCGAACATGCGCCGGACCACATGGCCCTTGCCCTGGCGCCGTTCGCTGCGCACCTCGGCGCCCGCCGCCCGCGCCAGCTCCGCGGTGCGGTCGGTCGAATTGTTGTCGTAGACGTAGATGGCCGCCTGCGGCAGCGCCTTCCTGAAATCGGCCACGACGCTCGCAACCGCCGCCTCTTCGTTGAAGCACGGCAGCAGAACGGCAATGCGCAGCGACGACGGTATCACGGCAAAAATACCTGCATGCTCAACGAATCCATCGCGCTGCTTAGCACGATCAGGCGGGCCGCGCCCGCGTTGCGAGAGCGTCCTCCACGGCTGGGTGCGGCTGCAGCAGGTAGCCGAACAAAAGCGTCCAGAGCGACAGCATCGCAATCGGGATCGTGTAATAGGGGGTGAAAATCGGATGGCTCATGAAGAAGGCGAGATTGACCAGCAGATTTGCGGCGACGACGAACGCAAGGCTGCGTGCGCCAGCAAAACCTGCGCGCAGCAGGAAAGCCGTTGCGCCGAGCGCAAGCACCAGCAGCACGACCTGCATGTCGGCGAGATATTCCCTGATGATCGCAAGGCTGAAATCGGGCGCTACGGCGTCCGCGCCGCTATAGGTCGTGGCAAGCGGACTACCGGCGTTGATCGCATTCGAGAACAAGGTCGGCGCCATGCCGATCAGGACGGCGATGCCGAACGACAGTCCTTCGACGAAGCTCTTTTGTGTCCGGCTCACCAGGAACGCAGCCAGCAGGAACAGCCCGTAGCCGGAGGCCAGGAACAGGTTTGGCAGGCGGAAGTTTACGGCCAGCCCAAGCAGCAAACCGATCAGCGCGATCAGCGCCGGGTGGTGACGCGGTCCGGCCAGCCAGCGCGCGGTCAGGTAGCCGGCGGCGGCGCAGACGATCATCGTCGGCGCGATCGAATAGCTCGCCTTCGCGGGATTGATCATCAGGTAGACGGCAAGGCAGCCGAACAGGCCGGCGAACGCGACCGATCGCGGCGTATGAGCGAGGGCGATGGCAAGCAGGGCAAAGCCGAACACGACGAAGGTCGCCGTCACGTAGAGCGCGATGACCTGATGTCCTTCCGGAAACAGCGCGAGCAGAAGGCCCGTGCCCGGCGGATACTGGATGACCATCTTGTTCGCCGCCGGCATCAGCGTATGGCACGGCGCCTGGGCCGGATCATTCCAGCCGGGATAGCCGATCTCCTTCAGCTTCGACGCCAGATAACGATCGTCATCGCGCGCGATGTTGGTATCGAACCCGCCCAATCCAAGACGCTGGAACAGATGCGCCTGGCGCAGATAGCAGACGTCGTCATAGACGCCGCGCGCCTCGTTCCAATGCGACATCGACCAGACGTTGCTGGCAAGGACCAGCGCGCAGGCCAGGCTCCAGAAAATTTTCAGCGATTTTGTCGTGGTCGTCAGCATCCGTTCGATCGCACTCCTAACGTGTTTTCGCGCATGCCGTCAGCGCCATGTCGTGATCGGCGCCTTGCCGTCCAGCACCTCGGCAATCCGCAGCCGGGTGCCTTTGGTCGTCTCTTCAGGCAGGCCATCGGCTGCAAAGAAGCCGCAGGCGACGATCTCGTGGTTCGGCTCGGGCAGCCGATCCTGGTGAAACTTCCTGACGACGAAGACCGCGACATGATCGCGGCGCGACACATGGCTGTTGAAGAATACGCCGTGCAGGGCCGCTTCGCCCACGATCTCGATGCGGCCCTCCTCGACCAGCTCGCGCGCCAGCGCCTCCAGAAACGTCTCGCCGACCTCGACGCCGCCGCCGGGCAGGTGCCAGCCGGAGATATAGCTGTGCTTGACCAGGAACACGCGATTGTCGGCGTCGAGCACGACGCCGCGCACGCCCAGCGTCATGCCGCGGGCGAACCGCCAGTATAGGTGAAAAATGCGCCGCAGCGCCGGTTCGAGCCGCTGGCGCATGTGCTGCGTGACCGTCACGTCCGACATCCCGATCTTCCCGGCACGTGCCGATCCTCCTTGCGCTCGTCCGATCCGCTTGCCAATACAGGACGAAAGCTGCCGAGGCCACAACGCTGCCGTCAGGACCGACTAACGCAAGAAACTTTTGGGACGGGCGCTGATGGCCGCGTTCACGCTCGCCCATCTGTCGGATCCGCATCTGCCGCCCCTGCCCGAGCCCAGGGCCTCCGAGCTCGCGGGCAAGCGCGTGTTCGGCTATCTCAACTGGCGGCGCAACCGGCACAAATACCACCGCCGCGAGGTGCTGGACGCGCTGGTCTCGGACCTCCGGGCGCAAAGCCCCGACCACATCGCGGTGACCGGCGATTTCGTCAATCTCGCGCTCGAGGCGGAATTCCCGCCTGCCCGCGCCTGGCTGGAGAGCGTGGGGCCGCCCGCCCAGGTCAGCGCCATTCCCGGCAATCATGACCTCTACGTGCCAGCGACGCGGCACCGCTTTGAGGAGACTTTTGCGGATTATCTCGCAGGCGACGAAGCACGGAGTGCCACCGCCTTCCCCTACCTGCGCAAACGGGGACCGCTCACGCTGATCGGCCTGTCGTCAGCGCTCCCGACGCCGGCCTTGATGGCGACCGGGACGCTCGGGGCCTCCCAGCTCGCGGCGCTGGAGCAGCAGCTCGCCGGATTATCGGCCGAGACGTTCCGGATTCTTCTCGTGCACCATCCGCTCAGATCGGCCGCGCGCGTCAAGCGCCTCACCGATTCGCGCCAACTGATCGCGCTGCTGAAGCGGCACGGCGTCGAGCTGATCCTGCACGGCCACGACCATGTCCATTCCACGATCTGGATCGACGGGCCGGAGCGGACGATTCCGGCGGTCGGCGTGCCCTCCGCCTCCTCGCTTGCGCATGGACGTTATCCATCCGCGGCCTACAATCTGTTTGCGATCGCGCGCGAGGGCAATGGCTGGCGCTGCGACATGATCGTGCGCGGCATCAACGATGCGATGCGCGTGCGCGAAATCCGGCAGGTCAGGCTGATCTAGAGATTCTGCAGGGCGGCCAGCACGGCCGCGCCGAGCAGCGCCAGCGCACCCAGCGCAAAACCGAGCAGGAAAATCCAGATCCGCCCGCCACGACGCCGCCGCGGTTTCTCCGGCACCGGCGGCGGCTCCGTTGCGACCAGCGCGCGTTCGCGCTCCACCATCCGTCGTGCCACATACTCGGTCACCGCCTGGACGATGACCGCGATCTCATGCGATTCCGCGAGCACGATGCGGCCGAAGCGGGTGTCCTGCACGAAGCGGTACAGCCGCTTGTCGCGGCCCATCACCACATGCGCGACGACGTCGATCCACAGCCGCGGCGTCTCGCCCTGGCTGATGCCGCGATCGAACAGATCGATCTGCTGCGGAACCTGTGCAAACAAGGGATCGAGCGCGTCGCCGAGAATCTCGAGCCGCGCCACTTCGGCATCGCGCAGATCGACCACGACACCGGTGCGGTCAGCGGCCTCGATGCGCGCCTGACGCAATGCATCGCGAAGCCTGATCGGACGGCCTTCACTGGCGCCACTACCGCTGTTCTGCGCCTCTGACATAACCCCACCTCGTCCCAGAGCTGGTCCGAAGCCCGAAAAAAGGTCCGAAACCGTCCCATTAACCTATCAGCAACCGTAGTTTCCGCAAAGGTCTATTCCCATCAATGGTTTATACCGCACGTTGCAGTGAAAAACGAACGGCCCCACCCGGCAATGCCGGGTGAGGCCGCCCGCCTCCTTGGACTTCCTTCTTAACTTGAGGAAGCTTGATTAGCCTTTGCTTGAGGAAGTGCGGTCAGCTCGCCATGCGGCTGGGCTCTTCCACGATCGAGAAGCGCACGCCGGCCTTGTGACGGTTCTCTTCCGACACCTCGCGCCAGCAGTCTTCCGCTTCCTTGCGGGACTTGAACGGGCCTTTGACCTGGGCCGAGCCTTCCACGAGCTTGTGGAAGTTCATCGAGCCGAACTCGCCGCCAATCACCCAGAAATTGCTGCCTTTGGTCATTTGTCAGTCTCCTGTTCTCCGGCTCACCTTACGCGGCCGCCAATTTCATCAGCTGAACTGGTTCATCGTGTTGTGGGCGCCGCCGGCCTTCAGGGCAGCCTCACCGGCGAAATACCCCTTGTGATCGTCGCCGATGTCGGAACCGGCCATGTTCTGATGCTTCACGCAGGCGATACCCTGGCGTATCTCGGCGCGCTGGACGTTCTTCACATAGCCCAGCATGCCCTGCTCGCCAAAATAATCCCTGGCGAGATTGTCGGTCGACAGCGCCGCCGTGTGATAGGTCGGCAGCGTGATGAGGTGATGGAAGATACCGGCACGCTTGGCCGAATCCGCCTGGAAGGTGCGGATACGCTGGTCGGCTTCCTGGGCCAGCGGCGTGTCGTCGTATTCCGCCTTCATCAGCTCGGCACGATTGTACCTGCTGACATCCTTGCCGGCTTCCTTCATCGCGTCGAAGACCTGCCAGCGGAAGTTCAGCGTCCAGTTGAACGACGGCGAGTTGTTGTAAGCGAGTTTTGCGTTCGGGACGACCTTGCGGATGCGGTCGACCATCTTGGCGATCTGCTCGATATGCGGCTTCTCGGTCTCGATCCACAAGAGGTCGGCGCCGTTCTGCAGCGAGGTAATGCAGTCGAGCACGCAGCGATCCTCGCCGGTTCCCGGACGGAACTGATAGAGGTTGCTGGGCAGCCGCTTCGGACGCATCATCGTGCCGTTCTGGTTGATGATGACATCGCCGTTCCTCGCATTGGCAGCCGTCACTTCCTCGCAATCCAGAAAACTGTTGTACTGGTCACCGAGGTCGCCGGGCTTGTGGCTCACGGCGATCTGCTGGGTCAGGCCGGCGCCGAGCGAATCGGTGCGGGTCACGACGACGCCGTCTTCGATGCCGAGTTCGAGGAAGGCGTGGCGGCAGGCACGGATTTTTGCCAGGAAGACGTCATGCGGCACCGTCACCTTGCCGTCCTGGTGACCGCACTGCTTCTCGTCGGAGACCTGGTTTTCGATCTGCAGCGCACAGGCACCCGCCTCGATCATCTTCTTGGCAAGCAGGTAGGTCGCCTCCGCGTTGCCGAAGCCGGCATCGATGTCGGCGATCACCGGCACGACGTGGGTCTGGAAGTTGTCAATCTTCTCGATCAGCGCCTTTTCCTTTGCCGCGTCACCTGCCTTGCGGGCGGCATCGAGCGCGCGGAAAATATCGTTCAGCTCGCGCGAATCCGCCTGACGCAGGAAGGTGTAGAGCTCCTCGATCAGCGCCGGCACCGAGGTCTTCTCGTGCATCGACTGATCGGGCAGCGGTCCGAACTCGGAACGGAGCGCGGCGATCATCCAGCCGGACAGGTACAGATAGCGGCGATCGGTCGTGCCGAAATGCTTCTTGACCGAGATCAGCTTCTGCTGGGCGATGAAGCCATGCCAGCAACCCAGCGACTGGGTGTACTTGGTGGGGTCGCCATCATAGGCCGCCATGTCGGCGCGCATCAACGCCGCAGTGTAGCGCGCGATGTCGAGGCCGGTCTTGAAGCGGTTCTGCAAGCGCATGCGCGCCACGGCTTCGGCTGAAATCCCGTTCCATGTCTCCTTGGTCCGGAGCAGCGCTTCGGCCGCCTCAATCTCGCCTTGATACGACGTCGGCCGTCGCAGGCCCTGCTCGCTGATCTCACGCGGTTGGAAGTTCATGTCCGTGATCCTTTCAGTGACGCGACAGGCCTGCGGCATTTGATTGCGCCACACCTCATCGACAGTTTTGACAGTGCACAGCAAAATGCGTGACGAGGGATAAACGCCAAATTCCTTAATTCGTATAGAGCGCTTGCTTTCGAATGGTGATGTCATGTAACATCTGAACTTGTAATAGATGTAATATTGTAATTTTTGTCAAATAAAGGTCAGGGATACTGCCATGCCCGCCGAGTCCGGCAAAAAACTGTTCGTCGGCCCGCGCTTCCGGCGCATCCGCCAGCAGCTTGGCCTGTCGCAGACGCAGATTGCGGAGGGGCTCGGCATCTCGCCGAGCTATGTCAACCTGATCGAGCGCAACCAGCGCCCGGTGACCGCGCAGATCCTGCTGCGGCTGGCGGAGACGTATGACCTCGACCTCAGGGATCTCGCGACCGCCGACGAGGATCGCTTCTTCGCCGAGCTCAACGAGATTTTTTCCGATCCGCTGTTCCGCCAGATCGACCTGCCGAAGCAGGAACTCCGCGACCTCGCCGAGCTCTGCCCCGGCGTGACCCACGCGCTGCAGCGGCTCTATGCCGCCTATACCGAGGCGCGGCGCGGCGAGACGCTGGTGGCGGCACAGATGGCCGACCGCAACGAGGGGCCGCGCTTCGAGGCTAATCCGATCGAGCGTGTGCGCGACCTGATCGAAGCCAACCGCAACTACTTTGGCGAGCTCGAACAGGCCGCAGAAGGCCTGCGTGACGAATTGAATGTCAGCGCCGAAGAGCTGTTCGCCGCGCTCAGCACACGCCTGCGGGAAAAGCACTCGGTCACGACACGCATCATGCCGGTCGACGTCATGCGCGACACCTTGCGCCGCTTCGACCGCCATCGCCGCCAGCTTCTGATCTCCGAACTGGTCGATGCGCCAGGCCGCGTGTTCCAGGTGGCGTTCCAGATCGCCCTTGCCGAAGCATCGGGCCATTTCGAGAGCATCGTGGGGCGCGGGGGGCCCCTCGACGACGCCGCGCGCCGGCTCTACCGGATTACCCTGGCAAACTATTTTGCCGCCGCCGTGATGATGCCCTATGCGGCCTTTCATGGCGCGGCCGAAGCGCTCGCCTACGACATCCACGTGCTGGCGCAGCGCTTCAATGTCGGTTTCGAGCAGGTCTGCCACCGCCTGACCACGCTGTCGCGGCCGAATGCGCGCGGCATCCCCTTCTTCATGCTGCGCGTCGACAATGCCGGCAATGTCTCAAAGCGCTTTTCGTCGGGCACCTTCCCGTTCTCGAAATTCGGCGGCACCTGCCCGCTGTGGAACGTGCACTCGACCTTCGACACGCCCGACCGTCTGCTGAAGCAGGTGATCGAGCTGCCGGACGGCACGCGCTATTTCTCGATCGCACAGATGGTGCGCCGGCCGATTGCGCCGCACCCCCATCCGCAGCCGCGCTTTGCGATCGGGCTCGGCTGCGAGATCCGTCATGCATCAAAGCTGGTCTATGCGGCCGGCATGGATCTCGACAAGGCCGAGGGCACGCCGATCGGGGTCAACTGCCGGCTCTGCGAACGCGAGAACTGCAGTCAGCGCGCCGAGCCACCGATCACGCGGACGCTGATCCTGGACGAGAACACGCGGCGGGTGTCCTCGTTTGCGTTCTCGAATGCAAGGGAGCTGTGAGGAGAACGCCCCTATTTGGTCAGATGCGCCGAGGCGATCGCCTTCTGGAACAGCGCGTTCAGCGCGTCGCTGATGCTGGCATCGCTGCTCACCTCGTAATAATAGCCCGAGGTCGCGCAGGCCTGCATCTGGGTCGCGATCGAGCTGCGCCATGGCGCGACATAGGTGTCATACCAGCTGGAGTTGGTGATGCTGAGATAGGTGGTGTAGAGGATCGCGATGTTGATGCCGCGCGCCTTCAGGGTGTTGCAGGTCGTCGTGGTGAGCGGCTCCTGGCAGCGGCCGGATGACGCGATCACGGTCTCGCTGCAGGTCGAGGGATAATAATAATCCGCGACGCCGTCGGAGACGAAGAACAGCCATTTCTGCGGCGAGGACGCGGTGCCGGTGCCCTGTGCCGGGATGACGCCGTTGGCCGCCGACAGGATGCCGTCGAAATCGGTGCACATGTCGGTGTTGTAGTTCGAATAAGGGATGGTCATCAGGTCGACCGACGACACCGCCGACTTCACCGCTGACAGGCTCGACGACAGGCTGGAGATCGTGGTCAGGGCGACCGCGCTGCAACTCGAACCCATGCTGTAGACCGCCATGCGGTACTGATTGGTGACGAGCTCGCTCGCGGTCGCGGTATCGGTCAGCGATTGGGTGGCGCTCCTGACGAGGTCGATGCGCAGGGTGATGCCGAGGTTCTTGGCGATCGAATAGTAGCTCGAGGTCTGCAGCGTCTTCTCGGAGCTCGACGTGTAGATGTCGTGGCAGGCGAAAGCGCAGGAATCGGAGGTGGCGTTCTGCAGCGCCGTCATGTCGGCGGTGGTGGCGCCCAGGCCCTGCGAGGGCGAATTGTCGAGCACGACGTAGAAATCCATGTAGATCGGCAGCGACGCGGCGCTCGACGAACTCGCCGATACCGTCATCGTCTTGTAGCCCATCAGGCCCATGAAATAGGTGTTGATGGTGAGCGCCGCCGTCCCGGTCGCGCTTCGCGCCGAAACCGAGTCGGTCACGGTGATGCTGACCGAATCCGCCGTGAGACCATAGGCGGACATCTGGCCGTTGAACATGGCGAGCGCATCGCTCTGCGCGACGGCGGCGGTCTTCTTGATGTCGTTGCCGGCGGTCGCGACCAGAAGCGCCGCGTCCAGCACCGACGTCAGCCTGGCCTTGGCCTGCGATGCCAGCGAATAGTCGACGGCGGCCCCCATGAAGCCGAACAGCGGCAATGTCGCCAGCGCGAAGATGACGGCGACGTTGCCGCTGCGGCTCGCACGGAAGCGCGACAACACGGCCTGGACACGACTTGCGACGATCTTCCACACGGGCGCACCTCGATATCTCGATCGAGGCCGCAATGTCGTGCACGAACAGTTTCACAAGAATTGCCCGGAGCGCAGAAACGCCGTGTCGTTATGTTTCTGTATTTCCACAGGAAACACGATCCATCCGGATGCGCGCAGTCCGCGAAGCTGTTCGCGTTTCTGAATATGAGCGAGCTGCCTCTTTCCGTGCTGCCGGAGGCTCGCCATACGTACGATGCCATCAATCCATAATTGCATCACTACACATCGGCACTCCAAGAAAGAGCGTGCTAATGGCGAGTTCGACTGCCCCGTCGCCGGCACAGCACGGCCGGCACAATTGCAAAGCCGGGCCGGCAATAGCATAGTCCGCTCGAATCAAACGGGTTTTGGGAGCTTGAGGACGAGCATGGCAGACGCCGACCTGGATGTCGTGATCCGGCAGCTGGCCAGACAGCAGCAGAAGAGCCTGATGGTGGCGGCGAAGAAGCGGCGCGACCGCTTTGGCAGCCTGGCGGCCAAGGCCAAGGACAAGCCGGCCCGGGATCGCTTCCGGCAGATCGCCCGGGACACGATGGAGAATGCCACCGCAGCCGCCCGGCGGCTGCAGATCTCTGCCGACAACGCTGCCGACAGCTACGCGCGATCGATGCGACAGGCCGTGGCGGCGGCCGAGACGGCTGCCGAAGCGACTAAGGAGGCCGCGAAGAAGAAGGCGGCGAAGAAAAAGCCGGCGCAGGGCTGACGCGCGCCAGCTGCGCGGCCCGGGCGCGGTTTGGTACCGCATCACCATTCCTTGAAATGTAATTCACGTCACATGTGCAGGCAGCTCGCATCAGCCATGGTGCGCGCCGTCACATGAGCGGAGTTTCAAGGAATGGGACACGCGCCATCGATTGATGCAAAGATTTCTCGCCAGATTTCTTGCCAAAGAACTTCCCAAAGAAATTCCCTGGACATTTCGCCGGGCCGCCAATCAACCTGCAGAAGCCTGATCGCCCACATCCTCGACGCCCTGCATCACTCGCGGCGCCTGCAGGCGAACGGAATCCTGCATCGGTACCATCATCTGCTCAACCAGGCCGCCCAAGGCACCATCGGCAAATCGGATGCGTCCTCCGGAGATCAGCGCCATGTCGTCCAATGAAAGTCTGGTCGCCCGCACATCATCGGTGCGGGTGCCGCTGCCGACCAGAGAAGCTGCTGGTCACGATCATCCTGCTCCTGTTCCTGCTGCTGCATGGGCTTGCCGGCGCGATGCTGAAGTCCGCCAATGGCGGTGATACCCCAACCTCCGGGCAGGACATCCGCGACATGGCGTTGCGGCTGCACGACTGACCGAACAGAGCCAGGACCCGACAGTGCGGATGCAGCCCGCGCTCGGCGCGCGATCCGGCATGGTTAACGCCAGCATAATCGCGGGCCAGAGCGGCGAGGCCCGCTTTAACGGCACCGCAATGTTGCTCGTCTAGCCTTGGCGTGAACGCCGTGAGCCCTCGTGCGACCGGCCTTCGCCAGGCAGTCCATCGCGGCCACCGACAAGGGTCATGCGTTGCGGCGGACACCTTGGACCCAAGGGAACGTTCAAGGGAAACATCAGGGGATACATCATGCGTGCCGCTGTCGTGTGTTCGGCGATCCTGTCTCTCGCGCTTGCCGCGCATGGCGCCGCGGCCGGCCCGCGCGTGATCCACCTCGAGCCGGAGAACGACGCCCCCGCGACCGCGCAGCGGGCCGCTTACGAGCATTATCGCGGATACACATTCGATCTGTCGGAAAACTCCGACCGCGCGGACGTCGCGGCGACAGGCGACAATCTACGCCGTCAGCTCGACGTCGTCGAAAGCGTCGGACTGAGCCCCCGGGTGCTGCGCTTCTTCCGTTCCGTGCCGATCGTGGCAAGCGAAATGGCCTGCCTGGAAGAAGGCGCGGCCGCCGCATGCTATGGCATGGCGGGGCCGGAGCGGGAGTCCCGCGCCGCACGCGACGTCACCGCATGGGACAGCGACAAGCGGCAGTGGGTCAATTCGGATCCCGTCGAACTCGCGGAGGATTCCGGGATCGGCGTCATCATGCTGCGCCCGAACATGATGCGCTACGCAGAGGACCCGGTCATGCTGCACGAGTTCCTGCACGCCTATCATGGAAAACTGCTGCCGAACGGGTTCGACAACAAGGGCATCAAGGATTTCTTCGCTAAGGCGAAGGATGCGTTCGGCAAGGACGCCTATGTGGCAAAGAACCAAAGGGAGTTCTTTGCGGTAACCGCCAGCATTTTCCTGGCCGGCAAGGACTCGGCCCATGAGCCGAACACACGCGCCAAGCTGAAGGAGAAGATGCCCGAGTATTACAAATATCTGGTCGGCGTCTTCGGCTTCGATCCTGATGCTCCCGGGGCCAAGCCGGTCGCCTCGGCCGAATGAAATCCGGTGAGGCTGCGCTGACCACAGCAACCTTCGGGCGCGGGCTGGTTGGCGAGGTGAATATCCGCTGAACGCCCTGCGGCGCGGCAAAATGAAGCGGACTTCGGGTTCGGGACACTGCTGCCCGGAACGAACCAGCGACACGGAACGTTACAAGCTCAGCAAGAATCTTGCGGAGTTGCGGCGATGTCGCGCTATCCTGCCCGCGCAGTGGTGACTGCGCTTTCTTTCCTCACCTTCATCCCCCTCGCATCGGCCCAGCAGCCCGGCCGCCCCATGCCTCACGGCGGTGCGCCGGCGATGCCGCATCCGGCGCCCGCGGCGCCTCACATGGCAGCGCCCGCGGCGCCCCATTTCGCTGCACCCGCGCCGCACATGGCCGCACCTGCGCCACATATGGCGGCAGCACCTGCACCGCACTTCGCAGCACCTGCGCCGCGCATGGCCCCGCATATGGCCACACCGCATTTCGCGGCACCTGCGCCACACATGGCGCCCCACATGGCCGCACCGCACATCTCCGCACCACATCGCAGTTTCGCGGCGCACGCCCCGACACCGCACGCGATGCCACACATGGCCGCCCCGCCTCATGGCGTTCCGCACATTGCCGGAGGACACGCCGGCCCATCACCGCGATTTGCGACAGGCCAGGGCCGTCACGGCAATATTGCTGCACATGCGCCGCCGGCGCTCAATCAGCACGCCGCAACACCGCCTCCTGCGCCCAATGCCAACCGTCACGCAGTCGGCCCGCAGGTTGGGCCCAATGTGAACCGGGCCGAGCGCCAGAACGCACCCCGGCCGGGCGAGACGGTCGGCCAGCGCCCAGGCGGATTCAGGCCCGGCGAAACCGTCGGTGTCGCTCGCAGCGACCGTGGCACGGCGGAAGCTGCCCGTGCCCGCGTCGAAGAGAGCCGCAAGACCCCGATCCTTCGAAGCCCTGTTTTTGCCGGGCAGTCGCCGCGCCACATGCGCATGAGCCCGTCGCAATGGACGTTCCGCGGCCGTTACGCGCGATCGGCGTTTGCCGGCGATCATCGCCGTCATCATCACCATCTCGGCGTGGTGCTGGGCTTTGCGGGCGCGGTGTTCTGGCCCTATGCCTATGACGATTTCGTCGACTACACCTTCTCGCCCTATGCGTACGACACGTTCTGGCCCTATGCCTATGACGACGTCTATGCCGGCATCTATGGCGGCTACGCGCCGGAATATGACGCGCCGCGGGACGCCTATGCTTACGCCGGATCGGCAGCCTCCGACCGGGTCTACACACGCGCGGCAGCGCGCGCCGCTGGCGGCGATAACGCGGCCGCGTCCGGAGGCGAGCGGATCTGTTCGGGCCAGGCCCAGGGCTTGACCGATTTCTCCATCCAGAAAATCGCAGACCAGGTGCAACCGACGGCGGACCAGCAAAAACTGCTCGATGACCTGAAGGCGGCAACCATCAAGGCGGTGGAAGTGATGCAGGCGGCCTGTCCGGCCGAGTTGCCGAGCACGCCGACTGGCCGGCTCACCAGCATGCGCACCCGCGTCGACGCGATGTTGCAGGCGGTGCAGATCGTCCGCCCGGCGCTCGACAAGTTCTATGGCTCGCTGAACGACGAGCAGCGCGAACGGTTCAATGC
>Ga0335071_10000238_pt1 | contig 64043 bp, 44 predicted proteins | sample Lox_Sample_15_FD_206724 | JGI IMG/M metagenome (GOLD analysis project Ga0335071, IMG submission 206724) | Soil microbial communities from Loxahatchee National Wildlife Refuge, Florida, United States - Lox_Sample_1.5 | ecosystem: Environmental > Terrestrial > Soil > Wetlands | place: USA... | reverse complement strand
AAGCATCGCGAGGGTTCCGATTCCGAGAGGCTCTTCCCGCTTTCCAAAACTATGAAAGGCGGGATCCCGTAAAGCGGGACTTTGCTTCTTTCTCTGGCTACAGAGAAAGAAGACGGGTCTGGCAAAATTCAAACTGAGACACTACACAGAATCCTGCAGTGTTGCAGTTTGAGCAATTCCCTTCTCGCTCCGGCAACTCGTTTTTCGGCTGAAGCGTTCACTCCGTTCCCAATCCGAGATTGGGAACGAGAGAACTCTTGCCAAAACGCTTCGAACGAGGAACTGTAACATGCCAGAGTCCCGGGGAGCTCTGACATTCGCCATGGGGCGCTTGTCATTCGTCATTTGACGAGCAGCATTTTTTTCACTTCAACAAATCTGTTTCCCGGATCGTCGACGCTCTCGGCATTGATGCGGTAGAAATAGATGCCGGACGCAACGTTCGCGCGCCACTCAACCTGGTGATCCCCCGGATCTTCTTCGTCATTATCGAGCACGGCAATCTGCTGGCCGATCGCATTTGTGATGTCGATCCTCACCTTGCTTTTGCCGGGAATGCTGTAGCGAATTGTCGTCGATGGGTTGAACGGATTGGGGTAATTCTGATACAGTGCAAACGTTGACGGGGCCGAGGCAATCGTTGCGTCCACCGCCTCAGAATATTGAAATGTACCGTCCCGGTTTATTTGTTTGAGGCGGTACGAATATTTTCCGGCGGGAACGTTGGCATCGGTAAACGAATACTCAATCGGGGCGGAACTTGTCCCTGCTCCCTGAACAAATCCGAGGCGCGTCCACTGACCGGGGCTCGGGCTCGCCGTCTGGCTTTGAAGAGTGGAAACGGAAGAACGCTCGACGTCGAAGCCGTAATTATTGAACTCGGTTTCCGTCCTCCATTTTAAGACGGCAGAGGATTGCTGCGGCGATACGTTAAAGGCAGAGAGTTCCACCGGAAGCTCTCCCCCGGAACCGATCCAGGCACTGCGTCCGTGGGTGAAGGCAAACAGGGTGTTCGTGCTCTTCTGCAACACCAGCTCGTCCGTGGGAACGTACGACGCCATCCCGGAATTGAACGACGACCAGGTACTCCCCCCGTTCGTCGTCGAATAGACTCCGGTTTCGGTCCCTACATAAAGCGTCGTCGAAGAGACAGGGTTGATAACGAGAGAATGGACCGGAACGTTCGGCAGGTTTCCGGAAATGTCGGTCCAGGTCGAGCCCTGATTGGTCGAGGACCAGACATGCCGCGATGCCAGTGTTCCGCTCGTATTGTAGCCGCCGTACGTAACATAGAGTTGGTTCGTATTGTTTGTATCAACAACAATGCGTCGTACGAAACCGCCGTTATTTCCGGAAGGAGTAATTTCCGTCCACGTATCGATCCCGGACGACGGGTCGAGGCTTGTGCACTTAAAGACCCGTCCGTCCGTCGTTCCGGCGAACCCGAGATAATTCGCCGACGAGCCGGCAATCGTCACAGCGCTTACTTCATAGCCGGACGAAAGAACGTTGCTCGATTGGGTCCAGCTCCCCGCTGAATTCGATGTTACCCACACGCAATTTGATCCGGCGATCAGAACGGCGGAGTTCTGCCCGTCCAATGCGAACGGAGCGATGAAGAGGCACTTCGAACTGCTGTTAGCGTCCGATAGCCCGCTCACGCAGCTGTTCCATGTCCCCCCTCCGTCCGTGGTTTTGCTGATCGAAAGATAAACGTACTCCTCGTACGCGACGGAGCTGTTCGTTTGATCCTGCGCGGCATAGCCGCCGTCGCCGCCGTAAACTTCTGTCCATGATGTTCCCGATCCGCCATACTTCATGTGGCCGTTGTCCTGGGCACCGCCGTAGTAGGTCGAGCCCGATCTGTAAGTTGCACCGCCGTAAAACTGCGTGATCTCCAGACCGTTGTTGATGTCGGTCCACGCTCCCCCGCTGTTGGTGGTTTTGTAGATGCCGCCGTCGTCTCCGTCATAAATGGTCCCCGAATGGCTTTTGTCGAACACGATCGCATGATGGTCCGCGTGAACGACCGGCGTTCCATAATAGGAATTCCAAAAGGTCAGCTGCGACCAGGTCGCCCCTCCGTTCGTCGATTTCATCATGTCGACTCCGGCGACATAGATATTGCTGGTGTTGTTCGGGTCGACGGCAATAACGTTGTCGTACCATCCCTGGGTGCTGAGATACGACCTGCCGCTGGTCGAGTTGATTTTCGGAGGCGTTCCGAGCTGATTCCAAGTTGCTCCAGCGTCGGTGGATTTATAGATCCCTTTCAACCCTCCGTCGCCGGAGGACGATTCATCGAGAGATTCAAAAACCGCGAACACGATGTTTGCGGTATCGGGGTTCTGAGCGAGAGCGATCCTTCCGTAGTTCGACGTCGGCAGGTTCGAGGCAACAAGGCTCCAGTTTGTGCCGCCGTTGGTGGTGCGGTAAATCCCGCCCAATGTGGAACCGTTCGCGTTGACCGCATACAAAATGATTGACGACGAAATCGGAAGGACGTCGGTCGGATTGAAATAATTCGTTGAAAAAGTGGCCGAGCTGATCTCCGTCCACGACGTGCCGCCATTGGTGGTCTTATACAGTCCGCCGTTCGCAGTATATGTCGTTGGACCGTAACCGTAGCGGTAGTTCTTCGTTGCGGCATAAATATTTCCGGACGAATCGGCGGCCAGCTTCATCACGTCGCCGAAGCTTGCAGACGAACTCGTGCTTGAAAGCAGCGTCCATGTCTCCCCGAAATCGGTCGACTTGAAGATCCCTCCGCCGTAAACAGCGTCCACGTTGGACCATCCCTCACCGGTGCCAGCGTAGACCACGCTGTCGTTTGTCGGGTCGACGACCATCGAGCTTATTGCAAGATTATCCTGTCCGTCGGTCTTTGGCGACCATGATGCGCCCCCGTCGGTCGTTTTCCAGATCCCGCCCGAAACCGACCCTGCAAGAATGATGCTGCTGTTGAGCGGATCGATGACGATCGACCTGACTCTGCCGCCGATATTCCCGGGACCGAGAGCCGACCAAAATGGCGTCGTTACTTTCATCAGGTTCTTCGCCGGAACTGAATGCTGCTTTGAGTAGACCACGGCATCCTTGCGAAATCCCCGCAGATCGATATCCCGTTCTTTGCCGGCCAGGATCGCGTAACGAAACTGGTAGGCCGCATCCGGATTGTCCCCGACGCCGACAACCGATTCCAGTAGTTCCTCATCCTCCCGCGGGTTCTTTTTTCCCTGAGAAGAATTGAGGATGAAGATAAATGCGCATACGGCGGCAATGACTGAGAGGACGGGTGTAAAGCGTTTCATGGTCTCCTCATAGAGTAGTGAACGATGGCGCAAGCATTCTTAACGTCCACGGCGCCGAACTGCAAACGGCGGAATGTCGGCGCAGAAACTTTTGGTCTCTTGAGAAAAGAAGGGAAACAAAGGCGGTTCCTACAAACCGGCGGCCGTCATCGGCGCGCTCCGGTCTCCCGCCCAAAGAGCGATCGAATGCTCTTATGGAGAAATGTAGCGGGATTCGGTGTGAGAGTCAAGGAAAGGGGGGAGTGGCACGGTTAGGCATTCGAAGCGTGGGGGCAAGGGCTCTCTCATTCCCGATCTCCTCAGCCTAAAGGCAAGTTGACGAAGCTGCTCCAATTCTGAGTTTGGGAGCCAGAGTGGAAATTCTCAGACCGCAACATTACCCGGCGGAGTATCCGTCGATCTTCAGAATTTTCGCAACGGTGCCAAGAAACTGGCTCGGTTTATAGGGCTTTTGCACAAATGCGCGGGGACGAACGCCGTCAAACGTCGACCGTATCTCTTCTTCGGTGTAACCGGAACAAAGTATCACTACGACGTCCTTGTTGATTCTTACCAGCTCCTCAAATGCAGCTTTTCCGTCCATGCCTGGCATTGAATAGTCGAGCACGACCAGATCGACGGCGTGCTCATTGCGACGGTAAAGATCGATACCTTCAACGGGATTCGATGCTTCCATCACTTTAAAACTGGCATCGCTGAAGACATCGTTCAACAACTCCAGCACCGAGGGTTCATCGTCGATGATGAGAACGGTTTTTCCCGTTCCATTGACAACGGCAGCGGCTTTCATAGGCTTTTGCCCAATCGACGGTGTGGCTTGAATCAGGGGAAAGACCACTTCAAACTCCGTTCCTTTTCCCTCCTTACTTTCGATGCGCAGCCCTCCATTATGTCCCCGCACAATTCCCAGAACAGCGGCAAGGCCGAGGCCTCTCCCCGTAAACTTCGTCGTAAAGAATGGGTCGAAAATGCGCGCCAACACCTCCGGCTTCATGCCTTGCCCAGTATCGATGACTTGAAGAGAAGCGTATGTGCCGGCGACTAACGGGGTGTTCGTATACTTCCAATAGGCGATATCATTTTCGGAAAGTCCGATGCATCTTGAACGGACGGTGATGATACCGGGGTTGGGGGTTATCGCCTCTCCGGCGTTGATGATAAGGTTCATAATGACCTGCTGGATCTGCGCTACATCGCCCTTAATGTGCGGGGAAGGAACGCAAAGGTCATACCGCAGCCGAACGCTTTTAGGGACCGAGATTTCAAGAATCTGAACGTTCTCATTGACGAGCCGATTGACATCGATCTCTTCCGTGATGAACTTCCCTTTGCCCGAGTATGCAAGAAGATGCCGCGTAAGGTCGGCCGCCCGCTCCGCCGCCTTGATCGTTTTTTCAATGTGACTCTTTGCCGGGTTTTCCTTCGGCAGCTTGTTGATGGCGAGAGTCGATTGCCCAAGAATTGCGTTGAGGAGGTTGTTGAAGTCGTGCGCAATCCCCCCGGCGAGCGTTCCAATGCTCTCAAGTTTTTGCGCATTGCGCAGCGCCTCATCCACTTGTTTCCGTTCGGTAATGTCTTCTTTGACGGCTACAAAATTGATGATCAGGTTGTCCTGGTCCTTGACGGGCGAGATCGACGCCATTTCCCAGAAAAGCTCCCCGTTCTTTTTCCTGTTGTGGAACTCCCCCCTCCACGCTTTGCCCGCAGAGATCGTTTCCCACATTTTCCTGTATTGTTCGTCCGACGTTTCACCCGACTTGAGAATCCGCGGATTCTTCCCCAAGACATCTTCCAGCGTGTAGCCGGTGACCTGAGTAAACTTGGGATTCACGTACTCGATGGTTCCCCGGATATCGGTGATGATGACAGAAGCCTGACTCTGTTCTATGGCAAGCGAGAGCTTTCGAAGCTGGTCCTCGGCACGCCGATGTTCGGTATTGTCATGTCCTATTCCGGCCAGTCCGATGATCCGCCCTTCCACGTCCTTCAGCGGCAGCTTGGAGGTCAACAGCCATCGCTTCTCCCCCTTTTCATCCAGAATAAATTCTTCCCTGTTCAACACCGCCTGCCCCGTGAGGAGCACCCGTTGATCATCGGCAGTAAATCCGTCGGCGAGTTCTTTCGGGTAAAAGTCGTAGTCGGTCTTCCCAATGATGTCCGCTTCCGAATTCATCCGAAGGTTCCGCACCTCGGCATCATTGGCCAGTGTCTTTCGGCCGAGAATATCTTTGGAATAAATCGAGTCGGGAATATTATCGATGAGCGTGCGGAGAAGCATGCGTTCGAATCGCAGTTTCTCTTCCGTTTTCGTTCGTTCGCTGATGTCGACGACGAAGGCAATGTACACTTCTCCATCCCGGAGTTGGTGTTTCGCAACGGACACCTGGACGGGAAACTGCGTACCGTCGGTTCTGAGGCCGATGGACTCGAACTCCGAGGAAACGGGATGACCAATCAGACGCTGGCGTGTCCGCTCTTCTCGTTCCTTTCTCCGCTGCGGCGCGTAATATTCGATGATAGGGCGACCGACGGCCTCCTCAACGCTTTTCAATCCCATCATCTCCGCGAATTTTTTGTTGACATACACACCTTTTCCCCCTCTCGAAACGATAATCGCAACCGGTGCTTGTTCGATGAAGCCCTGGAATCGCGATTCGCTTTCTTTCCATGCCTCTTCAGCTTTCGTGCGGCGGCTGACTTCTTCTTTTGCTTCGCTGAGAGTTTTGTTGAGATTTCCCACGATGAGGTATTGAAGCAGAACAAGAAGAGCAACTTGCAGGACCGAATTCACCAGAACGCTTGTCGAAGTCGGTACAACCGCAGCGGGGGGTAAATACCCGGCGCGCTCAGCGAGCACCAGACCTGCGCTCGCCGCAGCAGCCGCGGCAGCGTAGTAGGCCCCTTTCTTCCAGCCAAGCATGAGACCGGCGCCGAGAACGATGACCGGTACCTCCTGAATCGCCGGAGCTCTGATGCCGCCTGCAGACCATGCCAGAACAAAGATCATCGTTAGGATGAACCCCGCGAACAGGTGGGATGCCAATACGATGAATCCTTTTCTATTTAAGGCGATCAGCACGATGGCTACAAGGTCTACGGCAACGGCAATATAGACCCACCTCATGAAATTCTCCGGCAGAACGAAAAGCTCAACGGCAAGGATCAAAGTCACGATCAGCGCAGTTCCGCTGACCAGCTTAAAAAATATTTGCGCCTTCGCCGTCGATTCTTTGTCGCCAAGTTCGGGAAGTGAAAAGAAATTTCTCATCCATTTCTCAATGATGTTTCTTTGGTGTACCGTTCGATTCCGCACGAACAACACCCGTCCAGGACAAAAAAGCCTCCGTCATCAGTTTCGAATCTGGAGGTCTTCACGTGTGCTTTTCCCCCGCCCGCTTCACTTCATCGACCGCACAATTCGGAGGAAACTATATATAGAGAGAACAAATTACAAAAATCGTGCCTTTTGAATCGGTTCATTTTGTTGAAATTTACGCTCAGGCTTACCAAAAATAGGAAGATTTGGCCTGCAATTCGCCCTCATGATAAGATAAATTAGCCAGGTGGCTCGGAGTACGCAGCCCGCTTTCCCCACTTCCGCGAATTCCTGATGATGAAATCCATCTATCGGAGCCACCACTCCATCGACTTTGCGGCGGATGTCAGCTCCTTGTCAAGGCGCCGGGATCCCGTGCAATGTCTCTCCACAAGCTCCCAAAATTTTTTGGAATGATTCATTTCCACCGTGTGGCACAATTCGTGGATCATCAGGTAGCCCACAAGCTCGGGGGAGAGGAAAAGAAGGGCGCTGTTCAGGCTGATATTCTTTTTCGCGGAACAACTCCCCCATCGCGTTCGCTGGGATCGAATAGCGCAACTATTATAGGGCAACCCGTGGTCTCTGCTCACCCGCTCCAGCCATGGAATAAGGATCTCCTTAGATTTCTTTCGCACCCATTTCCTCAAAAGGGCAAAGGGAAATCTTTTATTGTGCGGGTTGACAAACAGCTTCAGGACATCGTTTTCTTCGACGAGCAAGCTCCTTCCGCGAGGGCTCGCGTGAACTTCCAGAGCAAAGCTGCGTCCGATGCTCCGAAGGTCCACGCGCGCAGGAATCTGTCGCGCCGGCGCAGACGACCTGATCTTTTCGATCGACCTCTTGATCCATTCTTCCTTGCGGAGAATGATCCCGGGGACTTCGGACGTATCGAACCCCGAAGGGACGGTGACAACGACGCCGGAATAATGAGAAACCGAAAGCCGAACGGAGCGCGACCGGCGGCTGACGCGAATTCTGTACTCAATCATGCAAACCTATGACCAGTTCATTCTGAAATTAGAGAAATTTATTCTGCGGAGCAAAAGAATTTGTCGACGAAATCCCCCCTTGCAACTGTTCAAAATATTTCTTAAGGTGCATGCGCCGCCCCAGCAATGTTGCCGACAGCCATCGACGAGCCGCCCAAGAATTGAGATGCCGACATCGAACATCATCGACAAACAAGTTGTGATTGTCCGAACCACCGCGGCCGGCGCGTTGACCGAAAAAGATCAGCTCGAGCATAAGCGGAAAGTGATGAACCACCATCCGTTCGAAGCCGGCATGTGCGGGCTGTCCGACGTCCGCGGAGTCAAGGACATCCAGGTCTCTCCGAAGGGAGCTTGTCCGATGATTCAGATAGATGAAAAACATGCGTTAAAGCTCGTGTCGTTCAAGCTCGCAATTCTTGTTTCCAGGCATCTCGTGTTCGGCAAGGCGCGCATGTACCGATCGCTGACGGAAAAGAACGTGCCGTCTGTCGGCGTCTTCAGGGACCACCCCGAAGCCCTGCAATGGCTCGGCATTCACTTGTGTGACTAAAACGAACCATGAAAACATTTCTTGCAGCCCTCCTCCTCTTTTCTTTTTCCTATGGTCTGGGGCAGACCGTTGAGAACACGTCATACGTTACCCAGACCGGCGAACGGGTGCTTCAGCTTGAAATCGTCGCTCCCATTTCACGGCCGGAAGCGTGGAAGCTGTTCAGCACAGAAGAGGGGTTACGGAAGTGGATCGCGCCGGTCGTTGTTCTTGACCTGAGAACCGGCGGCGTGATCCTCACAAATTACGATTCATCTAAAACGGTCAAAGACTCGGGAACAATTCATCTCCCCGTCATCAATTACCTCGAGGGTGAAATGATCACGCTGAAGGTCATCCTCAACAATAATTTTGCCGAGAGCGTTCGGCGGGAAGATGGTAACTTGCAGGAGATCATCCGGCTGAAAAGCGAGGGGAACGGAAGGACCCGCATCATTTCCACGATGGTCGGTTGGGGAAAGGGCCCCGACTGGGACAAGACGTACGAGTTCTTTCGACGCGGGAACACGTGGACCTATCAACAGATGATAAAGGCAATTCTCGCGATGAATCATCAATAATGGCGACGACCCTTATCCTCCCGGGAATTTCAAATTCCGGCCCTGAACACTGGCAAACTCGTTGGGAAAAACTCGATCCTTCTTTTATAAGAGTTCAGCAGGATGAGTGGGAAGCCCCCCGGTGCGCCGATTGGGTCAAACGGCTGGACGAGACAATCTCTTCGACGCCGGGGCCGATCGTTTTGGTGGGACACAGCTCCGCCTGCGCTCTCGTTGCTCACTGGGTTCAGCGCGCGGCGCCGGCGAACCTCCGCCGTATACAAGGAGCGCTCCTTGTCGGGCCGAGCGACCCGGACGGACCTAACTACCCCGCGGGACCCACGGGTTTTAGTCCGATGCCGCTGGTCCCCCTCCCTTTTCGATCGATCGTTGCCGCCAGTACCGATGATAGATTCGTCGCACTCGAGCGGGCGCGGGAATATGCTCATGCATGGAACAGCCGTCTGGTGATCATCCAAAATGCCGGACACATCAATTCCGCCAGCGGGCTCGGCGATTGGCCGGAAGGATTCGCCTTGCTCAAAGAGCTGCAAAAACTGTAACGATCCTCCATCGCTTGAATCAATGCGCCGAGAACGATGACGACTCAGCAGATTAAACCGCCGGAAGGGACAAAGATCGTTGAAGGGGAAATAGCCGATTATTGGATGGATGAAGCGGGGATTCTCTACTCTCTCTCAAAAAGTCCGAGGCGTACGATAAGGAACATCACGGAGAATGTCGCGCTGGTCAAACGGATCACCGGCGGAAAGAAGGCGCCGCTGTTGATCTATCTGAGCAATTCTCCGGTCCCCGACAAAGAGACGCAGCGATTTTCTACCGAGCAGCTGCCGAACGTTTATACCGCCATGGCCATGGTATCCAAACCGGGGCTGGCACAATTCATCATGAAACTCCTTTTCAAGCTCAAGCCGCCGCCGATACCGATGAGATCGTTTTCAAACGATATCGAAGCGAGAGCGTGGCTGCTGCAATTTTGTCGACCGCCTGCCCGCTAATCGAAAAGAGCGAACCGGATGAAACGTTCGAGGTTTTTCCTGATCATTGAGACGGCGCGAGCATCCTTCCCTTCAGCAACGTCATCCCGTGGTTTATCGCTCATCTCTTCGTCGGAGAAGATCAATACTCCCCCGAAATAATTTTCAGGAAGCCGGTTCTACGCTCCTCCCTGTTTCACGTTCTGCTCCCCGCCCGGAAAAAATCGGATATCAAGCGACCATGCGCCGGCACCGACGATAAGGAGATAGGTCACGCTCAGCAGCATTGCATAGTCGGTTTTGGCATCGCTGACCATGAACCAGAAGCCCTGCTCCGGCCGAAACAACTCGGGAATTTTTGTCGTCGCAATGGCCATCAGCATGATAATGAGGAGCGGAATGCTTGCAAGCCGGGTGAAGAGGCCGAGTATCACCGCCGCTCCGCAGATGATCTCGAAGGTTCCGACAAAGTGGGCCATGAATTCGGGAGAAGGAAATCCTATTTTCGTAAACCGAAGGACGCCGAGTTTGGGGTCGATGAATTTCAAGATGCCCTGCGTGAAAAAAATCAGTCCTACGGCAAAGCGGATCAATATTGCCGCGCTGGAAGCCCGGGTCGAAGCGGCGCGTTGAAACAGGTTCATGACTTATCCTTTCACGAGATTGATTGATAGCCTGACTATCTGCAAAGCTGCGACAACCAGAATAACAACAACCGAAAAACAAAAGTTCGGATGTGAATGGCCGTCAATTCAGAACATCTGCAAACTGCTGAGAGGATCCCTGACAAGAAAAATCGCCGACATTCAACATGATAGTCTCCGTGTCTGCAGAAAGCTTTTTGATGTAATCCCAAAATTCCCTATCTTAGGGCGAGTCCCCTATCGAAGGGGAAGAATCATTGTACGGCCGGAGTGGAGGAGTGCCAATGCGGACCTCCTGCGATCGATTTGCGGGTCTGAGAAAATGCAGCTGGATATTCGCGGCGGCCATTTTCATCTTTACGGGGAGTTCAACCCTTTTTGCGCAAGTCCTTCCTTCGGAACACTGGGACCTCACCGGCGAATTCAAATCGTACATCCACGAATCGTGGACAACAGAGCACGGGCTCCCGCAGAATATCATCACTGCCATCGCTCAGACGCCGGACGGTTATCTCTGGCTTGGAACACAACTGGGCCTTGTTCGTTTCGACGGGGTCTCCTTCAAGACATTCGACCGCTACAACACTCCGCAAATGGTGAACGAATTCGTCCGGCGGCTTGCCGTTGCCGGCGACAGCTCGCTGTGGGTCGGAACCGACCACGGCGGCTTGATCTCTTATCGCGACGGAATCATCGCTGCAAGCAAACTCACGGACAGTCTGAGCGTCGGGGGGGTGCGCGTCCTTTGCGCGGGAACCGGCCGCACCCTTTGGGCCGCCATCCCAGGCCTCGGCGTCTGGAAGAACGACGGGAACCAATGGAGCCCGGTCGTTTCCTCGAGGCCGCTGACTTCGTCGCGCGCGGCATTTGCGGACCTGGACGGAACGCTCTGGCTCGGTGAACAAGGCGCCCTGGTCCACATCATAGGCGATTCAACGGTATGGTACGATTCACGGCAGGGAATGCCCGGATCCCAGGTCCTCTCGATCGACCGGGCGCCGAACGGCGCTCTTCTTATCGGGACGCTCCAGGACGGACTTTATCGTCTCTTGAAAAACAAGTTCGTTCCGCTCCCCGAGGGGGCTGAATTACAGCATGCCGATGTCACCGCGATGTGCAATGACCCGCACGGGGGCGTCTGGGTCGGCTGTTTCGACAAGGGGCTGTACTTTTATGACGGCGCTTCAGTGAAGCAATGCATTGCGAATGTTTCCAGTCCTCCCCTTCGCATCCTCTCGATCGCATACGACAACGAAGGGAGTCTCTGGTTCGGAACCTCGGGGGACGGGCTGCATCGCTTCCGGCGCAGCGCGGTCCGGTATCTGCAGCCGATCAGCAATGAGATTTCCTCGCAGGTCTGGGCTGTCTTGCTGCGCGGCGGCGAAATGTGGCTGGGAACAAGGGAACACGGGCTGCGCTGCATCGTCGGGGGAAAAATTGTCGTTCCCCCGATGCCGAAAAAACTGGCATCGGCAACCATCAGTTCCCTGTTGGACACCCATGACGGGAGCTTATGGGTCGGCTGCGAGGATGGATTGTTCAGGAGATCAGCCGGCACAACAACCGAAATAATGATGCCTGACGGCCGGCCGTTCTCGAACGTGTACGCGCTTTTGCAGGATCACACCGGGACGATCTGGATCGGAGGAGAAGGCCTCTTCACGCTGAAGAACAATTCCCCCAAAAAGATCGAAGGAATGCCGTCAAGCTTTTCCGTCAATTATCTGCTCGAGGACAGAGACCACAACCTCTGGATCGGCTCGGACGCTAACGGCGTCGGCCTTCTCTCGAACAACAAGATCTCCTTTTTCACAAAAGACAGCGGCGTCACGAGCAATACGATCCTCTGTTTGTACGAGGGGACGGGGGGAGAGATTTGGGCGGGAACTGAAGGAGGGGGGCTTAGCATCTACAAGAACGGGCGCTGGGGATCGTTCACCACCGACAACGGATTGATCGACAATTACGTCAACACGATCATTCCGGCGGATGACACCACGATCTGGATGTCGACCAACCGTGGATTGTTCGGCGCTCCGGCGCATTCGATCATCGATGTTGCCGAAGGGCGTGCGGCACGGTGCGAGGGGACGTCGATCGAGTCGCACGACGGGCTGCAAACGATCGAATTCGGCGGAGGGCTGCAGACGTGTTCCGCCAAAACTGCCGATGGAACTCTCTGGTTCGTCAGCTTAAAAGGACTGGTCGGATACAATCCGCGGGAACGAAAACAGAAGTTGCCTGCGCCCCAGGTGCACATCGAATCCATCGTTGTGAACGGTCAGCGTCAGCAGGCATCCAACGGCGCCGAATTTGACCCCGGTGTCGCATCCATCCAGTTCGAATACGCGGGCCTCAGTTATATTAATCCCCCCGCCATGCGGTACCGGTATTCTTTGGAAGGGTTCGATAAAAAATGGATCGACGGGGGAAGCCGGCACGAGGTCATGTACACGAACCTCGCCCCCGGAACGTATATCTTCCGTGTCCTCGCTGCGAACAGCGACGGGGTCTGGAGCACGCGCGACGCATCGCTCCGGTTCACGATCCTTCCTCACTTCTGGCAAACGGGGCTGTTCAATTTTTTCGCCTTCGTTGTTCTGATCTCGGTCATCCTCGGGATCTTTCGGATTCGTGTCAGGCAGATCTTAAAGAGAGAAGAAGATCTGAAGCGGCGGATCGATGAAGCGCTGGTGAACATCAAAATGCTTCACGGCCTGATCCCAATTTGTGCGAACTGCAAAAAGATCCGCGACGACAAGGGATTCTGGAACGACGTCGCGCAATACATCAGTGAACACTCCGAGGCCGTCATGACCCACGGGTTGTGCCCCGAGTGTTCCGAAAAATTATATGGAGAGGAATTGAGAAGGATACGGGCAAAGAAAGAAAGCGGAGGGTCCGCGGCATCCTCGTAACGCCGGGACGAACAAGAACAAAACAGCCCTCGCAACTTCCCGAGGGCTGTTTTGTTTTGAGGATCGCCTGCGTCTATTTCATCAACAGCAACTTCTTCGTTTCCGAATAACTTCCTGCCTGGAGCCTGTAGAGGTACACACCGCTCGGCAAACTCGATGCATCGAAACGGACAGAGTATGTTCCCGCATCTTTGGTCTCGTTGACGAGCGTGGCAACTTTCCTGCCCAGCACATCATACACCTGCAACGAAACAAACTGGTGCGAGGGGACGGTGTACGAAATGTTCGTCGAAGGGTTGAACGGGTTCGGGTAATTTTGCGCAAGCGAGAACGTGCTGACAACGCCCGCCGGCTTTTCCGCTACGAACACGGCCGTGTTCACGACCTCGGTAAAATTGATGTTTTTCACCGGTATCGACCCCGAGGTCTGGTTGTTGAATTTTGCGCTGACGTTCGCTTGATGTCCCTCTCCCGTGTACCAGGTGAACGATATCAACGTATCGTTGGGGATGGATCCTCCGGACCCGACAAACTGGATGACGAGCACGTTCGTCTCTCGCAGGCATGAGAAGGTTCCGCCGGGAATCGTAATGCTGCCGTAGGCATCGAAGGTAGAAGTTGTCGTCTGGATCTCGGAGGAACTTGCTCCGGTCGATATCGTGTCCGCCGATTTCGTGACTGTTCCCAGAACGATAGGAAGGAGCGCAATCAGCGTGTTGGTCTTCTTCACAAACGTGGTATCGAATGCCCCTTCATGCACAGATTCCGTCCCGCCGAGGGTGAGGAAGGAATCGGGAACAATGCGGAAGTAGGAGGTAACGCTTATCGTGCCGCTGGAATCGGAGACGCTCGACACCGTCGCGTTCGTGGCCGACGGAAAGTCTCCGCCAAACGGCGTCGAGGAAGGCGCCTGGTTCACCGAGACCGAGGTGTCGACGAACGTTACAGACGGCAATGTCCAGGATTGGGCGGACGAAGTCTCGGCGGTCCCGACGTTCATCGTTCCGGAAGTGGTGTCCCCCGCGCTGATACTTTTCTGCGACTTTCCTGCACCGAAGAGATTGAGCAGGGTAGACGAGGTGAGGGTGATGGGCGTTTGTGCCCACGACGGCGCAATGCTGAAAGCGAGGAGGGCCAAAAAAAGAAAAAATGTTTTCATCGAACAAACTTCCTTTCGATACATTAAAAAATACGTTTGGTTAGCCAAACATTATGCAACAAGAAATTCCGCGAACATCGGCAAAGGCGATCAAGGAATGGCCCCGAAGATACAACACGGCGCTGGAGCCCCGGAAATAATTGTAAACGTTGAGATGGATGGCAAACGGCTTACGTTATATTGTACTTTCTTTGACGCATAATGTCAAGAAAATGAATCGTTATGAAAACATTTTCGTGTTCCGGGTCACGAACAGTGTTGAAAAGTTTTACACTTCTTCAAAAAAAGGAATAAATGCTCCGCTGCAGTTGTCTAATTCATCTAGCAGCCATAAAAAAAATATAAAATTGGAGCCAGCGGAGGGAGATCGGGTGATTTCATTGAAGGCACGGCTTGCCGAATCTATCACCTCGGATTTGATCGGCACGCAGCGATGGACGAAGCCAGTCCCGAAACAACATCCTCGGCCAAGGCATTCGAGCGCGTTTTCATCCGCTTTAACGCTGAAAAACGTTTCACCGCTGGTGCTTCATTCGGCGGGGTGAATTCACTATATTCCTAACAACCACGGAGGCCTCATCGATCTCTAGCGACGATTTTCTCACAACTCTTGTGTTCACCCGTGAACGGTTTTTCCCACAGGATCTTTGTCTTCTTTCTTTTTATCTCAGCCATCAGCGCAGCGATTGCGATCTGGCTCCGCAATAACGACTACTACCTTTCTTCGCTCGACCAGCGCCCGTTTCATCCGCGTTACGAGCTCTTGAAGCCCAGTGGCAGGGAAAGCCACGGCTACGGGGTCGTAGGAACGGCGATGATCATCGTCGGCGTGGCGACCTATTCATCGCGCAAACGGATGAGGACGTTAGTCAACCTCGGAAAGATCAAATACTTCCTCGAGTTCCATATTTTTCTCTGCCTGCTTGGGCCGGTGCTTGTCGTTTACCACACCACATTCAAATTCGGCGGCCTGGTGGCGGTCGCGTTCTGGAGCATGACCGCTGTCGTATTCAGCGGGTTCATCGGAAGGTACCTCTATCAGCACATCCCGAAAAACATCGAGGGACATGAGCTATCGATGAAAGAGCTCGATGCAGAACGCGTCCGGCTGACGGAATCACTCCGGACGCAATTCCACGTGCCGGAGGAATTCCTTCATTCGATTGACACCATCGGCATTCATGATTCCGAAGTGGAGAAGGCCGGTTTGATGAAGTTTCTCTGGATGATGCTTCGGTCGGATTTTTCGCGTTTCGGGCGAATGCAACGGATTCGCGGCATCGTTCATCATTACTCGATCGACATGCATTCGTCCAGGGATCTCCTCCATGTCGTCAACGAGCGCATTCTCCTCCGCCAGCGCATCCTTCTGCTGGAAAAGGTCCAGCGTCTATTTCATTATTGGCACGTCGTCCATCTCCCCTTTTCGCTCGTGATGTTTGCCATCCTCGTCATTCATATCGGCGTTGCTGTCGCATTCGGTTATACCTGGGTCTGGCAATGAACAACATCAATCTCGCAGAAAATTATCGTTGCGTTTGTTTGTCGATGCGTCATCAGGCAGCGCCGGGAAGACCGGAATGAACCGGGCTCTCTTTTTTCTTTTCCTGAGCACAAGCATTCCGTTGAGTTTAGCCGCCGCGCAAATTTCCCCCGGCGAGTTGATCGCGGGCCACGCACGCTGGGAAGGGGTGGAAAACTGCACCGCCTGCCATACGGTTGGAAAATCGCTCTCCAATGACAGATGTTTGAGCTGTCACGCGGAGATCGATTCGAGGGTGAAAGCAAAGGAGGGTTTTCACGCAACGGTCAGCGCGAAGCTGTGCGAGGAATGTCACAAAGAGCATCATGGAAGGAAATTCCAGATCATCCGGTTCGATACCACGGCGTTCGATCACGCGACGGTGGGATTCACTCTCGACGGGAAACATCGGACCATCGGATGCCGGCAGTGCCATACGAAAAAAACGCTTGCAGCCGAGGATATCCTCACGCTATCGGACGGGCGAAAGAACCGTACTTATTTGGGATTGTCGCCGCGCTGCAGTACGTGCCATGAGGACAAGCACCGCGGTCAGTTTGAAGGAAAAGAATGCTCGGCGTGCCACGATACCGAAAAGTGGAAGCCCGCGCCGAAGTTCTCGCACGATCAGTCCAGCTATCCGCTGACGGGAAAACACAAATCCGTCGATTGCCAGCGCTGCCACAAACCCGGGACCGACGAGTTCAAAACCGTCCGGTATGTTCATATGGAATTCGCTTCCTGCCGGTCGTGTCATGCCGACCCGCACAAAGGAAAGTTCAAACAGGAATGCGCCTCATGCCACTCAACCGAAGACTTTCACACGGTAACGAAAAAAGTGTTCGACCACGACACGACGAGGTTTCCGTTGAAAGGAAAACACGCTCTCATGAAATGCGAAGGGTGCCATGAGAAGAACAACAACAAGAAGAATGCCAGCGGCGAGCTCGGGTTCCATATCACCAAATTTCAGCGCTGTGCCGACTGCCATGCCGATGCGCACGCCGGGCAGTTCGCGAACCGCATAGACGGCGGCCGATGCGAATCGTGCCATACGGAAGATGATTTTCTCCGGGTGACCTACTCGGTCGCCGACCACCGGAAAGCCCGGTTCTTATTGACCGGGGCACACGTTGCCGTTCCCTGTGCTGCATGTCATGCCGCTCAAAAAGTTAATGCGAAAAGTACCAGGCAATTCATTTGGGAAAAGTCGCCTCAGTGCACCACGTGCCATGAGGATATTCACAAGGGACAATTCGAGAAGAAAATGCCCAAGGGGTGCGAGACGTGTCACAGCGTTGAATCGTGGAATTCGCTTCTCTTTTCTCATGAGCAAACTCGTTTTCCTCTAAAAGGAAAACATGCGGCGGTAGCGTGCGAAAAATGCCACACACGGCCGAACAACTCGGCGACGCTCCCCGTGCAGTACACGGGGGTGGGGCTCGAGTGCATCGCGTGCCACAAGGACGAGCATGAAGGGCAGTTTGCAAAACGGGGAACGACCGACTGCAGCCCGTGTCACAATGCGGAAGCATGGAAGTCACTGGTCTTCAACCATAACCGGCAATCGCGGTATGAGCTCACGGGAAAGCATCTTGCAGTCGCGTGTGAAAAATGCCATCCGAAAGTCGAAATGAATGAGCGGAAGGTTGTGAGATACAAGCCGCTGGGAATGGAGTGTGCGGACTGTCATGCGGGGAAAATGTAGGAAGCAGGAATACAGAAGACAGAATACAGAATAAAGAGAATGATCGTCCTTGGTCCACCAGATGAAATGAGGAAGACTGTGAGATCTTTGATCGTTATACTGCTGCTTTTCTGTGCGCCAGCGCTTGCGCAGGACTCCCCGCACGGCAAATTGACGCACGAGTGTACCGACTGCCACACAACGAACGGCTGGACAACGATGGCCGATCCGATGAGATTCAATCACTCGGAAACCGGGTATCTCCTGGTGGGCCAGCACCGGACAACCGCGTGCAAAAGCTGTCACATCGATCTGCATTTTTCCGGCACGCCGAGAACATGCTATGCCTGTCATGCACGTGACTATGACGATGCAGTCGCGGTCAATCACCGCGCCGCAGGGTTTACGACAGATTGCTCTCTTTGCCACTCGACTGCGTCGGCATCGTGGCAGGCGAGCTTTGATCACGACAGGACACAATTCCCGACGCGCGGGGCACATTATGCCGTCCCGTGCCTCCAGTGCCATATGAACAACCGTTTCCGCGGCACGCCGATCCAATGCGACGCATGTCATCATAACGTCTATCTGACGGCGACGAATCCGCCGCACACCAACCTCAGCACCGACTGTGCAACGTGCCATCCGGCCCTGAGCTGGCAGCTTCCCTCGTTCATCCCGCACTCATATTTTCCGATCGGGTCGGGAGCGCGGCACTCTCCCCTTTCGACATGGAGAAGCTGCACGGATTGCCATCAGAACTCCCAGAATTATCCCTCATCGTATTCGTCGTACGTCTGCTACAACTGCCACACGCATGCGCTGGCGACGATGAAAACAAGGCACGAAGGCGTCCCGGCGTACGACCCGAACAAATGCTACAACTGTCATCCTTCGCCGTAACGCATGAAAAAAATCTCTTTCACGCTAATTGTTTTCGCCGCGTCCGGACTTTTCTCACAGGAGAAAAAAGAATACCGTTTTGAAGTTTCCTACGTTGCGGCTTCAACCGTCTATATCGCGGCCGGCTCCGACCAGGAGATCGGCGTCGGCGATACGCTGGCGATCGTCCATGATTCGGCAAGCATCGGGAGGGTTGCTGTCACCGCTGTGGCGAGAAGGACGAGCATCGCACAAATTCTTGTCCAGCAGCGTCCGTTCGCCGTCGGGGATAACGCTGTGATCGACAAAGCGGTTATTCAACCATCGAACGGCACCGCGGCGGCGATAAAGAAGGACACGGCCCGCAGCCAGGAGCCGGCGGCTTCGGCATCCATCCAAAAAATATTTCCCGCCGAGAATATCGTTTCGGGACGAATCGCCTTGCAGCTGAACGAGCTCGTTGCCGCCGACAGCAAATACAATCTTACCCAGCCTGCGGTCCTTTTCCGTTTTGGCATCCACAATCTTTTCGGCGCGGGGCTGCAGTTCTCCGTCGACGACCGAAGCTATTACGATCCGACCAACAGCTACACCCAATACGGTAACTCGGCGGGAAGCGAGCACAGGCTGACCGAATTCGCGTTGCAGCAGGACCGGCCGGATGCGCCGGTCGGCTTCGGCATCGGACGCATGTCCTCCCGCTTTGTCGGAGGTATGGGAACGTTCGACGGTTTCCAGTTTTTCTACCGGCAGAGCGGCTTCACCGCCGGCGCGCTCGGCGGCGCACAGATCAACGATCCGGTGTCGGTCCTGAGCAACACCGGGACAAAAGGAGCGCTGTTCGTCAACTACCGAACAAGCGATGACCTGTTCCACTACTATGACGGGACGTTGGCGTACGGCCGGCAAATGGTGAACAATAAATTGGACAGAGAATTCGTGTACCTTCAGAACTCTTTCGCCGCGAGCTCCGACCTTTCGTTCTATCAAAATTCCGACATCGAGCTTGACAAATTGACAACCGGCCGGATCGCTCCGGCAGTGAATCTCTCGAACATGAATGTTTCGGCGACTTATTTTCCCGTGGAATGGTTCTCGGGCGAAGTTGGATACGATGCAGCACGCCCCGTCTATTTATTCCAGACGATGAAGTCGATCCCCGATTCTCTTTTTCAGATGGACCTTTCGGAGGGATACCGTGCGATGGCGACATTCCATCTCCCACTTTCGGTCACGTTGTCGGAGTATGCGACGTACCGGCCCAAACTGAGCGCGGTCCGGGACGCCCACACCCTGACGACGTCGCTCCGCGTCGTCGACATTTTCGGTTCAGGCATCGAGCCGGGTGTCCGTTACAGCAGCCTGATCGGAGAATTCTCTTCCGGCGACGACATCGCCGTCGACGTGTACAGCAACTTCTTCTCGAACCTCGAGGGGACGCTCCGGTATGAGTATGCACGCGCCAGCATCGGACTTCTTCAGCAGACGTACATCACAAAAACGATATCGGCGTCGATGTATTGGGTCATTTCGCAAACATGGTATGCGTCGGCGACCCTCGACGACGTTATCGACACGACCCTGGGAGATTATCAGGGATTGCTGGAACTCGGCATCCGGTTCTAGCGCAACGGCAGCATTTTCAGCGTCAGGCAAAGGCATTCGTTCATGCAAGACATCGTATTGACAACGATCATCAGCGTTCTCCTCTTTTCAGCTGCGCTCATCCCGTACATCCGGCGGATGAGAACGAAAGAGAAGAAAGCCAAGAAAAAGTTCGATGAGATGAGGATCACCGGCCTTCACGAGTCGAGGACGATGCATCCCCACATCGACGTCACCAATTGCATCGGCTGCGGCGGCTGCGCGAAGGTCTGTCCCGAAGGGGACGTGATCGGCGTGATCGAGGGGAAGGCCACGCTCATCCACGGCGCAAAATGCGTCGGACACGGCCTCTGCGTCGAGGCCTGTCCGGTCGGTGCGATCGAACTGCTGTTGGCGAAGCCGGGGCGCAGCGCCGATGTTCCCATGGTGGACGGGCATTATGAGACGAACGTGAAGGGCATTTTCATCATCGGCGAACTCGGCGGCATCGGGCTGATCAAGAACGCCGTCCGTCAGGGGAAGGCGGCGCTGGAATATATTGCCGCAGCTCAAGCGCCCCACAGCGCCGAATATGACGTTGCGATCATCGGCGCCGGCCCGTCCGGGCTCGCCGCCGGACTGACGGCTGCCAGCAAAAATTTGAAATACATCGTCCTCGAGCAGAGCGACGTCGGCGGGGCGATCCTCCATTACCCGCGGGCAAAAGTCGTGATGACTGCGCCGGTGGAACTCCCCCTCTGGGGAAAACTGAAATTGACCGAGGTCACCAAAGAGACGATGCTCGACACATGGCAAAAGATCATCGCGAAGACGTCGCTGAACGTTTCGGTCAATGAAAAGGTGGTCGAGGTACAGAACAACAGGGGGCATTTTTCGGTCACCACGTCGAAGCGAACGCTGACCGCGGCCCGGATCGTGCTGGCGCTCGGCAGGCGCGGAACGCCGCGGAAGCTCGGCGTTGAAGGAGAAGAGCTCTCGAAGGTGATGTACCGACTGATCGACGCGTCGACCTTCAACGGCAGTCATGCGCTCATTGTCGGAGGGGGGGACTCAGCAGTCGAAGCGGCAATCGGGCTGGCAATTCAAAACGGAAATGATGTGATCCTCTCATACCGCGGAAAAGAATTCACACGCATCAAAGAGCGGAACCGAACCCATCTTATGGAACAGGTCGCGAGGAAAAAGATCACGGTCATCTTTGATTCCCATCTGAGGCAAATTCTGGAGGACGAGGTTGTCCTCTCGACCCCCGGCGGAGAAATTCGACGCAAAAACGATTTCGTTTTCATTTTCGCCGGAGGAGAATTGCCGTTTGAATTCCTGAAAAAGCTCGGCATCTCGATGCACCAGCAGTCGATCGATTGACAATACGCAGCACGGTTCACGCCGCTAAACCTTCCTCTGCACACAGGCCATACTTCACCGGAAGAGAAAACGAAGAGAAGACAACCAACCATTTTCAGGCAGTTGAATGCCACTGGTACGGCGTTGAACTGTCAGGATGAGTGCGGACAATGAAGAGGCGGTCAGAGTTGAACGAAGTATGTTGTCAGCAGCGATTCCAGGCCGGGGTTGGTGTTTGAAAGGCTGCCGTTTGAAACGTGGTAGATGGAAATTCCGATGCACGAGTTTCGGGTGCACTGCCAGGCAATTTCGAGGTAGGACCTGAACTCGACAAAATAGCCGAGCTCGATCCCCTTTCCGTGTTTGTACAGCCCTGCATTGAAACTCGGCATAAGAAAAACCCGGCTGGACAAATCGATCGGCAGCGCAACCCCCCCTCCCGCAAAAATGTCGTCCGTTCTCGTTGCCGAAATGCTCGCCTTCGTACGGAAAATTCCCAGCGTGTACGCCGGATAAATTTCCGCCTGGTATTCGACGGTGGCACTTTGGCGCCGGACATCGTACATCCCCGCGCTGAACTGAACAAGCTGTGCGCTGTCATCGCGAGCGATCGTCTGGGCGTCACTCATCGACATGGCGCCGGGAAGCAGCCCTGCAATGAGCAAAAGAGCCGCACGAAAATAACTTCTCACGGATGCTCTCGCTGAGACTTACCTGGAAGGTTTGGCAAGTGGTTCTGTTGAAGATAAGAAATTTTTATATGAAGGCAAATTGCGGCGGGGGCTGAAAAAACACCCTTTTTCGCCACACGGTCAAATAGAGACTCTCGTTCTCGGCCGCACTTGTTCGGGGGGAAACTTCGCCTCCCGGACGACGAAAGAGAGAGTTCTTCACCGTTGAAGCCGTACCCGTTAACCGGAAAGAGATGAAGGAACAACTTTGCCGCGGCGGGGAGAGCAAGGACGAGGAACTCCGGCTGAAATATTCGCAAGACATGGTGAGCGATAGGAGGCGTTTGATCGTGAGTCCTGTTCATCGCGGGTGTCGAGAGGTTTTAGGCGATAAGCGATCGTTTCACAGACTGAGCAGGACGCGGTCTCCTACAGCATACGCGTCAATAAACAAAGAGTCGGAGTACGACGACCGCCAGGAAACCCCCGGTTGCTTTGGCTTCCCTTTTTTTCCGGACCGGTTACAGAGGGCGCCTGAGCGGGGATATTTCTATTTCATAAGGACAACTTTTTTTACGTCCGAGAACTTCCCTGCCTGCAGCCGATAGAAGTAGACTCCGCTTGCCAGACGCGTGCCGTCGAAAAGTACTTCATGCGGCCCGGCCGCTTGTTGTCCGGTGACGAGCGTCGCCACCTCCCTGCCGACAATATCGTACATCTTCAGCGTCACCTGACTGTTCACCGGCAATTGATAGCTGATCACTGTCGAAGGATTGAACGGGTTCGGATAATTCTGGTTCAGGACGAATGACCCGGGGGATGTGAGATTCTTGTCCGGCACGGCCGTGCTGCCGGTCTTCGAGAGAAGGAACATCCCGCTATTGTAGGTCACCGCGACTATTGAATCGCCGTAAGAAAAGAGCCCCCGCACGGCTAATCCATCGAGGCCGATTTTTGTCCATGAGCCGCCCCCGTCGGTGGTGCAATAGACTCCCTGCCACGCATAGTTGAAGCCGTTCTGGTATGCAAACCCTGCGAAGAGCGCGCCGGAATTGTCGACCGCGGTGACGAACGCATCGTTTCCGGAAAGCCCGGCTGGGGATGAAAGCGAAGCCCACGTACTTCCGGTTCTTTTATACACCCCGTTGCCGAACGTACCTGCATAGAGATTGCCGCTCTGGTCCGCGCTAATACTGTAGACAATCGCCCCCTGAAGTCCGGCAGTATCGTACGTCCATGCCCCTCCGCCGATCGGACGTTTCAGCAGCAGTCCGGTGAACGAATCGGTTGCCGTAAGGGCAAGATAGATGTTCCCGTGCTGGTCGCTGGCGATGATGTTAGGATAATTTGCCGGGAGCTTCGACAGTCCGGCCGTGTCGGGTGTCCAGGACGAACCCGAACTCTTTTTGTAACACTCCGCCGGTACGCCGGCAGCGGAATAATGCTGGACTCCTGATTCATCGGCAAAATATTTTGCGATAGATCCTCCCGCCATTGCCCCAAGTCCGGCTGTATCGGGATTCCACGTCGCACCGTTGTCGGTGCTCTTCCAGTTTGCATTCGGGCTCTGCGAATTGTTAACGTTGACGATCGGTCCGAGCGTGTACACGATGCCGCCATCGTCAACGTAGATGGAATTTCCGGCGGCGTATCCGTTCGCCGGAAATGCTTTGGTCCAGGTCGTGTCGCCGGAATTATTATAGAAGAGGCCCAGCCCAGTGGCAGCAAATTGGCGGGACGGCGTCCTTGCAAAACCGTAGATCGTCCCGGCCTGAATGCCGCGGTTGGATTCTGCCCAGGTTGCCCCGCGGTCTGAACTTGCGAAAAGGCCGTAATTCGTCCCGAGATACAAAACGGAATCGCCGCTGATGTATTTGTACGGAGAATTGTAGGAAGTCACCGGGTCCAGAAACAAGCGGGTAATGGAAGTGTCGATCTCTTTCCAGGATGCCGTGCCGCTGTCCGACCTGAACACCTGAGCTCCCGCGATGCAGTAGACGTTGGAATAGACGTCATCGCCGAACGTTGTCACCTGGTTGCTGTTGAGCCCTGTGCTCATCGGGCTCCATGTCTGTCCCCGGTCGATGCTGATATACACGGCGCCGAACAGCGTGGAAACATAAATCCTGTTTTTCCGGTCGATAAAGACGCTCGTCATATATGTGTTGGTCAACGAGGTCACGGGGTGCCATATATTTGAATCCGGATTTTGCATGAAGAGGCCGGTGCTTGTCGCCGCAAAGACATACTGCGAAGAATCGACGGCAATGTCCCAAACGTGTGTCGTTCCCAGCCCGGCGCTGTCCACCTGCCATGTATTCAATGTGTCGCGGCTGACATAGACCTGAAGTGTTGTCAATGCATAAATGGCATCCCCCACTGCTCTGCTCCATTCCTCTGTACTTGTCATTTGAAGCTTCTTGGTTATCGGGGGGAAGGAGCTCGGGAGAACGATGGTTCCATCATCAAGAAGAATGATCGGCTGCCACGACGCGCGATCATTTCGAATGCTTTGTCTCTTCGTACCGGCTTTGACGATCGTGCGCCCCGGAGGCGGAGTGTAAGATTTTGAGTAGTAATCGGGGTTGCGTCCCGACAACCCTCCTTCGGCGGTGTAGACGCCGCTCGACGTAACGGCGTAAACGGTGTTGACCGCCTCCGTTTCCCCATAGGAGGTCGTGCCAATAATGGGATCCCCGTACAGTTGACCGTTGATCGGGACGCTGCTCCCTTGTGCCGCAAGACGCAGAGGAAATGCCGCCATGAACAAGAGCAAAAAAATATCCCGCATTGGCCCGGCGATTGAATGATGTCCGTTCATGCGTACCGACTCCTTCTATTAATAATGTCGAATTCGTGTTCAGCCGTCATTGGGATCGGATGCGTGCTCAAAACAGAAATTTCCGGACTGCGCTCAAAAAGTCCATTAGCCTCTGCGCGGTTCTTAAGACCGGAGCGGCTCCGTACGTCGATGAAAATAGTATATTTGATTTGAGTTTTTATGGAGGACGAAGGGAACTCCTCCAAGGCTAAGTCAATCTACATCTTCGAATGTTGAAACGCAAACCGACCCTCTTTTTGGTAGCGGGTTACTTTGCAAAGTCCCGCTTTCTCCCGAAGGCGTGGCTTTGCCAGACTTGCCCCACTTTGGAGGATTTGCTTCCCCAAGCGATTTTCTGGGGACAGGGTGAACAGTTTGTGTTTTGTTAACATAAACAAAAATATGTTCATCCTGAGCGAGTGCCAAAAAGCGGCACGAGACGAAGGACATCTTCTCTCGTTCCCAATCCCTTCAGTCGAAAATCAACTCACCAAAAACGCTCCCAAACTGAGTTTGGGAGCGAGAAGGGAAAAGAGTTTCCCCTGGGATGCGGCTGGCGCGGCTGTATCGCGTCATGAGAAAAGATCAATTATTTATCCGGCAAAAATCAACGCAACCCCTTCTTTTTCAGCCCCACGCCCTGACACGCCCCATTTCCCGTACGCGGCTTGCATAATTTGTCCTTTTCCGTTATCCTAGCGCCATAGTCTTGTGCGCAAATCCCGGACCTTTAATCCCCGGGTTCTTCCCCCCGAACCGGGCTTCTTTTAGGAATCGTGCGCATGCCCCAACGTAAAATTCTCAATAAGGAATAATTCAATGGATACCCACTCGCCGGGTTTGACCGATGAGCGCTATCGCCTCGCTTTCGAAAGCGCCAATGATGGAGTCTGTCTGGTAAGCATCGACGGAAAGTTTTTAGAGGTCAACAGGGCGATGTGCGAGATGCTCGGCTATACCCGGGAAGAACTTCTCTTGAAGACCTTCAATGAGGTCACGTATCCTCCCGATATGCACATCGGCGATACCTTTCTGGGAAATATCTCTGCGGGGAGAATAGAGAGGGAAAAGTTTGAAAAGCGGTACGTCCGCAAATCCGGCCTCGTCGTGTGGGCGCAGGTGGCATCATCGCTCGTGCGCGACGCATCGGGCAATGCGCTCTATCTCATTTCCCATATTGAGGACATTACCGGGCGGAAGGAAGCGGAACGGCTGCTGCGGGAAAGCGAACATCGGTACAGGACGCTTTTCGATTCAGCCGGCGATGCCATTTTCCTGATGCGCGAAGGGATCTTCATCGATTGCAATGCCAAAACGTTGGACATGTACAGGGTCTCCGCCGCTCAGATTCTCGGGCATCGTCCTGCAGAATTTTCCCCTTCCCGCCAGCCGGACGGCAAAGACTCCCTGGAGTCCTCGGTGGAAAAAATCAATGCGGCGCTTGCCGGCAATTCCCAGTTCTTCGAATGGAAACACCTGCGCGGAGACGGTACGCTTTTCGACGCCGAGGTGAGCCTCACCCGCCTTACGCCGTATGAGAACTCGCCGGACCTCCTGGCTATCGTCAGAGACATCACAGACCGAAAACGGGAGGAGCGGGCGCTGAGAGAATCCGAAGAAAGATTTCAGAAGATCTTTCACGCGAGCCCCGTGCCGATGAGCATCAGCCGCCTCAGGGATGGAAAATATCTGGACGTGAACGAAAGCTTCACGGCTGCCATGGAATACGACCGGTCCGAGATCATCGGCGACAACGCCGTTGAACTGAACACCTGGGCCGATCCCGAAGAGCGGAAACAGGTAGCGGCGATCCTCCGCGAGCGGGGCACGATAAGAAATTTTGAAGGACGCTACCGGACCAAAACCGGGAGGGTGGGACATTCGATCGTGTCGGCGGAGCTGATCGAGCTTGAAGGGGAACCGTTCATCCTCGGCGTCACGCTCGACATCACCGAACGGAAGCAGATGGAAGAAGCGCTGAAAATTTCCGAAGAGAAATTTTCGAAGGCCTTCCTGAACGCACCGGTGGGGATCTCGCTCAGCACCATGGCAGACGGACAGCTCATCGAGGTGAACCGCGAATTTGAACGGATCTTCGGCTACACGCGGAGCGAAGCGGTCGGTCGGCGTTCGTCGGACCTGGGGTTATGGGTCGATGCGCAGGACCGCGAAGACCATATTCGCAGCGTCGCTGCGAACGGGACCGTCAGCGATTCAGAGCTGCGGCTCCGTTCGAGGGACGGCTCGCTGCACATCCTCCGGACGAATGCGCAGGCCATCGAGCTGAACGGAGCGCTCCTTCTTCTTTCCACCTTCATCGACGTCACTGAACGGAAACGCATGGAAGAAGCGCTGCGAAAAAGCGAGGAACGGTACCGCGCGCTCGTTGAAAATACGCCGGATGTCATCGCACGGTTCGATAAGAACCGCCGCTATACGTTCGTCAACTCGGCCGTCAAAAAAGTCTCGTCGTTCAAGCCCGAGGAATTCCCCGGAAAGACGGTGTGGGATGTTGACTTCACCCATCAACAGGCAAAAGAACGGGATGAACTTATCGCCAAGGTGCTTGAAACGGGGAACCCCGTCGACGCCGAGCTGACGTTCACCGGGCCGACGGGGCCGCGGACGTACGAGTGGCGCGGGTTCCCGGAGCTTGACGAGAACGGTTCGGTACAGTCCCTCGTAACGATCAACAGGGACATCACGCAGCGGAAACTGGCGGAAGAGAACCTCAAAGCATCGATGGAGCAGCTTCATGAACTGGCACGGCGCCTCGAGCAGGTCCGCGAGGAGGAGCGGAGAGCAATTTCGCACGAGGTCCACGACGAGCTCGGACAGATCCTGACCGCCGTCAAGATGGATCTCTCTTCCCTCAAAAAAATCGGCCGCAGCCCTGCTTCCGAGTTCGAAGAAAAAACGAAATCGCTTCTCGACCTGACGGACCTTGCCATTGAAAGCGTCCAGGATATTGCGGCGAGGCTCCGTCCGGGCATGCTGGATTACCTCGGGCTTCTGGCCGCGGTCGAGTGGCAGGTCGAGGATTTTCAGAAACGGAGCGGCGTGAAATGCCTGCTCCATGCGCCGGACCAGGAGCCGGTTCTGGACGGCGAGCGGGCGACGGCGCTGTTCAGAATTCTTCAGGAAGCGCTGACGAACGTTGCACGGCACGCCCGGGCGACCTCCGTGGACGTAACGCTGTTCGATGCGGGGAACGAGTTCGTTATGACGGTTGCCGACAACGGCGTCGGGATATCGCATGAGCAGATCAACGGCACACGGTCGTTCGGCCTTCTGGGCATGCGCGAACGATTGCATCCGTTCAAAGGAATCTGTACAATAGAGAGTCCTAAGGAAGGGGGAACGACCGTGACGGTCCGCTTTCCGAGAAACTGACGGGAACGTGAAAGCATGAAGACGAGAATCCTGATAGTCGATGACCACCCGTTCGTCCGTCAGGGGCTGAAAGCCGCCCTTGCCGGCTCAGTGGAGTTCGAAGTTGCGGACGAAGCGTCGGACGGCGAGGAAGCAGTATTGAAGGCACGCTCGGCAAAACCCGATATCGTCCTCCTCGATATCTCCCTTCCCAAGAAGAACGGCTTCGAGGTGCTCAAACAGCTCCAGGCCGAGATGCCGCACGTAAGAATTCTCATCCTCAGCACATTTCCCGAGAAACAGTACGCCGTCCGGTGTTTCGCGAACGGCGCGCGGGGATACCTGACCAAGCAAAGCGCCTCCGACGAGCTGTTGACCGCCCTCCGGAAGATCATGCTCGGCGGGAAATACGTCAGCGCTTCCATGGCCGACCTGCTCGCCAGCGTCATCGACGCCGACGCGGCCCGGCCGCTGCATGAACGATTATCGGACCGGGAATTCCAGGTCCTCTGTCTCCTCGGCCAGGGGCAGACCGTTTCCCAAGCGGCAAAAACGCTCTCGCTCAGCCTGTCGACCGTCAACACCTACCGGGCGCACATCCTGAAAAAAATGAATATGGAGACGACCGCCCAGCTCATCCGGTATGTGCTTGACAACAACCTCGTCGAGTCGCCGCAATAAAACAACCGCATTCCGCCGCTCCCCCGTTTCCCCATCGCATTTTCTGCTATAGAAGGTTCATACTCCTGCCGATACCGTGCCAAAAATAAATTCCCGATCATGATGAGGACCGGCGGCAGGCCTTTGTCAGCCGTCGTATTTTTTGCTATTTCTTTTTCACATGTACGTCGATTTCGCGATCGATCTTAATGTCCGAAATTGCGATATCAATTCTTGAGGGTTCATGAAAGCTCCATTAACGGTCCTGGTGGCCTGCGGATCATGGCACATCGGGGCGAGAGTGATTCAAAGGCTCAGCGAGGTGAAGGGCGTTGATATTATGGGGCATGTCACCGACGCGGGAGAAGCGCTCGGCCTCATCGAATCGATGAAGCCGAAACTCGTCATTCTGGATGCGCACTTGTCGCATGGGACGGGCATCGGAGTTCTCCGCGCGGTGAAAGAGTCGGTCGCCGGCACTATCGTGATCATGCTCTCGGCGTCTTCGTATCCGCAATACCGGAAGGAATGTCTCAAGGAAGGGGCCGATTTCTACTTCCATCTTCCCGACGAAATGGAAGAACTGAAAAATTCAGTGCGCGATCTTGCGAGGGCCGGCACGGCCCGCTCAATCGTGCAAGAATAGTCCGGAGCTCGAATCCGGTCGTCATGATGAACCGGTCGATCATAAAGGGCCTGTTCAGCGTTCACTCAATTCACTATTAGGAAAGCGGTGCTGTACAATTGAAGATCATTGACATCCTGAAACAGAATTTTTCCGAAGCATACGATGCAGCGGAGGACAAAAGGCGCATTTCAAAAATTGTCGTCATCATCTCCTACGCAATTCTCCTTGGATTGGCCGTGGTGCTTTTGTACAGGGTCCCCTCCGGGGTCGGAAGACAAACCGTTGCGATGGTTATTGCCGGCGTAATGGTGACGGCCTCTCTCGTTCTTCTCCGGCGCGGACTTGTCGAATTGGCGACGGTCATTCTCACGTGGACGCTCCTCGGCTTCATCGAGTTCATGATATGGGAAAGCGACGGGCTTCACGATACCGGAATCCTTGCCCTTCCGGGCATCCTTGTCATTGCCAGCCTAACGCTAAACCGGCGTCATTTTATTGCCATCGTTGCCATCGTGCTCGCCCTCGTCGGTCTCCTTGGGTATTTCGAAATCCGCGGAGTTATCGTGAATCGGTTTGCTTCCGGAACAGACGCATACGACGTCCTCGACCTCACGGTCATTCTTGCCATTACTGCCGTGACCGTCCGGCTTCTCACCGACATGTATACCAAAAGTTTCGAAGCCGTCCGAAAAAGCGAAACTGAAATTCGTACGTTTGCCGACCGGCTCAAGCTTTCGGAAGACCGGCACCGGATGCTCTTTGAATCCGCGAACGATTCCATCCTGATCCTTGCGGGAGAACGGTTCATCGACTGCAATTTTACCAGCGTCACGATGTTCGGCTGCGGGAGCCGGGAGGACCTTGTCGGACGCTCTCCGTGGGATTTCAGCCCGCGTGTCCAGCCGGACGGAGAGAATTCGAGGCAAAAAGCTTCGAAAATCATGCTATCGGCGTTGAACGGAGAGTCCCAGCGTTTCGTCTGGCAGCACGTGAGAAGGGACGGGACTCTCTTCGACGCCGAGATCTCGCTGAACCGGCTTGAAGCGGGAAACGAGCTTCTTCTTCAGGCGATCGTCCGCGATGTCACCGAGCGCAACCGGATGGAAGAACGCATCCGGCGGTCCGAAGTTTACTACCGGACGCTCGTCGAAGCCTCCCCCGAAGCGATCATCATCATCGACACGCACGGCAGGGTCGAATACGCTTCCACCCGGGCGTATGAACTTTTTGGCGCCCCGAAAGAGATGCCGCTCAGCAAGAATTCCGTCTTCGACTGGGTCGTCCCCGATGACCGCGCTATGGTTTTTACGAAGATCGGCGATGCGGTCGCCGGAAAAAGCAGGCCCCATTCTCAGGAATACCGGCTCGTCAGGGATGACGGCACGATGTTCTGGGCCGAAGTTGCAGCGGCCCCTTTCTTCGACGACAACGGAGAAGTATCGCGCCTCCTCCTGTTGTGCCATGACATCTCTGAACGGCGGGAGGCGCTCCAGGCCTTGCGTGAAAGCGAAGAGAGATTTTCCCGGCTTTCTGAAGCCACGTTCGAGGGGATCGTCGTGAGCAAAGGCGGAATAATCATCGATTCAAACATGCAATTTGAGCGGATGCTGGGTTACGGGCAAGGTGATACTATCGGAAAGGAAGTTTCTGCGTTCGTCGCCCCTGAATCGCGCACCCAGGTCGCGGAGAATATCCGGTCGCAGAGCGAGGTGCCGTATGAACACCTGGCCCTGCGAAAAGACGGTTCCGTCTTTCCGGTCGAGATCAGAGCAAAGACCGTCGCCGCGAACGGCCACAGCCTGCGATTGACCGCGGTCCGCGACATGACGGAGCGGAAAAAAATGGAAGAAGACCTGCGCATCGTGTGGCGCGCGGCCGAACAAAGCCCGGCGTCGATCGTCATCACCGATACCTCCGGCGCGATTCAATATGTCAACCCGGCGTTCACGGAGGTCTCCGGGTACAGCTTGGATGAAGTGCTGGGAAAAAATCCCCGCATCCTGAAATCGGGGATCACTTCTCCGGAAGAGTACGCGCGGCTGTGGGAAACGATCAGCTACGGCGGGGTGTGGCACGGGAAATTCGCCAACAAGAAAAAGAACGGAGAGATCTATTGGGAATCGGCCTCGATCTCCGGCGTGACGAACGAACAGGGCATCATCACCCATTACGTCGCCGTCAAGATGGACATCACCGACCAGAAAAAAATGGAAGACGCCCTCCGGACGAGCGAACAGCGGTACCGCAATCTGATGGAGCACTCGCCGGACGGGGTGTACAAAACGACGCACGACGGAAAATTTGTCGAGCTGAACCAGGCGATGGTGAACATGCTCGGGTACGACAGCAAAGAAGAATTGATGGCGGTCGATATTGCATCCGATCTATACTTCAACCGCGGAGACCGCGAAAAAGCAGTTGCCAATGAACAGCGTGGCCAAATGGCGATCTTCCGATTGAAGAAAAAAGACGGCACAGAGGTGTGGGTTGAGGATCATGGCCGATACGTCGCCGGGGAAAACAATACGATCGCGTACCATGAAGGGATCCTCCGCGATATCACGCAGCGCTTAAAGGGAGAAGAAGAGCGCAAAAAACTGGAACACCAGCTCTATCAGTCCCAAAAATTCGAGTCCATCGGGACGCTGGCTTCCGGCATCGCGCACGACTTCAACAATATGCTGAACATCATCCGCGGCAACACCGACCTCCTCCGGCAGTCGGCCGGCATGAATGACAAAAACGAACATCGTCTCGAGAAGATCTCCAAAGCAGCCGATCATGGAACGCAGCTTGTGAAACAGCTGCTCACCTTCGCCCGGAAGACGGAATTTGTCAAACGGAGTGTGATGATCAATGACCTGATCCGGGAAATTGCCGGCCTCCTCGAAGAGACGTTCCCGAAGAATATTTCTCTCATACTCGCGCTGACCCCCCAGCCGGTCAAAACGGTCGCAGACAGCGGTCAGATTCATCAGGTCCTTGTGAACCTGTGCGTGAACGCCAGAGATGCAATGCCTGACGGCGGCTCGATCACCATCACCACCGCCAGGGTCTCATCGGACACTGTGCGGGAAAGATTTCTTTCTGCGTCAGACGGCCGGTACGTTTCCATCAGCGTCAAGGATACAGGAATGGGAATGGATGAAGAAACGCGAAAGAAAATATTCGACCCCTTCTTTACCACGAAAACCCCGGAGAAAGGGACCGGATTAGGGCTCTCCGTCGTCATGAGAATAGTTTCCAAACACAACGGCTTCATCGACGTCCATAGCGCACCGGGAAACGGGAGCGAGTTCATGATCTATTTGCCTGAGGATCCGGACGCCGCGTGATTTGCCGGGCCGCCGCGGTGAGAATTCCGTTCCGGTATCCAGATGCCCCGATAGTTATCAAACGAGGTGGGGGCCTGGAAGCGTTTCTCTATCGAACGCCTAATTTATAGAGCTTTCCTTCGCCGGGCTGAAGAGTGTCGGTAAAACTGCCGTTGGGGGAAACGATCCAAGAATTCTTTGAATTCACGTCCGAGACTGTCCACGTTGCTCCGTTCGTGTTAAGTATCGTTTTTATCGCTCTGATTTCGGTCGGCAGCGTCCTCCTGTTGACAAGATAAAGGTAGTTCGCCCCGGTTCCGTCCTTGAGATGGCCCGTCTCGACATAGAAGATCTCCCCCTCAATGTTCGTTGCGACCGCAGTAACAAGACCCGCCCATGCTCCATATACCTGCCCTCGCGAATTCCAGCTTTTTGTCCCCTGCCATGCCAGGGATAGCAGTGCCGGACCGATCGATGCGAGGGTATGGTTGAGAACTTTTATCGTCTCCCATTTGGGTTGACCATACGGATCGGTGTACTCCGGCGTCGCACTCGAATTGTCCGCGAGCAATCCCGTCCTATAGATCTTCTTCGCGGGATCGCTGTTGTTTGTATACATAAAATAGATAATTCCCTTTGCGCCAAAAGAGACTGCAAGATTCGTCATGGCACGCACTTCATACGCAGAAGGTTCCCTCGTATATAACTCGGGCGGATCGACGGTAGGGTTGGACCATTCATGCGCCTGTACTGTGAGCCAGAACGGCTTGGAGAATTTCTGCGCGACGGCTGCTAAATCGGACAACCTGCCGGCGAACGATTCGAAGCACCGCTGGACCTGAGATGTGTACCCGTTTTCGTTCGGGGTCGCCGTCCCGTACACGATCGGGTAAGTATCGCACACCAGGACCGGCAGTCCTGTTTCTTTCAGAAATTTCTTTGTCGAATCGTCGGCTCGTCCGGTGAATGCCCGGTAAGAAAACGAACTCTTGTTCGTCAATCCTGCCACGAGATTCCTGTAATATTGTACGGGGAGAAAGTTTTCGGGATATGGTTCGTCCCACACAACGAAGCTTTTCGCCGCATTTTTATAGTTATTGACAAAACTTTTCACCCTCGCATCGAATTCCCCGTTATACAATCTGTGGGCGACCGTATCATCGATCGCAACGTAATCAAGGTCGACAGTGTATTTGTAGGGCGAGGTATCGAACCATTCTATTTGCACGTCATTGCGCGGAGGCTCAACTCTTTCATTGCGTCCGCTATTTTTCTGAAAATAGGAAGCGACGAGTATTTCTTTCCAGCGATGGTTCGTAAATTCGCTCGCATAGACTATGCGGCCGACCGAGGAATTCTCGAGGCCCACTCGGAGAACGGGGACGCTGTCAAAGCTGGCTGCAAACGGCAGCCGCATTTTGATTTTCAGAAAATAGTATTGGTTGTCGTACTGGAGGTTCGGCAATCTCAAGTGATTTGCCACAATGCCATACGGAGGATTTCCCGGCGTCAAGCGAAGGAAATTTGCTGCCTGCTTGCCGGAGTCGGGGACAACATTCCAGTGAGTCGAAGCTTCCTGATCATAAAGGATCGTTCCGCCGCTGACGTTCGTAAAATCGTTGAGTTTATTTGCAACCGGGTTTTCAATTTGGTACACCCACCGCTCGGGAAAATATACGCTGCCAGAGGCGTCATAACGGTCGAAACCGTTGGTTAAAAATACCTCGATGCCAACAGCATTGGCTTCTGCAATGTCTTCTCTGATCTGGGCGACGGTTGCGTTGCCGTAATTGGAATACCTCTCGAAATACTTCAAACCGGCAAAATTGATCCCCAGAGATTTTGCTGTATCCCAATACGCTCGAGTATGTACGACCTTGCTTGAATCCCAAAAATCGGCAAACGAGCTGACATGCTCCGCCCCTATGATAAATTTTTCCTGTTGGGCCCGCACTGAAGCCGCGAGGATGACGGCAAGAAAGAGAATAGCATGTTTCATGGGAATACTTTTTTTACCGGTCGAGCAATCTTCACTTGTTATTCCGCGGTCGAAGATGTACCTTGTGCCGTTCCCGAATCTATAAATTATCGACGACATTGTCTATGCAGCCCTTGAAATTGTATGAGAAGATCGGCTACGGCTTCGGCGATGCAGCCTCTTCAATGTTCTGGAAGCTTTTCGGAATGTACCTCCTCTTTTTTTACACCGACATCTTCGGCATCACCGCCGCAGCGGTCGGAACGATGCTCTTTATCACCCGGCTCGGCAACGCCGCATTCGACCCGTTTGTCGGCATCCTCGGCGACCGGACCAACACCCGGTGGGGAAAATTCAGGCCGTATATGCTCTGGATGGCCCTGCCGGTCGGCCTCATCGCGGTCTTGACCTTTACAACTCCCGACATCGGAGAAAACGGAAAACTCGTCTATGCGTACGTCACCTTCTCATTGATGATGATCCTCTATTCGATGATCAACGTTCCGTATGCCTCGCTGATGGGAGTGATGACCGACGACGGCAAGCAGAGGACTACTCTCGCGACGTACCGTTTCATCTTCGCGTTCGGGGGAAGTTTTCTCGTGCTCGGCCTGTTCCAGCCCCTGTTCGACGGATTCGGGACGAGAACATTCTATGAATTTTCCTCGCCGAAGATCGTTGAAACGGCCGACACTCCCGCAAGGACCACGAACAAGCTCATCGTGTGGGAAGGAACTTCTGCAGGCTCGGCTGCCGGGCAGCGCGTCGATTCCCTTCTTTTCATCACTGCGAAAATAAATACGAGCGCAAATGATGCGTTCAGCCTCGGCGTGGTCAATGCAAGAACAAATCAATTTTACGGCTGCAGTTTTCCTGAAGGGAAGGACACTCTTGGATTGCTCCGCACCGGAGCGACGAGCGACGTCAAGCTGAGGCTGGACCGGTTTGTTCCGAGCGAAGATCTGGCAAATCTTGCCGATTTGAAGTTTGCGTGCAAAGGGCTGGGCCAGGAATCCATCACGGTCCGAAATATTGCGTTGAAAGAGATCAACTACCGCGCCGGCACGGAGCGCGCCGTTGTCGTGATCTCCTCGCTCGCCGTCGTCTTCTTCATCCTCACATTCCTTCTCACAAAGGAAAAGGTGCCGCCGACCACGGTCGAGACCTCTCTGAAAAACGACCTGAAAGATCTGAGCAGGAACGGCCCGTGGTTCATTCTCGTCGGCGCCAGCATCTCCACGATCTTTCTCAACACGATCCGGGACGGAGCCACAGTCTATTACTTCACCTACTATTTCAAGGGGATGAGCAATATCGAATTTAGTTCTTCCGTCATTCTCGCCATCAGTACCGTGTACCTGCTCGTGGGGCAGGCGGCCAACATTATCGGCGTCGTCCTGGCAAAGCCGGTCTCCGACAGGATCGGCAAGAAGAAAACGTTCCTTATCGCGATGGTCAATGCGGCCGTGCTCAGCTTCATCTTCTTCATGCTGGATAAATCCGCCATCGTGCTGATTGTCGTTCTTCAGTTTTTGATCAGCATCAATGCCGGCATCATTTTCCCTCTCATCTGGTCCATGTTTGCCGATACCGCGGATTACTCCGAGTGGAAGAACGGGCGGCGCGCTACCGGTCTTGTCTTCTCCGCCGCATCCATGTCGCAAAAATTCGGGGCCTCGATCGGGATCGCCATGGTCGGCTGGATCCTGTCGTTCTACGGCTATCAGGCGAACGTCGAGCAGACCGAGGCGACGCAGAACGGCATCCGCATGATGCTGAGCGTCTACCCCGGCATAGGAGCGCTGCTCGCCGCAGGATTTATCTTCATCTATCCGCTCAAAGAATCCGTACTCGACAAGATCAGCGCGGAGTTGGCAACGTTCCGTTCGACGGGAGCAAAACCGTCATAATGATGATGTTATAGCACCGTCCAGTACTTCACAAAGACTAACACGAGGAAGAGCAATGGAGAATTTTCAAAGCGCTGCACCGAAAATGATCGCTGCAATGGAACAGCATGCGAAAAAACTTGGCGTGAGAGGAGCCATTGTCATCGCAAGCATGGATAAGCATGGGGAGTCGTGGATATCACAGATGAAAGTGGTGGGGGCGATGGCATCCGTTCCGGAAACCCCCAAACCCGGGGAATATCCCGGTTACAATTTCATCGGCATCGCATATTCAAAGGCGGCAGAAATGGCGGATACAAAGATCAACAGCGGCAGCAAGCTGCGTCCTCCATACCAGGGAGAATTCGGCTACCAGGGAGGGATGATAAAAAAATTTGAGTCTGGCTTTATTCTCGCCGTCTTCAGCGGCGCCACAGGCGAGCAGGATTTTGAAATAGCCGGCGTTGGAATGAAAGCGTACGAAACCGGCAAATAAGCCGTACGCTGCTGCTCTACGGGCTCGCTGTCCTCAGAAAATTCTCAATTTCCCCCCGCGTCGGCGCCGACGGCTGGGCGCCGAGGCGGGTCACGGAGATCGCCGCACCGGCTGTCGCAAATCTCACGGCCTCCGAAATGTCCTTGCCTTCCACTAACGCAACGGCCAGACATCCGCAATAGATATCCCCCGCACCTGTCGTGTCGAGAGCGTTTACTTTGAATGCGTCCACCCACCTCTCCCCATTCGCCGAATAAATGAACGAACCGCGCGCGCCAATCGTGATGATCACCGTTTCACACCCTAAGCGGGCAATTTCCGTTGCCGCTTTCGACACCGAGGCGTCGTCCGCAACGGCAATTCCCGAAATATATTCCGCTTCGGATTCATTGACGACCAGGATCTCCACTTTTTTGAGATAACTTCTGTCGAATTCGCGGGCAGGGGCAAAATTCCAGAGAACTCTTTTCTTGCGCTGATGGCAAACATCCAGAACATATTTCAGCGTCTCGGGGAGGATCTCATATTGAAGGACAATGATTTCCGCCTCTTTAATAAGATCGAGAACTTTATCGATATGCCGGGGGGTCAGCCTATAGTTGGCTCCCGGCGCAACGGAGAGATAGTTGGTCCCCAGGTCGCCGATCATCACGAGCGCCGTACCGCTTGAAATATTCTTTTCCTGAAAGACAAAATCGGTGTTGATGCCAGCTTTGTTGAACTGGTCGACCATCCTCGGCGTAATGTCGTCGTCCCCGACGCAATTGACGAAGGAGACATTGCCGCCGGCGCGGGCGGCGCCGACCGCCTGATTCGCCCCTTTGCCCCCGAACGTCTGGAAGAAGACGCCGTCCGTGATCGTCTCCCCCACTTTCGGAAGGCGGGGCATCTTCATGATGAAATCAATATTCGAGCTGCCGATGACGGCTATTTTCTTCTTCATAAGAGGGGATGCGCAACATGCGAGGATTTATTGCCGCAAAGTGACTAAAGGAGCAGGAAAAATAATCTACTCATTAATGAACCTGGCAGATCGGCGCTTTAATTGAAAGTTCTTCTGTGTCTCACCATTTTTGCGGCATGGCCTTTGAACTCTGCGTACATCGGTCCATCTTCATTTGAAGGGGTAAAATGTCACAGCCGGGCGATGACGATCAATCCGAGGCCGATCACGAAACAGATGAACATCGTTGCAATGTAGGAAGCAGGAGCGCCTTTGAATTCCTTGAAAACGAATACCCCCCAGGCCGCCCCGATCATCGTCGAACCCTGCCCGAGGCCGTAGGAGATCGCCGGCCCCGCTTTGTCCGAGGCGATCAGGTTGAAGAGGAATCCCGTATTCCAAATGAGCCCGCCGAGAATGCCGATCAGGTGCAGACGCACAGTGCCGTTCTTCCAATAATCGGCGTAGGCCGATTTGTTCCCGACGACCGGTTTGACCATAAAGAACGTGTTCCACAAAAAATTGGAGAGGAAGACGCCGATGGAAAAAATGAATACCCCGGAATATGGGGTAACTCTGCCGGCATCGGGATGAACGAAATCGAGCGTCATGCTGGCGGCAACGAACCGGTAAAAGAATCCCATAATGACGCCCCCCGCTACCGAGAGGGCTAATCCCTTCGCCGGTGTCGAGCCTTTTGATTTCGAGACTTTGGCGGCCGCAAAGGCATTCACGGTCATTGCAACAACTACGAGCAGCACGCCCCCGAACAGAAAGAGAGGATTCCCCTGCGGCTGCTTGACGTAATTGACGATCACGCCGATCACCAATGCCAATCCAACGCCGATGGGAAAGGCCACCGACAAACCGGCGACGGCGATCGCGGCAACGATCAGCAAATTCGAAAGATTGAAAACAACGCCGCCGAGGAATGCAGAGACGACCGAGTCGGTATCGGCTTGCAAGAGGTCGGGAATGAATCCTCTGCCCCCATCACCGCTGCTGCCCATCGTGAGGCCATAGATCAGCGAGACGATGATGAGGCCGAGCGAGTAGTCCCAGTAAAAAAGCGGGAATGGCCATCGCTCCGTCGAGATCTTTGACGTGTTGGCCCATGAGCCCCAGCAGAGCATCGTGACGACGCAAAAACAGACGGCGAGAAAATAATCGTTGATGATGAACATGATCTTCTATTTGTCTGTTGAGAGATATTGTGACAGATACGTGACCGCTCCGATGGCATGGTAGAACGGCACCCCCCACACTTCCTGCGTGTTCCACTCCACCGCGTTCGAAGTCTCCATGTACGGGGTATCATCCACTCGTCCGATGAAACCGTCGAGAGTGGCATCGGGGATCCGGTAGTTCACGAATGAGGCGATGACCGGATGTCTGAATCCGACGCCGGTGAACAAGCACAATCCGGTAGTGTTATGGCCGGTCGCCCACTGCAGAAGTTTTTCGCACTCGCTGATATATTCCGGCTTGTGCCATAACTTTCCGGCGCGGGCGAGCAGATAGGCGTGATGCATCAGCACGGCGTCGGTTCCGTGTACCATCTCCTGCGAGTTCAGCGGGTTGATGAATGTGCGGACAAAATTTCCCCCTCCTGCGTCCCGGAAGGTTACTTCATCGGCGTACAACGGCTTGACGAATATTCCGTAAGGCGTGACTCCAAACGGATTGCTCAAGGCATCCTTGAGCAGATACTTTTCGACGTAACGCTCGACCGATTCCCTGCATCTTTTGGTCATCGCGTCCGCGCCGGGCAATTGAAGTTCGCAGAGGCGAAGCAGCGCCATAGCCGGCTCAGCATTCCACACAATGCTCCGGTAGCCGTCTGTTTTATCTTTCTCATAAAAATACCCGCTCAGGTGCTGCTCTCCCGTTTCCTGACGCTGCAGCAATTGATCGGCGAGCATTTCCAGATGATGGACAGTCACGGATCTGCTTCCCGATGCATACAGTTCGGCCGCCGCGAGGAGTTCTTCCGCAACGAAGAGCGTCCGTCCATCGTGGCCGGCCTGCTGGCTGTAGTTCCATGCACGTTCTGCGAGCTGTCTGCACACTCCCGCATCGGCCGAGTCGAGCGCTTGAGCGGCGAACTCTTGATTCCGAACAAAGAGGAACTGGCAGACCGGATTGTATGTCGTCCGGATCTTCCGTTCGTCGCCGTTATTGATGATGTTATCGCTCTTTCCCTCGCCGGCAGCAAGACATCCGGCATGGTTTTCGCACCACCAGTCCGCGGCGTAATTTCCTCCTGTCCGCAGAGGTCCGCTACCGATATCTTCGTAAACGCGCCCCTCCGCCGTGATCATAGAATGGAAGAACTTATTTCCCCATCGTATTTCTTCCTGAGCGGCGGTTTTGTAAACCGGGTCGCCGTACTTCACAATCATGCCCAGCGCCTCGAGGTGAGAACTTGTCTGGGAGATCCACTTGCGGAAATCGCCGGCGTCGTTCCATCCTCCGGCGGCCGGAATATAGACTCCGCCCGAATCGGTGACCCCGTCGTCGAAATTCTCAAGCGGACGAATGCCCGGAATCTCCGTCCCCGACCTCTGACAGTAAAGATAATTCAGATAGCTTCGGATAAAGCGGTCGTATGGATTATGTTCGATGACGAACGGTGTCGTGAAGCCGTATTCGGTTTCGATCTGATAGAGACCCGGCTCGCGAAAGTTTGAAAAATCCCCCTGCCAGAAGATTCCCCATCGCGTCTGAATTTTCCGCAACGTACCGCGAAATGCCGGCGTCTCGCCTTCGGACTGCCCAGGCTGAAGATAGCTCCCCTTGTCGAGGTCGAACGGCCAGCGGAACGTGGCCCCTTTCCAGCTTTTCGGATGCCACTGATCGCGTTTCAGGCGCGAGCCGAGCCGGTCGATGAAGAAGGGAATTTCATCGGGAAGTTTTGATTCATGAAGCGATGGGAGCAACGTGACCGTCTTGGGACTGTTCCCGCTGAATCCGACTTGAGACGTCACGAGCGTTGCTTTGTCGACATACACCATTCCTGCCTCCTGCGCAGCGGCGAACGTGATCAGTGTGAGAAGGGAGACGAAAAGAAAATGCTGTCTCGTGCTCATAATAATCGCATGGGGATTGAATACTGAAGTTTCATGGAAAAGGGACGGATGACCGGTCTTTCAACGCGATCGAACCCTCTCGGTAAACCGTCGTTTCTCTTGCGCCAATCTATCTTTTCTTTGCTCCAAAGGCAACCAATGTTCCCGCAGAGGCAAGCATTGCTGCGCAGCGGCAGAACTAATTTCTTCCATTCAGCCATCCGAGCCACAGCTTCAGATCGTTGGCCCATGCGCCGACATGCGGATTGTGTACGGCCAGCCCGAAGCCGTGTTCTCCTTCCGAAACGAGGTGCAACTCCACCGCGATCTTTTTCGCTCGCAAAGCTTTCACCATCAACAATGAGTTCTCGGCCGGAACGGCCGGATCGTCGTTGGCATGTACGATAAATGCCGGCGGCGTATCGTCGCGCACCTGCAGTTCGTTTGAGAAATACGTCAACAAGCTTGGCTCGGGATTTTTTCCGAGCAATGCTTCCTCCGAGCCCCGGTGAACGGAGGAGTCGACAAATGAAATTACCGGATACATGAGGACCATGAAATCGGGACGGCAGCTTTCCTGCTCGATCGAGTCGCCCGCCGACGAATTTCCATAATCGAAATGCGTCCCGAGTGTTGAGGCCAGGTGTCCGCCGGCGGAGAAGCCCATGATGCCGATCTTCTTCGCGTCGATGTTCCATTGCGCAGCATGATGACGGACCAGGCGCATCGCACGCTGGGCGTCCTGCAGGGGTACTTTATACTGTTCACTCCAATTGCCGGAGGTCGGCAGGCGGTACTTGAGCACGATGCCGGCAACGCCGATTGAATTCAGGTACCGCGCAATGTCGGTCCCCTCAAGATCGTAGGCCAGGATCCAATATCCGCCGCCGGGACAGATAACAACCGCCTGTCCTGTCGCAAAACGTTTGCTCGGCAAATAGACCGCGATGTTAGGGGACTGGACATTTCGGATCCGGGTGATATCCGCCTTTTCCGCTATCTCTTCCCCTCCACTGCTTTTCATGTTCGGAATTGTTCCCTCGTAAAGGGGCAGGACGCAGTCTTGACTGTACGAAGTGCAGCGGAGAGCGAAGAGCATCAGGATCAGAAACCCGCGGTATGTTTTCATTGGACCCTCTCTCTATGTGTGTGCCACGAGGGCACTAAGACTTCAATAGGTTTTTTGCGTTTTTGCGGCATGGTTGCAGAATTATCTGACGAGCAATCCCTCGACGAACTTCCCGGCATGAATTACCTTAGAGCCGAGCTCGCCGAGCGGCTTTCCCGCAACGGTGCAATGATCGAAAATCACCGATTGAATTTTGTGCTGTTCGTCGAATCCTCTCAGCATGATCGGTCCTTCATGTGCCCAGGAAACATTTCTAAGCGTGACGTTCTGAATATGCCCGGGGGGACCGGTGCCATATTTCTTCCCGTCGGTGATGTTCAATTCGAATAATTTGACCTCGGACCGCTCGACACGGATGCTGTCGTAAAGAATATTGCGGACAACGGACGGTCCGTCGCATACAATGCTGAACCCGCTGTGCCCGTCCACGCGGCTCCCGCCGCGGGCTAAGATCACATCGCAATTTCGGACGGTAACGTTGCTGATTGAATCGGCATCGGTCTCGAAACCGATCGTGACGCCGTCGCTGAAGGCGTACCCGAGCATCGTATTTCCGCTTACTAGAACGTCATCGACGTTCTGACCACGGTTGGGAGCTTTGATCCCGATGCAGTCATCGGTGCAACGGAGAAAGGAGTTCGTGATCCTCACTTTTCTTGAGCCGAGCGGGTCTATTCCGTCGCATGCGGGACCGAAACCGAGCACTTTAACATTATTGTATGTTATCCCGTCACAATTAACAAGAGTATTCGTCCAGCCCTCTCCGTTGCGGATCATGATGCCGTCAACGAGAACGTCCCGGCAATTTTCGATGAGCACCATCTGATTGAACTTCGCTTCCCCGTCCAGAATGCCCCTGCCGAGAATGCGGATCTTGCTAACATCCTTTGCGCGGATGCCGCCGTAGACAATTCCCCCCGCCGCTATGTAAACGGTCTCGCTGTCCTTCAGTGTAATATATCCCGGCCGATGGACACCGGGCCCAAAATAGTGAACGCCGGGAGCTGAAGAAGAGATTTCCTCGAGCCCTGCCGGATTTGCAAAAAGAAATAACGGCGGCAGCGAGTCTATCTGAACAACGATATGACGGGGTTCAGGAAGGGTAAATGTCAGGCCGTTTCCGCCGACAACCGGCTTGATCCCAAGGCTCATCGGATGGATCGAGACATGTGTCACAGGGGCGTGAACGCGAATGGCGATGCTCACTTTTCCGCTGCACGAGAAGCTTGCCTGATGAATTTCCTGCTGTACTTTCGTGTAGGGTTCAATAAACCAGTCAGGAAACTTGCTGACATCGAAATCTGTCCGGAATTTCTCCGTCCAGATTTCCCGGCCGTTGGCCGTGACCGAATAGCGATCGCTGGTCGCAAGACCGGATATTGAAGGATAAACAACTATTGTCGAATTATCCTTGTCGGAATCCTGTGCATTCGACATCACAATCGCGGAAATAAGGAGCATTGGAAGAATAAAATATCTCTGCATGTTGTCAGCGTCCTAATTTGAATTAATTTTAAGAATCCCTCAGCAATATCCGGAATGAGAAAAGCTTAGCCACCGCAGCAGCGGGAGAGGCGAGTGCTCCGTTGAACCATCCATTGGGAGAATGTTGATGACTCACTTTCCTTCCATCTCCTTCGTATCTTTGGAAGAATCGGGACACTCCACTGCGGCATCGAAGGGACTACGGCGAGAGATCGCCGCGATTTAGTCGCGGCAATAGTAGGAATTCTCCGTTAAAGAAGCAACGGCCTCAGGCTACCGGAAAAATACATTCCTTCATGCAAAAAGCCGGCGGCGATAGATGCCGGCTATTGTTTTCAAACTAAAAATATTCTTTCATCAGTTCGTCCACCCATGGCGGCGCCTTCGCCGCCGGTACGCAGTCGAATTGCAGGTAGTACGGTTTGATGTCGACGATGGGCGTACCGTCGATCGCATCCAACCCCCGGACATCGACATAGTCAGCTCCGACCGCTTCAATCTTCACAGTCGTAATGCCTATCGGATTCGGCCGGTCTTTAGCGCGCTGAGAAAATATCCCGACCTCCGGCATCGAGTGCAGGTTCCGGGGGCGGCGAAGAAGGTGCCTGGCCGGGTCGAACTGCGAGCGGTGCAGGAATGTAACAACGATGGCGTGGGAAAATTGGCCGATGTGAAGAATCCCTTTCGCAAATTTCGGCTCAATATTCAGGCGCGAGACGACGCTCCCCCAGTTGTCATCGACCGCTTCCTTGACGGAATTCGCGACAAAACCGACCGGCACCAGTTCGATCTTTTTCATAGCACGGGGTAAAGTTATGTTCTTTTCATCAGCGGCTTATACTTACGCCAGGCCGTTCCGCACGATGGACACGCCGCATGGTGAACGCAAAGAGTCTCGCCGCATTGTTGACATTTCCATTTTCTGTTCTCATTTCTTACAAAATGTCGTATTCCGTATCTTTTGATGTTCAACAGGTTCTCTATCATGCTCATGCCGTAGTTCGCGCGGTATCGTTCATCGAGCTTCATCAACCGCGCACATGGAAAATCGCCGCAATCAAAGCAAAATGTGATTTCTTGCTCAGCCAGTTTATCGCACGTCTTAATATAGCAATGGGCGCGGGTTTTCGGCTTCGGGACATCGTCGATCCGGCAGCCGGGACAAGGCTCATGCTCTCTTTGATGCGCCCGGCATACGCCGCAATTCATTCCGCACGGAGCAATATGAACGGCTCTGGTAGGCGCTGTCATCGTCAACTTCGGCATGTTGTATCGAATAAGAGTTTTGGAATCCTGCGGTACTGATTTCATGTAGAAGCTGTCTCAAAGATATGTTACTCCATTTTTACTCCCCGCCTTGCGAAACTTTCACCAGCACGACACCATGCGGCGCGACCGAAGCTTTGAACTGAGCATCAAATTTTCCGAGATCCTTCTGGCGCCACAGGTCGCGGATGACGCACGTTCCCGTCAATCCAAGCTGCCGAAGATCGAGAACAATCTCTTCCCTCTTCTCTCCGCGGTTGAAGAGACCGACCGCTCTCGATCCGTCTTCAAGTTCCTTGGACCATATCTCCAGACGACCGGCCGCCGATATTCTTGATGCCTGTTTTCCGAGGGGATCCTGGTCCACATCGATGACATCATCGTTTGTGAGAAGGCTCAGCGTAAAGCCGTCAAGCTGTGTCATGTCGCAGCCGATCAAGAGAGGCGCCGACAGGAGGCACCAGAGACTGATATGAGTGTATTGTTCATTGGGCATCAACCGGGTGGGATGCAGACTCGGTCCCCAGCCGACCATGCCGACCACGAGCATGTCGGGGTCGTTCCAGTTTCCCGGTTTCGCATACTTCTCGTGCCCCGCCTGATTGAAACCGATGCCCGACATGCTCTCCCACGTGTCTTCGATATCGCCGGTCGTGCGCCAGCAATTTCCGCCGACTTTTCCCCCCCATTCCCAAACATTTCCCATCCCGTATTGGCAGAGGCTAAAAAGGATATCTCTGTGGATAGAATTGAGCGCATTCCGCATGACGGTGTACGGTTTCATAAGATCGCTGAGGACGGAAGTATTTCCGTTGTATGAGCACCAGTCGTATTTCAGGTAATCGACCCCCCATTCGCCGTATTTCTGCGCGTCCTTTTCTTCGTAGCCGAAACTTGCCGTGCAGCCGCCGCAGGTCAACGGACCGGGGGAAGAATACACTCCCATTTTCAAACCCTTGCCATGAATGTATGCGCTGAGCGCTTTCATATCGGGAAATCTTTTGTTCGGAATGATAAATCCGGCGCTGTCTCTTGGAGCCCCCAGAAGCGTCGTATCGTCCGCACCGGGTTTGGTCTCCCAATAGTCGTCGATATTGATGTAGGTCCACCCGTGATCAATGAGCCCGCTCTGAACCATTGCGTCGGCGGCAGCTTTGACTTTCGCCGCACTCACGGAACCGGCAAAACAATTCCAGCTGTTCCATCCCATCGGCGGCGTCAGAGCGATCTGACTGCCGCACTTGATCAAAAGCTTCCGTTGCGCGGAGCCGGCGCTGTTCTTTGCGCTTATCGTAACAGGATATTCGCCTTCATCCATAAGTGAACCGGTAATGATCCCGGTGTTTCTGTCCAACTCCAGCCCTTTCGGCAGGTTTTCTGCGGAGTATTGGAGGGGTCGATCCCCCGTGCAGGCGATCGTAAATTGGAACGGCGCCCCGGGCCGCACGCCGAAAACTTTGGCGCCGTTTATTTTCGGGGCGGCCGCAGGTTTGGGAGTGAGGGGAACAAATTCGCTCTTTCTCGCTTCAATATACTTATTGTGGATCGATCTGATCCGAGCCAGGCCGACCGCGCCGGATGCTTCCTGGAGAATCTCATCCCCCATTCTTTCAGAGATCTGGCTTACGACGAAGGCATACTTCTTTGCCACCGGCGACAGGTCTCCCTGGTTCCAGTCTTCATCCCAGATCTTATCTTTTTGGGTCCACAGAATTTCAACGGATTCAGGATCCTTCGTAAAATCTTTTTCTATGAGAGACCAGATCACATCCTGAGGATTCATTCCGGTTATGGAAAAATAGAAGCCGTAATCTCCCGCGTTATTATTGATCTTGAGGAGGAGTTTGTTCTCTCCTTTCTTCAGAGTCAATTCGGCTACATCCTGGTTTGGGTGTACCGGGCGGTCGATGTCCCTGCTGAGAATCAGCGCGCCGTTCAGCCATGCTTTGATCCCGTCGTCGCTCCCGAAAAATCCGCTGATCGTCGTGTCGCGGTCCGATGTGATCGTCCGGACCAGATACGTAGAGGCATTGCCCGTAGCGGGGAGGTTGATGACAACGCCGTCCTGCCAATAGGGCCTAGCCTCCCATTTTTTATCACCGTAGGCCGCTGAAATATCGGTATTGTCTTCGGGGGGAAACTTTTCACCGAACGATTTTCCCGATCCGCTCAGCCACGGTCCGATGGCATACCACGTCCCCATGACGGGTTTGAATTTCACGGTATTGACTCTCTGTTCCTCGGCAAGCTCTTGCCTCGATCCGATGAGGGTTTCGAGCCAGGTCCCTTTTTTAATATAGTATTTGGGAGCCTGTGCCATGCCAATTGAAATGGTGAAGACAGAGAGAAAGAAAATTACGGCCGGTTTTTTCATAGGTCACCGCTCAATGTTTATGAACGAAAGATGTGCGCCTTCAACGTGATCGCTATGAAGGTAGTAAAAAGTATGTCGGGGGGCAACGGGGGATGAATGTGCGGAGCTAAAGCGCGGTGAAAAGACCTCGAAGGGGCATGGCTAACGATGCCGGATCAGCGTGGATTCATCTTCCCGCTTCAGCAGGTTGACGAATGACATTAGAAATTATCTCAAGCTGAATTTTGGCTGACCATTCTTCCGGACGGATGGCTTGTAAAAGGCGCCCCCTTTTAGGGGAGTTGTTGCCCAACGGGATCCCGTTGGGACAGGGTGCCCTTCGTCCCATGGCGTGAAAGAGCCGCGTCACTCGCGCTGGATGTCCTTCGTCTCATGGCGCGATAAAGCTGCGCCACTCGCTGAGGATGCCCTTCGTCTCGTGGCGCGATAAAGCTGCGCCACTCGCTCAGGATGAATAGATTGGTTAAGTCGTAATAACAGCATGTTCACCCTGTCCCAAAAGGACCCTTTCCTGAAGGATGAAGTGACATGTTTTTGAGATAGCTTCTACTCTGAGGCCCTGAAATGACCGATGGGATCAGGATACGGCCGAGACAAGGCTTCGTAAGCGAAGCCACAAAATCTTTTCTTTATCATCCAGGACGGGAATTGCAGAAAGTCTTTCCAGATAAATTCTTCTGTCGTTCGGATTGACGTATGTCAGGACCACAATGCGTTTCTTTTCCAGAGACTTTAATTTCTTCTCCAATTGCGAGGCATCCCAATCCGGCAGTTTCTCCAGCAGCAAAGTCTGCTGTGCTGAAATCGAAGAAGGAAGTTCAAGACGTCGAGCCATGGTGACCAGAATATTCTTTCCCGCGGGGTCGATTTTTTACCCCCCATTTTTTATCTGATACTTACATTTCAGGTCTCCCGCTGAAAAATTCACAAAAAAAGCCGCCGGACACCATCGGGGTGCCTCGGCGGCTTATTGCGAACCGCACATTATTCCGGAGTTACTTCGCCGGCAGCGGCGCCACAACTTTCTTCACATCCTTCGTCCATTCCTCGCCATCCCAGTACCGGATCGCGTGCTTGATCTTTTCCAGATACGCAGAATTAAGAACGATCGACGTCTTCCCTTCTTTTTTCAGCCTTGCAATTTCACGAACGGTCTGGTCTTCATTCTTCACCTCGACTGCGTTCAGGCGTTTATCAAAGATAAATTCGAAATTGGGAAATGTGAGCCCGTGATCGGGCGAGGATGCATTGGTCGAGAACCGCAGGACGTTTTCCGAAGTTGATAGAAGCTTCTCCATGATCGGGTAACTCTGAAAGGCATGACATATCTCATTCAGGTCCAGGCGGATGTAATACAATTCCGCATTGGACTCGGGAAATCCAAATCCTCTCGTCGATGAGCATTCAGTTGTCCCGGATATTTTTGAAGGGTCGAGCACCACGATGACGGGAAAATGATCTACTTCGGCTGATCCGGCGTCGTTGCTCCCGATCAGAACCACTTCGTCCTTACCGTCATTGTTCAAATCGACAGCATATCCCCCTCTGAAATCACCGAAGTGCCAGTATTCTCCGACCACATTTCCCGATGGATCATATCTTGTTACGACACACGGCGATCGCCCGTTATTCGAAATGATAAGAATGCTCTTCTCCTTCCCCGTTCCGGCAATGATCGGTGAAAATGGATTGAATTGCGCCTCGTATTTGGTTCCGCGGAATTGAACCTGTCGTGCCCCGTAGCCGACCTTGGCAAGAACCGACATCGTACCGTCGATAATTCTTAAGGAATTCACATTCACATCATCCGCCAGTCGGACGGTTGTCACGACCAGGTTCTTTCCGTTTCCATTCAAATCGGAGACAATCGTACTTCTCATATTGCATTTCTCGTCCCCCTCTTTCGCCCCGGCGAGAAAATCCGAAGGCATCTCCCATAGTCTCTCATTTTCATTGTTGTAAACTTCCATCATTCCGGCGCTGGTGTCATAATGCACGTACGATGGGTTTTTATCCTTAAAGAGGCCCGTCGCCGAGTACAGAACCGCAAGCGTTAACGCGCCGATCAGTGAAAACGCTGCAAATCCTGAGACAACAGGATGCAGGCGGGCGACACCCCGAACCTGCTGCCACCAGGTGAGAAGCATCGCCGGTCTCTTCACGGGAAGCGGGCCGATCGAATTCCAGATGTCGACGTTCTGATCCTGGCGGACGAGCGAGCGCTGCGGAGCCGCCGGTTCCCGGATGGGATGCCTCAGCTCGTGCTCAACATCGGCATAAAATGACCGCATCTGCTGTTCAAGCTCTCTGCATCCGGCGCAGCGGCGAAGGTGCCTTTCGATGACAAGCCTCTCTTTGGCCTTGCCGTCGCCGAGCACGTACCGTTCAATCGTATATTCGCTGGGGTGTTTCATCTATACGTAATATAATTTCATCCTGCGCCGCATTCTGAAAAAGAGGCGCCCGCTATTTTTCCTTCTTCAATTCCTCGACCGCCTTCTTCCTGCACAGCCGCGCAAGGTATTCAACAGTGCTCCGGTGATGCTTCCGGTAGTCCGAAGGAGTGAGGCCGGGGATCGCCCTCCGCAGCGATTCGAACAACGCCGTATCCCGTCCGTCCGTCCCCATGATGAACTCCGAAACGTGGCTTTCAATCGCCCGGAAATATGCGTCGAACACATCCCGCTCAATTTTTTTTGTTATCAGATATTTCCGGCTTGTTCCCCGCTTTATCCCTTCACATACCGCCTGCACGGTCCGCCGCGCATCTTCTGCCAGAAGCGTTCCGTCGATCGATGGCTCGGCGCCGGACTGCGTTTCCATTCCCCGCGAGTATAATGCGCGGAAGGCGAGCGCGACCGAGACCAGCGGAACGCTCCGCCGGTACCGGTTCTGACCTCTCAAAAACAGCGCAAGCTTTGCGAGCATACCGGGAATATTTTCCGTGCCTGAAATGACCGGCCCAAGTTCTCTGATCAGGCTTTCTGCGTCGATCGTTGGGCAATGGTCGAGAGGGTCGCATTGAACCGGAGTGAGTTCGGCATCGTGGAACCGCTCCGTCTCCTGAAAGTTTCGCACGACCTGGATCGCGATCTTGATGTTGCGGAGGATCTTGCCGAGGGACGGATCATTCTCCTGATAGATCCTGAACAATCCCTGGTGAGTTTTCGATTGGACGATCCGCCGTACATGAGCAAGCAGCTCTGCATCGCTCAGCTGGGTCGGCGGCAAACTCTTAAAATATGTCTGGAATTGTACCAGGTTCCCCGCGTCGTCTTTGCGGAAAAGGTCGGCGATGCAGTCGTAGGCGGCATCCGAGCGGCGCAAGCCGAGATATTCCTGTTTGGTGCTCCCGTCGACGAGGGCGTGTTTCAACGACGCCGAGGCGATCGCGTGGCAAAGAGCGACGACGGCATTCAGCTGCGCCTCAGAATACGAGTTGTGGAGAAGCGCAAAAAGATTTTTCCGAAGATTTTTGAGAACCAGAGGCTGGTCACCCATCCCCGAAACACCCCTTCTGAAGCGATTGGACTCTGAAGTGAGAAAACAATTACGGTGTCTGCCGCATGGGGAAGAGTTTACTGAATCTTTTGAAGGGAATCAAGAGCAGGAACAAACTGGCGGTGCTAAAGTTCGTCATTCCCTCGAGAGTCCCCCGACGGGATCCCCTTCTGAGCGTTCGCTCCGCTCACTTGGTCCCCAAAGGGGTCCCTTAGGAGACAGGGGGAACATGCTTTTTTACGGCTCATACAATCTGCTCATCCTCCGTCGAACGCTGCTTACTTAAACAGCATCAGGTCAACGGCATCCCCCATCATCTTGTGCCCCACTTCATTCGGATGAAGGTGGTCTCCTGTGTCGCCTGAAGGGAGAAGATGCGACGGGTCTGCAGGATCGTGCAGTGCCGCGTCGAAGTCTATGACCGCATCGAAACATCCCCCCTTCCGGATCCAATCGTTCACTTTTTTCCAAGCCGCTCGATGGCCGGGGGAATCATAGAACGAACCGCCGAACGGAAGCAAGGTCGCACCGTAAACACGGATGCCCATTGCGTGCGCACGGTCGATCATTCTCTTATACTCTGCGATGAGGCCGTCGGCGACTGAGGCCGATCCTTCTTCGCCCCGCGCCTGTCCGATGTCGTTGATTCCCTCGAGGATGATAAGCCACCGGACACCGTGCTGCGAGATCACGTCCCTTTCAAACCGGCTCCCCGCCGCCGGGCCCAGACAATTCCGAAGCACGCAGTTCCCACCGATTCCCATGTTGAGAACGGCAACACGCCGCATCCCTGGACTCGCCTGAAGGCGAAGCGCCAGCTCATCCGGCCAACGGTCCTGTTTGTTCGTACCGGAGCCGCGCCCGTCGGTGATGGAGTTGCCGAGCACGACGACGGCGGCGGCAGAATCCGGCGCAACGACATCGATGGCGTTGATGATGTACCAATGATCCGTCCCGACCGCGCCGGGGAGATCCGCCGAAGATGCCCCATTTCCGGGAAGGATATACGATGTGGTCCGTGAGCCCGGATGGCCCGTCACGTCCGGCGAGGTCGAATCAAAGAAAATTGTGATCGCTACATTCATCCGCGGCTTCAGGTCGAAATCGATCGGGTCCGAGGTCATCGCACTCTGCGGCGCGAGAACGGCTTCCGGTCTTCCCCCGAACGACAGCTCCCGGTCGGTCGTCGTATCGATGACGCTCCCGCCGAGCGATGCGGCGACGCGTACCGTTTTCATCGTCACCGGGCTTCCGCTGAATTCGTTCGAAAATCGGAAGCGCAGCCGATTTCCGCCGATCGAAACGCAGACGATCTGTCGGAGCGTACTGTTGTTCAATCCGGGCTTCGGCGGCATGTTGCCCGGCTCGACCAGCTGCGGCGCCGTCCCCCATGTGCCGACCCACACTTCGCCGGAATCGGGTTTATCCCCCGCGATCCCCTTACAGCTGACCCCGATCAAAAGGAACAGAACGAAGGCGAGGGAGGACGGAATGAGGGAATGGGGGAATAATGGAATGACGGAAAGATGAAATGGTGGAAAAGACTTGGTTGCGGGAGTGTTGTTCATGTTTGGCGGCCAAAGATTGTTCCACATCTTGTTTTTTTCCCGTGAGATCAACTGCATTATCCAAATACGATCAGCTGAAATCGAAGGGAGCCGAGAATACTTCTATCGATAACCTTAAACCAACGAAGCGCGTTCGATCGGGTAAATGTTGTCGTTGCGCAACTGATGCTATTTCATGAGCAAAAGCTTCTTCGTCTCGCTGTATGTCCCAGCTTGTCCCGAAGGGGCGGCTTTGGCCACAAGCCGATAAAAGTAAACCCCGCTTGCCATATTTGCCGCGTTCCATTGCTGAGTGTAGCTTCCGGCCTGGAGTTCTCCGGAGACGATCGTCGACACTTCCCTTCCCAGGATATCAAAGATCTTCAACGATACGATCGAACGGGAAGGAAGGGTGAATGAAATTGTTGTCGTCGGATTGAACGGATTAGGATAATTTTGTGAAAGGGAGAACTGCACGGGCATTTGAACGTCATGCGATCTTACAGAAGCCATCTCGGACAGCGGCCGCCGCCAGACTCCGCTTCCTACCGTTCCGGCAAAGAGATTCGGTCCGCTGACGGCAAGAGAATAGACGACGGTGCTGGACAAGCCCGAATCGACCTGAGACCAGCTGGTTCCGTTGTTCGTAGTAACGAAGACCCCGCCGGCCGTTCCTGCATAGACGTCCGAGCCATTGGCGGCAAGAGAATAGACGATCGGTAAGGTTAGGCCCGAGTCGATGGGTGTCCAAACGGTTCCGGTGTCGTTAGTGACAGAGACGCCGTCATCGGTCCCCGCAAAGAGGTTCATTCCACTCACGGCAAAAGTGTGAACACTCACGTTGGTGAGGCCCGAGTCGACCGGGGTCCAGCTGGTTCCGTTGTTCGTGGAAAGAAAGACACCCCCCGCAGTCCCAGCAAAGAGATTTGTTCCGTTGACAGCGAGAGAAAAGACGTCCGTATTGGTGAGGCCTGAATCGACCGGAGCCCATCGTGTGCCGTTGTTCGTGGAAAGAAAAACGCCGGCGCCATAGAACGTCCCGGCAAAAAGATCCGTTCCGTTGACGGCAAAAGAGAGGACAAAGGCGTTCGTAAGGCCCGAGTCGGCCGGAGTCCAGCTGGTTCCATTATCCGTAGAGCGATAAATGCCGGCTCCGGAAAGAGTACCGGCAAGAAGATCTGTTCCGTTGACGGCAAGAGAGAGGACGAATGCCTTCGTGAGGTTTGCGCCGACGGGGGCCCAGTTTGATCCGCCGTTGGTGGTAAGAAACACTTCGCCGTATTCGGTCACGGCAAAAAGATCTGCACCGCTCACGGCAAAACAGCTGATAACATCGCTGTCAGGATCGGAGAGACTCGTTTGTATCCATTGGGCCTGCAATGGAAGCATATATGCTTGCATTGTTGCCAGCCACAAGAACAAAAAGAAAATGCGCTTCATAGCTTTTTATCTCCCGCCCCATAAACACAAGAACCTCTTTCATTCTGCGCAGCGGAAGTCCAGAGGTGTCTTGATACTCTCAGCCCAACCGTCTCATCACTCCCCAATGAGCCCGGCTGTTCGCGTTCTATTCAGGGTTAAAGTACTCCATTTTCAGATGGAATGTCAAGGCAATAAAGAAGCCCCAGATGGTGAATGTCTGTGGCGAGATGTTGCAGAGAAACGGTGATATGAATTACGCTTATCTCCCATTTTAGTTTATTGAAATGGTAGTAGACTTATTGTAAATTGTTTTACAAGATTTACATTTAATTGACGTTACGCATTCTGAGGAAATCATGAAAGAGGTGCCACCAAACAAAAGACACACCTCTAAATCCCCTCTGTGTGTGAGCATGCGGCTAGGGTTGGAGGCGTCAAAAAGGATTTGTGCGTAATGTAAATTCTTATTTTGAATAAGGTTAAAGTTGATGGATTTGTTGATCTCTACGATGATCTAAAAATGAAACATGGAGGAGAAAATTGAAAACCCTTTTCGTGTTTATTCAATGCGCAAAGAGACATTGGGTAAAATTGAGCTTCATAGTTCTGGGTATTAGTTCTACGCTTTGGTTTCTCATACGTGTCATACCCAAACCCTCGCGTGCGGCCTACCCTTGCATGCAAGCGGCATATCCAATAATGTCGGGTTTTGTAATTTGGATCCTGACTTTAGCCGGATCGGCGTTTGCTTTCAGAAAAGCAAAACGTAGTTTCTTCGAGGCCAAATACATTGGTGCGGCTCTCTTTGCGGTACTTGGGATCGTTGCCGTTAATTTTCATACGCCGGAATCGGATGCAAAACCAAGCGCTAACAAATTGGAAATCTGGTACAAGCCGAACGTGCCTCTTGGTATCGCCAAGGGCATGCACCCAGGCCGGGTTGCCTGGGGCCATAATCCAAAAATTGCATCGTGGGACGGAACAACAGGTTTTTGGTGGGACGATCAGTTTAACAATCAGGCGGAAACCGATAAACTGCTAACGCAAACACTCTGCGGTTTGACCGGAATTCAAAACGAAAAGGATTCGTGGAGCGCCTTGTTTCGTTTCTTCAACAAATCAAAACATAATATTGACGCCGGCTATAAACCGGGCGAAAGGGTAACGATCAAAATAAACCTGAACAACACCTATTCACGCAAAAGCAACAATGAGATCAATGCAAACCCGCAGTTGGTTCTCTCTCTCTTAAAAAGTCTGGTGAATGAAGCCGGAATTCCCCAAGAAGACATTACCGTGACCGACCCCAGCAGATTTATTACGAATAATATCTACGACAAATGCCACACGGCTTATCCGAACGTGCACTACACCGATCATAACGGAGGCGATGGCCGTGAAAAGGCGACGTTCGTGGACCACGCCATTCCCTATTCCGTCGATAACGGAAAGGTGGCAACCGGACTGGCCGCGTGTGTCGTCAACGCTGATTATATCATCAATATGGCGATCATGAAGGGACATGTCACTCAGGGCGTAAGTCTTTGTGCAAAGAATTTCTTTGGCTGCACGAGCATCGAAGACGACTGGCATAAGAACGCGCACTCCAGCGGTTTTAGCCAGAACCGCGAAGGTGTGCATACTTATTCTGTTTATCCCGATTATTTGGGACACAAAGATCTGGGCGGGAAAACGATGTTATTTTTAATTGACGGCATTTACAGCAATAAATTTGTCGACGGTGTCCCCGGCTACAAATGGGCGCTTGCTCCTTTTAACAACAACTGGCCATGCAGTTTATTTGCTTCGCAGGATGGCGTGGCAATTGATGCTGTCGTGCTGGACTTCGCGCTTGCGGAATGGCCTGACGCGCCCGATATGATGTACAGCGATTACTCTGTCAATGAAAGCGCCCTTGCCGACAATCCGCCGTCTGGTACGTTTTATGATCCAGAGAGAACAGGCACAAGATTGACCAGTCTCGGCACTTCGGAACATTGGAACAATGCTGCCGAGAAAAAATACAGCCGCAATCTTAGCGAAGAGGGGAAAGGTATCGAACTGGTTTATTCTTTGGTTAAGAGTAAATAAGGTTGGTATTGAAAAACCAAAATCTTGACGATTAATTCGGGACCTCTGAAAAATCGTCTTTTGCCAATCCGCCAAGACGCAAGGAATCTATTTTTAAATCGTTTTGCGTCTTTGTGTGAGCCCTGCTTTTGGAAATATTCAGAAGTCTCAATTTATAAATAACACCGTAATGATAAAACATCTCTTGTTGGTTATCGGTGCGGCTCTGCTGGCAAGTTCCGCCTTTTCGCAAAATCAGGTTCTGGAAAACAACCAGGCACAGGAGGCTGGACATCAACTGCGACAAGGAATGAATGTGCTTGTTTTTACAAAGACAACGGGTTTTTATCATGATTCCAAATCGAATGCGATAAAGGCATTTTATGAGATGGCACATGAAAAAAATTGGCGGATCACCTTTACCGAGGATTCCACCATGTTTTCGGAGAAGGAACTAAGCAAATACAACGTTGTCGTATTTTTATTAACGACCGGCAACGACCTTCTGGATGACGAAGAGAAACTCGCTCTTCAAAATTATGTTGAAGGCGGCGGTGGATTTGTGGGCGTTCATTCAGCTACTGATACAGAATACAAATGGGCATGGTACGGGAAATTATTGGGAGCTCATTTTCTTGGTCATCCACCGGTGCATGAGGGAACACTCACCATTGAGGACAGAAATCACCCTGCGACCCTGTGTTTCAGCGCTGATACCGTGAGATGGAAGGACGAGTTCTATAGTTTTGACCGGAATCCAAGGGACAATGCGAGTGTGAAGGTGTTGGCCTCAATTGATGAGAAATCTTATAACATCGATGAAAACTTGTGGTTTAAGAATGTCAATATCGTCATGGGCGATCATCCGTTGATTTGGTGCCAAAAGATCGGACGCGGACGAAGCTTTTATACGGCTCTCGGTCACAGTGCGGAATTGTACGATAATGAAATTTTCAGAAAACATTTAACCGGTGCCGTACTCTGGGCTGCGGGGAGAGCTGAAGAGGAGTAATTTTTTTAGCGAACTCAGATCTTGCGGATTTAATATTTACTTCCATTATTCGAAAACTCCACAATGAACAATACATCGTCAATGAAAAATATTTCATCCTTTATTTATGGAACGACGCGATTGGGCGATGAACACATCCCCTTCAAAGAACGAGTGACGGTAGCGTGTGCAGCGATAAATGCGGGGGTTTGGTTTCATACAAGCCGCCAGTATGGGAATGCGCTGGAACTGCTGTCGGCTGCTTTTGATAAAGACAGGACAAAAATTCCGACGGTGATTGCGAAAATAGGCGGAGACAATATTGAAGCGCTTACGGCAGATATTAAAAGGAACCTTGAACCTCTCGGTTTGAAGAGTTTAGATGTGGGTCAATTGTGCATCGGCGGTGAATTAGCGCAGGATTTTGCAGCTGGTGGTACCTCTGTGAAAAAGCTGGAAAGAATTCGTGAATCAGGGCTTGTCAAAAGCTACGTCCTGGAAGTGTTTCCATGGACTTCGCAAACAGCGTTGAAAGCTTTGCAAGGCGGATCTGCCGAAGGAATTGTCGACGCCTTCATCTTGTATCTGAACCCATTGCAGCGTTTTGCAAGCAATGAATTATGGGACGTGCTGATTGAACGAGACCAGTCTATCATCGCCTTGCGAACCGTTGCCGGCGGGCCGGTGCACAGATTACGCGATGTTCCAGGCGCCGCCTGGAAGGAATATCTTCAGAAACGGGCTGTTCAGGTAGCTCCCATCTTTGAACGTTCCGGCATCACAAGCTGGACAGAATTTTGCCTTCGTTTTGCTCGTAGTATTCCCAACGTACTCGCCACCGTTGGAGCGGCGGCCAAATTGAGCAACCTCAATGAATTTCTGGCCGCAAAGGAATCGAAGCAGTTCTTATCACAGGATTTAATGGAAGAGATTTTTAGGCTGCAGCGACGCTGGTCGGATGAGCTCGACATTCATGCCGAGCCGTGGACGATGTAGGACAAGATCGCTGGTGACAAGCATACGAATGAAAACTGTTTCTTTCCCAAAAATAAATTAACTCGTCTCGGTTATCGGTATCCCTTTCTCCGTCTCGGCCCAAATTTCCCTCCCGGTCACCGTCCGATAGTAACTCCCTGTTACGCGCGGCGCATTCGCCAAGGGTTGGTTCCGTCAGTCCCGAAGAGATCCCTTCGGGACTTGACCCGCTGGTCAGGCCGCCTTAGACTTTTGCCATAAAGATAATACCAAAGCAATTAAAGAAAGCGGGAGTATTAAATAACTTCCTATTGCTCCCGGCGGCATTGCTGAAACTTCTAACGGTTTTAAATGTCCAACTCCAATGCGTAAAAATTGTTCGAGAGTAATTATCGCTAACATACATGGCACAAGAAATTGATAACGTACGATAATCAACCAATAAATAAAAGCAAGAACAAGTTGACTCGCTCCCCATTGTGCAAAGATCGATATTATATTTGTTCCGCCAGCAACATTTATCGCTATTCCAGCAATCGAATTAGCTCCGCCATCAGAAAGTACAATATGTATAAGACTGCGAACTGTACTTATAACAGCGATTAAAACAAAATAATAAAAGGCAATTTGCGACCCTTTATATTCCTCAGTCACTTTTGGAAATAATCTTATCCAATTCATTACAAATGTTCCCTATTATTGATTTCTTTATGGCGCCCTGACGTACCGCGACTAAGCTGCATGCGACTCTGCGAGTCATAGGCTCGAAGAGCGGCAACGTGCAGCATTTTGTTTGTGGTTCGTTGCACGGACGTGACAGTCGTTCATTTCAGCTTCTTTTGTTTTTCGCGCGGCGCATTTGCCGATGGCCGGTTACGTCAGCTTGTGCCGTTAGTTATGGTGGCTTTCTTAGCAATGACCTTCCTTCTATAATTAGAAATATTTATAAATGATGCAATTCCCGCAATGCCTTCAAATATTATGATCAGTAAAGATTTATTTGATGAACTATAATTATAGAAATCATGGACACAGACACTTAAGAACACTACTCCAACAACAAACCAAACAATCATCGTTTTTTTCTTTGCTCATGTATACTCCTGATTATTCTTAAGCCACCAAATAAACAGCGACTAACCTGCGACCACGTACAATTTCATTAAAACACAAAACCTCCATCATCAAGAACGAATCAGGAGGTTCATCTGTAACCGTTCCGCCCCGAATTGGTTATATAATTGGACAAATGTAGAAGTTAAGGAGGGAAGAGTCAAGAAATAAAAAGGTCCGGCACCTACATCGGCACCGGGCAATGATAACGAATTTGAACTGCTTACTTCAACAGCATCATCTTCTTCACCTGTATCTTCCCGTCAAACTCCAACGGCGAAAAATAGATCCCGCTCGAGGATTCGATCCGTTGAACTCCTCCAGGCTGAACTCCCCAACTTGTTTCGTCAATTAATTTTCCCCGGGGAAGAACAATCTTCTCCTGGATAATCGAAGATCTGCTATCTACGCTGGACGATCTATCAAGAAGGTTCAACAATATGTGGGAACTCTGAGGTATGAAATGAATCGTTCACTAAAAGCTTACATGTGACCTCGCATGGAATTCACTTCTATTGAGATTTAGGAGACTGCCTGTTTTCTAAGGTCGCTGGAGCAACAAAAAGCCCCTGTGTTTACAGGGGCTTTTGCATTTCCGGCGACACCGAGTAACCAAAATGTAACTGAGAATTGCTGTCTTTCAATAGCGTTTTCACAAAGTTACTTCATTACGATCAACTTCCTTGTCTGAACGAATGCTCCCGCCTGCAGTCTATAGAAGTACACTCCGCTCGCTAACGAGCTCGCATCGAAAGTCACCGAGTGAGCACCCGCAGTCTGACGTTCGCTGATTATGGTCTTGACTTCTCTCCCAAGCACATCGTATACGTTCAACGTCACAACAGTATTCATTGGTAATTGATAACTGATGACTGTTGTTGGATTGAACGGGTTTGGAAAATTCTGTTCCAACGAATACACTTCTGGTCTGCGAGCGGGGTGCAGATCCTTAACGAACGTCTCCGGAAAGTTGCTGTCAACAAAATACAGCCATTGCAGTTGGAAAAGTTCTTCCGAGCCGGTCCCGACAAATTTCAGATACACATCATGATTGCCGGTGACGGGTGATGCCACCTTTGCGGCAAAAGTCTTAAAAACGCCGGAAGAGCCGGTGTTGCTGATATTGCAGACCGCTATTTTGTTGCCTGTATCAAGAGAATCAAGCCACACTTCTACAGTACCTCCCAATGAGGCACAAGAAGCGACGATCATGACCGAGTCGCTTTTCTTCGGATATTTGTCCGCATTGCCAAATTCTACTCCCGCATAGAGTGCCCAATCGTTGTTGTGAATATTGTCGAGTACGGCAATGCCCTGGGTTGGGGCTGACCGTGCGGTGCCGTTCTGATTGGCTGGGCATTCCGCAAGCATCGGTGTATGAGCGTCGCGGTAAATATAGAGATCGAAATACGCAGGACTGTTTTGAACAAACACACCCTGCCGGTTGCCTGTCCATGAGTTATAGTTTGGCTGCAAACCGTCCATTCCCGATGTATTGAAGCTGCTTCCCACCTGAGTCCAATCATAACCGTCGACGCTCCAATAGCCCGTCATTGTATGATTTACTCGAACCAGTTTCAACCATACGGCATCCCCCGCGTTGTTTGGAGTCTGGTAATAAGTTCCGTTATAAGAACATGCGATGACCGTATGACCCGATGAATCAACGGTGCTGTAGAGCTTTATGCTCAGAGTCTGCAGACCGTTAAACACCCAAATTCCGGCTTGATCGGCAGGAGTTTTCGGATCGAATTCCAATTGGGTAATGATCGAGTAATTATGTTCGCCGTCATTTTTTATCACCGTATTGATTTTCCCCTTTGGCGATAATCGCAGCCATCCTGGGCGATCGGTGAGCGAGTATGTATTGTCAGGCGTGTAACCTAAAAACGACCACTCAGGATTCAACGTTGCGGAATTGAAAAAATCAGAATGAGGGACCATCCATGGGATACCGCTGCTCGGCAGTTTAGGGGCGGTCTTGGGGACGTTGATCGGATAATCTGCTGTCGGCTTGCCGCTGGTATCATAGCTTACCTCGTTGACCAATCCCTGCCGTCCCTGACCGTACCATTCATTACCATTGGCATTCCGCCACAATGGATGAATAACCCAGCTAGTGCTGTCGTTAAGCATGACGACGCCGGATGAATGATTCGGGTTTTGGAACAGTGCGCCGGAGATCTGACGGTCGGTAAGATTAAAGAAGTCACCCAGAAGCGTCCACGAAGATTGGTCCCCGGTTAGTTTGGAACTTCGGAGAACCTTTTGCCCGCCGGACACGTCGCGTGCAAAACTGTAGTAATAATACCCTTTATACTTCCACATCACGGGTCCCTCCGCCCAACTGTACGGGTACGAAGGGGCCGGATTGATCCAGCATAAATTATAGATCGCCCCGTTGGGTTGTCCGTCATCCCCTAATTGGACTATCCAATTGTTCACCTGGCCGTTCTTGACCAATAAGTACCAGGAGTTATCGTCGTCAATAAAAATGGAGTTGTCGTAGCCTAAGCCGGGAACGCTCGAAGGCGTACTCATTAACGTTGGCATGCTCCATGGTCCCTTGGGATCGCTTGCGGTAACAAAATACATCGAATTCGCTCGCGAAAAAAAATCCCAGTATTTATTATTATAGTGAACCATTTGCCCGCCCCAACATCCGCCCGCCGGCGTATCGCCGTAGTTTGACCATGAAGCCGACACCGGCTGCGCGACAGCTTCCCAATGAATAAGGTCTGTTGAGTGGTAGATGACCGGCGTTGGATTGAACGACGAGCCGGTGGTGTAAAAATCACTCCCCACCTTTGTCAACGTGCAATCAGGGTGGTCGCCGGGAATCACAGGATTTGTAAATGTGTCGAATGACATAGACTGGCCGGAACTATGGTTATACGCAGCAATATACAGCGCAAAAAAAACGACATGGACAATTTTCATAGGGCTCTTTCGTTAATTTTTTAATCGAGCTTATTCAGTCAGTCGAACGAGCTCGTTCCGAGATTCAGGCGCAAGCACTATCTGAGCAGCATCCATTTCTTCGTATCGACAAAATCGCATGCCCTCATCTGGCAAATGTAAACTCCGCTGGCAAGGCTCGGCTAAGAAATGCTTTTGTGGAGATGACCTGCCCCCCAAAAGATAATCCAATATAGTAGTATTAGGTAGAATAGTAAAAGGAGAAAACATCCGTGAGCCAATTTCTTACGGGTTAAAAGTACTAGAGAACATGGTGAAGGAATCTCCGGCGCTCTCTCCTTCGGCAAAGTTGCGGGCACAATTGAGGAGGAAGCCCTAAGCCTATTTGTTGGGGCTTATATCTAAAATCCTTTTTCAACTTTGAACATCTCAATGCCCATGCCTGATAGATATGGGCATTGTTATTTAGTCATCCAATTTTTCGAGCTTCGAGGCCAGCCTATTTTCGCTGTCTGGTCAGGCATGCTCGGAAAAGTCAAAAGCGGTTGATGCTGTTGAATTGACCAATTAAAATAGCTACCTTTTGTCGAAATGAATCCGTGGAACGTATGGAGGGACGAGCTGCGGATTTTTCACATAGAATCCTTTCGAACATTGAATAATTGGAAATTTAATGCCCACTCTTGATTGGATCGGGAAAAAGGCTGTCGTCAATCACCATACGCAAGTACCATACAGACTGTTGAAATGCGATCCATCTCTTTCAGCAGGCGACCCAGAGGCTGAGAATTTGCTGGTTCATGGAGACAATTTGCTTGCACTTAAGGCATTACTTCCATATTACGCCGGCGAAGTAAAATTTATTTATATCGATCCACCGTATAATACTGGAAACGAGGGCTGGAAATACAACGACAATGTAAATTCGCCCGATATCAGAGCGTGGCTTGATCAAGCCGTAGGAAAGGAAGGAGAAGACCTCTCCCGGCATGATAAGTGGCTGTGCATGATGTATCCGAGGTTAACTCTGCTACGAAAATTTTTACGAAAAGATGGTTTAATATTTATCTCCATTGATGATAACGAAGCATTTGCTCTGAAACCAATGTTGGATGAAATCTTCGGAGAAAACAACTTTGTTCAAGCTATTATTTGGAAAAATAAATACGGTCCAGGAGCGTTAACTAAAGGATTTGGTAATATTCATGAATATATTTTTTGTTATTCACGGAATCCAATATTAAGTATTGAAGCGCCTCTTAGTATTGAAGAAGCAAAAAAATATAGAGGGCGTGATTCCAAATATGAAGTTCGTGGTGGGTTTGTTACGCAACCTTTGGCAACAAGGAGTAAAGATGATAGACCAAATCTTGTATATCCCATATTATATAAAGGCGAAGAAATTTGGCCTGACAAGCAATGGATTTGGGCAAAAGAGCGAATGTTAAAAGCTCTTGAAAATGATGAGTTAGTAATAAAAAAAGCAAAGGGTAAGTGGAGCGTGAGATTTAAGCAATATTTGAGAGATGAGGATGGTCAGATAAGAATGGCAAAACCAATTTCTATTATGACAGGGCCATTTAATCAAGATGGTACGTGGGAAATAGAAAATATTTTTGGGACGAAGGTGTTTTCTAATCCTAAGCCTGTGGAATTGATAAAATACTTTGCGTCAATGGTTATTAATGGTAAACATGAAAAGGACGGATTTTTTCTAGATTCTTTCGCGGGATCTGGAAGCCTCGGGCAAGCTATTTTGGAATTAAACAAAGAGGATTTAGGCAAAAGAAAATTTCTTCTCGTGGAAATGGATTTGAATATTGCCAAAGGCATTACAGCTGATGACCTGCCCCCCAAAAGATGATCCAATATAGTATATTGGAAGTCATCAAAAAAGGAGGAAGGTCATGAGTCGGAAGCGGTATACTGCAGAGGAGATCA